>OCPR01000017.1_pt1 | contig 337639 bp, 329 predicted proteins | sample 1538611 | NCBI WGS metagenome assembly OCPR01 (sample SAMN04571711, study PRJEB22368) | human gut metagenome | biome: human gut; material: stool | host: Homo sapiens | place: Luxembourg | collected 2012-09-28
AGACCGTGCCGCCCGCCGGGGTGAACTTGATGGCGTTGGACAGCAGGTTCAGCAGTACCTGATTCAGCCGGGTCTTATCGCAGTAGACGTCCTCATCGGTCACATCCATGGCATCCATATAAAGCTCCAGCTGCTTTGCGTAGATCTGCCCGCTGACGATGGTTTTCAGGTCGTGCAGCACATCCGAAAGGTTGACTTCCACTTCTTCCAGATGGATCTTTCCGCTTTCGATGCGGCTCATATCCAGCACATCGTTGATGAGGGAAAGTAGATGATTGCTGGAAGCGAGGGTCTTGGCAAGATAATCCTTCACCCGGTCTTTATCGTCAATGTTGCTGAGTGCCAGCGTGGTAAAGCCGATGATGGCGTTCATGGGGGTGCGGATGTCGTGGGACATATTGGAAAGGAAGGTGCTTTTGGCGCGGTTGGCAGTCTCGGCCGCTGCAACGGCATCCGAAAGTGCCTGATTCACCTGCCTGTCGGCGGTGCGGTCGGACAAGACAAGGATATACTTGGTCCTGCCCTCTACCTCGCTGCCCATGGCGATGTTATGGAACCAGCGCCGCTCTTTGGTCTGCCGATGCTCAAACTCGAAATCCCATTCGCGTTGCTGCCCGCTGAGCAGTCCTTCCAGAAAGTTCTTGTCGCGATCCGGGTCATCCTTCGGGTGCAGCGCTGCCAGAGCACGGGCATCCTGCCGCACTTCTTTCCACGGGATGCCCAGCAGCCGTTCGACGTTGGGGCTGACATAATCCACCTTGGAGGTCTTTGCGTCCAGCATCAGGAAAACGTCGTCCACGTTCAGCGAAAGCTTTTGGAACAGCTCGTCCCGGTACAGGATCTCAGTGTCCTTCCGGCGCAGGGTCGTATGGCTTCTGCGCAGGATCAGCAGGATGATCAGCACAGCAAGGCCAAAGGCGATGCCCGCCACGATCTGCACCGTGTGGAACCACAGCTTATCCAGACTGGCATTGACGATGCTGACCGGCACAAGCCCCACCATCGTCCAGCTCTGGACCGCGGTATCCTCGTAGACCAGATAATAACTGGTGTCGCCCAGTTTGACCCGCAGGTTTCCGCTGCGGCCCTGCGCAAAATCATCCGAAAGGGCAAGAATCTGTTCCTCGGAAAGGTCGGAATGGTCGCGCAGCATCGCAATGAAGTTGTAAATGATTTCCTTGCGGTTTACGGAATTGTCAATCACCACCCGCCCATCCGGGTAGATCACATAGTTGCTGGCATTGCCCTGAAAAGCAGAGCTGTCCAGCAATCTCAGCACAGCATCATTATAATAGGTGATGGCAACGGCATCGTAGGCAAAGCCCCGGTAGCTGCCCTGCGTTTCGGGGCAGATGAACGCAAGCATCGGGGCTTTGCCGGGCAGCGCCGTATTCACGACGATATCCTCACCATCGGAGAGCTTTTCGTCCAGATTGGTCTGCAGGCCAAGGTAGCCGGTTTCCCCGGTCACGGTCGTGTAGTTGCCGTCATAGGAAAGAAAGTAGAAGTTAACAAATCCGGTTGCCTGCTGTGCTTCCTCGATATAGGCCTGAATTTCATCCTCATTCGAGGTGTTTTTCAGAAAGCCGTTGCACAGATGCAGATAGGTCAGGTTTTTGCGCACCATCTCTTTCAGCATACTATTGGATTTATACAGTACCTCTTCCAGATGCGAGGTGCTTTCCTGATAGATGGTCTGCGACATAAACGAGATGTACCGGAAGCTGAAACCGGCTGCCAGAAAGACCAAAAGAAGGGTGGCAGCGGCGGCAGAAAGCCACTTGTGCCGGGAATAGCAGCTGCGTTTGGATTCGTGCTTTTCGTCTGCCATTCCGCTCACCTCAGTGTCATGTAGTTTTCCGGCTCTGCAAGCGCTGCGCCGCCGGAGATATAATCGCGCCATGTGTTTTTTACCCACGTATCTTCGCCCACAGACGTGCCGCTGTCGCTCGCAAGCAGCGCTTCCATCTGCTTTTCCGTTGCAAGGCAGGTCACGGTAACGGTGTCGTTATCTCCCAGCGGCTGCCCGTTCCGGGTGATGCCGGTCAGGGTATAGCTGCCGTTATTCTCTTTTACCTCCACAGCAATGCCGCTGACCACTGGCAGAGAACCGCGGTTGAAGGGCACAAACCCGCCCTCGCAGCCTTCCACAAAGGCGCGGACGGTCTCTTTCAGCTCCGCACCGGTCATGGTGCGCTGGCGGGACATCAGACCGTTCGGCATGATCATGGAAGCTGCCATTTTCTGGTTATAATCCGCCTGCAGCACACTGCCAGTAAAGCTGTTTGCGGTGGCAAGCAGCACATCGGTGCCATACACGCCGCGCAGCGTGTTTGCCATCACGGAGAAGGCAGCGCTGCCGCCGTTTGCGTGGAATACGTTGGAATAGGCCTTCCCGGAGGTCAGCACGGTCTCGTTGTCGGCAGGCTCCTCATCGGCAAGGAGCTGGGCATTGAAGGCTTGATACGCCTGCTCAGCGGTAAGCTCGCCTGCGATCATTTTGGAGACCACATCCTTGGAAACGGCAAAGAAATCGTTGGAGGCGATGCGGATATACATGTGGTTTTCTTCCACCACGCTGCGGACGTCCTTCAGATACTCGGTCAGGCGCAGGGGAACGTTCTGGCTGTAGCTCAGTATGTCCTGCCCCTCTGAGACGATGCGGTTCTGCGCCTGTTCGGAGAGCATGACGTTCAGCACCTTCATGGCTTTTTCGCGGCGCGCGGTGTCCTGCTCCAGATCCCGGTTCAGGGCAACTTGGAAATAGGGGGTGGTCATGATCCACGGTTCGCTGTTCTGGCTGAAGAAGGGCAGAAAGATCGTGTCGATGCCCTCATCCTGAAACATCTTCACGCCGGCAGAGCTGCCAAAGTACATGGCAACTTCTCCGTTCCGGAACATTCCGGTCACATCGTCGTAATTCAATGCAAGATCATCTGCTGTAAGGTGGGTATCCTGAATGAACTGCTCCATCCGCTCAAACGCCCCCGGCCATACGGTGTCGTCCAGACCCACCCGCGCGGTGCTGGCGGGGTCGCTGTAGGTAGTGCGCCACTTGCGCCCCGCGGTGGTGGTAAGCTCGGCAGCAGAAAGCCCCTGCAGGGTTTCCATGCAGGTGTAGTCGTAGGTATAATCGGAGGTAAAGCCGCGGATGCCTACCTTTTCAAAAGCCTGACAGGCCGCTACAAAGCTTGCGTAATCGGTGGGCAGGGGAATATCGTACTGCTCAAAAAGGCTGCGGTTGACCACAAAGCCGTGGGCATCCGCGCACACCGGCAGCCAGTTCACGCTGCCATCCTCGTTTTTGAAGCTGTTGAGGTAGGTGTTGTACACAGCGCCCGCCTCATTGGTCATGGCAAGGTTCATCAGGCTGTCCTTCAACGGTGCCGCATCGTGCAGCGAGAACCGGCAGCAGGTGATGATATCCGGCAGACCGCCGTTTTGCTGCAAAAACTTGTAAAAATCCAGATCGTTGTTGCCGACGATGAATTCAATGTTCACGTCCGGCAGCTGCGCCTGAACATAGGGCGCATAGTTTTCGTACAGGCTGGTGCTCCACAGATACACCTGAATAGTCTGAGCGTCTTCCTGCTCCTGTGTTCGTTCCGCATTTTTTTCGCTGCATCCGGTGAGCAGGGATAGCCCCATCACCAGTGCCGCAAGCATGGAAAATAGGCGGCGCAATGTTTTTGTTTTCATCCGATCCTCCTCCTCACACTTCTTGGACAGCCATCGTTTTGCGGTTGGCTGCTTTGGCTTACTGATCATACATCACCGCCCGCAAGAGTGTGTGCTGTAAAACCCACCCACGGAAAGGATGCCGCAATTTTTGAGTCTTTTCTGTTTTGCGCTCTCCCTCTACCGCGAAGGGGGCACAGAATGACAGAGACATAAAAATATTTTACCACTACCATGAAGAATTTTCAATAAAATTTCATATATTGAACCATAAAAGCTGTGTAGGATTACAATAGATGTGTCACAAAGTGAAAAAAGACGAATGAGCCGTTCTGTGGTACAGTTAAATTGCTACACCAAACATCACAGAAACACATCATTGACAAACCTACATTGTGAACTCAAGGAGCCTGTCCAAAAAAGCATAAAAATGCGTATAACGCCCTATGAAATGGTGCCACAGGGCGTTTTATTTTGTCTTGTTTTGTGGGCGATGTTGCGGTTTTGCGAAAACTTGCGAGACTAAATAAAAAATCCCACGAAATTACGATTCTAAACGTAAATTCGTAGGACTTTTGGAGCTACTGACCTGATTCGAACAGGCGACCTGCTCATTACGAGTGAGCTGCTCTACCAGCTGAGCCACAGTAGCAGATAAAATTTTCTTGCATGTTCTGCAACGAGAAATATTCTATCATACTTCCTGTGCGCTGTCAAGATTTGATTTTGCGGCAGAACAGGTGCAAATAGTCTGTGACACAAAAATATAACTGCTCTCCGAGAAAAAACTCGAAGAGCAGCCTTGCACACAAGAAAAATCAGTTGAACAGCTTACGGCCGATCCAGATGCAGATGCAGGCACCCACAACGGAAACGAGGATCTCACCCACGATGCCGGTAGCGCTCAGACCGATCAGGCCGAACACGATGCTGCCTACAAAACCGCCCAGAATGCCCAGCACGATATTGCGCACGGTGGAAGTTTCGCTGCCCATAATGCGGCCGGCGATGTAACCAGCCAGAGCGCCGATCAGCAGACTGAAAATAAAACCAAACATAATATTCTACCTCCTGAGTTTTAAAGCTCTGCGCTCTGCCCGGCGGTTTCCCGGGCAAAGCGGCAAATATCCTTCAAACAACATTTTTCGCATTCTGGTTTGCGCGCATTGCACACTGCCCGACCATGCATCACAAAGCGGTGGCACAGGTCGCTGCCTTCTTCCGGAGGAACGATCTTCCACAGGGCCATTTCCACCTTCTGCGGTTCCTTGATGCCGTCCACAAGGCCGATCTTGTTGCACAGCCGGATGCAGTGGGTGTCTGTTACGATAGCAGGCTTGCCAAACACATCGCCCATGATAAGGTTTGCGCTCTTGCGGCCTACGCCGGGCAGGGCGAGCAGCTCTTCAAAGGTGGTGGGCACCTGACAACCGTATTTATCGCGCAGCACCCGCATACAGGCGGAGATGTCCCGCGCTTTGGAGCGTCCCAACCCGCAGGGCTTGACGATGGCTTCAATGTCTTCGGGTTCTGCAGCAGCCAGCGCAGCAACATTGGGATATTTGGCAAACAGGTCTTCCACCACAATGTTCACGCGGGCATCGGTGCACTGGGCTGCCAGACGCACGCTGACCAGAAGCTGCCAGGCGTGGTCATAATCCAATGTACAGCCGGCATCTGGGTATTCTTTTTTTAACCGGTCAATCACTTCCAGCGCCAGCGCCTTTTTTGCAGTAAGGTCTTCTGGTGCTTTTTTGCGAACAGGCATTTCATCCACTCCTATCGACAAAAGCTGATACGATAATACCATGTTTTGCGTTTTTTGTAAACTGCGGGTAAAAATTATCTGAGAATGATTTTCAGATAAAACCTTGCTCTTACTGCCAAAATGCGATATACTATAGAAAAATGCTGGGGGAATCGCGCCTCGGTACGGGAGGAGGAAAACACGATGAACGAACCACTGGCACAGCGTCTGCGGCCCAAAACACTGGCAGATGTCTGCGGTCAGCAGCATCTGTTGGCACCGGGCAGGGTGTTCCGCCGTACTATCGAGAGCGGACGCATCCCGAACATGATCTTCTACGGCCCGTCCGGTACCGGAAAAACGACGGTGGCACGCATCATTGCAGAAAACAGCGGTATGACGCTGCATAAGCTCAATGGCACTTCCTGCGGCACCGGGGACATCAAGGCGGTGCTCAAGGATATCGGCACGCTGGCAGGTGCGGGAGGCATCCTGCTGTATCTGGACGAGATCCAGTACCTGAACAAAAAACAGCAGCAGAGCCTGCTGGAATGCATTGAGGACGGCTCGGTGACGCTCATTGCATCCACCACCGAAAATCCATACTTCTACATTTATAATGCGCTGCTGTCCCGCTGTACGGTGTTTGAGTTCAAATCACTTTCGGCAGCGGATGTGGAGCGTGGGGTGCACAATGCACTGAAAAAGCTTTCGGAAGGGGAGAGCACAAAGGTCTGCATGGACGAGAATGCCTGTGCCTACCTTGCCGAGAGCGCAGGCGGCGACCTGCGCAAGGCGCTGGGCTGTCTTGATTTTGCAGTGACGGCAGCTCCCATTGAGGATGGGGAAAAGCACATTACGCTGGAAATGATCCAGCAGGTCACCCGCCGCACTGCCATGCGGTATGACCGGGAGGGCGATGACCACTACGACATCGTGTCAGCCTACCAGAAGTCCATGCGCGGCTCCGACCCGGATGCGGCGCTGCATTATCTGGCCCGTCTGCTGGAAGCGGGAGATCTGCCCTCGGCCTGCCGTCGCCTGATGGTATGTGCCTGCGAGGATGTGGGCCTTGCCTATCCACAGATCATCCCCATTGTGAAGGCGGCAATTGATGCCGCCAACATGGTGGGCTTGCCGGAAGCACGGCTCCCGCTGGCAGATGCCGTCATTCTGGTGGCCACCAGTCCCAAGTCCAACAGTGCCCACGATGCCATCAACGCGGCCATTGCGGATGTGCAGGCGGGCCGTACCGGGCCGATCCCACGCCAACTGCAGAACAAGCACTACGACGGTGAGGATGCGCTGGTAAAGGGACAGAATTACAAATACGCCCATGATTACGCCCACCACTGGGTGGAGCAGCAGTACCTGCCAGATGCCATCAAGGACGTGAAATATTACACCTTTGGCGATAACAAAAATGAGCAGGCGTCCCGTGCCTACTGGGCAAAGATCAAGGGCGAAGAGAACGTCTGAGCCACGCCTTACACCCAAAACCCAAAAACAAAGAAAAAGGAGAACGATATGCGATATTCCAAACAGCGTGAGCTGGTCATGCAGACGGTGCAGAACCTGTGCGACCACCCCACCGCCGAGGAAATTTATGATGCTGCAGTCAAGGAATGCCCGGGCTTGAGCCTTGGCACCGTATACCGTAACCTGAATAGTCTGGTGGATGCGGGCCGGGTGCGCCGGGTGTCCGTTCCAGGCAAGGCTGACCGCTTTGACCACACGCTGCCCTGGCACAGCCATCTGTACTGCACCGTGTGCGGCAGCGTGACCGATGCCGAGGTGGACGAAAAGCAGGTAATGAAGCTGGTGAAAAACCAGAAGGGCTATGTGCAGGACTGCGCTGTTGTGCTGATCGGCGTATGCGAGGCCTGCTGCGAGAAGCAGGCGCAGGAAAACGCCCACTGAACCATAAAATTTGCACGGAACCTCTTGCCCGGAGCGTATAAACAGGGTATACTATAGAGAAGGCTCTTTTCAGAAAGTGCAAGTAGATTTTCGCCGCACAGGGCGCTTCGACCCGGCGGAGAAGGATGGTTTGATTGGAATACATTAGTTTTGAACATAATAACATTGCCGCTGAGCTGGTAAAGCAGGCCTATGATACGCCGCCGCTGGCCTTTGTGCACAGCTATGGCTGTCAGCAGAACGTGAACGACGGCGAGCGGATCAAGGGCGTGCTGATGGACATCGGCTATGGCCTGTGCGATAAGCCCGAGGATGCAGACCTGATCCTCTTCAACACCTGCGCCGTGCGTGAGCATGCCGAGCAGCGTGTGTTCGGCAACGTAGGTGCCCTGAAGGGACTCAAGGAAAAAAAGCATGATCTCATCATCGGCCTGTGCGGATGCATGGCCAACCAGAAGCACGTGGTAGAAAAGCTGCGCCAGAGCTATCCTTACGTTGACCTGGTGTTTGGCGTGGACGGCATCGACACCCTGCCGCAGCTCATTGCCCAGAAGCTGCAGAAGCATAAGCGTGTGCTGATGGAGCCCGCCCAGCGCCCGGTCATCGTGGAGAATATCCCCATCCGGCGTGAGAGCGAGTTCCGCGCATGGCTGCCCATCATGTACGGCTGCGACAACTTCTGTACCTACTGCATCGTGCCTTATGTGCGCGGCCGCGAAAAGAGCCGCAAGCCCGGTGATATCCTTGCTGAATTCCGCGGTCTTGTGGAGGCAGGCTATAAGGAGATCACATTGCTGGGACAGAACGTCAACAGCTACGGCAAGGGTCTGGAAGAAAAGGTGGACTTTTCTGATCTGCTCAACCTGCTGTGCACGGTGCCCGGCGATTATCACATCCGCTTTATGACCAGCCACCCCAAGGATGCCAGCCACAAGCTGATCGACACCATTGCCGCCCAGCCGAAGCTGTGCAAGCACCTGCACCTGCCGGTGCAGTGCGGCTCCGATGAACTGCTGAAGAAGATGAACCGCCACTACACGGTGGAGCAGTACATGGAGCTGATCGAATACGCTCGCAAAACGGTGCCCGGCATCACCTTTTCCAGTGACATTATCGTTGGCTTCCCCGGCGAGACCGAAGCGGACTTTGTAAAGACGCTGGAACTGGTGCAGAAGGTGGGCTATATGCAGCTGTTCACCTTTATCTATTCCAAGCGCACCGGCACCAAGGCTGCCGAAATGCCGGACCCCACCCCCCGCAAGGAAAAGACCGACCGCATGACCCGCCTGCTCAAGCTGCAGGACGAGATCGCCATGGCGCTGGTCAAGGCGCAGGTTGGCCAGACTGTGAAGGTACTGGTAGAGGGCTTTGGCCGCAATGAGGGCACCCTCTCCGGCCGTCTGGACAACAACCTGACGGTGGAGTTCACGGCAGACGCTTCCCTGATGGGCAGCTATGCCAACGTACATCTCACGGGCGCACGGGCGACTGTGCTGCTGGGTGAGCTTGCCTGAGTGATTCCGGGGCAGTGCCCCTGAACGTATAAATAAGAAGGAGACCATTCAAATGGATTGCATTGATCTTTTCAAGCGCGCAGCCGTTGCGCTGCAGACCGATAGCCGCTACCTCGTTCTGGATCAGACCCGCAAGGCAAACGATAAGGACGAAGAGCTGCAGAACCTGATCGGCGAGTTCAACCTCGCCCGCATGGATCTGAACAATGAGATCGGCAAGAGCGAGCGCAACGATGCCCGCATCGCCGAACTGAACGAAAAGGTGAACAGCCTGTACGGCCAGATCATGGGCAACGAGGGCATGGTGGCTTACAACGAGGCCAAGCGTGACTGCGAGAACCTCGTGAACTATATCGATGCCATCATCAACACTGCCATGAATGGCGGCGACCCCATGACGGTACAGGAGCCTTCTGCTTCCTGCACCGGCAGCTGCTCCACCTGCGGCGGCTGCCACTAAAACCGGCAAAAACAAAACGCGGCTGTGCAAAACAGACCGCGTTTTGTTTGCAAAAGCGGTTACAAGCCGCAAACTTGTGCACAGAACCATAGAACGGGAGAGAGGGTAAACCATGGCAGAGCTGTCGCCCATGATGCAGCAATATCTTGAGATCAAAAAACAACATAAGGACGAAATTCTGTTTTACCGCATCGGCGATTTTTATGAGATGTTCTTTGACGATGCCCTGACGGCATCCAAGGAACTGGATCTGACCCTGACCGGCAAGCAGTGCGGCATGGAAGAGCGGGCACCCATGTGCGGCGTGCCCTTCCACAGCTACGAGGGCTATGTGGCGCGGCTGATCGCCAAGGGCTACAAAGTAGCCATCTGTGAGCAGGTGGAAGACCCGGCCAAGGCCAAGGGCCTTGTCAAGCGGGACATCATCCGCGTGGTCACACCCGGCACGGTCATTGAGAGCAGTATGCTGCAGGATGACCGCAATAACTACATTGCCAGTATCTTCCTCAAAGGAAAGAAAGCAGGTTTGTGCTTTGCGGATGTCTCTACCGGTACGGCCCATATCACAGAGCTGAATGCAGACAAGATCGCCCCGGCGGTCATTACGGAGCTGTGCCGCTACCATCCCAGCGAAGTGCTGATGAATCCGGGTCTGCTGGACTGCCGCGAGGTGACGGCGTACATCAAAAAGAATATGACTTGTTCGGTGGAGCTGATCGAAGAGGAGCGCTATGCACCGGGCCTTGTGGCGGCATCGCTGGAAAACCAGTTTGGCCGCGACTGGGTGCAGACCACCGGCATTGCAGCGGACGGCCTTGTGCGCTTTGCCATGGCGGCACTGCTGGAATATCTGCACGATACCCAGATCAAGGGCGTGGAACGTCTGAAAACGGTCATAACCTATAATAAGGCCCAGTTCATGCGTCTTTCGCCCGTGACCCGCGCCAATCTGGAGCTGACCGAGACGCTGCGCGGCCGCGAAAAGCGGGGCACGCTGCTCTGGGTGCTGGATAAGACCAGTACATCCATGGGCAAGCGTATGCTGCGCAGCTGGATCGAGCAGCCGCTTATTTCCAGTGCACTCATCAACCACCGCCTGAACGCTGTGGAGAGCCTTGTCAAGCAGACTATGGCCCGCGGCGACCTGACCGAAGAGCTGGGTTACATTGCGGATATGGAACGCCTGATGACCCGCACGGTTTACGGCTCTGCCACACCCAAGGAGATCTATACGCTGGCCCAGACCTGCGACCGGCTGCCCGGCCTGCGCAGGCAGGCTGAGGCCTGCGGCTGCCCGGAGCTTGCTGAACTGGCAGTACAGATCGATCCGTTGGAGGACATCAAGGCCCGTATTTATGCGGCGGTGGACCCGGAAGCGCCCTCTACCCTCAAGGATGGCGGTGTCATTGCCAAAGGCTACCATGCCGAGGTGGACGAGCTGCGTTCCATCCGCGACAATACCAAGGGCGTTCTGGCGCAGCTGGAAGCCCGCCTGCGGCAGGAGACCGGCATCCCCAAGCTGAAGATCGGCTATAACCATGTGTTTGGCTACTTCATCGAGGTAAGCAACTCCTATAAGAGCATGGTGCCGGAGACCTACATCCGCAAGCAGACCCTGACTTCCGGCGAACGCTACATCACGCAGGAACTGAAAGAGCTGGAAAGCAAGATCTTAGGTGCCCACGAACGGCTCATCACGCTGGAGCACCGCCTGTTCAGCGAACTGCTGGAAAGCATCAGCGCTCAGCTGGACCGCATCCAGCGCACGGCCAATGCGGTGGCCCAGCTGGATGTGCTCACGGCGCTGGCGCAGGTGGCAGCGGAAAACAACTACTGCCGTCCCATCGTGGACGACAGTGACGAGCTGACCATCACCGAGGGCCGTCACCCTGTGGTGGAGCAGATGCTGAAAGGCAGCCTGTTTGTACCCAATGATACCACCCTGAACTGTGGTGCAGACCGCTGCCTGATCATCACCGGCCCCAACATGGCAGGTAAATCCACGTACATGCGCCAGAATGCACTGATTGCGCTGATGGCGCAGATCGGTTCCTTTGTACCGGCTTCCAGCTGCCATGTGGGTGTGGTGGATGCCATTTTCACTCGCATCGGTGCGTCGGACGACCTGTCTGCCGGTCAGTCCACTTTTATGGTGGAGATGACCGAGGTAGCGGAGATCCTGAAAAATGCCACCGCCAAAAGCCTTGTGGTGCTGGACGAGATCGGCCGCGGTACTTCCACCTTTGACGGTATGAGCATTGCCCGCGCCGTAGTGGAGCACATTGCAGACCCCGCCAAGGGCCTTGGCTGCAAGACTCTGTTTGCCACCCACTACCACGAGCTGACCGAGCTGGAAGGCAGCGTGGACGGCGTAAAAAACTACAATATTGCAGTAAAAAAACGCGGCGAGGACATCACCTTCCTGCGCCGCATCGTGCGCGGCCCGGCGGATGACAGCTACGGCATCGAGGTGGCAAAGCTGGCAGGCCTGCCCGGCAGTGTGACCCGCCGCGCCCATGAGGTGCTGCGCGCACTGGAAGCAACTGCACCTAAAAATAAAGTAGAGCAGATGGATTTTGATGCCCTGCAGGAGTATAACTCTCCGGCTGTGCCCAGTGAGATGATGGACAAGCTGGAAGCTCTGGATGTGGAAACACTCACCCCCATTGAGGCTTTGAACTTCCTCTACGAGCTGAAAAAGACCCTGAAGGGCAGCCTGAACAGATGAAACTGCTCTACCTGACCCAGACCATACAAGGAGGGAAAACACCATGGCAGTGATCCATGTTCTGGATAAGCACACAGCCGAGCTGATCGCAGCCGGTGAGGTGGTCGAGCGTCCGGCATCCGTTGTTAAGGAGCTGCTGGAAAACTCCATTGATGCCGGTGCCACGCAGGTGACCGTCAGCATTGAATCCGGCGGCGTCAAGCTGATCGAGATCAGCGATAACGGCACCGGCATCGAGGCAGAATATATCTCCACGGCGTTTATCCGCCACGCCACCAGCAAAATTGAAACACCGGACGATCTGACCAACATCCATACGCTTGGCTTCCGCGGTGAAGCACTGGCATCCATTGCCAGCGTGGCCCGTGTAGAGCTGACCACCCGAACCGAGGTGGACGAGTTTGCCACGGTCTACCGCATTGAGGGCGGGGAAGAGGTCTCCCGTGAGCCGGGTGCCAGAGCTGTGGGCACCACCATCCGGGTAAAGGATCTGTTTTACAACACGCCTGCCCGCATGAAGTTCCTCAAAAAGGACTCCTCCGAGGGCACCTTTGTGTCGGATACAGTTACCCATGTAGCGCTCAGCCACCCGGAAGTCAGCGTCAAGTTCATCCGTGAGGGCAAGCTGCAGTATGTCACGCCCGGCGACGGCCAGCTGCGCGGTGCAGCCTATGCGGTGCTGGGCCGGGAGTTCAGCCGGGACCTCATTGAGCTGAAAAATCAGGAGGGCGTGTACCGCATCACCGGTCTGATTACCCCGCCCAAAAGCTGCCGCGCCAGCCGAAGTATGCAGCATTTTTACATCAATGGCCGCTATGTGCGCAACCGCACCATGATGGCCGGTATGGAGATGGCGTTCAAGGGTACCATGATGCAGGGCAAGTTCCCGGGCGGCATTCTGCTGCTGGAAATGCCGGCCGACCTTGTGGATGTCAATGTGCATCCGGCCAAGATCGAAGCCCGCTTTGCCCGCGAAAATGATGTTTTTGATGTGGTGTATCATGCCGTCAAGCTGGCATTGGCTCAGCCCGGCACTGGTGAACGGCTTTTTACCTTTGAAGCAGACAAAGAAGAAGAAAAAGCTGAAAATTCAAAAAAAGACGCTGATATAATTAAAAATGATGTAAAGAATAATAACTTTACGGGCCTTTCTGCGATCATTCGGGGACAGGCAGACCCGGGCGTTCTGCCACAGCAGCACTGGGAACCGGCAAAACCCGCCGCAGCACCGCAGCAGCCTGCCCCGGCTGCTGCAATGCAAATACCGACAGCACCCAGTGTGCCGCGCTGGAAAGGCAGTGCTCAGAACGAGGATATGCTGGATCCGTTCGTGACCCTTCACAGCCCGAAGCTGGAAACGACAAAGGCACCAGAGCCGTTCCGTGCGGCAGCAAGTGAAACACAGCTGGATGTGGAACCGGAATTTGGTGAGACAAAACTGCATTCGCCTCAGGACCATATGGCAGCGTGGAACCCTGCGCAGGAAGCACCGAAGGAAGAACCTGAAAGTGCACCCTGTGCAGAAACAGAACCGGATGCGCCGGAAGCGGCAGAACAGGAAACTGTACTGGCCGAGCCGGAGCAGATGAACTTTGATCCGACGGCGGATCAGCCGGAGCCGCTGCGCTATGTGGGCGAGGTGTTCAGAACATATATCCTTGCAGAACGCGGCGACGAGCTGTGCCTGATCGATAAACACGCTGCCCACGAGCGCCAGCTGTACGAAAAACTGGCCGCGAACTACGGCAATGTGCCCAGCCAGATGCTGCTGGAGCCTGCTGCCATCGACCTTGCTGCGGAGGAAAAGCAGGCCCTGCTGGATAACATTCCTCTGCTGGAAAATGCGGGCCTTGAGATCGCGGACTTTGGCGGCAATACCGTGGTGCTGCGCGCGGTGCCCGCAGATGTGGAGCCGCAGAATGCCGAAAGCCTGCTGGTGGAGATCGCAAATAAGCTGCTCAAGGGCGGCCATGATGCGCTGAACGAGCACACCGAGTGGGTGCTGCATTCTATCTCCTGCCGTGCAGCCATCAAGGCGGGGGACAAGTCCTCGCCGCAGGAACTGCTGGCGCTGGCCGAAAAGATCCTTTCCGGCGAGGTGCCGCCGTTCTGCCCGCATGGCCGCCCCTGCGTACTCAAATTGACCCGGAAGGAGCTGGAAAAGCAGTTTGGACGCATCGTATAAACATCCCGTGGTGGCCGTCGTCGGCCCTACCGCAACCGGAAAGACGGCGTTGGGCGTAGAGCTTGCAAAACATTTTTCCGGCGAGGTCATCAGCTGTGATTCCATGCAGATCTATAAAGGTCTGGACATAGGCACGGCAAAGGTGACACCGGAGGAGACCTGCGGTATCCCGCATCACGGCGTGGATATCCTTACGCCGGACAAGGCTTTCAGCGTGGCAGACTTTACCGCCATGGCCGGAAAGCTGGAAGAAGAGATCTCGGCCCGGAAGAAGCTGCCCATCCTTGTGGGCGGCACAGGGCTGTATGTTCAGAGCTTTCTGTATGGGGTGCGCTTTACAGAGGAAAAAGCACCTGCCGGCCTGCGGGAGCAGCTGGCGTCGGAACTGGCTGCAAAAGGCGGTGCTGCCATGTACGAAGAACTGAAGCAGGCCGACCCGGAAGCTGCTGCGGTTATCCACCCGAACAATCAGGTGCGGGTGCTGCGCGCACTCGAACATTATCGTGCCACCGGCAAAAAGCTGAGCGAACAGAAGGCGGAGTCTCTCCCACCGGAGCGGCCCTACCGCAGCCTGATCCTCGGTCTGGATTTCCCAGAGCGCGCGGTACTTTACCGCCGCATTGACCTGCGTGTGGACAAAATGCTGGAAGCGGGCCTTATAAAGGAAGCGGAGCATGTCTGGCAGAACCGGGAAAGCTTCCGCACGGCAGCGCAGGCCATCGGATACAAGGAGTTCTTTCCGTATTTTGAGCAGACGGCTCCACTGGAAGCCTGCACGGAAAAGCTCAAGCAGGCGTCCCGCAACTATGCCAAGCGCCAGTTGACCTGGTTCCGTCATATGGACGGTGTGGTCTGGCTGGATGCCGGTGCACCGGATGCAGTGCAGACTGCCATCCGCAAAACTAGCGAATTTTTAGCGAAAGGATGATCGATATGCCGGATGAGACCCAGAAGGAACGCCATGCGCCGCATGTGCTTACCACTCTGGCAGGCGTGCTGATCGCGTTTCTGCTGCTGGCAGCAATTTATGTGGTGTATCAGGCCGCACATATCCTGTTTCCGCAGAATGTTTATGAGACTGCGCTGCCTGCGGTCATTTCGGATACGGTGGAAGCCGACGGAGTTCTGCTGTTCGACGAAAGCTATGTGGCAGGCAGCGGAAACCTTGGATATCTTGCTGCCGACGGCGAGCGTGTTTCAGCGGGCACTGCAGTGGCAGAGGTGTACAGCAACGCTTCGCAGGCTTCGCTGCGCCTGCAGCTGAACCAGCTGAATGATCAGATCGACCTGCTGCAGAAATCGCAGAACACTTCTGCGCTGCAGCTGGATACCCTTTTAAAAGAACGTTCTTCTGCGCTGTATGACCTGCTGGATACGCTGGACGACAGCGATTATGAAGCGGTGGATGATGATGCCAATGCCTACCTGCTGGCCCAGAACAAGCTCTGGGTGGTAACGGGCGAAGCTGCAAACTTTACCGATCAGATCACCGCGCTGGTCCAGCAGTCCCAGAGCGTGCAGGCGCAGCTGGGCAGCCCGGCGCAGATCACTGCACCGCAGACCGGCTATTTTGTGCGCTCTTCCAGCAGCGGACGGCTCAATGCCAGTGCCGATGATATCCTTGCACTGAACGCACAGGAGCTGCAGGGCTATCTGCAGTCCGACCCAGTGCTGGCACTGGATGGCTGCGCCGGTAAGATCGTGGCAGGGTTCACATGGCGCTATGTGGGCGTGTGCACTGCAAAGCAGGGCGAAAAGCTGCTGGGTCAGAACGGCAAGCCACTGAGCACAGCGGTGGAAATCAGCTTCCCGGGTCAGGTGGAGAACAGCCTCAAGGCCACCGTCACCGAGGTGGAGATCGATCAGGACAGCGGCCTTGCCCGCTTTGTGCTTGCCTGCAACTCCATCAACGGCGATGTGCTTTGCCTGAACCGGGCTGCAGCACGCATCTCGGTAGGAGAGCGCAGCGGCCTGCGGGTGCCTGCTGCGGCTGTGCACTATTTAAAAGAGGATGGCACCGAGGCACAAACGCAGGGCGAAAACTACATTCCCGGTGTGTACGTGAAACTTGGCAACATTGCCCGCTTCTGCCCGATCGACCCGGTGGACGCAGACCATCCCCTCATCACGGACGGCGATTACATCCTTGTTCTGCCCGAAGGGACCGAGGGCTCGGTCAGCAAGGTGAGGCTTTATGACGAAATAATCGTTTCCGGACAAAATTTGTATGATGGAAAGCTTTTGTAGTTATTGACATCTGAGGCAAAAAATCCGATAATAGATAAAGCTATTATTTGCATCTATTTGCAAAGAACGCCAGGCAGCGCCATGCTGCCCGAATGAAAGGAGCAGATTGTATGTCTTTGCTTGACAGCATTAAGAAAGGTCTGTTTGACCAGGAAGACGAATACGAGGATCAGTACATTGACGATGGCCCCCAGATGGTAAACAATAACAATGGCATCGGCCTTGGTGCTGACGACGAAAATGAAGAGCCTGTTGAGGGTGCCAAGAAGAACGGCAAGGTGGTCAACATCAATGCCACCACTCAGCTCAAGGTCGTTCTGGTCAAGCCTGAGCGTTTTGAGGATGCCAGTACCATTGCTGACCACCTGAACAACAAGCGCACCGTGGTGCTCAATCTGGAGTCCACCAACAAGGAAGTGTCCCGCCGTCTGGTGGATTTCCTGTCCGGTGTTGCATATGCAAACAATGGCCAGATCAAGCGCGTGGCCAACAGCACCTTCATCATCACTCCGTACAACGTGGATATCATGGGTGATCTGCTGGACGAGCTGGAGAACAATGGCGCGTTCTATTGATCCGCAGCCCAAGGCGGCACGCGGGTTCATCCCTGCGCGTACCGATGAAGAACGCTATCTCATGCGCCATATCGAGGACTTGGCCCACACGGCCTTTTCCCGGGACATTGCGCGGTATTCGGCTTTCCTGAGTGACCGCGAGCAAGACTTGGCCCGCGCGGCACTGGGCCGTGCCGGTGTGCAGGAGGGCTTCCGGTTTGAGGGCGGCTGGCTGAATGCGGAGCGCAGGGTGCTCTGTATCGAGCCGGAGTACAGCTGCGGCGAAGCACCCATCTGCTGTGTGCGGCTGCAATGCTGTGCACAGGCGGGGGCTGCGCTGCCCGCCCACAAGGATTACCTGGGCAGTCTGATGGGCCTTGAGCTGCGGCGCGAGGCGCTGGGAGATATCGTTCTGCCGGAGGATCAGCCGGGCACAGCTTATGTGTTTGCGCTGGAACCGGCAGCACAGCTGATCTGCCGGGAACTGTTTCAGGCTGGACACACGGAGCTGACCACGGAACTGCTGACGCTGGACGAGGTGCCGCAGTTTCCGCAGGCGGAGCGTGAGATGCACAGTGCAACGGTATCGTCCCTGCGGCTGGACGCTGTGCTGGCAGCTATGCTGCACTGCAGCCGAGGACAGGCTTCGGAACTGATCGAGGCGGGCAGGGTGGAGATCAACCACCTGCCGGCGGATAAACCTCATGCACAGGTATATGAGGGCGATGTGTTCACGGTGCGCGGCAAGGGCCGCTTCAACCTGACTGCACTGCCCGGCAAAAGCAGAAAAGATCGGTCAATCATCGAATTTTTTCAATATTAAAAGCAACGGGAGGAAATGACTATGCTGACTCCGCAGGATGTCCGTTCTGTGCAATTTGAGAAAAACCTCCGCGGCTACCGCACAGAGGACGTAGACCGTTTTCTGGATAAGGTGGAAGAACAGCTGCGGGACGACGATGCGCAGGCGGAACAGCTTCGCAAGCAGATTGCGGACTTGACTGCTGAAAACCAGAAGCTGCATGATGAACTGAAGAGCTTTGAGGCAGATGGTGAAATGCTCAAGAGCGCGCTGATCAATGCACAGCGCATGGGCGAAAATGTCATCCGCGAAGCAAACCAGAAAGCAGAAGAGATCATCCATCGTGCAAATCTGCGCGGTGATGATATCATCCGCGATGCCAACGAACTGCTGCAGAAGGCAAACGACCGTGCAGACGAGATCGAGAACGAAGCAAACGAGAAGCGCCTTGCAGAGGAACGCGAGTATGACCGCGTGCGTCTGGAAGTGACCCGCTTCAAGTCTGATGTGCTCAACCTGTACCGCAGCCATGTGGAGTCGCTGAGCCGTCTGCCGGAGTTCCAGAAGGAAACGGCTGCACAGGATGCCGAACAGGCAGAGCCTGCTGCAGAGGAAAGTGAGCCTGCCGCTGCAGCTCAGCCGCAGGCAGCGGACGTGCAGGAGCCGGAAGCAGAGCCTGCACAGCCCGCACAGGAAGATGCAGAACCTGCTGCCGTTGTTGAAAATGACGACGACGAGGCAGCTGACAGCAGCGAGGATTTCTGGGCAAAGGATGAGAGCCAGCTCAAGCTGGACCCGCCGCCCGCGCCTCCTGCTGATTTTAAGCCGGACGAGCCGGACTACGATGCTTTTCAGGGTGTCAAGTTCAGCGAGTAAGGCAACCCCATAAGGAAATATAGAGGAGAGTGTAAACCATTGGCTAAGAACAAATCGCAGTACGATAGTACTCTGAACCTGCCCAAGACCCTGTTTGAAATGCGTGCCGGCCTGCCCAAGAAGGAGCCGGTCATGCTGAAGGATTGGGACGACAACGACCTGTACAATCAGCTCATGAAGCACAACGAGGGCAAGCCGCAGTTCATCCTGCACGACGGCCCTCCGTACGCAAACGGTAATATCCACATGGGTACTGCCCTGAACAAGATCATCAAGGATATCATTATCCGCGATAAGAACATGGAGGGTTTCCAGGCTCCCTATGTGCCCGGCTTTGATACCCACGGCCTGCCAATCGAGCTGAAGGCTCTGTCCTCCGTCGGTGATAAGAAGAAGGACATTTCCAAGCTGGAACTGCGCCAGATCTGCGAAAAGTTTGCTACCGAGCACATCGATATCATGAGCGACCAGTTCAAGCGTCTGGGCGTTATCGGCGATTTCGAGCATCCGTATCTGACCCTGAAGCCTGAGTTCGAGGCACGCCAGATCGAGATTTTTGGCGAGATGGCAAAGAAGGGCTACATCTACAAGGGCCTGAAGCCCGTGTACTGGTGCCCGGACTGCCGCACGGCTCTGGCAGAGGCCGAGATCGAGTACGGCGAGGACGACTGCGATTCCATCTTCGTGCGTTTCCACGTCTCTCAGGACCCCAACGGTGTGCTGGCAAAGCACGGCATCCCGATGGACAAGACCTACTTCGTCATCTGGACCACCACCACTTGGACTCTGCCCGCTAACGAGGCGATCTGCCTGAACGGCCAGTTCGAGTACTCCTTCGTCAAGATCGGCGATGAGTTCCACATCATGGCCACCGAACTGGTCAAGAGCGTCATGGATGCCTGCCACATCGAGAACTACGAGATCGTGGGCGAGCCGGTCCCCGGTACCGAGTTCGAGCTGATGCGCTACAACCACGTCTACCTGCCCAAGGAGGGCTGGGTCATTCTGGGCGATCACGTCACGCTGGAAAGCGGTTCCGGCTGCGTCCATACCGCAGGCGGCCACGGCGTGGACGACTTCAACGTCTGCCAGAAGTATCCGCAGGTGCCCATCACCGTCCCCGTGGACGATGGCGGCTATCTGACCGAGCTGGCCGGCAAGTATGCGGGTCAGCGCGTGTGGGCTGCCAACAAGACCATTCTGGCCGATTTGACCGAGTCCGGTGCTGTCATGGGTCAGGTGCACATCAAGCATCAGTACCCGCACTGCTGGCGCTGCCATCACCCCATCATCTTCCGTGCAACGGAACAGTGGTTCTGCTCCATCGCAAAGTTCCGCGAGGATGTCTATAAGGCCATCGACACCGTTACCTGGATGCCGGATTGGGGCCATGACCGCATGAAGGGCATGGTGCGCGACCGCAACGACTGGTGCATCAGCCGCCAGCGCACCTGGGGCGTGCCCATTCCTGCATTCTATTGCAAGAAGTGCGGCACCTACCACATCACCGATGCCACCATCAAGGCTGTCAGCGACCTGTTCCGCAAGGAAGGTTCCGATGCATGGTATAAGTACGAAGCCGAGCAGATTATCCCCGCAGGCGAAGTGTGCGAAAAGTGCGGTGCTTCCGAGTGGACCAAGGACACCGACATCATGGATGTCTGGTTCGACTCCGGCTCCACCCACGCCGCTGTGCTGGAGGAGCGCCCCGAGCTGCGCTTCCCGGCTGATATGTATATGGAAGGCGGCGACCAGTTCCGCGGCTGGTTCCAGTCCAGCCTGCTGACCAGCGTTGCAAGCAAGGGCTGCGCACCCTATAAGTCTGTTCTGTGCCACGGCTGGGTCGTGGATGAGCAGGGCAAGCAGATGCACAAGAGCGCCGGCAACGGCGTGGAGCCCAGCGAGATCATCAAGGACTACGGCGCTGATATCATCCGTCTGTGGGTGGCTTCTTCCGACTACACCGTGGATGTGCGTGCCGGCAAGAACATCTTCAAGCAGCTGAGCGAGGCTTACCGCAAGATCCGCAACACCGCCCGCTTCATTCTGGGCAATCTGGACGGCTTTGATCCCAACACCGACTGTGTGGCTGACGATCAGCTGCAGGAGATCGACCGCTGGGCACTGGCTGCTCTGGATGACCTGATGGTCAACACCAGCGCAGGCTACGCTGTGTATGACTTCAACAAGGTCTATCATGCAGTGTACAACTTCTGCGTTGTTGCAATGTCCAACTTCTATCTGGATGTGACCAAGGATCGCCTGTACTGCACCAACGGCGCAGGCCGCAAGGCTGCTCAGACCACCATGTACAAGATCCTTGTGGCTCTGGACAAGATCATTGCTCCTATCCTGTGCTTCACCAGTCAGGAGATCTGGGACTTCATGCCCAAGACTGAGGGCATGAACAAGTACGTTGTCTTTGAGGAGATGCCCAAGGCTGGCCAGTATGCCGCCGATGAGGCCTTCAAGGCAAAGTGGGCTCAGTTGATCGCCGTCCGTGATGAGGTGAAGAAGGTTCTGGAGCAGGCCCGTGCCGAAAAGGTCATCGGTGCTTCTCTGGAGGCTGCCGTCACCCTGTACTGCAATGATACTGTGTACAGCCTGCTCAACAGCATCCCCATGGACGAGCTGGCCGACCTGATGATCGTCTCTCAGGTAGAGCTGGTCAAGGGCGAAGGCGGCGCTGCAAGTGCTGTTGAAGGCCTGGGCGTTGCTGCTGCACATGCCACCGGCGAAAAGTGCGAGCGCTGCTGGAAGTATTCTTCTTCCATCGGCAGCCATGCCGCACATCCCACCCTGTGCGCACGCTGCGCCAGCGTTGTGGAAGCCTAAGCGTTCCGCATAAAACAATGTTTTAAAGGGCGGCGCTCCCTTATACCGGGGAGCGCCGTTTTTTATACTGAATGATTTTGGGAGTATCCTATGGCATTTGTTGTTTTTAATCTGCTCGCGGCTGCGGCACTCATTGGCATCGATCAGGCCATCAAGCTGTGGGCCACAAATGTGCTGCAGCCGGTGGGAGCCATGCCGCTGATCCCCCATGTGGTGGAGCTGCGGTTCGTGCTCAACCCGGGCATGGCGTTCAGCCTGCTCAGCGGCAAGCAGCTGTTCCTCATCATCGCTACCAGCATAGCGCTGATCTTTGTGGCCTATGGGCTGTTCTTCCGCAGCCGCGGCAGATACCTGCAGCAGGCTGCGCTGCTGCTGATCCTTGCCGGCGGCATCGGCAACCTGATCGACCGTGTGCTCAACGGCGAGGTGGTGGACTACATCAATCTGCTGTTCATGCAGTTTGCGGTGTTCAATTTTGCGGATATCTGCGTGTGTGTGGGCGTGGGCCTCTGGGTGCTGGTAATTTTTCTGGAAGAGCTGCACGCTGAGAACGGGCAGTCCCCGAAGGAGCAGTGAGCCATGGAACAGCGTGAATTTGTGGTGGAGCAGGAGACGGCAGGCCAGCGCATCGACCGCTTTCTGAGCGGCGAGGACACCGGCCTTTCCCGGTCTGCTCTGCAGGCGCTGGTGGCCGACGGTCATGTGTTGTGCAACGGCAGGCTGGTTGCCAAAAGCCTGAAGCTCAAGGCGGGCGACACCATCGTTTTGGAAATTCCGGACGCAAAGCCCATTGAGGCCGTGCCGCAGGACATCCCGCTGGAAATCGTCTATGAGGACGAGCATCTGCTGGTGGTCAACAAGCCCAAAGGCATGGTGGTGCACCCGGCTCCCGGCAACCCGGACGGCACGCTGGTGAACGCGCTGCTGTGGCACTGCAAGGGAAGCCTGTCCGGTATTGGCGGCGAGATTCGCCCCGGCATCGTGCACCGCATCGATAAGGACACCAGCGGCCTGCTGGTGGTGGCAAAGGACGATGCAACGCACATCGGCCTTTCCCAGCAGATGGCGGTGCACAGTGTGGAGCGCGCGTATCGCACCATCGTGTACGGCGGCTTTGCACAAGATGAGGGCTTTGTGGAAAGCAATCTGGGCCGCAGCAAGACCGACCGCAAAAAGATGGCGGTCTACCCGGCCAGTGAGCCGCACACCAAATATGCCTATACCGGCTATCAGGTGCTGGAACGGCTGAACAACTTTACCATGCTGGAATGCCGCCTGAAGACCGGCCGCACCCATCAGATCCGCGTGCACATGGCATCCATCCAGCACCCGGTGGCGGGCGACCCGGTGTACGGCCCGCACAACTGCATCACCAGCCTGCACGGCCAGTGCCTGCACGCCAAAACGCTTGGCTTTGTGCACCCGATCACCGGCGAACATCTGCGGTTCGATTCGGAATTGCCGGAATACTTCACTCATTTTCTTGCAACGCTCAGGAGGGGAACGGTATGAACCATCTTTCTTCAACGCTTGTACTGTGTGATCTGGACCATCTGCTTTTGGGTGCCGACGGCAACCTGACGCAGGTGGCGCGGGATGTGCTGCAGCTGTTCGTCCGCCGCGGCGGACGTTTTACGGTGTTTTCCCAGCGCACGCCGCGGGCAGTGCGGTCCATTCTGGGCAGTGTGCGGCTCAGCGCTCCTGCGCTGGTGTGCGGCGGTGCCATGGCCTACCATTTTTCCGATGGCACCCGCCATCCGCTGTGCACCTTTGCCGGGCAGGATGCCGACCTGTTCGCCCGCCTGCCGGTGGCAGAGGGCGTGGGCATTGCCCTGCAGATGACCGACGGTACTACCCGCGTGCTGCGCATGAGCGAGGCATTGGAGCGTCATCTGCGGCAGGAATGGACCCCTTATCTGCTGGCAAACGCGGCAGACATCAAGGGGGAAGAAGTGCTGCGGGTGCTGCTGTATCAGGACAGCAAGGCAGTGCCCATGATCTCGCTGCTGGAAAAATCTCTGGGCGACCGCACAGCGGTGCTGCTGGGCGAGCGTGCCGCAGCGGATACGCTGATCCTGACCCCCAGAACCGTCTCTGGCCGTGAAATGCTGGATGCCGTGTGTATGCCAGTGGGCATCGACCCGGAAGATGTGCTGGTACTTGCCGGAGGGCTGCCTATGCTGGACATGGTGCGCGCTTCCAGCCAGAGCACCGCAGCTGCGGATGCCCCGGCTGAGCTGCGTCTTGCTGCCCAAAAGGTCACTTTGACCGATGCTGCGGCAGGTTCTGCAGTGGAAGTGCTGTACCGTATGGTGCGGGATGCTGAAAATTTGGCGTAAAATTTGTGCAAGGCTTCTGCAAATTCTTTCGCAGAAGCCTTTCTTTTTGGAGGAAAGTCAGGTACAATGAGAGAAACGCATCTTCTGGTCCTGCAAAAGAAGGAAAAACTCTTTCTTGCGCTGTCGCTGGCGGCGGTGGTTTTGTGCACAGTGCTGGCCTTTGGCTTTGCCGTGCCGCTGCAGGCTGCCGAATCGCAGGTCCTGCCGGATACGACCGGGCTGGAACAGTATGTGCTGGTGGATCTGAACACTGCCGATCTCTCTGCGCTGTGCACACTGCCGGGCGTAGGGGAAAAGCGCGCACAGACGATTCTGGATTACCGGACGCAGAATGGCCCGTTTGAACGGGTAGAAGATGCAGCCAATGTTCCGGGCCTGACACAGACCATTGTGGATTCCTGGGCAGGAATGGCAACCGTGAGCTGAGCCGCAGCCGGCGGCCCGGCGCAGCAAAAAGGGGAATGATTATGAGTGACGATACCATTTTTATCAACCGGGAACTGAGCTGGCTGGATTTCAACCGGCGCGTTCTTGCGCTGGGCAAAGATAAAAATGTTCCGCTTGCAGAGCGGGTCAAATTTCTTGCGATCTACGGCTCCAATCTGGACGAGTTTTTTATGGTGCGCGTGGGTTCTCTGCAGGAGCGCGCCAATCTGGAACAGGAACAGGGCAAAAAGGTCAAGAGGGAAAACAAGACCAACATGTCCGCGGCGGAACAGCTGACTGCCATCATGCCCAAAACGGCACAGCTGCAGGAGGAGTGCGATAAATACTACGCAAAGGCGCTGGAAGCACTGGCGGAGTGCGGCTGGCGCAAGGTGGATCTTGACCACTTGTCCAGGGAGGACGAGCACTTCTGGAAGAAGTACTTCCAAACGGAGCTGTTCCCCATCCTCAGCCCGCAGATCGTGGATAACCGCCATCCGTTCCCATTCCTGCGCAATAAGGAGATTTACCTTGGCGTTCTGCTCAAGGAAAAACACCCGGCAGGGCAGAGCCTTGGCATCATTCCCATTTCCAGCCAGATGGAACGGATGCACGTTGTAAAAAAAGACGGCGAAACGCAGTTTGCACTTACCGAAGAGCTGGTGCTGCACTTTGCGGCCAGCATCTTTGGCAAAGAGACGATTCAGGAAAAATGCCTTTTCCGCGTTACCCGCAATGCGGATATCGACGTAAAAGAGGGCATGATGGATCATGATATCGACTACCGCGAGATCATGACCGAGTTGCTCAAACGCCGCCGCAAGCTGGCTGCGGTGCGTCTGCAGATCACGCCTGCCCCGGCCCCGGAGGTAGAACGCCTGCTGTGCAACCGTCTGCTGCTCACCCATAAACGGGTGTTCGAGCAGAAAAGCCCGCTGGATCTGAGCTTTTTCTACAAGCTCACCGGCCGCATGGAAGCGGAGGGGCGGCCGGAACTGTTCTACCCGGCTGCACGGCCCATGCTGCCGCCGCCGGACTACGACCTTGCCGCTGAGGTGCAGAAGCACGATGTGCTGCTCAGCTACCCGTACCAGTCCATCCGGCCCTTCATTGCCATGCTCAAAAAGGCTGCCCATGATCCTGAGGTCATTTCCATCAAAATGACACTGTACCGTATGGCGCGGGAGTCCCAGATCGTGCAGGCGCTGATGGAAGCCGCTGAGAACGGCAAAGAGGTGGTGGCGCTGGTGGAGCTGCGCGCCCGTTTTGACGAGCAGAACAACATCGACTGGTCGAAACAGCTGGAAAGCGCAGGCTGTACGGTCATTTATGGCTTTGATGATTACAAAGTGCACTCCAAGCTGACCCTTATCACCAAAAAGAGCAAAGAGAGCTACTCTTATATCACCCAGATCGGCACCGGCAACTACAACGAAAAGACCAGTGAGCTTTACACGGACTATTCCTTCATTACGGCAGACCATGGCATTGGCGAGGAAGCTTCCAATGTGTTCCAGAACCTTGCCGTGCAGAAGCTGACTGAGGAGAGCGACCGGATGCTGGTAGCACCGTTGCGCTTCAAGAGCGTATTGCTGGAAGAGATGGATCGTGTCATTGCCGCCGCCCACATGGGCCGTCCGGCATCCATGATCCTGAAAAACAATTCCATCAGCGACCGGGATATCATCCTCAAGCTGCAGGAAGCCAGCTGTGCTGGTGTGCGCATTGATATGATTGTGCGCGGCATCTGCTGCGTGCGCGCCGGCGTGCCCGGCAAGACGGAGAACCTGCATATCCGCAGCCTTGTGGGTCGTTATCTGGAGCATGGCCGCATTTACAGCTTCTTCGATGGTGCACATACCCGCATCTATATTGCATCCGGCGATTTCCTCACCCGCAACACCGAGTGCCGCGTGGAGGTGGGCGTGCGCGTGGAGGATCCCGTGCTGGTGCGGAAGCTTACCGACATTCTGCAGCTGCAGCTGCGGGATAATGTCAATGCCCGCGAGATGCGCCCGGACGGCAGCTACCAGAAGGTAAAGCCCGCTGAGGGCGAAGCACTGGTGAACGGCCAGATGGGCATGTATGAGCTGTTGAAAAATGACTGGACGCAGCCGGAGCCTTGGAAGCTTTCTGCCGCTGCGCAGGAAAAACAGCCTGAACCTTCTGCCGAAGCAGCAAAGCCAGAACCTGCGAAAACGGAAGCGGCTCCCGCTGCAAAACAGGCAGAAGCTTCTCACCCGGAATCTGCTGCGGCACCGGAAAGCGGCGACCGCTTTGACCAGCTGGAACAGATGGTCAATCACAAAAAGCGTACAGAGCCGCAGCCTGCCCCTGCAGCCAAGCCGATAAAGCCGGTGGTGGTGGAGACACCCGCTCCCAGAAGCCGCCTGAAACGGATTTTGGATTTCTTCAGGTTACGCAGATAATATTTGCAAGACCCGACAGAGCAAACCCTCTGCCGGGTCTTTTTGCGTGTTTGCCTGCATAAATAAAAAGCAAACGGAAGGCGGGAGGCAGAAGGTGCGGGCAAAGCGATGGGAACGAGCCGGGCACGGCAGGGAGCAGCCCAGACGGAGGGTGATTTTTCTGGCAGTTTTAGCCGGACTGCTGGTGTGCGTGGTGCTTCCGGTGCGGGCGCAGAAAAAAACGGGGAAGCTCTGTTTCCCGCTGGACACCACACAGTACCGTGTTTCGGACGGATACGGCTGGCGGCAGGATCCTTTTACCGGGGAAAGGACGTTCCATAAGGGCATTGATCTTGCCTGTGCAGAGGGAACAGAAGTGATTGCTGCGGAAGGCGGTGCGGTGGTGCAGGCATACCGCAGCACAAGCTATGGCACCTGTCTGCGTGTTCTCCATACAGATGGCAGCGCGTCACTTTACGCCCATTTGCAGTACGCCTATGTCCGCCCGGGCGAGGTGGTGGAAGCAGGGCAGCTGCTGGGCGCAGCAGGGCGCAGCGGGCGCGCTACGGGAGCACACCTGCATTTTGAACTGTACCGGAAGGGAACAGCCTGTGACCCGGCGGATGCGCTGGGCCTTTCCTCATGAAGCTGCATGATTCCCGGCAGCTGGGGCCGCTGGTGTTCCGCGACCCGCTGCTTTTGTGTAGCGCACTGTATTTTCTGCTCTACTTTGATGCAAGCGGCTTTCTGCGGCTGGGGCTGCTGGCGGCGTTCCTGCACGAGTGCGGGCACATTCTGGTGTATTGTGTGTTTCTGCGCCGCTTTCCGGTCATTGAGGTGACCATGACTGGCTTTTGTATGCGGATGGACGCTCCGGCCCGGGGCCTTTCACCGGGGCGGCTCTTCTGGCTGGCTGCTGCAGGCCCGGCGGTCAATTTCATGCTGGCAGGCATCTGGGCACTGCGGCTGGAACAGGAACTGACCATCCGCGGCAGTGCCTTCTGGGCGGCAAATCTGCTGACCGGGGGATTCAATCTGCTGCCCGTTCCACCGCTGGATGGGGCGCAGCTGGCATCCTGCCTGTGCGAAATGCGGCGTGCAGGCAAAAAGTTTAAGGGAAATGATTGAAAAAACAGCTCATTTCGGGTACAATAAAATGACGTGTAAAAATGGACTGTTTATTGGAGGACTCGATGTTTGATCCAAAACTGAAAGAAGCACTGGGACGGGTACAGAAGCCCGGTCGTTATACCGGCGGAGAACCCGGCAGTGTATATAAGGACAAAGAAAAAGTGGATGTCCGCTTTGCGTTCTGCTTTCCGGACACCTATGAGGTAGGTATGTCCTTCCTCGGCGAAAAGATCCTGTATGAGCTGCTCAACAGCCACGAAAACTGGTGGTGCGAGCGTGCTTTTATGCCGTGGCTGGATATGAAGGCCGAGATGGAGCGTCTTGGTCTGCCGCTCTACACCATGGAGAGCAAGGATCCGCTCACCGCTTTTGATGCAGTGGGCTTCACCCTGCAGTACGAGCTTTCCTATACCAATATTCTGGCTATGCTGGATCTGGCGGGCATCCCGTTCTATTCCAAGGATCGCGATGAAAGCTGGCCGCTGATCGTGGCGGGTGGCCCCTGCGCCTGCAACGCGGAACCCATTGCGGATTTTTTTGATGTGGTCCAGCTGGGTGAGGGCGAAAACCAGCTGCCCGGCATCTGCGCCGAGATCGAAAAGGCCAAGAAGGAGGGCGGCGTTTCCAAAAAGGAACTGCTGCTGCGCATTGCAAAGATCCCCGGCGTCTATATCCCGGCGTTCTACGATGTGGAATATTACGAAGATGGCCGGGTCAAGGCCATCAACCCCAATGAGCCGGGCATCCCGGCGCGCATCACCAAGGCAATCATCAAGGACCTGAACGAGTTTGCCCCGCCCACGAATTTCGTGGTGCCCATGGTGGGTGCCATTCAGGACCGCGCCAGCATCGAGGTGCTGCGCGGCTGTGTGCGCGGCTGCCGTTTCTGTCAGGCGGGCTTTCTGTACCGCCCCATGCGCCAGCGTGACGCGGGCCTTCTGAACAGGGCGGCGCAGGAGCTGTGCGCTAACACCGGCTATGAAGAACTGAGCCTTTCCAGCCTGTCCACCTCTGATCACGGCCAGCTGGAAGAGCTGCTGGACGATCTGAACGAGTGGGCACCCAAGGAGCATGTGAGTCTGTCGCTGCCTTCGCTGCGCGTGGACAACTTCTCCCAGAGCCTCATTGAAAAGACCACCAAGGTGCGCAAGAGCGGCCTGACCTTCGCCGCCGAAGCCGGCACCCAGCGCCTGCGCAACGTCATCAACAAGAATGTCACATGGGACGAGATCGAAAAGACCTGCACCATTGCATTCAACGCGGGCTATACCTCGGTCAAGCTCTACTTCATGATGGGCCTGCCCACCGAGACCATGGAGGACATTGAGGGCATCGCAGAGACGGCGCAGAAGGTGGTAGACCTCTATTATTCGCTGCCCAAGCGCGGCAAGGGAAAGGGCGTTCAGGTGACGATCAGCTGTGCATGCTTTGTGCCCAAGCCCCATACGCCGTTTGAGTTCGTGCCCATGGACACTGAAGAAATGCTGCGCGCCAAGCAGAAGCACCTGCTGGAAAGTGTGCGCAGCCGCAAGATCAAGGTCAACTACCACGACAGCACCACCAGCTTTCTGGAGGGCGTGTTTGCCAAGGGCGACCGCCGCCTTGCCCCGGTCATTGTGGAAGCCTACAAGCGCGGCTGCTACTTTGACGGCTGGGAGGAGTGCTTCAAGTACGACACATGGCTGCAGACCTTTGCAGATCTGGGCATTGACCCGGCATTTTACTGTCAGCGCCCCATTGGTCTGGACGAGGTAACGCCCTGGTCCCATATGGACTACGGTGTTACCCACGAATATCTGGTACGGGAGTACAAAAAAGCCCTTGCCGCCCAGACTACCCAGCCCTGCAACCGTGCCTGCCACGGCTGCGGTGCAAATCACCTGTTAGGAGGTCCCTGCTTTGATTACAGTAAGAATCTCGTTTGAGAAAAAGAATGAGGCCTCCTACATCTCCCTGCTGGACCTGCAGCGGGTGATGCAGCGTGTGCTCAAGCGCAGCGGCCTGCCGGTGTGGCATACGCTGGGCTTCAACCCCCATATCTACATGACCTTTGCCTGCCCGCTTTCTCTGGGGCAGGAGAGCGAGTGCGAGTGCGTGGACGTCAAGACCGAAGCGGAAGCCCCGGATTTTGAACAGTGGAAAGCGGCCCTCAATGCCATCATGCCCGCAGGCATCGTGATCACGCACGTTGGCCCGGTGCAGATGAAGGCGGACCTCATTGCCTACGCATGCTATCGCATCACCTACCCGGCGGCAGCGGCTGCGGCGCTGGATCAGTACAACGCGCTGGAAAGCGCCCCGGTGGAAAAGCACGGCAAAAAGGGCAACAAGATCATTGAGCTGAAGGAACATCTGCCCAAGGTGGAGTACACCACGGAGGGGGACAGCCTGCACATGGATCTGTGCATGCCGGCCGCACAGGAACTGAACCTGAACCCCTCGCTGCTCACCGGCTTTCTGGAAGAAAAATTCGGCCTGCCTGCTGTCAGCGCCAACATCCTGCGCAAAAAGTTTTTGACGGCAGATAAGCAGCTGTTTGTCTGATCGGAGCGTGAAAGACCGTCTGTTGGGCAAAACAGAAAATTTTTGCATTTATTTTGGTCAGAACGCTTGCATTCACGCAAGTTTTGTGATATCCTATTTAGGCGTTAGTGTCCGCTGAGACCACAGCGGGGTTAATGACAATATCATTAAACGGGCGGTCCTCTGACGGCAAAGTGCCGTGTATGAACGTCTAAAAACAAATGGAGGATTCAAAAATGGACGCACTGAAGATTATTTCTGAAGGCAGCATCAAGGCTGAAAAGCCCCAGTTCAACGTTGGCGATACCGTCCGCGTTGATGTTCGTATCAAGGAAGGCGACCGTGAGCGCATTCAGGCCTTTGAGGGCACTGTGATCGCAAAGAAGCACGGTGGCGTTGCTGAGACCTTCACCGTTCGCCGCGTTGCTTACGGTGTTGGCATCGAGCGTGTCTTCCCCATCAACAGCCCCTTCGTTGAGAAGGTCACCGTTGTCCGCAAGGGCAAGGTCCGCCGCGCAAAGCTGTTCTACCTGCGTGGTCGTACGGGCAAGGCTGCCAAGGTCAAGAGCGATATTTGATCATCCCCGATTTGAAACGGGAGAAAAGGGACAACCTTGTTGTCCCTTTTTTCTTTATCAAAATTTCGGAAAAAATGCGGCTTTTTGCAGGCACCGTTCTTGCGAAGAGCCTGTCGGCTGCGGTATAATCGGGTCAGCAGTGTAAAACCAGAAGGTGAGGTGTACCGGATATGGAAAAACAGGAACAGGCAAAGCCCGTGCGTGGGCAGAACCTGCTGGAATGGTACGAGGCATTGATCTCGGCAGCGCTGGTGCTGGTGCTGATCTTTTCGTTTTTCTTCCGCATCATTCAGGTGGACGGCAGCTCCATGGTGCCCACACTGGTGAACGGTGATAAGCTCATCGTGTGGGGAGCAGGCTATACACCGCAGCGTGGTGACGTGGTCATTGTGGACAGCTATACCTCCTACGGTAAACCGCTGGTCAAGCGTGTCATCGCCAAAGGCGGCGATACGGTCTCCATCGATTATGCAACCGGCACCGTGGCGGTGAACGGCGAGGTCTTGCAGGAGGACTACATTGCAGAGCCTACCTATCTTGGCTATGATGTAACTTTCCCGTATACGGTGCCGGAGGGCACGGTGTTCGTGATGGGCGATAACCGCAACCAATCACTGGACAGCCGTTCCACCTATGTGGGCTGCATTGACGAACGGGACATTCTGGGCAGGGTGCTTTTGTGCTTTATGCCCTTTACAGATTTTGGGGTGGTAAAATGAACGAAATGGATACCCGCTTTGCAAACCAGTACAATATTCAGTGGTTCCCGGGCCACATGACCAAGACTCTGCGCATGATGGAGCAGGAGATCCAGCACGTGGATGCCAGCCTTGTGCTGCTGGATGCCCGCATCCCGCTTTCCAGCCTGAACCCGGAGATCGAGCGCATCACGGCCCGCAAGCCGAAACTATACGCGCTGAACAAGGCCGATCTGGCAGACCCGGCTGTAACGGAAGAATGGATCAAGTATTTCCGTGCGGCAGATGCCGGCTGTGTGGCTATCAGCGCCAAGCAGAAGGGCGGGGCCAATGCGGTAAAGGCTGCCATTGAAAAAGAACTGGCGGGCCTGCTGGAACGCCGCCAGAACCGCGGCATGGGCGGTGCCAAAACACAGGTGATGCTGTGCGGCATCCCCAATGTGGGCAAATCCACCTTCATCAACACCTTTGCAGGCTCTGCCCGCGCCAAGGCGGCAGACCGCCCGGGCGTAACCAAGGGCAAACAGTGGGTCAGCACCGACAAATTTGACCTGCTGGATATGCCCGGCGTACTGTGGAAGAAGTTTGACTCCAAGACCATTGCGTCCAATCTGGCCTTTATCGGCTCCATCAAGGATGATATTCTGGATGTGGAAGAGCTGGCCATGAACCTGCTGGACGAGGTGCGCCGCAACTACCCCGACCTTGTGGCCCAGCGCTACAAGCTGGATGCCGAAACGCTGGCCCTGCCGCCCTACGAGCTGATGGAAGCCATCGGCCGCAAGCGCGGTCTGCTGGTGCGCGGCGGCGAGGTGAACACCGAGCGCTGCGCCATTATGCTGGTGGACGAGTTCCGCGCCTGCAAGTGGGGCCGCATCTCGCTGGAGCGTCCGCCGCAGCGGGATGATCTGGCTGATTTTGCCGAGGAGGATGACGAATGAAGCGCCGTTCCGACGAGGAAATCTCGGCTCCGCTGTATGAGTACGATGCCGCTGTACGCAGTCAGTATGGCTGCTTTGCAGGCGTGGACGAAGCCGGACGCGGCCCTCTGTGCGGCCCGGTGTGCGTAGCGGCCTGTATTCTGGACCCGGAGAATCCGGTCTTTGGCATCAACGACTCCAAAAAGCTTACCGAGAAAAAGCGGGAAGCTCTGTTTGATGAGATCATTGAAAAGGCGTTGGCCTACAAAATTGTTTTTGTGGGGCCGGAGATCATCGACCGGGACAACATCCTCAACGCCACCATGGGCGGCATGAAGCAGGCTGTGGAAGAGCTGGACATCGTGCCGAACCTTGTTCTCGTGGATGGAAACCGCACCCCGGCAGGGCTGCTGGTCCCGGCACAGCCGGTGGTCAAGGGCGATGCCACCAGTGCCAGCATCGGCGCAGCATCCGTCCTTGCCAAGGTCAGCCGTGACCGCTATATGCTGGAACTGGACAGACAGTATCCGCAGTATCAGCTGGCAAAGCACAAGGGCTACCCGACCAAGCTCCACTATGAGCTGATCGCCCAGTACGGCATCCAGCCGTTCTACCGCCGCAGCTTCCTCAAAAAGCAGGGCTACTGGCCGGAGAACGGAAAGTGAACCGCGCCGAGACAGGGCGCAGGGGAGAAGCTGCTGCGGCCCGCTGGTATCAGAAGCAGGGCTGCAGGCTGCTGGCACACAACTTCCACACCCGGATGGGTGAGCTGGATGTTGTGGTGCAGGAGCCGGATGGGACCATTGTCATCTGTGAGGTCAAGACCCGTGCGGAAGGCTCTCTGGCCAGCCCGGCAGAAGCGGTGGACCGGCCCAAACAGCGCCGCCTGATCCGTGCAGCACAGTATTATCTGCAGCAGAACGGCCTGAGCGATGCACCGGTGCGATTTGACGTGGCAGAAGTGTTCCCTCTTGACAGCGGGCGCTGGATGGTACATATTATAAGGGGCGCTTTTCTCACGTAAAGCAACGGCCCCGGTGGGAAAATGTACGGGCAGAGGGCTTCTCTGCCACAGCAGAAGAGCGTGCTTTGCACGTTCTACGGCGAAAAAGGAGCGACAACAATGCAGTTTTTTAGTACCAGAGACCAAAACCGCAAAGTGACTTCCTCGGAAGCGATCGCACAGGGCCTGTCCAACGAGGGCGGTCTGTTTGTACCGGAAAGCTTTCCGCAGGTGGATGTGAAGGCACTGTGCGAGCTGGACTACCCGGCCATGGCAGCTGCCGTCATCAAAGAATATCTGACCGACTACTCGCAGGATTTTTTGACCGAAGCTGCCCACAAGACCTACGGAGAGGCCTTTGGCGGCAAGGCAGGCTATCTTGCCCCGGTGGAAGGGGACACCTATGCCTTAGAGCTGTGGCATGGCCCTACCTGTGCATTCAAGGATTATGCTCTGCAGCTGATGCCGAAGCTTCTGGTGGAAGCCAAAAAGAATCTGGGCCGCACGGAAAAGACCCTGATCCTTGTGGCGACCAGCGGCGATACCGGCAAGGCAGCTCTGGACGGCTACCATGATATCCCGGGCGTGGAGATCGCAGTGTTCTATCCCACGGGCGGTACCAGCGAGATCCAGCGCCTGCAGATGGCAACGCAGGAGGGTGCCAACGTGGCAGTGTACGCTGTGCGCGGCAACTTTGATGATGCACAGACCGGTGTGAAGAAGGTCTTTGGTGACACTGCCATTGCAGCAGAGCTTGCCAAGCGGAACATCCGCCTGTCCAGCGCCAACTCCATCAACTGGGGCCGTCTGGTGCCGCAGATCGTCTATTACTTTGCCGCCTATGCCCAGCTGCTCAAGGCGGGCAGGATCACCTTCGGCGATGAAGTGGACTTCTGCGTACCCACCGGCAACTTCGGCGACATTCTGGCAGGCTACTATGCAAAGCGCATGGGCCTGCCCGTGGGCAAGCTGGTCTGCGCTTCCAATGAGAACAACGTGCTGACCGATTTCCTCACCACCGGCACCTACACCGCAAAGCGGGAGTTCTTCAAGACCACCTCGCCCAGCATGGACATTCTGGTGTCCTCGAACCTCGAGCGCCTTCTGTACCATGTCACCGGCAGTGATGCCGAGGTGGCGGGCCTGATGAAGAGCCTTGCCGAGACCGGCAGCTATACTGTGCGTCCGGAGACGCTGGCTGCCATTCAGGAGAACTTCTCCTGCGGCTGGAGCAGTGAGGAAGAAGTGGCAGGGGAGATCCGTGTCCGCTACGAGAAAGACAATTACCTGTGTGATACCCACACCGCCGTTGCGTTCCATGTGGCAGCGCAGAAAAAGCGCGAGGGCGTGCCCATGGTGGTGCTGTCCACCGCGTCTCCTTTCAAGTTCCCGCGCAGTGTGCTGGAAGCACTGGGCCGCACCGCCCCGGAAAATGATTTTGAAGCAATGCAGCAGCTGGAAGCAGCTACCGCGCATACCGCACCGGCAAGCCTTGCCGCGCTGCGCCAGAAGCCGGAGCGCTTTAACACCGTGATCGATCCTGCGCAGATCGCCGAGGTGGCGCTGGGCTATCAGGAATAACGCATCCTGCTGCATTTAGAACAGGAGAAAAAACATGGCACTTTTTGTGCTTGGCGATACCCACCTTTCTCTGGGCGCTTCCAAGCCGATGGATATTTTTCCCGGCTGGAATGATTATGTGGAGCGCCTTGAGAAAAACTGGCGCAAGCTCATCAAACCAGAGGATACCATTGTATTGGCGGGCGATATCAGCTGGGCCATGCGCCTGACCGATACCCGTAAGGATTTTGAATTTCTGCAGAGCCTGCCCGGGCAGAAGATCATCATGAAGGGCAACCACGATTACTGGTGGTCTACCGTGAACAAGATGAATGCCTACCTCAAAGCAGAAGGCTTTGATACCCTGCACATTCTGCACAACAATTCCTACAGTGTAGAGGGGTATGCACTGTGCGGTACCCGCGGCTGGCTGTTTGATGCAGGCGAGGCCCACGACGAAAAGGTGATGAACCGCGAGATCGGACGGCTGCGCATGAGCCTTGATGCCGCAGAACCCGGGCTGGAAAAGCTGGTGTTCCTGCACTATCCGCCGGTGTATACCGGCACCAGTGCGCCGGAGATCGTGGCCACCTTAAAGGAATACAACATCAGGACCTGCTACTATGGCCATCTGCACGGCAATGCCATCCGCTATGCGGTGCAGGGCGATGTGGATGGCATCCACTACAAGCTGGTCAGTGCCGATGGGCTGCGTTTTTGCCCGTACCGCATCAATTGAACCGTTAAAACCAATAAAAATTAACAATTTGGGCTGGCAATTGTGTCAGGAGCGTGCTATAATAGTTTTTGACGCGATTGTTGCACCCAATTGAGCGCGCGCGTCCCCGCATATTGCAAAAGCAAGTTCATCCAGGACGCAGTGCGCGGTTGCAAAGGGCAAAAACTTCCTGCCCTGCGCAATAGAATTTTTGAGTGGAGGAAAAACAAATGAATTTCATCAAGTGTGAAAAGCTCGAGAAGAGCATGGCAGAACTGCAGTTCTCCATCGACGCAGAGGCTTTCAAGAAGGCTGTTGCCGATGTTTTCAAGAAGGAAGGCAAGAAGTACGCTGTTCCCGGCTTCCGTAAGGGCAAGGCTCCCCGCGCTCTGATCGAGAAGATGTACGGCGCTGATGTCTTTACCTATGATGCCATCAATGAGCTGTTCCCCGAGGCTTTCGAGGCTGCTGTTAAGGAAGCTGGCGTTGAGCCGGTCGGCCGTCCGGAGGTCACTGTTGACTCTGCTGATGAGACCAACGGTGTCACCCTGACCGTCAAGGTCGCTGTCAAGCCCGAAGTCAAAGTTGGCAGCTACAATGGTCTGACAGTTGAAAAGACTGTCCATACTGTTTCTGACGAGGCTGTTGAAGCTGAGCTGAAGCGTGTGCAGGAGCGCAATGCCCGTGAGCTGACCCGTGAGGGCGCTGCTGAGAACGGCGACATCGCTGATATCGACTTCGAGGGCTTCGTCGATGGCGTGGCTTTCGAGGGCGGCAAGGCTGAGCACTACAGCCTGACTCTGGGCAGCGGCAGCTTCATCCCCGGCTTTGAGGATCAGATCGTGGGCCACTCCGCTGGCGAAGAGTTCGACGTGAACGTTACCTTCCCCACCGAGTATCAGGCTGCCGAACTGGCTGGCAAGGCTGCTGTGTTCAAGATCAAGCTGCACGAAGTGAAGTACAAGGAGCTGCCTGCTCTGGATGACGAGCTGGCTAAGGATTGCTCTGAGTACGACACTCTGGACGAGTTCAAGGCTTCCATCCGCAAGAACAATCAGGAGCAGCTGGACAAGCAGGACGATCTGGCTGTTGAGAACGCTCTGGTGGATCAGGTCATCGAGAGCATGGAGGGTGAGCTCCCCCAGGCAATGTATGATGCCCGCATGGACGAGATGGTCAACGACTTCGCATTCCGCGTGGAGCAGCAGGGCCTGCGCCTCGAGGACTACCTGAAGTATATGGGCCAGACTATGGAGCAGTTCCGCGCTTCCTTCATGCCGCAGGCTGAGAAGCAGGTCAAGATTCGTCTGGCTCTGGAGGCTGTTGCTGCTGCTGAGAACATCGAGGCTTCCGAGGAGGAAGTTTCCGCTGAGATCAAGCGCATTGCTGACCAGTACAAGATGGAAGAGGACAAGGTTCGTGAGCTGGTCAATGTTGACGACCTGAAGAAGGATCTGGCCATCAACAAGGCCATCGACTTCATCAAGAGCCACGCAAACATCGTGGAGAAGGCTGCTGAGGAAGAGAAGGCTGCAGACGCTGAGTAATCAGCTCCTGTGTTCCTTTGAAGCGGGCAGTATGCTGCACGGTTTCAATCAAAGGTTGTAAAAATTGACCGATACGGCAGAACCGGCAGGGAAACCGTATCGGTCAATTTTGCAAATACTATATTCCATTTCAGGAGGCGAACTTTATGAGTTTTGTTCCTTACGTTGTGGAACAGTCGTCCCATGGCGAGCGTTCCTATGATATTTTCTCCCGCCTTTTGAACGATCGCATCATCGTTCTGAGCGAGGATGTCAACGATACCTCCGCCAGCCTTGTTGTGGCACAGCTGCTGTATCTGGAAGGGCAGGACCCGGACAAGGACATCAGCCTGTATATCAACAGCCCCGGCGGCTCCATCAGCGCCGGCATGGCCATCCACGATACCATGCAGTATATCAAGTGCGATGTTTCCACCATCTGCATGGGCATGGCAGCTTCCATGGGTGCCTTCCTGCTGGCAAGCGGCACCAAGGGGAAGCGTTTTGCACTGCCCAACTCGGAAATTCTGATCCATCAGCCGCTGATCGGCGGGCAGGGCGGCGGCCTTTCGGGCCAGACCACCGATATCAAGATCCATGCCGAGCACATGGTGTATATCCGCGATAAGATGAACCGCATGCTCAGCGAGTACACCGGCCAGCCGCTGGAAAAGATCCAGCTGGATACCGAGCGCGACAACTATATGTCCGCACTGCAGGCAAAGGAATACGGCCTGATCGATGAGGTCATTGCCCACCGCTGAGCCGCCGACATTTAATTTACCCAGGATAAGGAAAAACAGCTATGGCAAATAACAATTCCGGCAGAGACAAAAACGAAAAGGATCTGGTCTGCAGCTTCTGCGGAAAGCATCAGGACGAAGTGGAGCGTATGATCATCGGCCCCGGTGTTAATATCTGCAGCGAATGCATCGGCCTGTGCCACGACCTGCTTTCCGACAAGCCGGATCAGCCCAAAAGCGCCCGACCGGCCCGCGGTGCAAACCGTGCACACATCCAGCCTGCGGACAATCTGGATATCAACATCCTGACCCCGGCCGAGATCAAGGAAGGTCTGGATCAGTACGTGATCGGTCAGGACGAGGCAAAGCGTGTGCTGGCCGTCTCGGTCTACAACCACTACAAGCGCATCCTCAGCGGCAAGGGCAGCGATGTGGAGCTGCAGAAGTCCAACGTGCTGCTGCTGGGTCCTTCCGGCGTGGGCAAGACCCTGCTGGCACAGACTCTGGCAAAAATGCTGGGCGTTCCCTTCGCCATTGCCGATGCCACCACCCTGACCGAAGCCGGTTATGTGGGCGAGGATGTGGAGAACATTCTGCTCAAGTTGATCCAAGCAGCGGATTTTGATGTGCAGAAGGCACAGATCGGTATTATCTATATCGACGAGATCGACAAGATCACCCGCAAGAGTGAGAACCCCTCCATCACCCGCGATGTGGGCGGTGAGGGCGTGCAGCAGGCCCTGCTGAAGATTTTGGAGGGCACTGTGAGCAATGTTCCTCCGCAGGGCGGCCGCAAGCACCCGCAGCAGGAGTTCATCCAGATCGACACCACCAACATCCTGTTCATCTGCGGCGGTGCATTTGATGGCTTGGATAAGTATATCCTGCGCCGCACCGATAAGTCCGCACTGGGCTTCGGCAGCAGCCTGAAGGATAATTCCAGCGAAGCGGAGAAGGCTCTGCTGCGCAAGGTGGAACCCCACGATCTGGTCAAGTTCGGCCTGATCCCGGAACTGATCGGCCGTCTGCCGGTCATTACCGTGCTGGACGATCTGGACGAGGATGCTCTGGTTCGCGTGCTCAAGGAGCCGCGCAACAGCCTTGTGAAGCAGTATAAGGAACTTCTGAGCATGGATAATGTGGAACTGAACTTCACTGATGAAGCACTCCACGCCATTGCCCGCAAGACGATCGAGCGCAAGACCGGTGCCCGCGGCCTGCGCAGCGTGATGGAAAGCATTCTGCTGCCCATCATGTACGAGGTGCCCACCGATGCTACCATCATCCGCGTAACTGTGGATGAAGATACCGTGGAAGGCGGCGAAGCACATCTGGAATACGGCGCGGTGCGCAAGCGCTATAAAAATCAGGTCGCTCTGAGCTGACGCTTTTAGCGTACAGCAGGGGAGCAAAGACCCGGCATTCAAGCTCTGTTTCAAAAGCTTTTTGCTTTTGGCAGGGCTTTTTGCTTTATTATTCTTGTTTCCGAGGGCAAAATGTACTATAATATTAAGGTCTGGAATGGCATGGGGAACGCTCCCTGGCAGGAATGCTCCGCAAAATGCCGCTCTGGCGCTATGGGTAACAGGAAGTACGATAAAGGAGTGTGTTTCTAATGGCAAATTATCTTGCAATGAATCGTGATGAACTCACTGCCGAAAAGGCAGCGCTTGAGGCAAAGTACAAAGAATTTCAGGCCAAGGGCCTCAAGCTGAATATGGCCCGCGGCAAGCCCGGCCCTCACCAGATGGATCTGGCCATGGACCTGCTGAAGATGAATGACTATACCACCGATGCTGGCACGGATGCCCGCAACTATGGTGAGCTGGAAGGTCTGCAGGAAGCCCGTGTGCTGTTCGCGGATGTCTTTGGCGTAAAGCCGGAGGAAGTGTTCGTGGGCGGCAACTCCAGCCTGCAACTGATGTACAACCTCATCAACATCGGCTATGTGTTTGGTTTCCCGGAGTCTCCGTGCCCCTGGTCTCAGGTGGAGAAGCGCAAGTTCCTCTGCCCGGTGCCCGGCTATGACCGTCACTTTGCTATTACCGAGGAGTTTGGCTTTGAGCTGATCAGCGTGCCTATGACCCCCAATGGCCCGGATATGGACATTGTGGAAAAGCTGGTGGCCGAGGATCCTGACATCAAGGGCATCTGGTGTGTGCCGCAGTATTCCAACCCCGATGGCTACACCTACAGCGATGAGACCATCGAGCGTTTTGCCAAGATGAAGACCGCTGCGCCTGATTTCAAGATCTTCTGGGATGAAGCCTATATCGTCCATCACCTGACCGATGAGATCATCGAGACTCCGGTGCTGCTGAACGAGAGCAAGAAGTACGGCAACGAAGACCGTGTGTTCATGTTCACTTCCACCAGCAAGATCACCTTCCCGGGCGCAGGTGTCTCTGCCATTGCCTGCAGCGAGAGCAGCATGAAGTATATCTGCAAGCGCTTCTCGGTCATGATCATCAGCTACGACAAGATGAACCAGCTGCGCCACGTCCGCTTCCTGAAGAACAAGGAAGGTGTGCTGGCCCACATGGCAAAGCATCGCCGTCGTCTGGTGCCCTGCTTTGATGCCGTCAAGACCGCATTCAAGAACAACCTCATCCCCTGCGGGGATATTGCCCACTGGACGGACCCCAAGGGCGGCTACTTCATCAGCCTGTATGTGATGCCCGGCTGTGCAAAGCGCGTGGCAGGTCTGTGCAAGGATGCGGGCCTGACCCTGACCGGTGCCGGTTCTGCATATCCCTATCACAAGGACCCCGAGGATTCTCACCTGCGCATTGCGCCCACCTATCCCAGCCTGGACGAGGTGGAAACCGCTTCCGAACTGCTGTGCATCTGTGTGCGTCTGGCTGTGGCAGAAAAACTGCTGGCTGACAAGGCAGACTAACATTTTTTGATTTTATCTCCTCTGTGCGGCCCGTTTGGGCCGTCAGGGGAGTTTTGTCGCAAGAAAGCCGGCACGACGGCCCCCTTGCGGAAATGATAAGGCCCGCCGGAGCAGGCGGTCCGCACTAGAATACGGGCGGCAGCTGCAAGAACTGCTGCTTTTGGAGGTTCCCTGAATTTTATGAAAACAAAAGGCAAAGCATGGCATCTGATCGCCACAGTGCTGTTGATCGTGGTATTTGTGTATACTGCGTTCTTCGGTGTGTATGCCAAGTACGGCGATACGACCACGACCTACATCAAAGGTGCAAAGGATATCCGCTTCGGTGTGGATATCAAGGGCGGTGTCAACGTCACCTTTGTGCCGTCGGATGGCTACGATGCTACCGAAGAACAGCTGGAAGCAGCCCAGCTCGTCATTGAGAACCGTCTCGTGGCGCTGAACGTGACCGACTATGAGCTGTATGTGGACAACAATTCCGACAGTCTAATCCTGGAATTCCCGTGGCAGTCCGGTGAGACGGATTTTGACCCGGAAGCTGCAATCGATGAGATCGGCACCACCGCCTATCTGACCTTCCGCGAGGGAAGCAGTGCGAACGGTGAGCTGATCCTGGACGGCTCCATGATCGAGAGCGCCGCAGCTCAGTATGGCCCCGTCAGCAATGGCGGTGCTTCGGAATATTTCGTCTCTTTGAAGTTCACCGATGACGGTGCCAAGGCATTTGGCGATGCTACCACAAAGCTGGCTGCATCGGGCGGCACCATCAGCATCTGGTTGGACGATGAAAACGTGAGCACGGCTACGGTCAATACTGCTATTACCGATGGCTCTGCCATCATTACAAGCTCGGCTTCCAATCCTTTCACGCAGGAGCAGGTCGTCAAGATGGCCCGCCAGATCAACTCCGGCGCACTGCCCTTTGCACTGACGGTGGACAGCTATTCCACCGTCAGCCCCAGTCTGGGCGAGAACAGCCTGAGCGCCATGGTTCTGGCCGGCCTGATCGCCTTTGCACTGATCGTGGTGTTCATGACGATGCTGTACCGTCTGCCGGGCTTCCTTGCATGTATTGCACTGGCTGGTCAGGTGGCAGCAACACTGGCGTTCGTTTCCGGTTACTTCCCGGTGTTTGAAAGCTTTACCATGACCCTGCCCGGCATCGCAGGCATCATCCTTGCCATCGGCATGGGCGTGGATGCCAATGTTATCACGGCAGAACGCATCAAGGAAGAGCTGAAAAACGGCAAGTCTCTGGATGGCGCGCTCAAGAGCGGTTTTGCCCGCGGCCTGACCCCCATCGTTGACGGCAACGTGACCATCGTCATCGTGGCCATCGTGCTGATGGGTGCCTTTGGCCCCTCGGACGGCATGTTTGCAAAGGCACTCCACTTTGTGTTCTTTGCCTTTGGCCCCTCCACCGCAGGCACTATTTATGCCTTCGGTTACACGCTGCTCACCGGCGTGCTGCTGAACTTTGTGTTTGGCGTGTTTGCTACCCGTGTGATGATCCGCGGTGCGGCATCCATCAAGGCACTGCGCAACCCTTGGCTCTACGGTGCAGAAAAGCCCGGCAAGGAAAAAGCCGAGAAGAAGCCCATCGACTTTGTGGGCCTGCGCAAGCGCTTCCTGACGATCTCCTCCTGCCTGATGGCAGCCATCGTGCTGTGCGCTGTGGTTTTGGGTGTCCATCTGGATACCGAGTTCACCGGCGGTGCCATGATCACCCTGAGCTACGAGGGCAGCTTTACCATGTCGGATGTGCAGAAGGTTGCATCCTCTGCACTGGAGAATAACGGCCTGACCCTGCAGACCGGCGAGAATGTTGCTACCGGTGACCAGACCCTGAAAATCTCGATGCCCGGTACCGAAACAGTGACTACCGAGCAGGTGGCTAAGCTGCTGGACAGCCTGAACGAAAGCTGCCCGGACAACAATTTTGAACAGCTGTCGCTAAGCAACGTCAGCGCTGCCATGGGCACCAAGTTCCTACAGAAGAGTCTGGTTGCCGTGGTGTTTGCACTGGTGCTGATTCTGCTGTACATCGCCCTGCGCTTCAAGAACATCGGCGGCCTGACCGGCGGCATGATGGCAGTGCTGGCGCTTGTGAACGACCTGATGGTGGTATTTGGCACCTTTGTGCTGCTGCGCACCGCGCTGGATGGCAATTTCATTGCCGCCATGCTTACCATCCTTGGCTACTCCATCAACGATACCGTTGTGGTCTACGACCGTATCCGCGAGAACCGCACCCTGATGGGCAAAAAGGCATCCTTTGAAGAGCTGGTGAACCACTCGGTGAACCAGTCCGCCCGCCGCACCCTGATCACCACCATTACCACGGTGATGGCGCTGGGTGTTATGTGTATCGTGGCAAAGCTGTATGGTCTGGACAGCATCTTTACCTTTGCGTTCCCGCTGATGATGGGCATGATCAGCGGCGTGTACACTTCGCTGTGCGTTTCCACCTCTGCGTGGGTGCTGTGGAGTGAGCGCAAGCCCAAGACCAAAGCCTAAAAACACAGCCCGGTCAGACCGGACAGGAGGAACAGAACATGAAGTGTCCCTATTGCGGAGCCGAGGAATCCAAAGTGATCGATTCCCGCCCCACCGAAGACAGTGAGCGCATCCGCCGCCGCCGCGAATGCCTGAGCTGCCATATGCGCTTTACGACCTATGAGGTCGTGGAGACTGTTCCGCTTGTGGTCATCAAAAAGGACAGCTCCCGTGAGCCGTTCGACCGGCAGAAGCTGCTCAACGCCATGGTGCGTGCCTGCGCCAAGCGGCCAGTCAGCTACGAATCGCTGGAGCGTGCGGTAAGCAGCATTGAGCAGACGCTGCTCAGCTCCTACGACCGTGAGATCCCCAGCGTGCGCATCGGTGAGCTGACCATGCAGGAACTGAAAAAAATCGACGAAGTGGCATATGTTCGCTTTGCATCGGTCTACCGTCAGTTTGCAGACGTGGAAAGTTTTTTCAATGAGCTGAAAAAGCTGATGGGCGACCGCAAGGAACCACAGAAATAATTCGCATCAGAACACCGGCTTTCGCCCAATGGGGCAGGGCCGGTGTTTTTGTTTATACCAGCCGGTGCGAGAGCCATTCCAGTGTTTCCACCTGTACCTGTGCGCGGCGCAGCTCACCAAAGGCTTCCTCTGGGGCACCCATTTCCAGGTGTCCGTCCGCCGCCCGCAGCGCAGCTTCCAGCTCGGTAAAATCTGCTGTGCGCAGCAGGTGGTTCATTTTGGTGCGCATTTGGTCGCACCGGTCGGCACCATCAGCAAGCGCCTGCCGGGCGGCAGGGTAGTCGGCATTGCGGATGGCTTCGGCGGCGGTGTCAAGGTCTGCCGAGATCACATCCGCAAAGCTCTGCACCTTCCAGCTGCTGTAAAAGGCCACGCTCAACAGTACGCCCACAATGGCGATACATGCATAGATCCGCTTCATCCGCTCACCTCAATGGGAGCCGCCGGCACGGCGGTTCTCTTTTTTTAGCAAAAAATAATCCTCGGTCTCGTTGCCGATCAGCAGCAAAATTTCTTCCGGCAGCAGGGTGTTGGCCTGCGCCGTGCGTTCCAGCCACGCGCGGTCCTTGCCGCACCAGCGCAGGTTGTCTTCCAGCACCTGTCCGTCCAACACAAAGGGAATGGTGGCGTTGGTATGGGTCACCTTCAGCTGCAGGTCAGCAAGACGGGCTGGCTCTTTTTCTGGCCGCAGTGCTGCCGAAAGGGTGCCGTTCGTCTCGATCACCGCGTAGGAGACCTCCCGTGGGTCAAAAATATTTTTACCGCGCAGCGCTTCCATCAGGTCAGCTGTGGTCAGCCGCAGCATCCGCAAGGCTTTCTGATCGATCTGCCCGTCCAAGATCACCGTTTTGGGTCTGCCGGAGAGAAAGTTGAAGAATTTCTGGCTGCGGAAGCTCAGCACGGAGCCCAGCAGTTCCAGCGCTGCAATGAGAAACAGCGGGATCAGGCTGGATGTGATGGGCACCTCTTCCGATTCAATGGAGATGGATGCCAGATTGGAAATGAGAATGGTGGACACCAGTTCTTCGGGCTGCAGTTCGCCCAGCTGGCGCTTGCCCATCAGCCGCATGGCAAACAGAACGCACAGATAAATGATGATCGTGCGGCAGATCAGAAGCTTCAAGTAACAAGACCTCCTGTCGTTTCTGGCGGAATGGATGCCGCTGCAGCCGGGCATACTGCTGTGCAAAGGAGTGGTTGGATGCGGCAGTTATCACAGAGCCTTGCGGCAAATCTTGCGGTGCTGGACAAAATGTTTGGCACCTCTGCGGATTATTATGCCAAGGAGATCACGATTTATCATTGCAGGGGAAGCATCCTGCTGTTTGACGGCATGGCAAGCCTGGATTCTTTGTGGGAGCTTTTACTGGATGCGGCCAGCCGTCAGACACCGCCGCAGCAGGCAGGCCAGCGTTGCACCGGGCCGCAGGTCTTTGAGCTGATCCTGCACGGCTCAGCATTTCCGGCAGAAAGTGAGCCGGTAACAGATCTGGCTGATCTGATCAAACGAATGACGGCAGGCATGGCGGTCTTACTGCTGGACGGCTGCGCAAAGGGCATTGCCTTCTCGGTGCAGGGACTGAAGTTCCGCTCGGTAGACGAGCCTTCCGGGGAGGGCAATCTGCGCGGCTCCCGCGAAGGCTTTGCCGACCTGCTGCGGGTCAATCTGAGCCTGCTGCGGCGGCTCATCCGTACCGAACATCTGGTGCAGGAGGTGGCGCAGGCCGATACCGAAATGCAAACGGAATACGCCATCTGCTACTGCAAAAACAGGGCAGACTCCGCCATGGTGATCCGTGTGCGCAAAGCGCTTGCCGCTGCAAAGCCGGAGCTTTTGCTGGATTCCAGTTACTTTGTGCCGTGGCTTCTGCCGGGCAAGGCGCGGCTGTTCACGCCGGTAAGCTACACCGAGCGGCCTGCCGTGGCGGCGGCAAAGATCTGTGAGGGCAAGATCGTGGTGCTGGTCAACGGAAGTCCCTCTGCCATGGTGCTTCCAGCTCTTTTCTGCGAAAATTTTGAGTGCTTGGACGATTATGCATCCACCGCCGTGTTTTCCTCTTTTCTGCGCATCCTCAAATATGTTTCGTTCTACCTCACAGTATTTCTGCCGGGTGTGTTCGTCTGTCTGGCGGTCTACCTGCCGGAGCTGATCCCACCGCAGCTTCTGTACAAGATCGAAGCGGCGGAGAAGGCCACACCGCTGCCGCTGTTTGCGGAAATGCTGCTGGTCATACTCATTTTGGAGGTCATCCGGGAAGCAGGTCTGCGGATGCCGCAGTCGCTGGGGCATTCGGTTAGTCTGGTGTCCGCGTTGATCATCGGCGATGCTGCCATTGCCACCGGGCTTATGAGCACGCCGGTGATCTTTGTGGCAAGCATCACGGCCATCGCGGTGTTCGTCACACCCTCTTTGTACGAGCCCGCTACGCTGCTGCGTCTGGGTGTGGTGCTGGCTGCAGGTCTTGCCGGGCCGGTGGGCCTTGCGGGGGCTTTTTTTGCAGTTCTGCTCAGTCTTTCCGGCACAGCCTGCCTGCAGGTGCCATATCTGGCGGCGCATCCGTTCCCGCAGCGGCCCATGGCAGAGGATGGCATCATCCGCCGCAACTACCGCCGTCTTTCAGCGCACGACTTTAATATCTGGCAGAAACGGGAGGAAAAATGATACAAAAACAGAAAGGCTTTTCTGCTCCCGTGCTGGCACTGAGCGTGTGGACAGCTGCGCTGGCAGAAGAAATGCAGACCGGTATTTCTCCGCGTGGGATGATTATTCATGGAGCGGTTCAGGCTCTTTTGCTCACATGCATCAGTGGGGTGTTCTCTGCCTGCTGGCAGCGGGCAGCCATGCAGTGGGTCTGGCTGTTTTCCGCAGGAGCATGGTTTCTGGCAGAGTTGTTTGGAACCGTAATGCAGGCCCAGAACATCTGCCAGCAGGAGTTCCGCTCCATGGCGCTGATCGGCCTGCTGCCGCTTTTGCTCTGGGCAGGGTGGTGTATTCCGCCTTCCGGCTGGGATGCTCCGGCACGGGTGCTGTGGTGGTTCGTGCTGCTGGGTGGGCTGGTCTGTCTGACAGGGCTTGCCGGGCAGATGGACTGGGCGCACTTGCTGACGGCAGATGCTGTGCAACTGGCCCGCTGGCCGCGTGTTCCGCTGTATGCGGAGTATTTGTTCTGGCCGCTTCTTGCAGGTTATGAAGAGCCGCGCAGCATGTCCTGGCTGCCATGGCTCACCTTTCTGGCACAGGCGGGTCTTACTGCCGGGATGTGCCTCGTATTTGGCGCAGCGGATTACCCGGCACAGGAACTGCTGCGGGCATGGAGCGCAGATGTTTTCTCCCGCATGGATGCGCTGCTTTTGCTCATCTGGCTCACCTGCGCGATCTTCCGCATCGGCTTTCTCTGCGCGGCAGTGCGTACCGTGTGGCAGCGCGCGGTGCAGTGCGGGAAAGGAGCGGTAAAATGAAGCAGAAGAAACTGCGCTCTCTCAGTGCGGTGCTTTTGATCGGGTGGTGCCTGATTTTTCTGCGCTGCGAGACCACCGAAAAAAGCATGGTGCGTGCGCTGTATCTTGCTCAGAAGGAACAGTCCATCACCGTAGGGCTGCTGTATCAGGCTCCGGAAGCTGCCGCCGATGCATCCGAGGCTTCTGGGGCTGTGCAGCTGCAGTTGGCGCAGGCGGACACGCTGGCAAAAGCGCTGGCGGCGGCGCAAAAGCAACTGCCGCAAAAGGCGGATTACCGCCTGTGCGATTATCTGCTGATCGATCAAGATGCATCGGCAGAGCTGCTTGCAGCGTATGAGCGTGCGGTGCTGGAAAACAGGCAGGGCAGGGTATCGGCAAAAGTTTCTGTGCTGGAAATGGACGATGGATTTTTGGAGGAACTTCCAGCGAAAAAGCAGGAATTTCCGAACAAACTGCTTGAGCAGCTCAAGCAGTGCGCAGACCAGATGCCGAGGCTTTACCAGTATCAGGACGGAATGCTTCTGCCGCAGCTGCGGGCAGAGAAACAGGAAGTGGCACTTGCAGATACAAGCATCCTCTGGCGAGTGGAAAACAGCATTGAGCTGGAGGCCCGGCAGGCGGAAACAGCGCGGCTTTTGCTGGAAATGGGCGGCGTGCATACTTTCTGGCTGGAAGGTGAGCCGGTAACGGTCCGCCGATGCAGCGTGTCTGTCACCCTGCGGGAAGAAACTGCCAGTCTGCGGCTGGACTGTCAGCGCAGCTATGATACGCCGCAGCCCAGCGCCGCACAGTGCAAACAGCTGGCAGAACTGTGCACGCAGACGGTGCAGTCTTTCTGGCAGCAGGGCATCGACCTTGTGCATCTGCAGCAGCGCAGTGCATTGCAGAACGGTGTGGGCAGAGAAAAGATCACAATAAAAAACGCCTGCCCGCAATTGCAGGCAGACGTGAGGTTTTTACCGATGTGATTCAGTTGGCAGTGGGGAAGGTGACAGTAATGGTAGTGCCCACATCCACCTGACTTTCCAGCTTGATGCGTGCGTTGTGGATGCGCGCGATATGCTTGACGATGGCAAGGCCCAGACCGGTACCGCCGGTAGCCTTGCTGCGGCTCTTGTCCACACGATAGAAGCGCTCAAACACGCTGGACTGTGCTTCTTTCGGGATGCCGATGCCGTTATCGGCCACAGTCAGGGTGCAGTGTCCGTCGCGGCTGCAGGCTGTGGTGATCTGTACCTTACCGCCGGGACGATTATAACGGATCGCATTGTCGCACAGGTTCTGGCATAGCTCGTCCAGCAGGGCACGGTTGCCGTGCACAAGAGCACTTTCGCCCAGACAGTTCAGCGAGATGTAAGCCCGGCGGGCATTCAGCTTCTGGCGCTCTACGCAGTCCTTGGCAACGGTAAGCAGATCCACTGTCTCCATCTCCGGCTCAGAACCGGCTTCGCTGGCGTTGTCCAGACTGGAAAGCTGCAGGATATCGTTCACCAGCTGGATCATACGGCTGGCCTCCACATGGATCTTCTGGGCAAAGCCCGGCACATCCTCAGGCTTTGCAATGCCGGTCTCGATCAGCTCCGCATAGCCGGAAATACTGGTCAGCGGGGTCTTCAGCTCATGGCTGACATTGGCAGTAAACTCCTGCCGCATCTTTTCATTGTTCTCACGGAGGATGCGGTCAGAGTGGATGCTTTCGGCAAAGGGGACAAGCTCCTTATAGGGAACATTGTCCTGAATATGATCCAGATCTTCGGTCATGCTCAGCACAGGGGAGACCAATGCACGGGTGAGCAGAGCTGCCAGCACAGCGGCGGCCAGCATGAGTGCAACGCAGCTCAGCACGATGGCAGGCAGGGTCGAATCATAAATAGACCAGACCGTTTCTGCATCCTGTGCCATGCGCAAAATTTCGCCGTTGGGCAGCAGTACGGCATAGTAATAGGTCTCGTAGCCCATGGTATGGGAGTCGCGGATGTCCCGGCCCACACCTTCGGTCATGGCCTGACGGATCTCCGGGCGGGAGAGATGGTTCTCCATGGGCTGATCGGTAGCAGATTCAAACAGCACGCTGCCGTCCTGCGAGATCAGGGTGATGCGCAGATCATTGGTAACAAAGGACGAAAGCTGCTGCGGGTCCTGCACCAGATCATAACCGGCGCTTACCAGATCGGCTTCCCGCTCAAGGCTGGTCCATGCCTGAGCCGTGAATGCCTTGTGAAAAACAAAGATGCAAAGCGCCGCCGTGAACAGCAGACCAAGGAAGCCCATCAGGAACAGGCGGTAGCTGATCTTTTCTTCCATGCTGCGCAGCTTCATTCTTCACCGGCCTCCTCTTCATCGGTCAGCTTGTAACCCACCTTGCGCACAGTGCAGATGTATTTGCCGGCATCCCCCAGCTTTTTGCGCAGGGTGCGGATATGCATATCCACAGTGCGGCTCTCCACCGAAATGTCGGTGCCCCACACCACCTGCAGAATGGTCTCGCGTGTCACCACCAGATTGGTGTTCTCCAGCAGCAGGCGCAGCAGGCTGTACTCCTTGTAGGTCAGCTCCACCGGCGTTCCGCCCACAGTCACGTTGTGACGGGCATTGTCCAGCAGGATCTCGTGAAAGCTGAGTACGTTGGGACGTGCTTCCGGAGCCGAGCGGCGCAAGGCGGCGCGCACCCGGCTCAGAAATTCCATGATGCCAAAAGGCTTTGAGATGTAATCATCTGCGCCGCAGTCCAGCCCGCGCACGGTGTCCAGCTCGCTGGACTTAGCCGTGACCATAATGATGGGCAGCCTGCGCAGGGAAGGGGTGTTGCGCAGCTTTTTCAGGATGGAAAAACCGTCCTCACCGGGCAGCATCACGTCTAAGATCACCAGTTCCGGCTCTGCAGCGTGCATGGCCTGCCAGAACGACTCAGAGCTTTCAAAGCTGGTCACTTCGTATCCGCTGGACTGCAGGGCATACTGTTCCAGCTCCCGGATGGCGGCATCGTCTTCAACAATATAGATCATTTGTCAAAATCCTCCGCGGATTGATTTTCAGGGAAGAGATAGCGTTCACGGTAACGGTCAAGACGGCGATGGAATTCCTCACTTTCCTTGGTGTCATTGCCGTGACGCAGCTCGTTGAGGTATGCGTGGGTATCAAAGCTGTCCTGTGCAACCTCGATCTGTGCAACGGCTACGTTGCTGCAGTGGTCGCACACACGCTCATAGTTGGTCAGCAGGTCGTCCAGCACAAAGCCATATTCAATGGAGCAGCTGCCGGCCTGCAGGCGGGCAATGTGGTGGGCCTTGATGGCACGTACCAGCTCGTTGACCACGGCTTCCAGCGGTTCCACCTTGCTGGCAAGATGCAGATCACCCTTGCGGAAAGCATCAGTGGTGCGGTTCAGAATATCCTGCACCGCATCCTCCAGCACCTGCAGCTCGTCGCGGGCATCCTGCGAGAACTGGATTTCTTTGGTGTGCATCTCCTCGGCAGATTCCATCAGGTTTACGGAATGGTCGCTGATGCGCTCAAAATCGCTGATGGTGTGCAGCAGGGTATTTACGCTCTGGCTGTCGGCATGGTTCAGCTCACGGCTGGAAAGCTTGACGAGATAGGTGCCGAGAGCGTCCTCGTAACGGTCTACCTGCGTCTCTTCCTCGCGGATTTTCTGCGCAAGGGTGTCGTTCCACTCATGAGTCAGGCTCATGGCCTGCATCACGCCCACACGGGCAAGCTCTGCCATTTCAGCAGTTGCAGAGCGTGCGCGCTCCACGGCCACGGCAGGGGTGTTCAGCAGGCGGTCATCCAGCAGCGCAAAGCTTTCCTTTTCCGGCGAATCCGGAATGGTGAGAATGGCCAGTTTTTCCAGCAGGTTTGCAAAGGGCAGCAGCACCAGCGTTGCCACGATATTGAACACCGAGTGCACCACAGCGATGCCCCATGCCTCGATGGTGGTGTTCACAAAAGCAAAGTGGCAGACCGTATTCAGGCCGTAAAAGCCGACAAGGAAGATGGTCACACCGATGATGTTGAAGTACAGATGGACCATGGCAGCACGGCGTGCATTCTTGTTGGCACCCACAGAGGAGATCAACGCGGTAACGCAGGTGCCGATGTTCTGACCCATGATAATGGGAATGGCACTGCCGTAGGTGATCACGCCGGTGGCGCTCAGCGCCTGCAGAATACCCACGCTGGCGCTGGAGCTCTGGATGATGCCAGTAACAAGGGCACCCACCAGAACGCCCAGAAGGGGGTTGGAAAAGCGGGTGAACAGGCTGGTGAACCATGCCTCGTTCTGCAGGGGCAGGACGGCGTTAGACATGGTGGTCATGCCAGTCATCAGCACGGCAAAGCCGATGAGGATGGTGCCCACGCCTTTTTTCTTCTCACTCTTACACATATACAGCAAAATGCCGATAAATGCAAGCAAAGGACTGAAAGAAGTGGGTTTGAGCAGATTGATGAGGAGGCTGTCGCCCTGCAGGCCGGAAAGGCTCAGGATCCAGCTGGTGACAGTGGTGCCCACATTGCTGCCCATGATCACGCCGATGGCCTGATGCAGCTCCATGATGCCGCTGTTGACAAAGCCGACCACCATGACCGTGGTAGCGCTGGAACTCTGGATCACAGCGGTGACGCACAGGCCAAGGAAAAAGCCTTTAAGGGGGTTGTCAGTCAGCTTGCTCAGGATCTTCTGCAGCTGGCCGCCGGCCTGCTTTTCCAGTGCTTTGCCCATGATGTCCATGCCGAACAGGAACAGGGCAAGACCTCCAAGCAGGGAAAAGACATTGAAGATGGTCATAAAGATTTCCTCACTTTGGTTTGACGTGTTTTTGATGTGTTTCTCCTGATTTTGAGTATACAGATGCAATGTAAAATCCAAAATCGAGGGAATGTAAAATCCGTGTAAAGGTAAGAAAAATGTAAAAAATCAGTACATGGCTGCGCTGCTGCGTGCATTCTTGCCGGGCTGCGAAAAAGCCGCCCGCACAATATTGTTTTTTACCGATCGTTCTATTATAATAATAAGAAGGAATCCTGCACGGTACCTGACAGCAGGCAGGGCTGTGCAGCAAAAGGGAGCACAGGAGGAACAAGAATGGGCACATTCAATGTCTCGCTCAAAACGCTGACCGACCGTGTCAGCATGGAAGTTGTCTATACGCCGAAGGAACTGGATCAGATCTGTGTGGAGATCGCCGAAGTGAACCGCCCGGGTCTGTTTCTGGCGGGCTATTACGATTATTTTGATAAGCTGCGTCTGCAGATCATGGGTCTGGCCGAGATGAACTTTCTGTCCGGCCTTTCACCGGAAAAACGCTACGAAGCGCTGGATCAGCTGTTCCGTCAGCAGCCGCCGGCTGTTATCGTCTGCCGCAGCGAGGAATTGACTCCCTTCCCGGAGATGCAGGAGCTGGCCCAGAAGCATGGTGTTGCACTGCTGCGCTCCAACGAGACCACCTGCACTCTGATGGGCAGCCTGATCAGTGTGCTGAATCTGGAACTGGCACCGCGTATCACCCGCCATGGTGTGCTGGTGGAAGTGTACGGCGAAGGCATCCTGATCCTGGGCGACAGCGGCATTGGCAAAAGCGAGCTTGCCATCGAGCTGGTCAAGCGCGGCCACCGCCTTGTGGCAGATGATGCGGTGGAGCTGCGCAAGGTGTCCAACCGCCAGATCATGGGTACTGCCCCGGAGAATATCCGCCACTTCATTGAGCTGCGCGGCATTGGCATCGTCAATGTGGCCCGTGTGTACGGCGTGGGCGCGGTCAAGCTGAGCGAAAGCCTTGACCTTGTGGTTCAGCTGGAAGCATGGGACCCCACTAAGAACTACCAGCGCACCGGTCTGGAAAACGAATACTACGACATTCTGGGCGTCAGCATTCCCAGCACCAGCATTCCGGTCTCACCGGGCCGCAATCTGGCTGTCGTGCTGGAAACTGCAGCCATCAACAACCGCCAGAAGAAGATGGGTTACAACGCAGCGCGTGAACTGCTGATCCGTCTGGGTCTGGACGATAAAATGGATTGATCCCACACCGCAAAAGGAGCAAGTTATCATGGAACGATTCAAGCAGAAACTGCAGGCAGCAGCGATCCCGTTCAGGGAGAATGAACCGCTTGCGGCGCACTGTACCTTTAAAATCGGAGGCCCGGCACAGCTGTTTGTCATGCCGGAAAACGAGCAGCAGCTTTGCAGTGCAGTTGCGCTTTGCAAAGAGCAGGATGTCCGCTATTACCTGCTGGGCAACGGCAGCAACATCCTGTTTGCGGACGAAGGCTTTTCCGGCGTGGTGATCGATGTTTCGGCACTGGACGCAGAGATCGCGGTGGAAGATACAGTCCTGACCGCAGGCGCAGGTGTCCGCCTTGCGGCACTGTGTAAGGCGGCACTGAAGCATGGCCTGTCCGGGCTGGAATTTGCCTACGGCATCCCCGGCACGGTGGGCGGTGCAGTGTATATGAATGCGGGTGCCTACGGCGGCGAGATGAAGGACGTGCTCACCACAGTGCGGTATCTGGCGGCAGAAGGCGAGGTCAGAGAAGTGCCTGCCGCAGAGCTGGATCTCCGCTATCGCCACAGCATTTTTGAAGAGAACAGCGGCTGCATCCTCTCGGCACAGTTCCATCTGCAGCCCGGAAACGCAGCGGACATCCGTGCAAAAATGGATGAATTGATGGCCAAGCGTGTGGAAAAGCAGCCGCTGGATAAGCCCAGCGCCGGCAGCACCTTCAAGCGCCCGGCGGGTGCTTTTGCGGCTGCGCTGATCGACCAGTGCGGCCTGCGCGGCTATCGCCACGGCGGCGCAGCCGTCAGCGATAAGCACTGCGGCTTTGTGGTAAATCTTGGCGGCGCTACCTGTGCTGATGTGCTGGCACTCTGTGACGAGGTGCGCGCCATCGTAAAGGAAAAGACGGGCTACGACCTTGAAAAAGAGATCCGGGTCGTCCGATAACGGAAAAAGCAAAAAAGGAGCGGTAGATCAGATTATGGAGCTGTTGATCGTCAGCGGACTTTCCGGTGCAGGCAAGTCGGTGGCTATGAATGCGCTGGAAGATATCGGTTTTTTCTGTATAGATAATGTTCCGGCCGGACTGCTGCCCAGCATCACTGCATTCTCGGAAGCGGGCGACAGCCAGCTGGAGCGGGTGGCTCTTTCCATGGATGTGCGCGGCTGCCGCACCAGCGAAGAGATCGAGCGTGCGCTCGACAAGCTGGATGAGCAGGGTGTGGATTATAAAATTCTATTTCTGGATGCCCCGGACGATGTACTCATGCGCCGCTACAGCGAGACCCGCCGCCGCCACCCCATCAGCATTGCCGAGGGCATTTCCACCCGGGAGGCCTTTGCAAAGGAACGCAAAATATTGAAGCCTTTGCAGGAGCGTGCAGATTACGTCATCAATACTGCTCTGCTTTCTACAGCACAAAACAAAGAACGCATCTGCGATCTTTTTGCAAAAAATGGTGGAGCCAAGGGTGCCATGCGCCTGACCGTGATGTCCTTTGGATTCAAATTCGGCATCCCGCCGGAGGCAGACCTTGTGCTGGATGTGCGCTGCCTGCCCAACCCCTTCTACGTGCCGGAACTCAAGCATAAGACCGGCCTTGATCAGGATGTGGTGGATTTTGTCATGAGCCACCCGGAAGCGCAGGAACTGCTCAAGCGGTATGAGAACTTTTTGCAGTATGCACTGCCGCTGTACGTCAAGGAGGGCAAAAGCCAGCTGACCATTGCGGTGGGATGTACCGGCGGCAAGCACCGTTCCATTACATTTGCGCGTAAGATCGCGGAGTATTGCACGCAACTCGGCTACGAGCCGGGCGTGCAGCACCGCGATGCCAAGCGCTGACAGAATTCGAGGAAGTATGAGTAGTTTTGCATCCCGCGCGCGGGAGGAGATCGCGCAGCGCAGCATCCAGAAGGATTGCTGTGTGCGTGCGGCAGCTTATGGCATTGCGTGCTTTGCCAAATATTTTGATGCAAAGGGTCTGGTGGTGCAGACCGAGCAGCAGGAGACGGTGCAGGCTGCCCAGCAGCTGTTCGCACGCTGCGGCGTGCAGGGCGAGATCCTGCACAAGCAGCGACCTAGCGGCGTGCTGTATGAGTTCAACATCCGCGCGCCGGAGCAGGTGGCCCGGGTGCATGAGCTGTTCGGCACCACGGGCAGCGAGACCAGCCTGCAGATCGATCCCCGCCTTATCCGCTGTCAGACCTGCGTCAGTGCGTACATTGGCGCAGCTTTTTTGTGCAGTGGAACGGTCATTGATCCGCAGAAAGAATATAATCTGGAATTTCTTACCTCCCGCACCAATCTGGCACGGGACTTTGAAGCGCTGCTGGCAGAGCATGAGTTTGCACCACACCGCACCCGCCGCAACGGCGTGAACCTGATCTACGTCAAGACCGGGGCCAATGTGGAACGGCTGCTCAGCTTTATGGGCGCTGGAAACGCTGCAGAGGAAATGCATGCACAAAAAGCCTTCAAACAGGTGCGCAACCAGACCAACCGACAGACCAACTGCGACACCGCAAACCTCGGCAAAACGGCCCGCGCCAATGCGCAGACGCTGAAGGCCATCCGCTTTCTGGAAGAGCAGGATGCCCTTAGCACTCTGCCGGAGGTACTGCAGGAGGCCGCTGCCAAGCGGATGCAGTACCCGGATCTTTCGCTCACAGCGCTGTGCGGCTGCTTTGAGCCACCCGTGAGCAAATCCGGCCTGTCGCACCGGATGAAGAAGCTGGAGGCATTAGCCGAAAATCTGCGGCAGAATCTGGAACAGGAGGCAAAAGCATGAGCGAAGCATTACCCAATACCCGGCCTTTTGTCCATCTGCACATCCACACAGAGTACAGCCTGCTGGATGGTGCCTGCCGCATTGACCAGCTGATGGATCGCGTAAAAGAGTGCGGACAGACCGCCATTGCCTGCACCGACCACGGCGTGATGTACGGCTGCGTGCAGTTTTATAAGGCTGCAAAAAAGGCTGGCATCAAGCCCATCATCGGCTGTGAGGTGTATGTGGCCACCCGCACCCGCTTTGACAAGGTAAATAAGATCGACGGCAACAACCACCTGATCCTGTTGTGCAAAAATGAGACCGGCTACAAAAACCTGATCAAAATGGTGTCGGCCGCCTTTGTGGAGGGCTTTTATTCCAAGCCCCGCATTGATAAGGAACTGCTGGAAAAATATCACGAAGGGCTGATCTGCCTGTCGGCCTGTTTGGCAGGCGAAGTTCCACAGGCCATTCTGGCGGGCGATTATGAGCGCGCCAAAGCAGCAGCGCTGTGGTATCGAGACCTCTTCGGCGAGGGAAACTATTATATCGAGCTTCAGGACCATGGTCTGGAAGAGGATAATACTGTGCTGCCGCAGCTCATCAAGCTTGCACGGGAGACCGGCATTCCCATGGCAGCCACCAACGACTCCCACTATCTGCGCAAGGAGGATGCCAAAATGCAGGGCATCCTGCTCTGCATCCAGACCGGCAAGACCATTCAGGATGCGGATAAAATGGAGTTCCAGACCGACGAGTTCTATGTCAAAACGACAGACGAAATGTACGAGCTGTTCTCCATGGTGCCGGAAGCCTGCGAGAATACCGCCAAAATTGCCGAACAGTGTAACTTTGATTTTGATTTTGGACACACTAAAATTCCATATTACAAAGCGCCGAACGGTATGGATAATCAGGCGTTTTTTGAAAAGCTCTGCTGGGAAGGTTTGGAGCGCCGCTACGGCCCCAATGTTCCGCAGGCCAACAAAGACCGTCTGGAATACGAGATCGGCGTGGTCAAAAAGATGGGCTACACGAACTACTATCTTATCGTGTGGGACTACGTGAACTACGCCAAGAGTCAGGGTATCCCGGTAGGCCCGGGCCGTGGCTCCGGCGCAGGCAGCATTGCGGCTTACAGCGTGGGCATCACGGATATCGACCCCATCCGTTATAACCTGATCTTTGAGCGCTTCCTGAACCCGGAGCGCGTCAGTATGCCAGATTTTGATGTGGACTTCTGCTACGAGCGCCGTCAGGAAGTGATCGATTATGTCAACCGGAAATATGGTGCCGACCATGTGGCTCAGATCGTCACCTTTGGCACCATGGCCGCCCGCAACGCCATCCGCGATGTGGGCCGCGTGATGGGCATTCCGTATCAGCAGGTAGATGTTGTGGCAAAGCAGGTGCCCATGGAGCTGAAAATGACGCTGAAGCGTGCGTTGGAGGTATCGCCGGAACTTAAGCGGATGTACGATACCGACCCGCAGGTCACAGAGCTGATCGACACGGCCTTGAAGGTGGAGGGCATGCCCCGCCATGCTTCCACCCATGCGGCGGGTGTCGTCATTACCCCGGAGCCTACGGACTACTATCTGCCGCTGGCCACCAACGACGGCCTGCCTGTGACCCAGTTCAACATGACCGAGATCGAAGAACTTGGCCTTTTGAAGATGGACTTTCTGGGCCTGCGCACGCTGACCGTCATTCATGACGCGGAAACTGCTGTGCAGAAGCACCACCCGGAGTTCTCCATCCAGAAGCTGGATTACGACGACCCGGACACCTACAGGATGCTGGGGCAGGGAGACACCGAGGGTGTGTTCCAGCTGGAATCTTCTGGCATGAAGCAGGTGCTTGTGGGCCTGCAGCCGCAGAACCTAGAAGACATTATCGCTCTGATCAGCCTGTACCGTCCCGGCCCCATGGATTCGATCCCCACCTACCTGCGCAACCGCCACGAGCCGGACAAGATCAGCTATAAGACCCCACAGCTGGCCCACATTCTGGATGTGACCAATGGCTGCATCGTCTATCAGGAGCAGGTCATGCAGATCTTCCGGGAGCTGGCAGGTTTTTCTTTTGGTCAGGCAGACAATGTCCGCCGTGCCATGAGCAAAAAGAAACATGCCGTCATGGAGGCCGAGCGAGAGCACTTTGTGTACGGCTGCACCGATCCCGGCAACGAATGCCCCGGCTGTGTGGCAAACGGCATCTCTGAGAAGGTGGCCAATGAGATCTACGATGAAATGTCCAGTTTCGCTTCATATGCGTTCAATAAGAGCCATGCGGCCTGCTATGCCTATGTGGCATTCCAGACGGCCTACCTCAAGTGCCATTATCCCAGTGAGTTCATGGCGGCTTTACTGACCAGTGTGCTGGATAACACGGATAAGGTCATTGAATATTCCGGCGAGTGTGCCCGCCTTGGCATCAAGGTGCTGCCGCCGGATGTGAATGTTTCCAACGGCGGCTTTACGGCGGATGGAAACGGTCAGATCCGCTTTGGCCTGAATGCGGTCAAAAATGTGGGCCGCAACCTGATCGAGAATGTGGTGAAGGGGCGGCAGAATAAGCCTTACACCAGCCTGTACGATTTCTGCAAGCGGATGCATGGCAATGAACTGAACCGCCGGGCAGTGGAGTGCCTCATCAAGGCCGGCGCATTCGATCATCTGGGCAACAACCGCCACAGCCATGTGGAGGCCGTGGAGGGCATTCTGAAGAGCATTGAGACCGACTCTCGGCGCAATCTGGATGGACAGCTGGATCTGTTTTCGGTGATGAGCGGGGAAGCACAGAGCGGTGCTTCCGAGGATAACTATGAAATAAAGCAGCTGCCGGAATACAGCCATAAGGAACTGCTCCAGCAGGAAAAGGAAGTCAGCGGCCTGTATCTGTCCGGTCATCCGCTGGATGCTTACCGGGAACAATCGGCACGCATTGCATCCCACACCATCAAGGATCTTACAGGGGAAGATGCCCATGTGAAGGATGGAGAAAAAGTGCGCATTGTGTGCGCGGTGGTAAAAAGCCGCATGATGACCACAAAGTCCAACAGCATGATGGCTTTTACCAGCGTAGAAGACCTGACCGGCACCATGGAAGTGATCGTATTCCCAAAGGTGCTGGATGCTTTCCGGGATTCACTGCACGAAAATGCAGTCGTCGTGATCGATGGCAGACTGTCGGTACGGGAGGATGAAGCTTCCAAGCTGCTGGCAGAGAGCATCGTCCCGATCGATAATTACGATCCGGCCCGACTGGATAACGGCAGGCCGGACCCGATGAAAACGGCAGCAAAGAAGCTGTATATCCGTGTGCCTTCCCGCAGCAGCAGGGAATATGCAAAGGTGGTCAATCTGCTTGGCATTTTTGATGGGGATATGCCGGTGCTCCTGTATCTGACCGATACCAAGCAGTATCTGCGTGTGCCGCGCCATCTGTACGCATCCGGCCATCCGCTGCTGTTCAAAGAGCTGGAAAGGCTGGTCGGAACGGACAACATTGCAACAAAATGACATTTCCGTGCACGAATCTTAACGCAAATCCGGCGGGATGGCTGTTTCCAAAATAAGGCGTTTGTGTTATAATGATTCAAGGCAAATGAAGTGCTTTGGACAGCGTTAAAACGGAGAACGCTGTGATACCATTGGGTAAATGAAGAAACAAATTGGAGGGAAACTCTCGTATGGAAAAGCAGATCAAAACGATTGGCGTATTGACGAGCGGTGGTGATGCTCCTGGCATGAACGCTGCCGTGCGCGCCGTAGTCCGTACCGGCCTGCATAAGGGTTACCGCATGATCGGCATTCAGCGTGGCTACAATGGCCTGCTGAACGGCGAATGCTTTGAAATGAACCTGCGCAGTGTGTCGAACATCATCTCTGCAGGCGGTACCATTCTGTATACCGCCCGCTGTCTGGAATTCAAGACCAAGGAAGGTCAGGACAAGGGTGCAGAGAAGTGCCGCGAACTGGGCATTGATGCGCTGGTGGTTATTGGCGGCGACGGTTCTTACCGCGGCGCTCGTGAGCTGGCCCACCGCGGCATTCCGATGATCGGTCTGCCCGGCACTATTGACAACGATATTTCCTGCACCGATTACACCATTGGCTACGATACCGCCATGAATACCGCGCTGGAGATGATCGACAAGCTGCGCGATACCACCCAGAGCCACGACCGCTGCAGTGTGGTCGAGGTCATGGGCCGCAACGCCGGTTATATTGCTCTGAATGTTGCAATTGCTTCCGGCGCTATGGCTGTTCTACTGCCGGAGAAGGAATTTGACATGCAGCGTGATATTCTGGATAAGATCGCTGAGACTCAGAAGACCGGCAAGCGTCACTTCATTATTATCGTTGCCGAGGGTGTCGGCCATGCACAGGAGATCGCAAACGAGATTCAGGCACGCACCGGCATCGACTCCCGCGCCACCATTCTGGGCCATGTCCAGCGCGGTGGTTCTCCCACTCTGCGTGACCGTGTGAACGCTTCTGCAATGGGCTACCATGCCGTGTGCCTGCTGGAGCAGGGCAAGTATAACCGCATCGTCGGCATGAAGGGCGAAAAGCTGGTGGATTACCCTGTGGATGAAGCTCTTGAAATGACCAAGACGCTTGACCCGGTGCTGATCGACGTGTGTAACACCATTTCTATCTGATATTTATAAAGCCAATACTATGGAGCTGTTCTCTCGAAGAATCGGGAGGATGGCTCTTTTTTGCGTTTTAACGTAAAAAATACATGAACTGGCTGGAACTTTCTGCATTTTTAAAAAAGAAAAATCGTGAATGAAAAGTGCATAGCTTATAATTGAAATTTGTGGAAGGTGGTTTACGGGAAATTGTGAAGGAATACGCAGGGCGTGTTTTACTACTTTGGCAGGAAAATAACGATGATGCGTGAGGCAAAAATTGTAGCATAAAAAGCCAATTTTGTCTTGAACTTTTTGCCGTATGTGCTAGAATAAAAGAGAAAGGCATCCTTGTGTCCAACAGATATCTGGATGTGAATATTGGAAAGTAAATTCGGAGGTAATCACAATGGCTGATATGTTTGCACCGCTGGTAGCACAGCTGAAGGCAAATCCCAAGACGATCGTTTTCACCGAGGGCAATGATCCCCGCATTCTGGAGGCCGCTGCAAAGCTGCTGGCCGAGGGCGTGCTGAAGGTCGTCATGGTGGGCAACGAGGCTGAGTGCAAGGCTGCTGCTGCCGCCGGTAACTTTGATATTTCCGCTGCCGAGATCATCGACCCCGAGAACTATGCCGGTTTTGATGAGATGGTCAACACCATGGTGGAGCTGCGCAAGGGCAAGCAGACCGCTGAGGAGTGCACCGCTCTGCTGAAGAAGTCCAACTACTTCGGCACCATGCTGGTGAAGATGGGCAAGGCTGATTGCCTGCTGGGCGGCGCTACTTACTCCACTGCCGACACCATTCGTCCCGCTCTGCAGCTGGTCAAGACCAAGAAGGGCGCACATCTGGTCAGCTCCTGCTTCATTCTGGACCGTGACTGCGGTGAAGAGGGCCTGAAGCGCATTGCCATGGGCGACTGCGCTGTTAACATCGACTATACCGATACCATTGATAAGGCTACCGGCGAGGTCAAGATCGCCGCTTCTGCAAAGCTTGCTGAGGTTGCTATTGAGACCGCTAAGACCGCAAAGTTGTTCGGCATCGATCCGAAGGTTGCTGTGCTGAGCTTCTCCACCAAGGGCTCCGGCAAGGGCGGCACCGTTGCTTTGAGCCATGACGCTGTGATCAAGGCTCAGGAAATGGATCCCGAGTTGGCTGTGGACGGTGAGCTGCAGTTTGACGCTGCCGTTGCTCCCGAAGTTGCACAGGTCAAGTGCAAGGGCAGCAAGGTGGCTGGTCAGGCCAATACCTTCATCTTCCCCTGCATCGAGGCCGGCAACATCGGCTATAAGATTGCTCAGCGTCTGGGTGGTTATGCAGCTTACGGCCCCATCCTGCAGGGTCTGAACGCTCCCATCAACGACCTGTCCCGTGGCTGCAACGCCGACGAGGTCTACAAGATGAGCCTGATCACTGCCTGCCAGTCTTGAGCTGACTGATTGAAAATAGCCGCCGCATTCACCGTACAAAACGGGCAGAATGTTGAGGCCTCAAAGGCAGATTTCAAAAAATGAGTATAGAAAAGCTGAGCATCTGTGAAAAAGCAGGTGCTCAGCTTTTTGCATTTTCAGTTCCGAAAAATTCTACTCTTTTTGAGGGAAAAAGATGAGATTTTTGATTTCCGCTTTTCGTTGGCGCTATTTTGCAATAGCCTCTTTACAGGTTTGCTCAGTTCTTTTCGATATACACGCTGGTGGAGGGGAACGCAAAATCCACACCGTCGGCCTGCATGATGTCCATAATGTTCAGGTTCAGGTCGTTCTGCATCTGCAAAAATTCCGCGTAGGCGTTAGTCAGCAGGTAGGCGGAGACCAGAATGTTGATGCTGGAATCGCCAAAGTTTGCAAGCTGTACGATGTTGGTACCCTTGTTGGTGTAAGGGCTTGCGTCCAGCATGGTCTGCAAGTCTTTCATCAGCTGTTCCAGCTTCGGGCGGGTGGTGCCATAGGTGACACCCAGATTGAACTTGTAGGGCCGCATGGTGCGCAGGGCGGCGTTCTGCACGGTGGAAGAGCAGATCTTACTGTTCGTCACCACATTGATGGTTTTATCCAGCGAGCGGATGCGGGTGGAACGGAAGTTGATGTCGATCACTTCGCCTTCCACATCGCCCACAGTGATCCAGTCGCCCACCGAGAAGGGCTTGTCCAGCAGAATCACGATGCCGGAAAACAGGTTGCTGGCGCTTTCCTGTGCGGCCAGCGAGATGGTCAGACCAACCAGACCGGCACCGGCGACAATGCTGCCGATGGGAAAGCCCACTTCTTGTGCCAACGCTGCCACGCACAGCACGATCACCAGCACCTTGTAAGCGGTGTCCAGCAAAGAGCAGAGTGTTTTGTTGGAGCGGATCTCCGGGCTGCAGGAAGCCAGCAGCAGGTCGGCCAGATCCGATGCCGCATACAGGCCTTCGCAGACCAGCAGGGTCATGACAAGGCGGAAGCAGACCAACAGCAGTTTGGCAATGCCGGGAATGGCCCAGGGCAGGGAAGCTGCCGCCAGATATACGCCAACCGCAGTGCACATGCGCTGGATGGGTACCGCAAAGCTGCGCAGCAGGATGGGAGTGCCGTTAAAGTGCCACTTGCGGGCCAGCAGTGCCGGAATGCCCTTTTTGCTCAGCCAGCGGCGTACCAGCCATGCGGCAAGCAGAATGAGCAGCGCGCACCCTGCGCGCGCAGCCAGTGCAAACCAGCCCTCCAGCAGTACAGAGCCAAGCTCAAACGAAAGATCACGAATAGAAAAGATCATGATAACCTCCTGAATTTTATACGACCCATCTATGATACCATACCGTACCCACCCGGGCAAGAGCTTACAGAGAAGGGAGCTTGAAAGAATTACTTTGACATTTTTTGCACAAATTTTAAGATGCCCTCTTGACAAGCTGGGCCTGCCACGCTATACTTTGTGCCAGAAAGTTCGTTTCAGGGCGGGGTGAGATTCCCCACTGGCGGTAAAGTCCGCGACCACCCGCAAGGGTGCTGACCCGGTGCAACTCCGGGACCAACGGTATAGTCCGGATGCAAGAAACGGCAGGCAAATCGTTGTCTACGCGCCCTGTTGCAGTGTTTTTGTTGCAACAGGGCGCTTTTCTATTTGTCCTTCCCGTTCCAAAAAACAAGATACGAAAAGAGCTTTCGGAACAATTTTTGTAAGGGGCATCTTACCCCGGGAAGGATCATTACCATGAAAAAAAGCACGACTCACAATCTTACTGTTGCCGCCATGCTCAGTGCGGTGGCCTTTATCCTGATGTTCATTGAGTTTCCCATTCCGATGCTCATCCCGTCCTTCGTCAAGATGGACTTTTCTGACCTGCCGGCTCTGCTGGGTGCCTTTGCTCTCGGCCCGGTGTACGGTGTGGTCATCAGCTTTATGAAGAACCTGCTGCACATCGTTATCAAGGGCACTTCCACTGCATGCGTGGGCGAGCTGTGCAACTTCATGCTGGGTGCGGTTTTCTCCGCTGTGGCAGGCGTTATCTATAAGCACCACAAGAGCCGCAAGACCGCCATCATTGGTGCTATTGCAGGCGCTGCAGCCATGGCTGTGTTCAGCGTACCGTCCAACTACTTCATCACCTATCCGGCCTATGTGCAGTTCTACCACATGCCGCTGGAAGCCATCCTCGGCATGTATCAGGCCATCCTGCCTTCTGCAGACAGCCTCATCAAGTGCCTTGTCATCTTCAATATGCCCTTCACGCTGGTCAAAGGCCTGCTGGATGCAGTGCTGTGCATGCTGATCTACAAGCCGCTGTCTCCCATCCTGCACGGCAGAAAGTAACTTGTTCTCCATTTTTTCTTCTTCTCAAATCATATAACCACAGCAAAACTCCCCGGTCAGGTCCCGCAGTGCGGTTCCCGGCCGGGGAGCTGCTATTTAGAGGAAAATATATCCGCCAGCGGTCGATCAGGCTAATGCCCCTTTGTCCAGCCATCTGCCGCGTACCAGCCGCACAAGGAACAGCACCCCGCGCATGGTCAGCTCAAAGCTCATGGCCATCCATACGCCCACCAGCCCAAAATGCGGAGCCAGCAGGGAAGCCAGCGTGAGCCGGATGCCCCACATGCTGACAAGGTTCAGCACAAAGCATCCCGTGCTGTCTCCGGCACCCTGCATGGCACCGCTGGCAACGATACTGGCACCGAACATCGGTTCGGCCAGTGCTTCAATGCGCAGCACCTGTGCGCCCAGCGCAATAACTGCCGCATCTGCGGTGAAAATACCCATCAGGTTTGGCGCAAAAATGTACATGCCAACACCGGTCAGCGCCATGATGCCTATGCCCATGCCGGTGCACAGCCAGGCAAAGTTTTTTGCCATATCCCGACGGTTTGCGCCCACGGCCTGCCCCACCAGTGCAAGGGATGCATCCTGAATGCCATAGCCTGCCATGTAGCACAGGCTTTCGGCGCTCACGCCCAGACTGTTGGCAGCAATGGCGGTGGTGCCAAGGCCGGATACGATGCGGATGAGCAGCACCTGCGCCGAGGAAAGAACTGCACGCTCTGCAGCCAGCGGTGCGCCTACCTTCCACAGGTTCTGCAGGCAGGCTTTGGTAATGTGCCAGGAGCCGGGCTTGTGGATGCACAGCGGGCCGTCCCGCAGCAGTAGGATGGCAAGGGTCAGCACACCGCTGATAGCGGTAGCAAGGGCGGTGCCCAGTGCTGCGCCCGGTACCCCCCAGCCAAGGCCCCAGACGGTCATTGTGCGGCCAAACACCACCATCTCACGGGTGGGATTGATGAGGCAGAAGTTAAAGATCACATCCAGCACGCAGGTCAGCACGCTGATAAGGCCCGGTGTCAGGGCATCGCCGGAGGAACGCAGCATGGAAGAGTAGGTTCCCATGATCATCAAAAAGGGCAGGGAAGCCGACCAGATGGCAAAGTAGGCCGAAGCATCCGCCTGCAGGGAAGGGCCGGCACCCAGCCATCCGGGCAGAAAGCGGCTGATGCCAATGCCGAAGGCCGCAGCTGCAAGGCCCACCACAAGGTTGAAGATCATAGATTGGCGCAATACACCGCGTGCATCGTCCTGCCGGTCTGCACCCAGATACTGTGCCACCTGAATGGCAAAGGACATATATAGACCGGCCAGCATTCCATGCATGAGCCACGTGCTGGAACTGACGATGCCAATGGATGCCGTAGCAGATGCACCGATATGCCCCACCATGGCTGCGTCGATGTACTCCACCGCAGTTACCACGATCTGCTGCAGGATGGATGGGATGCTCAGTGTGAGCACCACCTGCATGGTGTGCCGCAGCGGCACCTGTTCGCCCCGGCGCATCTGCGCCGAAAGCTGCTCAAGAGAGATGGACATGAGTTCTCCTTTTATAGAAACAAAAACTTTTTCGACAGACTGATATACTATTATAAGTGCGGTGCTGCAGAAAGTCAATCAAACGTGGATTTTTCTCCGAGAATGATTGATTTTTTATGGATAGCGTGATACACTTCTCTCACAAACATAAAAGAAAGAGGAACTTTGAATATGATCGAATCACTGCTTTCGGTCGTAGGACAGCGCGGTGTCGATGCTCTGGCATTCCTGCTGGCGTTTGCCCTTACGGCTTTGATGGACTCCGTTTTTCACGATAAGCTTCCGCACGACCATGGCCGCGAGTTTGCGGTGAACGGTGCGCTTTCCAAGGGTAAGGCCCGTGGTTCCGGCCTGATCTTCGTGCTGTGCATCGCACTGGTATCGCTGGCATTCCTGCCGTTCAAGGTGGAATACGTCATCTACACCATCCTGCTCATTGCATCCATGCTGTCCGGCTACTTTGACGATGCTGCTGAAACTGCATGGAACGAGTATAAAAAGGGTATCATTGATTTTGCCATTGCCATTGTTGCAGGTGTGACCTACCTCAACTTCAACGGCTGCGGTGTGAATTTCCTGCAGTGGAGTTTCACTCTGCCGTATGCTGTGTACCTGCTGCTGATCGTTATTCTGATCTGGACCAGCATCAATGTGGTCAACTGCACCGACGGCGTGGACGGCCTTTCGGCAAGTGTTGCAGTGGTGACCATCGGTACCTACCTGCTGGCCTATAAAACAGAGCTGGCCGAGTACGGCACCGCAGGCGTTGTGTTCATGGGTGCGTTGCTGGCCTATCTGTGGTCCAACGCAAAGCCGTCCAGCCTGCTGATGGGCGATGCCGGCAGCCGCGCAATGGGCTTCTTTATCGCAATGCTGTCCCTCAAATGCGGCCATCCGTTTGCCTTCCTGCTGGCAGCCATCGTGTTCATCGTGGATGGCAGTCTGGGCATCCTGAAGATCAGCCTGAAGCGCTTTTTGCACATTTCCATCCTCAAGAACACCCGCACCCCTCTGCACGACCACGCCCGCAAGAATAAGGGCTGGAGCGACGAGCAGGTGGTGGCCCGCTGGCTGATCATGCAGTGTGTGGCTTCGGCTTTGCTGCTGCTCATTGTCCGCGGCTAAAATATAGCAATCAAAAAAGACGCTTGGTCTTGTCTGAATATGTTTTCCCGGCAGGGAAGCATACAGCAGTGTAGCAAGCGTCTTTTATTTTATAGTTCTATCATTCGTTACAGCCCGGCCTTTTTTGCTGCAGCCTGCACGACATGGCCCACCAGCACCGAGGTGGTCACAGTGCCCACACCGCCGGGTACCGGCGTGATGGCATCCACTACCGGCTCTGCTTCGCTGAACTTTACGTCGCCGCACAGCTTGCCCTTTTCGTTCACATGGATGCCCACGTCTACCACGGTCTGGCCCTCACGCAGGCAGTCGGCACCCACAGCACCCATCTTGCCCATGGCCACTACTACCACATCTGCTTCCTTGCAGATGGCGGGCAGGTTCTGCGTGCGGGAATTGCAGATGGTCACGGTGGCGTTCTCGCGGTCCAGCATCATGGCTGCGGGCTTGCCTACCACAAGGCTGCGGCCCACTACGACAGCGCGCCTGCCGGAAAGCGGAATGTTGTAATACTTCAGGATCTCAAGGCAGGCCTGCGCGGTGCAGGGAGCATAGCCGAGATCGGTATTAGTGAACACACCGGCCAGAGAATCGTCCGTGATGCCGTCAATGTCTTTTTCCGGAGCCAGCGCCGCACGCACAGTGCGGTCATTGAACTGCTTGGGCAGCGGACGGAACAGCAGGCATCCGTGGATGGTATCCTCTGCGTTCACCTCGGCGATCACCTTCAGCAGATCGTCCTGCGAAGCATCGACTGGCAGAAGAAACTGCTTTACCTCCACGCCCACCTTGCCGCAGCGGGCGATCACGCCGCGCTCGTAGGAGAGGTCGTCCTCCCGCTCACCCACACGCACCACGGCCAGTGTGGGAGTGATGCCTTTTGCCTTGAGCTGCTCACACAGCGTCGCATTGCGTTCGTTCATAGCGGCTACAACGGATGCGCCCTTCAAAATCGTTGCCATAATACTTTTCCTCACTTATTCCGCAATTTGTTCGTCACGGATGCAAAAACAGCGTCTGCCCGCGACACAAATTCATCCAGCAGTTTGTCTGTTTTTGCGTCCAACGCAGCAGCGCGCTCACGGTCTGCCATCAGCTTTGTGTTGATGAACACATTCAGGCTTGCGGCCTGCAAGGCTGCCTTGCACAGAGCGGCTGCACAGCCTGCGTCCGAGACGGCCATCACGCTGCCTTTGGCGGCGTATTCTTCCACCAGAGCAATGCCCTCGGCGCACTTTTCCATGACCTCAAGTGGCACGGCACAGGCGGCATCCAGCGCCTTTTCCAGCACGGCGGCTTTGTGTGCAGCCTGCTCTGGTGTGTCCTTGGGCAGGCCGTAGGCCGCAGCCAGCGGCGCAAAGGCATCGGCATCGGCCTGCACCAGCACCTCCAGCTCTTTGCGCAGGAAATCGGCCTTTGTGTTCAGGGCCTGAATGTCTGCTTCCACGGCGGCATATTTCTTTTTGCCGGTGGTCAGGTTGCCCACCATATTGCCCAGCGCTACACCGGCAGCACCCACCAGCGCCGCCGTTCCGCCGCCGCCCGGCGTGGGGGCTTTGCTGGCCAGCTCTGCGAGAAATTTCTCACAGCTCAGCTTAGTCATTTCCATTTGTAAATACCCCTCTCTGTTACATAGGCATCCAGCCGCTGGTCGTGCTCGTCTACGGCAGCATGTTCCACCCGCTGTGCCTCAAATGCAATGCCGATCTTCACCGCGTTTTTGCAGCGGGGAAGATACCGGTCGTAATAGCCCTTGCCCATGCCGACCCGGAAGCAGTCTGCATCAAAAGCCGTGCAGGGTACAAGGACCAGATCCAGCGCTTCTGGCAGCAGAATCTCCGACCGGCTCAGGATGGGGGTGCGGATGCCGTACTGTCCCATCTCCCAGCTGTCCGGGCCGGGCACAGCGGCTGTAAGGGAATACGCCTCGCCGCACACCGGATAGGCCAGCGTTTTGCCTTGCGCCTGCGCCTTTTCCGCAAGGGCAGAAAGGTCGGCTTCGGAACCAAACGCTGCGTACAGCAGGATGGTCTGCGCATTCTGCACGGCAGCCAGCTGCCAGAGGAATGCGCACAAAGCGGCATTTGCAGCCTTGCGTTCTTCCGGGCCGAGAGCCTTGCGTGCGGCACGGCCCGCTTTGCGCTGGGTCTGCTTTGCTTCACTGACCGTCACCAGAGAACACCTCGCTTCATCTGAAGGTTGACTGACTTGAAAAATATACAAAAACGACACTGCATTTTTATACAAGTATAATAAACACTTCAGACGAAAAAAGCAAGCCTTTTGGCAAAATGGAAGTTGAAGATTCTGCAGCTTTCTGCTATGATAAAAGAAAGCAATTCGGTTCGTGCGCGGAGCAGGGTGGCTTGAAGAGATCCAGAAATCCGGGGCTTTCTCCGGAAATTGAGAGGGGTAGAATATTATGTACAATGAAATGATGGACACCATCGGTCTGGTCAATACCGTTGATCCGGAGTTGGCCGCAGCCATGGATCGCGAGCTGAACCGTCAGCGCCAAAACATTGAACTGATCGCCAGTGAGAACATCGTCTCTCCCGCCGTCATGGCCGCAATGGGCAGCATCCTGACCAACAAGTACGCCGAGGGCCTGCCCGGCAAGCGCTACTATGGCGGCTGTGTCTATGTGGACGAGGTGGAGAACATTGCCATCGAGCGTGCCTGCAAGCTGTTCGGCGCAAAATATGCCAATGTTCAGCCCCACTCCGGTGCACAGGCCAATCTGGCAGTTTATTTTGCTCTGCTGGATCTGGGCGATACTGTCATGGGCATGGACCTGTCTCAGGGCGGCCATCTGACCCACGGTTCTCCGGTGAACATGTCCGGCAAGAACTATAACTTTGTCTCTTACGGTGTCAATGCCGACGGCGTGATCGACTATGCTGAGCTGGAAAAGCAGGTTAAGAAGGTGCGCCCCAAGCTGATCGTGGCCGGTGCGTCTGCATATCCCCGTGCCATCGATTTTGAGAAGATCGCTGAGATCGCCCACGGCTATGGTGCATATCTGATGGTGGATATGGCCCACATTGCCGGTCTGGTGGCAGGCGGCTATCACCAGAGCCCTGTGCCGTATGCTGATGTTGTTACCACCACCACCCACAAGACCCTGCGCGGCCCCCGCGGCGGTCTGATCCTGACCAACAATCCCATTCTTGCAAAGCGCATCAATTCTGCCGTGTTCCCCGGCACCCAGGGTGGCCCGCTGGAGCATGTGATCGCCGCAAAAGCTGTCTGCTTTGGTGAAGCACTGAAGCCGGAGTTCAAGGAATATGCCCGCAAGATCGTGGAGAATGCACAGGCTCTGGCAGCAGAGCTGCAGGCACGCGGTGTCAAGCTGGTGTCCGGCGGTACGGATAACCACCTCATGCTGATCGACCTGCGTGACGAGGAGTGCACCGGCAAGGAGCTGGAAGCACGTCTGGACAGCGTGCACATCACCGCCAATAAGAACACTGTCCCCGGCGAGACCCGCAGCCCGTTCGTGACTTCTGGCGTGCGTCTGGGCACCCCGGCTGTTACCACCCGCGGCATGGGCGTGGCCGAGATGAAGGTGATCGCCGACTGCATCGCCGATTGCATCTGGCACTACGACGAGAAGAAGGACGAGATCAGTGACCGTGTGCTGAAGCTGACCCGGGATTTCCCTCTGTATCAGTAACTATCGCATTGTTTGAAAGAGGAAGCGCCTTCGGGTGCTTCCTCTTCCTTTTTTGCTGGGTTTGTGTTACCATAAACGCAAAGACAAAAGGAGAAATGACCATGAAGCGTACAGGGCTGTTACATCTATATTACGGTGATGGAAAGGGCAAGACCACCGCTGCCATGGGCCTTGCTTTGCGGGCCATGGGCAGCGGAAAGCGGGTGGTGATCCTGCAGTTCCTCAAAGGCGGCAAAAGCGGCGAGGTGCCGCTTCTGGAACAGCTGGGTGCAAAGGTGTACCGCGGCAAGGCAGGGCAGAAATTCGTGTTCCAGATGAACGAAGCGGAAAAGGAAGCCACCCGCCAGCTGCAGAATGCGAACCTCACAGCTGCCATGGCCGACCCTGCCGACCTGCTGATTTTGGACGAAGCAGGCAGCGCATGGGAACTGGATATGGTGGATAAAGCCCTGTTGCAAAAGGCTGTGCTGGAACGCCCGGCAGAGCAGGAATGCGTGCTTACTGCCCATGCTGCGCCGCAGTGGATGCTGGATGCCGCCGACTATGCCACGGAGATGAAGTGCCACCGCCACCCTTACCAGAGGGGAATTTCCGCCCGGCAGGGCATTGAATACTGACCACGGCAGCAGGATGCCGGGTGCATGAGTGAAAAGCGCAAAAACCAGGATAGGGTATTTATCATCTTGCATTTAGCCCACTGGTGTGATATGATGAAGACAAGAAATCATGCGTGCATTTTCTGAGCAGACCCACCACAGAACAGGGAACCGCTCCGCACCGCTGCCGGGCAGTTCCCGACGGCGTTTTGTTTGAAACTACGGTTAGCGCTTCCTAACAGATTCTGCGTCAACGGGCCGATGCGCGCAGAAGATCTGGAGGGGAATAAAATGATTGAAACGATCGTAAAAGTAGATGGTATGATGTGCGGCATGTGCGAGAGCCATGTCAACGAAGCTGTGCGCAAGGCCTTCCCGGAGGTAAAAAGGGTGTCGTCCTCGCAGGCAAAAGCCCAGACGGTGATCCACTCGGAACAGCCGCTGGACGAGCAGAAGCTGCGGGATGCCATCAATGCAACCGGCTATGAGGTCAAGGGCGTAAGCAGTGCACCTTACGAGAAAAAAGGCTTTTTCTCGTTTTTGAAAAAGTAAGCAAACCTTAACACACATAAGGGAGGCGTATCTGGATGAGGATTCTGGTTTACGGTGCGGGCGTTTTGGGCTGCGAGCTGGCCCATGTGCTGATGCAGAACAAAAAGAACGTTGTCACGCTGCTTGCACGCGGAGAGTGGAAGGAAATGATCGACCAGAAGGGTTTGGTCATCCGCCACTGGGTGCAGCGCAAGACCACAACGGAACGGATCAAAACCGTGGACACTCTCGCCCCGGATGATTATTATGATCTCGTCTTTGTGGTCGTGCAGGCGGGCCAGCTGCCGGATGTGCTTCCTGTGCTCAAGGCCAACAAGAGCCAGTATTTTGTGTTTGTGGGCAACAACCCGCAGGCAAAGCAGGTGCTGGAATTCATGCAGCGCCCGGCGGATAAGATCGCATTCGGCTTTCAGGGCACGGCAGGCCGCCGTGAACACGACCATGTGGTCAGTGTGTACGCCAGTGCTGGCATGACGGTGGGCGGTGCCACAACTCCGCTTTCTGGCACCTTCCGAACCCGGCTCAAGACCGCCTTTGACGGTGCAAAATACAAGCTGACCTTCTATGGCGATATGGATGAATGGCTCAAGTGCCACATTGCATTCGTTCTGCCGGCGTGCTATGTGTGCTATGCCTGCAACGGCGATCTGCACCGGGCCACCAAGCAGCAGCGCGGCGCCATTCTGGATGCCGCCTATGAAGCCTGCCTGATGCTCAAGGATGCGGGCATCCCGGTGAACGATGCCAACAACACCGATAATTTCCAGCCCGGCACATCGGCCCGCCGTAAGATGGAAGCGATGGTGTTTACCATGACAAAAACACCGCTGGGCAGATTGTGCGTTTCGGATCACGCCATGCACGCAGTGTCCGAAATGAAGTATCTGGACGAAGCGTTCGATGCTCTGCGCAGGCAGACCGGCACGGCAATGCCCATGTGGGAAAAGCTGCGCAATGAAATGCCCTCGTGGGATAGCCTGCAGCAGAACCGGAAAGCAGCAAAATAAAACAAAAAAGAAGCAAAGGCACTGCCGCTCCTGTTTTGGGTGCGGCAGTGCCTTTTTGTTTGGGTCTCATTTATTCCAGAAGTCCTGCAGGGCAGCGGCCAGTTCTTCGCAGCTGCGCAGATAGCGGATATGCCGCCAGTGAGGAGGGAACAGCCGGATGTATTCCTGCTGGGCAAACCGGTCGTCCAGCAAAAGCACCGCACCTCTGTCTTCCGGCGTGCGGATCACGCGCCCTGCGGCCTGCAGTACCTTGTTCATGCCGGGATAGCGGTAGGCATAATCAAATCCAAAGCCGTTCTGTGCGTCATAATAACGGCGCAGCATTTCCTGCTGCGGATTTACCTGCGGCAGGCCCACACCCACAATGGCGCACCCGATCAGGCGGCTGCCTGCAAGATCAACTCCCTCACCAAAGATGCCGCCCATCACGCCAAAACCCAGAAGCGTTTCGGCCGGGTCCGGCACAAACTGAGCCAGAAATTCAGCCCGAGCGGCATCATCCAGACGGCTTTCCTGCACAAGGGTGCGAATGCCCGGGTAACGTGCTGCAAAATCTTCGTGTACCTGCCGCAGATATGCGTAGCTTGGGAAAAAGGCAAAGTAGTTTCCCGTTCTGGCCTGCACCAGCTGGGCCAGTGCATCCGAAACTGCCTGCACGCTGGCTTCGCGGTCGCGGTAGCGGGTAGAAATATTCGGCAGGCAATACAGCCCCAGATTTTCAGCCGGGAAGGGACTGTCCAGTGCGACGGCACGTGCATCGCTGCAGCCCAGAACACTGCGGTAGAACGAGGGCGGAGCCAGTGTTGCACTGAACAGCGCTGCGCTGCGCCCTGCGGCAAGGCTGGCATCCACAAAAGGTGCCGGGTCCAGACACAGCAGCTGCAATTCAAGCTCTCTGCCGCGCGCGGTAAGCTGAGTGACAAAGTGGCTGTCGTATCGTTCGGCGGCACGGGTGATGTCCTGTACAGCAAAATAAAGCTCCAGCAACTGTGCATGTGCTTCGGCATCCGGGTTCGCTTCCAGCCAGTCCTGCAAAGGTGCCTGTACGGCCCGCAGCGGACTGAGCAGGGCAGAGGGCGGCTCCTGCAAAAATACAGTACTGTCCTGTGCATACAGCGGTTCGGGCAGTTCCAGTGCGGGGACAGTGTTTTCAGGCAAAAGACTGGTCTGTGCCGGGTCTGCGGCATCGGTCTGGCTGCTGTGCCGGGGTGCAAGCTGTATGCAGGCTTTCCGGGCTTCCAGCAGGGCTTTGTCTGCTTTGGTCAGAGCGGTCTTTAAAGCACTTTTGCCCTTGCCCAATGCGCGTTTTGCCTCGGTCAGGCTGCTTTTACAAAAGCGTGCAGAATACATTGCTCTGGCTCTGTCGGGCAGGTTATGTGCTTCATCGACCAAAAACAACCAGTCGCCGGAAGAATCAAAGAACCGCTTCAGGTGCACCACCGGATCGAACAGGTAATTGTAATCCCCAATGACCACATCGCACCACTCGCTCAGGTCTAGCCCCAGTTCAAAGGGACACACCGAAAAACGCTTTGCCGCCCCGGCCAGCGCTGCGCGGTCAAAGCTGCCGGTACCGTCCAGCAGAGCTGTCAGTGCATCCTTGATGCGGTCGTAGTAGCCGTTGGCGTAGGGACAAAGCTCCGGCAGGCAGGCGGGATGTCCCTCTGCGTCCGGGTGCAGGCAGACCTTTTCCTTGGCGGTCAGCGTCACACTGCGCAGGGCAAGCTCTGGCTGGGCCGTATGCAGCCGGGTCAAGGCATCCTCGGCGGCAGTCTGGGTCGTGTTGCGGGCCGTGAGATAGAACAGCTTTTCTCCGTTGCCTTCGCCCATGGCTTTCAGCGCGGGGAAAAGCGCGCTCATGGTCTTGCCAATGCCGGTAGGAGCCTGACAGAACAGCCGCGTACCGCCCTTGCAGTCGGCGGTCTTGCCAGCGCGGCAGGCGCGGTAGATCTCGCCCGCCATAGCCCGCTGTCCGGGCCGGTACTGCGCAAACGGGAACTGCAGTGCCGCAAGGCTCTGAGTACGCTTTACATCCCACTCTATCCGGCGCTGCGCCCACGGAGCATACTGACACAATAATTTGTCAAGAAATTCATCCAGCTCCTGCTGCGTAAAGCGGCGGATAAAGCGGATGATCTGATCGGTGTCTATCTGATAATAAGTCAGCCGGACGTTCAGTTCCGGCAGGCTTTGCTGTGCGGCATAAATGGCACCGTACACCATGCCCTGTGCCCAGTGGCAGGGGTTCATATCCTCAGTGATCTCTTCCGGCGGCACAGCGGTGGTCTTGATCTCATCAATGACTACCGTGCCAGTCTCATCGGTAAAAATGCCGTCAGCCCGGCCCTCAAGGGTAAAAGTGATGTCCTCTGCCTGCCGCTCTACGGAGAGAAATACCTCAGCCTGATAGCCGTCTCCGGCAGTTTTTTGCAATTTGCGGTGGATGTGGGCGCCTTCCAGTGCACGGTCAAACCCCGTAAACCGGCTGTCAATGCTGCCGGTCCGCAGCAGAAATTCCACCAGCTGCCGGATGGGCAGATGAACCGTGGCCAAAGCATTTCACCTCCGCTTTTGGGATACACTGACGAACCGGTAATTCCTCTTCAGACACGATTCAGGCCATTCCATCGCCCGCCCGATTGCCTCACGGCAACAGGGTCCCACCTCAGCGGACGGTCTTCAGAGAAACTCCCGGTTCGTCGACGTAAACTGATTATTTCAGGCCGAACATCTCCATGCATTCTGCTGCCGCTTCATCCACTTTGCCAAAATCCACCGCTGCACGGTAATAGGTCTCCAACTCATCGTGGCAGCTCTTGGCCTGTGCCATCAGGGCACTGGCCTGTTCCAGCAGTTCGGCGGCAGCACGCTCGTTAAAGCGCAGCCGTGCCCGGTACGCTGCCAGATTTTCCCTGTCAAGGAAGCGGGTGCACCGCACAGCCTGCACACTGGGCAGATGCACCGGATGCCAGCGATTATCCGTCAGGAAGGCAAGCTTCAGCTCCGGGATCAGGATATGGTCGATCTTATCCTCCGGGTGCATGGCGCATGGACAGGTAATAATGTGGTAGCCCCGCGTCAGGGCTTCGGCACGAATCAGCTCCAGCAGCAGGCGGGACACCGCGCCGTAGTCATCCCGGAACACGATGAACTTATCCGCCAATGCCTGTGCAGTGCCCTGATAAAACATTTCACCCTTGGGGGTGACGGCGGAAAGCAGGCGCAGCTCTTCGCTGCCAATGCCTTCCGTGCGCGGCATCACCCGGGTGCACAGCCGTTTGACATAACGGCGCACCTTGTCAAAATTGGCGCTGCAGGCTTCGGCGCGGCGGCTGTCCAGCAAAAGGCTGCCTGCCGATGCAATATATCGTGCAGCGCGGCTGCGCAGCAGGGCGTTGCGGGCAAACAGCGCCTTGACCTCATCGGTGCACTGGTGCAGCTTTTCTGCATCGATGGTGTGGTACAAACTCACCACCACTTCGTCCGCACCGGGAGCATCCGGCTCCACCACATGGGGCGCAGTGGCATCCACGATAGCCCTGTGCTGCCCGGGCAGAATCACGCCGTCCAGACTGTCCGGGTCGCTGGCACAGTGGATGCGCTGCGTCAGTTCGCCGCGCTGTTCGGCAGCACGGGCAAGCCGCTTCATCAGGGTGGATTTGCCGCAGCCCGGCCCGCTTTTGATCAGGTACATCTGCATACCGGGTTCGTGGCGCAGCGGTTCAAAATAGCCCTTGAAACCGGCAGGCGTTGTGGCACCCAGAAAGAAATCAATGGAATCATGTCGTGCAGTTTCCATAATCGAACACCTCTCTTTTTGTTTTAGAGTATGCAAAAGGAAGGTGTTTGGTTCTTGCAGCGGGAATGATTCAGTCTTTATGATAGGTATGTTTGCACACCGTTTCAATGTTGTCCCGCAGGGCAGTAAAATCAGCAAAGGCTGCAGGCTTGTTCTGCGGGCTGCGCAGCAGAGCGGCAGGGTGGAAGGTACCCATGAACAGGATGCCGCCCTTTTCGTACAGCTGGCCATGCTCCTTGGTCACGGAGAAATCCTTTCGGATCATCCGCTGGGCGGCAATGCGGCCAAGGCAGACCACGATCTTTGGCTTCAGCAGGCGGAACTGCTCCCGCAGCCAGGGCATACAGGCTTCGCTCTCAGCAGGCTGGGGGTCACGGTTCTGCGGCGGGCGGCACTTGACGATGTTTGCAATATAGCAGTTCTTCGTGCGGTCAAGGTCGATGGCAAACAGATATTTGTCCAGCAGCTGGCCGCTGCGCCCCACAAAGGGCAGACCCTGCTCATCCTCATTCTGGCCGGGGCCTTCGCCCACAAACAGAACTTCGGCATCTTCCACACCCTGACCGAACACCACATTGGTGCGGGTCTTGCACAGCTCGCAGCGGGTGCAGGCAAGACAGCTTGATCTTAATGTTTCCCAATCCATGGCAGCTTGATCTCCTCTTGAAACGGTATGATACTTAATTCACAAATCGGAACAGCTTTTCTCCTAAAATAATAGTACAAAATCTGGGATGATACGATGCATTGCATGAAATGACGAATCCACTCAATGCCTCTTTTAGTATACGACTTTTCGGCAACATCATCAATACAGTGGCCGACAATCTTTTTAATGACATGCTCATCCACACCGGCTTTCTTTGCCGTGGTGACGAACTGAACACGACCATCATGAGGACGATGCCGGGGGGACAAGGCCTAAAGCATTCACGACGAATGCGTTGCCCTTTCTGTGTGTGTTTTGGCCGACGACTTAACGATACCACCGGACGATTCACTCGTCATGGATGTGGAGGAATCGCACGATAATACGTTGCTTTATTAAAAGAATAAACAAAGAGTATCTTCACGTGTTGATTTTAAATCAATCTGCAGTGATGATTGAAAACGATTACATACGCAGATTTCAAAGCACTTATACAAATTGTATCCGCTTTCTCTTTGCAGAGCGCGGCTGGATGTGTTATAATCAAAATAGTTTTCTGCGATGCATTTTCAGGCGGTAGTGCCGGACGGCAGCGCGGGAGAAACCGGATAGCGGGAGAGTGGAACTTTTGGAGTTGGAACAGGCAAAAAAGCGCGTAGAAGAATTGCGCGCTGTGATCGAGAAAAACAATCGGCTTTACTATGACCAGGATGCCCCGGAGCTTGAAGATTTTGAGTATGATGCTCTGACCCGGGAACTGAAAGAATTGGAAGCGCAGTTTCCGCAGCTGGTCACGGCATCGTCGCCTACCCAGAAGGTAGGCGGCACGGCCAGCAGCAAGCTGCCCAAGGTGACCCATGCGGTAAAAATGGAAAGCCTGCTGGATGCATTTTCGTATGATGAGCTGCGGGATTTTGACCGCCGCGTGCGGGAAGCCGGCATAGAGCCGGAGTATGTGGTGGAGATCAAGATCGATGGCCTTTCCTGCAGTCTGGAATACGAAAACGGTGAGCTGGTTCGTGCCTCTACCCGCGGCGATGGCGTGGTGGGCGAGGATGTGACCGCCAATGTCCGCGCCATCCGCAGCATTCCCAAAAAGTTGAAGGATGCACCTGAATTTCTGGAAGTGCGCGGTGAGGTATATATGCCGCATGGCGCGTTCCAGAAGCTGTGTGCAGAGCAGGAGCTGCAGGGCGCAGCGCCCTTTAAAAATCCGCGCAATGCGGCTGCCGGTTCGCTGCGCCAGAAGGATGCAAAGATCACAGGAAGCCGGGGCCTTTCTATTTTTGTTTTCAATGTGCAGCAGATCCGCGGCAAAACGCTTACCAAGCATGCTGAAAGTCTGGATTACCTCAAGAGCCTTGGCCTGCCGGTCTCGCCGCGCTATCATATCGTGCATGACATTGAGCAGGCCATTGCCGAGATCGAGCAGATCGGTCAGAACCGTGCCAAACTGGATTTTGATATGGATGGTGCAGTAATCAAGGTGAACGATTTTGCACAGCGTGATTTGATGGGTTCCACCAACAAATTCCCACGCTGGGCAATTGCGTTTAAGTATCCGCCAGAGGTAAAGGAGACAACGCTGCGCAGCATTGAGGTCGCAGTTGGCCGCACCGGTGTTCTTACCCCGACGGCCTGCTTTGACTCTGTCTTTCTGGCGGGTACTACCGTTGCCCGCGCGACCCTGCACAATGAGGATTTTATCCATCAGTTCGGCCTTTGCATCGGCGATACCATTCAGGTGCGCAAGGCGGGTGATATCATCCCGGAAGTGATCGGTGTTACCCATCACGCAGAGGATGCACAGCCCTATGAGATGCCCACGGTCTGCCCCTCCTGCGGTGCACCAGTCGTTCATCTGGAGGATGAAGCAGCTCTGCGCTGTGTTAACCCCGAGTGCCCGGCACAGGCACTGCGCAATATCATCCATTTTGCTTCCCGCGATGCAATGGATATCGAGGGCCTTGGCACAGCAGTTGCCACCCAGCTGGTGGAGAAGGACATGGTGCACTCCGCAGCGGATATCTACACGCTGACGCGGGAACAGCTGCTGACGCTGGATAAGTTCAAGGAAAAGAGCGCCGATAACCTGCTGAACGCCATCGAGGCTTCCAAGCAGAACAATCTGGATAAGCTCCTGTTCGGCTTTGGCATCCGCAACATTGGCGATAAAGCTGCAGCCCTGCTGGCAGAGCATTTCGGTACGCTGCAGGCTGTCCGGGAAGCAAGTGCAGAGCAGATCAGCGAGATCGATGGGTTTGGCGGCGTAATGGCGCAGAGCGTCGTGGAATTCTTTGCAAAGGAGGGAACGACCGACCTTGTCCATCGTCTGGCCGATGCCGGATTGAATATGCAGTGGAAGGGCGAACCGAAGGGCGATAAGCTGGCAGGAAAAACGCTGGTGGTCACCGGCACGCTGGAAACTCTTTCCCGCAATGAGGCGGAAGCACTGATCGTGAAAAACGGTGGTAAGGCCAGCGGTTCTGTTTCAAAGAAAACGGCCTATGTTGTGGCAGGCACGGCAGCAGGCTCCAAACTGACCAAGGCGCAGGCGCTTGGCATCCCGGTGCTGACCGAGGCAGAATTTCTGGCAATGATCAGCGACGAAAACATCTGATAAAACCGCTCCAATGGATATCCCCGTAGTTTTGTGCTGCGGGGATATTTTTATGTCCGCAGGTTCTATCCGGCAGGGACAGGCATATACTCATAGCAGGCAATGAGCCTGAAAAAGGAGAGGACAGTGTGGATGAGTATTATCGGGCGATACGCCTGCTTCCCTCATGGCTGGCCGGGCCATTGGGACAGCTGCCAGCACAGACGGCAGCGCAGATCCATGAACTTCGGTTCCGGACAGGCTGTGGTGTTTTTGTTACATTGTCGGGTCGGCAGCTCCCGCTGCAGGACCTGCCGGAGTGCCCGCTGCAGCTGAGGGAGTGTGTATTGGATCAGTTTCAGATCGAAGAGATCTTTCACACCCTGTGCGGCGGCGCGGTACATGCACACCAGACGGAGCTTGCGCATGGATTTCTGACCACACCCTCCGGCTGCCGGGTGGGTGTGGCAGGACGCTATGTGGATCGCGACGGCCAGACGGTTCTGCAGCAGGTGCAGGGGTTGAACCTGCGCATTGCAAGGGCGGTTCCGGTACAGCTGCCGGACGAACTTCTGGTGCAACTGAAAAAGCATTTTATTGGGATGCTTTTGGTCGGCGAGCCGGACAGCGGCAAGACGACGCTGCTGCGTCAGATCGCACGAGAACTGGCCGGGATGCAGCGGCGAGCCTGCGTGGTGGACGAGCGCTGCGAGATCTTTCCGCCGGGTGATTCCGAGAAGATGCCGCCGCTGGATCTGCTGTCCGGCATCCCTAAGGAACGGGCTGTGCAGATGGCACTGCGCACGCTTTCGCCGCAGATTATTTTGTTGGACGAGCTGGGCACGCTTGCCGAAACTGCAGCGCTGGAACAGGGCCTTTACAGCGGGGTGGACTTTGTTGCAAGCGTCCATGCTGCAAGCGTGGAAGAAGCCGCCCGGCGGCCGCAGGTGCAGGCGCTGCAGCGGCATGGAATGCTGCGTGTATTTGTACTGCTGCACGGCTGCACAGCGCCGGGAAAAGTCCGGCAGGTCTGCACGGTATGATGCAGCTTTTTCATTGGGCAGCGGCTGCACTGCTCCTGCTGTGCGGGTGGCTGACCGGTTCGGCATTTCAGGTCAGAACAGAGCAGCATATCCTGCAGCTGCAGCGCACCGTGGAGCTGCTGCAGCGCATCCGGCAGGAGATTGCTTACCGCAGGCTGGATCTGGAACAGCTGCAGCGGTGTCTCGTGCAGGAAAAGCTGCTGGAAAGCGATGCAGCACCAAAACTGCAGGAAATTCCGGCACCGGAAAGATTTGATGATGCGGAACGCCTTTGCTTTGAGCAGTGCTTTGCCGGCCTTGGCCAAAGCGAAGCGGCACAGGAATGCGAACGACTGGATTATTACTCTGCCCGTTTTGAAGCATTCCTGCACCAGGCGCAGCAGAAAGCGGCATCCGGGCAAGGCTTACCGTGCAGGCTTGGCCTTGCAGCCGGCGCGGTGGCAGCACTGATTCTTTTGTAGTGGCAGGAGGACGAAAACTTGGAGATCGACCTTGTGTTCAAAATTGCAGCGATCGGTATTATCGTGGCTGTCCTGAACCAGCTGCTGATCCGTTCCGGCCGGGAGGATCAAGCCATGATGACGACCCTTGCGGGTCTTGTGGTAGTGCTTTCCATCCTTGTCAAGCAGATCAGCGCACTGTTCGTTACCATCAAGTCGCTGTTTGCACTATGAGTACATCTTTTTCCATTCTGGGGGCAGTGGTCGTCTTTGCAGCGGCGCAGCTTCTGCTGCGGAAGGATGCACCGGCCTATGCGTTTCTGCTGTCCGTTGGCGCAGCATTGTTTGTGCTGCTGCAGCTTGGAGTGGCGGTGCAGGAGCTGCTTCGGAATGTACTGGCTTTCAGCCGCCGGGTGGACGGGCCTGCATTTGCCTGCCTGCTGCGCTGTGCCGGAATTTTGCTGTTGACCGATTACGCGCGGACCCTGTGTGAAGAAGCTGGTGCGGATACTCTGGCATGGTGCGCCGGGTTTGCGGGCCGATGTTTGGTTCTGGCGGCAGCATTTCCTCTGCTGGAAGAGATCTGCCAGAAGATCTGGGGGCTTGCCGCATGATAAAAAAATTCCTGCAAAAAGCGGCAGCGTTTGTATTGTGCACCGTATGCTTTCTGGCTTTTGCACCTGATGCCGCTGCGGCACAGCTGCAGGGCCTGCCCGGACAGGAGCTTTGGCAGCCTTATCTGGAAAAAGCTCCGCAAAGCGCAGAGTCCTTTGCCAAAGATCCGCTCAAATCTCTGCTCGTGCTCCTGCCGGGATCACCGGCAGAGATGATCCGGCAGATGGCACACTGCTATGCGGATGTTCTGCTGTTTTTACTGTTGCTGATCGTGCTTTCATTTCTGGTGGGAGGAGCAGCCGACAGCGCCTTGTTGGAGCTGGCTGCGGCTGTGGGCTGCGGCACTCTTTTGTGGGGAGATCTGATCAGCCTTGCACAGCTGACCTGTGAGCGGATGGAGGGGTGGAAAAACTACCTTCTGGGTTTTCTTCCGGTGTACAGCGGTGTGCTCGCCGCCGGTGGAGAGGTGAATGCCAGCGCAGCGGCAAGCGGTCTGCTGCTGACCGGACTGTGCTTTCTGGCACAGGGTACGGTGCTTGTGGTCAGTCCGCTGCTGCAGAGCTACCTTGCGGTAAGCATGGCGTGCTGCATCAGCACCCAGCAGGGGCTTTCGGAAACGTGCCGTGTCATGGGCGCTTTGCTGCGCAGGGGGCTTGTCTGGGCTGGGCGGATTTTTGCAGTGCTGTTAGGGCTGCAAAGAGCGGTAACGGTTCAGCTGGACCGTTCTGCACTGCGGTTGGGCCAGCTGCTTACCGGCGGCGTGCCGGTGATCGGGCAGGCTCTGAGCGATACGGCAGAAGTATTTCTTGCCGGAATGCAGCTGCTCAAAAGCAGTCTGGGTTTTGCGGCACTTGCCGTGATCGGGGCCGAATTTCTGCCATTGTATCTGCAGCTTCTGCTCCATTTGCTATTCCTTGCAGGATGCAGGCTTCTGTGCGGCCTCGCGGAGAACCGGCGCTGTCAGGCGCTGTTTGACTGCATGGCCGAAGCGGTAAAATGCATGGCAGCAGTAACGGCACTGTTTTTTGAACTGCTGACGGTAGGCGTGGGGCTTCTGATGATGACGGGAGGCGGATAGGAAATGCACGCATTTCAGACGGCGGCATCGGCGTTCTGCATTGCCTGTATCTGTGCGGAGATTACGACGTTGCTGGCGGGCGCAGGCTGGGCGGGCAGATGCATAAAAGCCGTTGCCGGGCTATATATTCTAGTGATCCTGTTCCGGCTGGCCCCGCAGATGAAGCTGGAACTGAAAAGTGCAGCGGCGGCTGCTCCGGCAGCGGTCAGCATCCAGAGTACGGAGACATCGCTCTTGCAGGGAACGCAGGAACGGCTGGAAGCGGATCTTTGCGCAGAGTGTGAGCGGCGCTTTGGTACAAAGGTGAAACTGGAGATCACACTGACCCGGACAGAACAGACCGTTCGGACAGAAAAGGTGCTTGTGATCCTCCCGGCGGCGTGCACATCCGCAGAGCAGAGCCGGATCGCGGCATATCTGCAGCAGGAGCTTGGCATGGCACCGATACTGGAAGTACAGGAGGACACCGAATGAAAGAAGCAGGGGGCATTTCGTTCGGAGATTCCGTGAAAGATTTTGCCCGGAAATGCAAAGGAAAACAGGGCAGAGCAAGGCTTGCTGCGGCAGTAGGCGTTCTGGCAATGCTGCTGATCCTGCTGTCGGAACTTTTTCCGCAGAACACGGCAGCGGGCAGCACAAAAAACACAAAGTCTGCCCAGAGCAGCACGGAATATCAGGCACAGCTGGAGAACCGGCTGGAACATCTGATCTCACAGATGAGCGGTGCGGGCAAAACGACCGTGATGGTCACGCTGGAGACTGGGGAAGAAGCCATTTATGCGCTGGATACACAGTCCGGAGAAATGCAGTCCCAGCAGACCCATGTCCTGCTGGAAGATGGTTCAGCCCTGACCGAAACGGTATGTCTGCCGCAGGTGTGCGGTGTGGCCGTGCTGTGCGAGGGCGGCGGAGACATCCGCGTTGCTGCCCGGATCACCGAACTGGTAAGCGCACTGCTGGATCTGCCATCCAACCGCATTTGTGTGGAACAGCGCAAGGGCTGAGACCCTGCAGCTTTTATAAGGAGGAACGATTTATGAGAGCACTTTCCAGAAATACCCGCAGGGCCACAGCTGTTACATTGGCTGCCGCACTGGTGATTGCCGTATACTTGAACTGGCAGTACGCCCGCAGCGATGTGCCCACGGAACTGCCGGACAATGCTGCAATGGTCGCGGCAGAGGCTGAGGATGTCCCGGTACAGGCGCAGACGGTTCTGGATGAGCTGCCCACAGAGGCCGAAGCGGTGTCCAGCGCCAACAAAAACTATGGTGAAGCGCAGCTTGTAAGCGTTGCCAGTGACAGCGGTGCAAAGTTTTTTGAGCAGGCTCGGCTTAAGCGACAGAAGGCCCACGATGAGGCGATGGATTCCATCAAGAAAACGATGAAATCCTCGTCGCTTTCCGCAGAGGAAAAGAAGGAATATACCGCCCAGATGACCGCAAATCTGGAAGATCTGAATGCGGAGAATGAGATCGAAACGCTGATCAAAGCCAAAGGTTTTGCAGACTGCCTGTGCTTTTTGCAGTCCGGCCGGGCAGACCTTACCGTGATGACCTCCGGTGAACCGCTCACAGCGGCACAGGTGGCACAGATCCGGGATGTGGTGCTGAACAAAAGCACTGTGACTGCCCAGAACATCACGGTGGTGGAGGTCAAATAAGAAGGTGCGGCAGAGTTTTCCGAAACAAGTATTGAAATCGCACCCGCTTTGATGGTATAATAACTCTATCAATAAAGAATGATGTTGTCCTGCGTATGGCATTGATCGTTTCAGGCAGGACCATTTCAAACAAGAAAAAGCAGGCTGTGCCCGCTTTTGAATGGAGGACAACACAATGGATTTTCAGAATACAGATCTTCGGGGCGGCAGCCTTCAGATCTCCACCGAAGTCATTGGCAAGATCGCACGCTGCGCAGCATTGGAAATTGACGGCGTTGCCGAGGTTTCCTGCGGCAGACAAAATAAAAAGCTCAAGGATCTGCTGGAAGCATCCAGCATCCAGTCTCCGGTCGTGGTGGAAATGCGGGATGGTACCGCAAACATCACTCTGAACCTGATGATGAGCTTTGGCGCACGCATTCCTGCTGTGGCCGAAAAGGTGCAGGAAAACGTGAAGAACGCTGTGCAGAACATGACCAATGTCACTGTGAGCCGCGTCAATCTGGTGATCGCCGGCCTTGCAGAAACCACTGCAGCAGAGAAGTAAAATAAAATTCAGAATTGGAAGCCGATCCTCTCTGTGCTCTGGCCAGAGAGGCTTCGTGCTGCGAGAGGAACATTATGGAAAATATTTTGCCCCGTAGAGAAGCACGCGAAAATGCATTTTTGCTGGCATTTTCGCAGACCTTTGGTGATATCCCGCTGGCAGAGGCCATTACCAGCCATGAAGAAAACGATGAAGAGCACCCTGTGGATGGTTTCAGCAAGCATCTGCTGAACGCATACTACGATCATTCTGCCGAGGTGGATGATGAGATCCGTGCACATCTGCGCAACTGGACCATGGAGCGCCTGCCTCGTGTCAGCCTGACCATCCTGCGTCTGGCAGTTGCCGAGATGCTGTTTGGCGGCGAGAATAAGCCCGGTGTTGCCATCAACGAGGCGGTGGAACTGACGAAAAAGTATGGTGCGGACGAAGATTACCAGTTCGTGAACGGTCTGCTTGGCGCAGTGGCCCGGGATCACGGTCTGGATGCGGAGCAAGCCGAACAGTGAGCCGTTATACGCTTGGCATTGATACAAGCAACTATGCAACCTCTCTGGCAGTGTTTGATACAGCTGGAGAGGTTGTTTGCGCAAAGAAGCGCTTTTTGCCGGTAAAAGCGGGCCAGCTGGGCCTGCGGCAAAGCGATGCACTGTTTCATCATACGGTCGCGCTGCCGGAGATGATGCAGGAACTGGCGCAGGAATTTGATCTGACGCAGATCGATGCCGTGGGCGTATCGCAAAAGCCCCGCCCGGTAGAAGGCAGCTATATGCCTTGCTTCCTTGCAGGTGTCAATGCTGCAACGGCCTTTGCACATGCAAAAGGGATCCCACTTGTGCTGACGACCCATCAGCAGGGTCACGCTGCCGCAGCGCTGTTTGCAGCTAAGGGGGAACAGCTGTTTGCTGAAAAAGTTCTGCTGTTCCATATTTCCGGCGGCACCACGGACCTGCTGCTCTGCGATCAGGTGCGCCGGATCACAACGCTTGGCACCAGCACAGACCTTTATGCCGGACAGGCTGTGGACCGTGTGGGGGTCAGGCTTGGCTTTGGCTTCCCGGCGGGTGCCGAGGTTTCCCGTCTGGCTGCACAGTGCACTGAGGAGATCAAGCCAAAATCCAGCGTGAAGGGGATGCAATGCAGCCTTTCCGGGCTGGAAAACCAGTGCAATGCCCTGCTTGCCGCAGGCAAAACGCCGGAATATGTGTGCAAGTACTGCCTGCTCTGTGTGGCGGATACAGTGGTAAAAATGACCAAAGCTGCACAGAAGGAATACCCCGGCCTGCCGGTGGTATGTGCTGGCGGAGTGATGAGCAGCGATATCATCCGCGCATGGGTGCAGAAACGTCTGCCGCAGGTCTACTTTGTGCCGGGACAGTATTCCAGCGATAATGCCATCGGTGTTTCGATCCTGGCAGCGCGGGAGGCCGGATTATGGCTGAAGTGATTACCGTTTCAGCACTCAACCGTTATGTAAAAACGCTGCTGGATGCCAACGATGCTTTGTTTGACCTTGCCCTGCGCGGCGAGATTGCAAATTTTGTACAGAATGCGCGCAGCGGGCACTGCTATTTTTCTCTGCGGGATGATGTCTGCAGCGTCAAAGCGGTAATGTTCCGCACTGATGCACGCCGCCTTGCTTTCCGCCCGGAAGAGGGAATGCGTGTAGTCGTGCGCTGCCGCGCTACCCTTTATGAGCGCGACGGCGCATTTCAGCTGTACGTGAACGATATGTTCCCGGATGGCATTGGTGCCGCACAGCTGGCGTTGGAACAGCTCAAGGCGAAACTGGAGCAGGAGGGCCTGTTTGCACCGGAACATAAAAAGCCACTGCCGGAATTTCCTAAATGCATCGGTGTTGTTACCAGCAAGACGGGAGCTGCCCTGCAGGACATCCGCAATGTGCTCACACGGCGCTGGCCATCGGTACGGCTGCTGCTGTGTCCGGTGACAGTGCAGGGATTTGAAGCCGCGCAGCAGGTGGCCGATGCCATCAAAAAGCTGGATCAGCGCAAAGAGGTGGACGAGATCATCGTTGCACGCGGAGGCGGCAGCCGGGAAGATCTGTGGGTCTTTAACGCAGAGATGATCGCCCGGGCTGCATACCGCTGCAAAAAACCACTGATCAGCGCAATCGGCCACGAGATCGACTATACCATTCTGGATTTTGTGGCAGACTGCCGTGCCCCCACACCTTCGGCTGCAGCAGAGCTGGCCGTACCGGATCGGGCAGAGCAGGAGCGGATATTGCTGGATTTGCAGCAAAATATTCGCAAAAATATGCAAAAACGTTTTGATTTATGCTATAATGGTCTGGAACAATACAACTTTGTGTTGGAGCAGGGCCTTGCACGCCGAAACTGGCAAAAAAGTCAGGGTCAGCTGCAGCAGGTGCAGGATGCCATCCGTCAGCAGATGCAGAAACGCCTGCATTCTGCAGAATTGCAGCTGGGTCATGCGGCAGCACTTACTGGTTCGCTGGATCCATACAAGGTGCTGGCGCGCGGCTACACGATGGTCACAGCAGCCAACGGTACTATTTTAAATGCAGATGATCTGCAGCCGGAAAAAACAATCTATGTTCGCAGCGCTTCCCGCCGTGCAAAGTGCAGGGTGGAAGCGGTGGAGGAGATCAATGAGAACACCCAAAAGTTTTGAGGAAGGCATGGAACGGCTGAATACGCTCCTTGCACAGATGCAGAGCGAGGATACGACCCTTGCAGATTCGGTCAAACTGTATGCAGAGGCCGCTTCTCTGATGGAGTACTGCCATGCTGCACTGGAAAAAACATCGCTGCAGATTGACGAGATCGACGCAAAGCTTGCGGGCACAGTGCAGGAGGAAAGCTAATGGACTATCAGGAGCAGTATCAGAATTATCTGGCGCAGGCAATGGCCGCGCTGGAAAAGGCCTGCGGCCGTTTTCTGCCGGAAGAATCCGAGGTGTGCCGTGCGGCACGCTACAGCCTGATGGGCGGCGGCAAACGGATCCGTGCAGTTCTTGTTCTCAGCGTCTGCGATATGCTGGGCGGCAGTATGCAGGCGGCACAGCAGTTTGCAGCTGCTGTAGAAATGCTGCACTGCTATTCGCTCATTCACGATGACCTGCCCTGCATGGACAATGATGATCTGCGCCGCGGCCGTCCTTCCTGCCACAAGGCGTTTAGCGAAGCAACTGCCATGCTGGCCGGTGATGTGCTGCTGACAGAAGCATTTGAGACAGTCGCCAATGCCCCGGCAGATGCGTCTGTCTGTGTACAGGCAGCGCGGGCACTGGGTGCAGGCGCTGGCAGCCGCGGCATGGTCTATGGGCAGGAACTGGATCTGAAATACGAAGCGTTGGCCGCAACAGAAGACCAGCTTCGGCTGATCCACCGCAATAAAACGGGTGCGCTGATCAATGCAGCCATTCAGATGGGTGCGGCTGCGGCCAAAGCGGATGAAGCACAGTGCAGAGCGCTGGAACAGTATGCTTATGGTCTGGGTCTTGTTTTTCAGATCGTAGACGATGTACTGGATGTTACCAGCACACCGGAACAGCTGGGCAAGCCCATTGGCAGCGACAGCGAAAATGGAAAGACTACCTTTGTGACCCTTTATGGTGCGGAAGGTGCCATGAAGCTTGCACATGACCTGAATCAGGAGACCTGCACGGAACTGCACCGGAATTTTGGCGAAAAAGCTGCGTTTCTGGAACAGCTTGCGCAGCAGCTTCTTGTGCGTAAAAACTAAAAATAATCCATACAGAATAAAGGAAAAAGATTATGCAGCTTATTCAAAACATCCTGTCTTTCAATCAGATCCTTACGGTTTCACTGCTCGGCTGGTTTGTGGCGCAGGTGCTTAAAACCATCATCAATTTTATCCTGCTGGGCAAGTTCCAGTTGGAACGCATGTGGGGTGATGGCGGTATGCCCAGTGCCCACAGCGCAACGGTCTGTGCCATGGTCATTGCAACCGGACGCTGTGTGGGTGTTGACTCTGCCATTTTTGCAGTGGCAAGCGTGGTGGCAATCATTACCATGCACGATGCCATGGGCGTGCGGCATGAGACTGGCGAGCAGGCCAAGGTCCTGAACCAAATGATCGATCAGTGGATCGAAGTGAGCGAGAAGAATGCTCCTTTCCTGCAGAACATGCATCTGAAGGAGATGGTCGGCCATACGCCGCTGCAGGTCGTGGCAGGCGTACTGGTTGGCGCAGCCGTCGGCTTCCTGTATCCGCTGGCTTGAGACATTCTTTTTTCACGCAGGAATGCACTGCAGCAACAGAAAATCTTCATTTGAAGGACGTGTGATTTATGGGAGCATTGCTGCTGGACAGCATCAATCAGCCCAGAGATTTAAAGCAACTGAATGAACAGCAGGTGAAACAGCTGTGCGCGGAGATCCGCCAGTTTCTGCTGGAGAATATTTCCAAGACGGGCGGCCATCTTGCCTCAAACCTTGGCGTGGTAGAGCTTACCGTTGCGCTGCACCGTGTTCTGGATACACCACAGGACAAAATCGTGTTTGATGTCGGTCACCAGTGCTACACACACAAGATCCTTACGGGTCGGCGCGGACAGTTTGATAAGCTGCGCCAGCTCGACGGGATCTCCGGTTTCCCGAACCCGAACGAGAGTGAACACGATGCATTCATTGCCGGGCACGGAAACACGGCGCTTTCGCTTGCGATCGGCATGGCGTGGGCCAAAAAGCTGCATCATGAAGCAGGGCTTGTGGTCGCGGTGATCGGCGATGGTGCCTTTACCGGCGGCATGGTCTACGAGGGCATGAACAACATTGAACAGTTGGACAACCTTCTTGTGATCCTGAACGACAACAAGATGTCCATTTCTAAAAATGTCGGTGCACTTGCCCGCTATCTGACTCATTTGCGCACGACCACGGCCTATTTTGATGCCAAGGATAATGTGCGCAGCTTTTTGGATGGAGTACCGCTGGTGGGCGCTCCACTGAAAAAAAACATCACCGAGTGCAAGACGCTTTTGCGTCGGGCAATGTACCACTCTACCATGTTCGAGGATATGGGCTTCCAGTACATCGGGCCGGTGGATGGCCACAACGTGGAAGAGCTGGAACGCACACTGCGCACCATCCGCAACCGGCAAGGACCACATTTTCTGCACGTGATCACAAAAAAGGGCAAGGGCTATCAGCCGGCCGAGGTAAACCCCGGCAACTATCACGGCGTGTCGGCATTTGATCCGGATGGAATGCCCGACCCGGAGGTGGCACCAAAGGAATCGTTCTCGACGGTATTTGGCAATGCTCTTGTGACGGAAGGCGACCGGAACCCGAATATCTGCGCCATCACTGCAGCAATGAAGTATGGCACCGGCCTGCAGTTTTTTGCACACAGCCACCCGGAGCGTTTTTTTGATGTCGGTATGGCAGAGCAGCACGCTGTGACCTTTGCTGCCGGGCTTGCAAGTCAGGGCATGCTGCCGGTGGTATGCATTTATTCCACCTTCCTGCAGCGTTCCTATGATCAGATCATCCACGACGTAAATCTGCTGCGGGAGAATGTAGTTTTTGCCATCGACCGCGCCGGTTTTGTCCCAGCGGATGGCGAAACACATCAGGGCATTTACGATCCCGCTTTCCTGAGCCAGCTTGGAATGCCGCTGTATGCGCCTTCCAATTATCAGGAACTGAATTACTGGCTGCAGCAGCTGTTGAGTGACCGCTTCCATGGCCCACGGGCAATTCGTTATCCCCGCGGTGGGCAGGATGCAGCTCTGGCGGAATTTGGCTGCACCGGCGAAGATTATGATTTCCTGCGCAAGGTGGATGATGCAACAATCGTTCTGGTGAGTTACGCCGACGAACTGGCCGACCTTTTGCAGGCAGAACGTGAATTACAGCAAAAAAGCATTGCGTGTGATGTAATAAAGGCTGTAAAGTTGTATCCCTTTACAGACAAAATGATCGCTGATCTGTCGAAATATAAAATAATCCTGTTTGCGGAAGAATGCATTGCAAACGGAAGCATTGGTGAACATCTGGAATATGCTTTGCAGCAAAACGGATGGAATGGGCGCTTTATCCATTGTGCGGTGCGGAACGTGTGTCTTCCGCATGCCAGTGTGGCACAGATCAAACAGGCAACCGGTCTGGATGCAGCGCATCTTGTACAGGCCGTGCAGATGGCCGTGACGAAAGGAGAAAATTTACTGTGAAGATTCGATTGGACCAATATCTTGTTCAGCATGGTCTGACACAGAGCCGTGAGCGCGCAAAGGCGCTGATCATGTCCGGCATCGTTTTTGTCAATGAGCAAAAGGTGGACAAGGCCGGAGAGATGATTAAGGAAGATGCCAAGGTGGAAGTGCGCGGGCACGACATTGGCTATGTCAGCCGCGGCGGCCTGAAGCTGGAAAAAGCTATGAAGTGTTTCCCGCTTACACCCAATGGCAAGGTCTGCATGGACATTGGAGCATCTACCGGCGGCTTTACGGATTGTATGCTGCAGAACGGTGCCGTCAAGGTTTATGCGGTGGATGTCGGCTATGGTCAGCTTGCATGGAGTCTGCGCACAGACGAGCGCGTAGTGAACATGGAGCGCACGAACATCCGCAATGTCAAACCGGAGGATCTTGCCGAGCAGATCGAGTTTTTCAGTGTGGATGTCTCGTTTATCTCGCTGCACCATATTTTCCCGGTGGCACAGGCAATCACAACGCCGGATGCCATGGGCGTTTGTCTGGTCAAGCCGCAGTTTGAAGCTGGACGCGAAAAGGTTGGCAAGAACGGTGTGGTGCGCGACCCTGCTACCCACCGTGAAGTGCTGCACAATGCCATGGGCTATGCTGCTGCAAACGGTTTTGCTGTACGCGGATTGGATTTCAGCCCGGTAAAGGGACCTGAGGGCAACATTGAATACCTGATGTTCGTGCAGAAGAGCGGTGAACCTTCCGTGCTGGACGACAGCGTTGCAGAGCAGGTGGTGGCGGCAAGCCACAGCACGCTGGACCGCTGAGCGGCTCTGCCATCAGACCAGAAAAAGGAGCTTCCCGCATGACGATCTATATTTCGCCGAATCCCGGCAAGACCTCTGCCAACGAGATCGCACTGCGCGCGGCGCAGATTCTAATGAACCATGGTGCAGCTGTTCTGATGTGTGAACAGCCACGCACAAGCTGCAGCACGGCCGGAGTGGTTTATCTGCCGCTGGAGGAATGCCTTGAGCAGGCAGATGTGATCCTGACCATTGGCGGCGACGGCACCATTCTGCATGAGGCAAATCTTTCGCTCCGGTACGCAAAGCCGATCTTGGGCATCAATCTGGGACGCTGTGGTTTTCTGGCTACCTGCGAAGTCAGCGAGATGGAAGCCAAGCTCTCCGCTGTTGCACGGGGAGAGTTCAGCGTAGACAACCGGATGCTGCTGTATGTCCGCGTTCTTGGCCACGATGGCTGGGAGGGCCACGCCCTGAATGACGTTGTGGTCACAAAGGGCCGCCTGCAGCAGGCGATCGATTTCAGCATTTACTGCGATGATATTTTAGTAGAGCACTACCGTGGGGACGGTGTGATCGTTGCAACGCCCACCGGCTCCACAGCGTATTCGCTGGCGGCGGGCGGGCCGATCCTGGATTCCCAGACGAAGGGCGTTGTTGTAACGCCTATCTGCCCGCACAGTCTGGCCAGCCCGGCCATGGTGTTTGCGCAGGAGCGCAAGCTGAATATCTGTGTGGGACAGGTGGCCGATGATGAAGTGTTTATCAGCTGCGATGGCAGAGCTGGCTGTCCGCTCAAGGCCGGCGCAACGGCTGAAGTAAGGCTCTCCGATCAGGTGGTAAAGCTGATCACCTTCGGAAAAGCGGATCAGTTCCAGGCCATTGACCAGAAGCTTCGCAGCAGACGATAAAGGGGAGGCGAGTTTACGATGGCGCGCAGCCGTAAGGAAGATGTAAAAAGCAAGGGAGAACGTCAGCAGGTGATTCTCCGGCTTGTGCAGGAACACCCGATCAGCCGGCAGGAAGTTCTGCTGGATCACCTTTCCAAAGAGGGATTCGAGGTAACACAAGCCACCGTTTCCCGCGATATCCGGGAGCTGTGTTTGGTAAAAGCTGCCACGGCAGAGGGGTATCGCTATGTCTCCAGCCGGAACGAAAGCTTCAACCCCAAAACGCAGGGAAGGTTTGAAACGATCTTTCATGAATCCGTGCTGGGGGTAGATTACGCCGGACATGTTGTGCTGGTAAAGTGCTATTCTGGCATGGCCAACGCCGCATGCGAGGTTTTTGACGCATTGCAGTGGAAAAATGTGGTCGGCACGCTTTCGGGCGACGACACGTTCCTGATCGTTGCACGGTCGGAGCGTGATGCAAAAACGATCTGCTCGGAACTGACGAGACACATTGGATAAAAATAACGCGGGAGAAAAGATATGCTGAGCAGCCTGCAAATTGAAAATGTTGCTGTGATCCAGAAGGCTGAAGTACATTTCAAGCCGGGCCTGAATGTTCTTACCGGTGAGACTGGTGCCGGCAAGTCGATCCTGATCGATTCCATCAATGCGATCCTGGGAAACCGCACTTCAAAGGATCTTGTGCGCACAGGGGCCTCCAAGGCGGTGATCCGTGCAGCCTTTGAGGAGGTGCCCGGTACGGTGCTGGACAGCCTTGAGAAGGCGGGCTACGAGCGCTCGGATGCACTGATGCTCAGCCGCGAGATCACAGCCGAGGGCAAAAGCACCTGCCGCATCAACGGAATGCCTGCAACGGCTGCGGTTCTGCGGGAGCTGTGCGGAGGACTTATCAATATCAACGGTCAGCACGACTCTGTGGGCCTTCTGAACCCGGCAAGACATCTGGGCATTCTGGATGATTATGCGCAGAACAGCGCGGAGTTTCAGGACTATTATGTCCTGTACCGGGAGCTTGTGCGCATCAAGCGGGAGCTGGATGCCATGATCACCGACGAAGCCGAAAAGCAGCGCAGGATCGATCTGTTGAGCTATCAGGTGCAGGAGATCGAGGATGCCGGACTGACCGCCGGAGAGGAACAGACGCTGGAAAGCCGCCGCAAGATCCTTGCCAATGCATCTGCCATCCGGGATAAGATCGCACAGAGCTATGCATTGCTTTCGGGCGATGACGAGGCCTCCGGCGCAGTCGATCTGCTGGGCGAGGCATCCAATGCAGTGGATGTTGCCGCGCAGCTGGATGATGCACTTGCCGGTGCATCCAGTCAGCTGCTGGATCTGTATTACAATGCAAAGGATGTTGCCGCAGATTTGATCGGTCGGCTGGATTCCTATGATACCAACGATGCGGAGCTGGACGAGATTGAGCAGCGTCTGGATCTGATCTACAAGCTCAAGCGCAAATATGGTGATACGGTAGAAGACGTGATCGCTTTTGGACAGAATGCAAGGGAAGAACTGGAGCGCATCCAGTCCTCACAGGAGCGGCATGACCACCTGCAGGCAGAAAAGCTTCGTCTTTATGCGCTGGCCCGTGAAAAGGCAGAAGCACTGACCCAGACGCGCCTGCGCGCTTTTGAAGAGCTGAACAAGCGTATTTCCGGCACGCTGGATTTTCTGAACATGCCGGGCGTGCGCATGACACTGCGCCATACCCGCGGCCCGCTGGCAAGCCATGGGCAGGACAGCATCGAGTTCTACATTTCCACAAACCCCGGTGAGGCGCCCAAACCCCTTGCAAAAATTGCTTCCGGCGGCGAGCTGAGCCGCATCACGCTGGCCATCAAAAATGCAATGGCCGATAAGGATGCCGTGCCTACCGTGATCTATGATGAGATCGACAGCGGTGTTTCTGGCAAAGCCGCCGGGCGTATTGGTGAGGTACTGCGCCAGAGCGCACAGGGCCACCAGATCTTGTGCATCACCCATACAGCCCAGATCGCTGCACTGGCGGACTGCCATCTGCTGATTCAGAAAAATGTAGCCAATGACCGCACCTATACCGAGATCCATCCGCTGGATGAGGAGGGCAGGGTGGAAGCACTGGCCCGGCTGATCTCCGGCGACCACGTTACCGAGCTTTCGCGTGCCAATGCCCGCGAAATGCTGGGTCTTGGCGCAAAATAAGCCGCTGCAGATAAGGGGTTGACAAGCCCGAAGCATTGTGATAAAGTAGTCCTTGTTAATGGCGATGAAGGGAACAAGTACCTTGAAGTGTTCTGCCCAGAGAAACCCCGGTTGGTGTAAGGGGCTGCAGAGCAGCAGGGGAAATACCTCCCGGAGCTGCAGGCTGAATGCCGTTCAGGTTAATAGGCTGTGCCGCGTGCGAGCGTTACAAACGCAGGAGTGTCTCTCTACTCTGGGGTGTGCACTCGTGAGGTCGTTTCTGTGAGGAAGCGGCAAACAGAGGTGGTACCGCGAATTTTCTCGCCCTCTGCCAAATTCATTTTTGGCAGGGGGTGTTTTATTTTTCCCTCTGCCCACAAACAGGAGGAAAAAATCATGACTCTGTACGAAGAACTCAAGGCCCGCGGCCTGGTGGCCCAGATCACCGATGAAGAGATCATCGACCTGATCAACAACGGCAAAGCAACCTTCTATATCGGCTTTGACTGCACTGCCGACAGCCTGACCGCAGGCCACTTTATGGCCCTGACCCTGATGAAGCGCCTGCAGATGGCAGGCAACAAGCCTATTGCCCTGATCGGCGGCGGCACTACCATGATCGGCGACCCCTCTGGCCGTACCGACATGCGCAAGATGCTGACCAAAGAGGATATCGCCCACAATGCCGCATGCTTCAAAAAGCAGATGGAAAAGTTCATCGACTTCTCTGAGGGCAAGGCACTGATGCTGAACAATGCAGACTGGCTGCTGAACCTGAACTACGTGGAACTGCTGCGTGATGTGGGTGCCTGCTTCTCCGTGAACAACATGCTGCGCGCCAAGTGCTACGAGCAGCGCATGGAGAAGGGCCTGTCCTTCCTCGAGTTCAACTACATGATCATGCAGAGCTACGACTTCTACTACATGTTCCAGCACTACGGCTGCAACATGCAGTTCGGCGGCGACGACCAGTGGAGCAACATGCTGGGCGGCACCGAGCTGATCCGCCGCAAGCTGGGCAAGGACGCTTATGCTATGACCATCACCCTGCTGACCGACTCTCAGGGCAAGAAGATGGGCAAGACCGCCGGCAATGCCGTCTGGCTGGACCCCAACAAGACCAGTCCATTCGAGTTTTACCAGTACTGGCGCAATGTGGGCGATGCCGATGTGATGAAGTGCATCCGTATGCTCACCTTCCTGCCGCTGGAGCAGATCGACGAGATGAGCACATGGAAGGATCAGCGCCTGAACGAAGCTAAGGAAATTCTGGCTTACGAGCTGACCAGCATGGTCCATGGCAAAGAAGAGGCCGAAAAGGCTCAGAATGCTGCCCGCGCACTGTTCAGCGGCAGCGCAATGGATACCGAGCACATGCCTTCTACTCAGCTGACCGAGGCCGACCTGACCGATGGCTCCATCGGCATCCTGACCTTGATGGTCAAGGCTGGTCTGGCAGCATCCAACGGCGAGGCACGCCGTCTGGTCGTGCAGGGCGGTGTTCTGGTGGATGGCGAGAAGGTAGCCGCTCCCACCGTTGGCTTCACTGCTGAGCAGCTGGCAAAGGGTATTGTGATCAAGAAGGGCAAGAAGATCTACCACAAAGTCACTCTGTAAAAATATTGAACATGAAAATGCCGGTGTACTCTGTTTTGGAGTGCACCGGCATTTTTTCACTTGATGGAGGATTGCTCGCTTGCTTGCAGAATTTACAGCTCGTAAGCCTTCTTCAATGCTTCGTAAGCTGCATCCTCATTCTCTGCGTGGACCAGCAGGGAAATATCCAGATCGCTGGTGGTGATAAGCAGTACTTCAATGCCGGCCATTGCCAGAGAATTCAGTGCACGGGCAGCTACGCCGCAGCTGGTGACCATTTCTTCACCAAACAGGTTCAGCTTGGAATAACCCACGCTGATCAGCGGAGAAGCCTTGGCATCCTTGTCCAGATTTGCAACGGAAATAGCCTTCATCACCAGCGGAAGATCACTGCTGGAAGCGGTAAAGCTGAAATCAATGGTGGTGCCATGGGGTGCACTCTGGCTGATCATATCTACGACCACACCGTTATCTGCAAAGATCTGCAGGTAACGTGCGAGGCTGTTGCCCTTGAACTCTACATCCTGCACACTGATCATCATGAGGCTCGGCTCAATATTGATCTTCGATACTCCGTACATAAGGATCCTCCGTTCTGCCCGAAAGGCGGGCTTCAACAATACAAAAATATTCAGGTAAGCTGCAAAAACTCCGGGTCGATATTTTCCCGGGCAATGGACTGAATCATTTCCAGGCTGAAATCTGGATACGCCTTCCGTACTCCGTGGGCCTTTGTAAGGGCTTCGGTATAATCGCGGAACAGGTAGGTACGCACATTGGATTTGCCTGCATCATAGTGGGTCACCGTCGGCAGAAGTCTGGGAGAGAGCACGCTGCAACGGACAGTGCCGTCCGGTTCGGTCGTTTTTTCAAGCTGAACCGATAAAATTGCGCCGACCAGCTGATTGGGCTTTTCCTGCGTGCTGATAAAATTGCCCAGAGAATAGGCCGTGAACACCTGCCTGCCGTCTGCTGCAGTCAGCCACTGTGCATTTTGCAGCACATGCGGGTGGGTGCCAATGATCAAGTCTGCACCCCAGTCTGCAAGGTTCTGCGCCAGAGTTCGCTGCGGATCTGCGATGGCATGGCTGTTTTCTACGCCCCAGTGCACACCCACCACCACAAAATCTGCAAGCTGACGTGCCGCTTTTACCTGCTGCTCGATCACATCGGTCTGGCTGGTATAGATCACATTGGCCTGCATGGAGCTGTTCTGCGGGATGCCATTGGTATGCTCTGTGTAGGAAAGATATGCGATCGTTACACCATTGACAGTCTGCAGCGGGACATGACCGTAGTCGCTTTCTCCCTTCCACAAACCGATCGTTACAACATCCTCCGGCATACTGCCCCAGAAGCGCAGGGTAGCGGCAATGCCGGAAGCGCCTTTATCGTAGGTGTGGTTATTGGACAGGCTGAACACCCGCACACCCGCCCGGTAAAGCGCACGGGCGCAATCGCCCGGCGTAGAAAAGCATGGGTAGGAGGATGGCTCCAATTCATCCGTGCAGAGCGTTTCCTGATTGATCCAGTTCACATCATGCTGTGCATAAAAAGGCGCAATATGTTCGTAACAGTAATCGAAACTGTAAGCTTCCTCTCCGGAAGCGCGGCGCTGCGCCTGCTTATAAATGGGAGCGTGGATCAGATTATCTCCTGTTGCAGAAAAGCGGACAGTCTGAACCAGCGGCTGCGGTTCCGGCTCTGGCGCAGGCTCTGCTTCTTCCGGCTGTGATACAGTGGCAGAACCTGCAGAAGAGCTTTCCGTGCTCACCGGTTCTGCCGTCGGTATGCTTTCCTGCAGAAAGAACTTTGGCAGCAATGGCAGGCAGAACAGAAATACGATCAGCATCGCTCCGGCTGTCCAGAAAGCCTGCCTTCTGGCACGGCGTTTTGCAGTCGGTCTGCGCCGGTGCTGTTGCGGGGATTGTTTGCTCATCCGCGTCCACATCCTTCCACCATGTTTCTGCCAAAAGCAAAGCAATCAGGCTTTTTAAAGTGCAGCGATCATATCACCCATATTGTACAGGCCCGGCTCCTTTTTTGCAAGGTAAACTGCTGCATTCACAGCGCCGTTTGCAAAAATATTGCGGGAATAAGCGGTGTGCTTGAGAGTGATCACCTCATCCGGGCCGCAGAACAGCACTTCGTGATCACCCACGATGCTGCCGCCGCGCACGGAACTGATACCAATTTCCTTCGGGTCGCGCTTCTGGCGGACAGAAGAACGGTCGTAAACATAATGATATTCGCCATTGTTTTGCTCATTGATGGCATCGGCCAGCATCAGAGCGGTGCCGCTGGGTGCATCCAGCTTGTTGTGGTGGTGCTGCTCCACGATCTCAACATCGTAGTTCACACCCAGAATAGCCGAAGCGCGCTTGCACAGCTCCGACAGCACATTGATGCCCATGGACATATTAGCGCTCTTGAACACCGGCACCGTGCGGGATAGCTGCACCACCTTGAGCTGCAGCTCTTCCGAAAGGCCGGTGGTGCACACCACGATGGGCAGCTTGTGAGCTTCACAGTAGGACAGAGCCTTTTCTACAGCGGCCGGAGAGCTGAAATCGATGATCACATCGCCTTTGCCGTCCAGCTTTTCCAGGCTGTCATACACAGGGATGCCGTTCTGTTCGCCGTCCTTCAGGTCGATGCCTGCAATCACGCGGCAGTCCTCGCGCTGTGCGATCATATCACACAGCACATGGCCCATGCGGCCGCCGATGCCCTGAATCACAATATCCGTCATAATTTTTATCCTTTCCTGCCCGTTTTGCATATCGGCATATCGCAAAATGCCCGGACAGAGCGCTCCGCCGGGCATTTTGCAGCCAAAAACTTATTCTGTAATAAGACCCTCTGCACGCAGAGCCTTTTCAATATACTCCTTGTGTGCCTCGCTCGGCTCTACCAAAGGCAGACGGCACTCGCCAGCTTTCCAGCCCAGCACATTCATGGCGTACTTCACCGGGATGGGATTCACTTCACAGAACAGCGCATCAGCCAGCGGCAGCATTTCCAACTGCAGCTGACGTGCCTTGGCGGTATCGCCGTCAAAGAAAGCCTTGCAGCAGTTGTGCACCAGCTCAGGCTTGACATTAGAGACAACACTGATGACGCCCTTGCCGCCCAGAGCCAGCAGGGGAACCACCTGATCGTCGTTGCCGGAATAAATGTTCAGCTCGTCGCCGCACAGCTGTGCGATCTTGGCTACCTGAGAGATGTTGCCGGAAGCTTCCTTAATGCCGTTGATCAGAGGATGCTTGCTCAGTTCCAGAGCAGTCTCCGGGGCAATGTTCAGGCCGGTGCGGGAAGGCACGTTGTACATGATCACCGGGATGCCGCCAGCCTCAGCCATGGCGGTAAAGTGAGCAACCAGACCAGCCTGCGTGGTCTTGTTGTAATAGGGAGTCACCATCAGCAGAGCGTCTGCGCCGCATTCGGCAGACTTTGCGGCCAGTGCGCAGCCGTGGTCGGTATCGTTGGAGCCAGCGCCTGCAATGACGGGCACGCGGTGGTTGACAACCTCCACCGTATACTTGATGGCGGCAAGCTGCTCCTCATCGGTCATAGTAGAGCACTCGCCGGTGGTGCCGCAGATGATGATGGCATCGGTATGGTGCGCGATCTGATCCTCAATAATGCGGCCCAGCTCGTCAAAGTTGATGCTTCCGTCCTCGTACATCGGGGTGATAATGGCAACACCCGCGCCGGTAAAGACAGGATTCTTCATAGCCTAAAACTCCTTTGTATGCGCTTTTGCGCAAAATATACTTAGTCGAAATAGCCCTTTGCGGCCAGCAGCTCTGCCAGCAGAACGCCGCCGCCTGCAGCACCGCGCAGGGTGTTGTGGCTCATGCAGGCAAACTTGTAATCAAACAGGGTGTCCTCGCGCAGGCGGCCGATGCACACAGCCATGCCGTTCTCGGTGTTGCGGTCCAGCTTGGGCTGCGGACGATCCGGCTCGGTGAAGTAATGCAAGAACTGCTTGGGTGCGCTGGGCAGGTCAAGCTCCTGTGCGGGGCCGCGGAAGTTTGCCCATGCCTCCAAAATCTGCTCCTTGGTGGGCTTCTTCTCAAAGCTTACAAACACGGCAGCGGTGTGGCCGTCGGAGACAGGCACGCGGAAGCACTGTGCGGTGATTACCGGCTTTTCGGCGTTCACGATATGGTCGCCCTCAATGTGGCCCCACAGCTTGAGCGGCTCGCGCTCGCTCTTTTCTTCCTCGCCGCCGATGTAGGGGATCACGTTGTCCACGATCTCGGGCATACGGTCAAAGGTCTTACCTGCACCGGAAATGGCCTGATAGGTGCACACCAGAGCCTTGCTGACACCAAAATCCTTCATCAACGGGTGCAGGGCGGGAACATAGCTCTGCAGGCTGCAGTTGGACTTGACGGCAATAAAGCCGCGCTTGGTGCCCAGACGCTTGCGCTGTGCGGGGATGATCTCGATGTGGTCGGCGTTGATCTCGGGCACCACCATGGGCACATCCGGGGTAAAGCGGTTTGCACTGTTGTTGGACACCACCGGGCACTCAGCCTTTGCATAGGCCTCTTCCAGAGCCTTGATCTCATCCTTGGGCATGTTGACTGCACAGAAGATAAAATCCACCTGAGAAGCAACCTCTTCCACCTTGGATGCATCCAAAACTACCATCTTCTTGACACTTTCCGGCATGGGGGAGGTCATGGCCCAGCGGGGACCGACAGCTTCCTCATAGGTCTTGCCGGCGCTGCGGCCGGATGCGGCCAGAACGGTCAGCTTGAACCAGGGGTGATTTTCCAGCAGCGTCACAAAACGCTGACCGACCATACCAGTCGCACCTACGATACCCACTTTATACTGTTTTTCCATTTCCAGCACCTTTCCTTTCGTGAAAGCGAACTCAATAAATATTTCTATTACATAGATTCACGGCTTGCAAACCGGACAGCGATGCAATATAATAGATACTGTTTATACAGATTTTATGATATCATTGATACGGTGTCCGTGTCAATCATCGGAAAGGCAAATTGCACGCTATGTTAAAAAAAGATTTTTGGTATGATTTACCCAAAGAACTCATTGCACAGGAGCCGGCTGACCCCAGAGACTCTGCACGGCTGATGGTGCTGAGCCAGAAAGACGACAGCATCCAGCACAAGATCTTCCACGATCTACCGGAATTTTTAGAGCCGGGCGACCTGCTGGTGGTAAACAATTCCAAGGTCCTGCCTGCCCGCATCGTGGGCGTCAAGCAGCCAACCGGTGCTGTGTGTGAGCTGCTTTTGCTGCGTCAGGTCAAAGGCGACCAGTGGGAATGCCTTGCAAAGCCCGGCAAGCGGATGCAGCCCGGCACGAAGGTGAGCTTTGGTGACGGCAGCCTGACCGCCGTGGTAGACGAGACCATGGAGGACGGCAACAAGTACGTTACATTTTATTACGATACCGAGACCCTTTATGAAAAGCTGGACGAATTTGGCAAAATGCCTCTGCCGCCCTACATCACAAAGCAGCTGGAGGATCAGAGCCAGTATCAGACTGTTTACGCAAAGGAGCTTGGCAGTGCTGCAGCGCCCACGGCCGGCCTTCATTTCACACCGGAGCTGATGGATACCATCCGTGCCAAGGGCGTGAACATTGCCGAAGTGACCCTGCATGTGGGTCTGGGCACCTTCCGCCCTGTACAGGAGGACGAGATCGCGGATCACAAAATGCACAGCGAATGGTACTGCATCGACGAAAAAACGGCGCAGATGATCCGCGATACCAAAGCCGCCGGTCATCGTGTGATCGCCGTGGGTACCACCAGCTGCCGCACGCTGGAAGCCGTTGCCGCAAAGTACGGCGAGATCCGCGCCTGCAGCGGCAACACTTCTATCTTCCTGTATCCAGGCGTGAAGTTCAACTGCATCGACGGCCTGATCACCAACTTCCACCTGCCGGAAAGCACCCTTATCATGCTGGTGTCGGCCCTGTATGGCTACGAAAAGACCATGGCGGCCTATAAGGTGGCTGTGGAGGAACGCTATAGATTCTTCTCTTTTGGCGATGCAATGCTGATTCTTTGATTATTTTTCCCGCTATTCTGTTGTTGATGAGCCTGATCCCGGGCTTTTTCATGAAGATCGCACGGCTGTTTTCCGTGCACAGAAAGGAACAAAAACTATGCCTTCTTTGACGACCTATAAGCTGCTCAAGCAGGAACACGACGCCCGGCGGGGCGAGTTCAAGACCGTGCACGGCACGGTGCAGACGCCCGCTTTTCAGAACGTGGCTACCGCCGGTGCCATCAAGGGCGGGTTGTCTGCTCAGGACCTGAAAGACATTGGCGCACAGGTCATGCTGTGCAACACCTACCACCTGCATCTGCGCCCCGGCGACAAGCTGGTAGCCGATATGGGCGGTCTGCACAAATTTACCCGCTGGAACGGCCCCATTCTGACCGACAGCGGTGGATTTCAGGTATTCAGTCTGGCAAAGCTGCGCAAGATCACCGAAGAGGGCGTGACCTTTGCCTCCCATCTGGACGGCCACCGCATCTTTATGGGACCGGAAGAGAGCATGCAGATCCAGGCAAACCTTGGCTCTACCATCGCCATGGCCTTTGATGAATGCGTAGAAAACCCCGCACAGCACGATTATTCCAAGGCCAGCTGCGAACGAACGACCCGTTGGCTGAAGCGCTGCAAGGATGAAATGGCCCGCCTGAAGCACGAGGGCATTTCCGTGAATCCTGATCAGCTGCTGTTTGGCATCAATCAGGGCTGTACCTTTGCTGATCTGCGTGTGGAGCACATGAAGCAGATCGCAGACCTCGATCTGGACGGTTACGCCATCGGCGGTCTGGCTGTAGGCGAGCCCACCGAGGTGATGTATGAAATGATCAGTCAGGTGGAGCCCCACATGCCCAAGGATAAGATCCGCTACCTGATGGGCGTGGGCACGCCGGGCAATATCATTGAGGCAGTTTCCCGCGGCGTGGATCTGTTTGACTGCGTGATGCCCAGCCGTAATGCACGCCACGGCCACTTGAACACCTGGGGCGGTATCATCAACATCAAGAATGCAAAGTATGAGCGCGATGAACGCCCTATTGATCCTGCCTGTGGCTGTCCGGTCTGCCGCAGCTATTCCCGCGCCTATATCCGCCACCTGTTCAAAGCGGAGGAGATTTTGGGAATGCGCCTTGCCGTCATGCACAACCTGTGGTTCTATAACCATCTGATGGAGCGCATCCGGGATGAGCTGGATGCAGGCACCTTCACGGCTTTCCACGATAAATATGTAAAGCTTCTGGATACCCGAATTTGAGAATAAGTCTTGCAACAGGTCGTTTAAAAAGGTATAATAAGCTTATCTGAATTTTGAGAGGAGATTTTGCCCCATGCAATTTCTGACTACCACTTCCGAAGGCTACATCAGCCTGTTCTTCACACTGGCTCTGATGCTGGTTCTGCTGTACTTCATGATCTATCGTCCCCAGAAGAAGCAGGAGAAGAAGGATGCCGCAATGCGCAGCAGTCTGGAGATCGGCGATCAGGTCACCACCATTGGCGGTGTCATTGGCCGTGTTGTTGCAATCAAGGACGATACCTTTGTTCTGGAGACCGGTGCTGACCGTGTGAAGATCCGCTTCACCAAGACTGCAATTTCCGCTGTTGAAAAGCTGAACATGGACAAGGCTGACAAGAAGTAAGCTTTTTCTTCAAACAATTAAGAGCATATCAAACGCGTCTTCCTGCATAGATTACTGGCAGGGAGGCGCGTTTTTATGTCTGAGAAAAATCTTTTCCCGGCGGAACTCCGGGTTCTTCTGCTGGCGGGGGCAGTCGGCGTTATGGTAACAGCGGGCTGGCTGGCCGCAATGGCAGCGCTGATGACAGCACAGGGTTATTCTGGTGCCGCCGCACCGCCGCTGGCAACAGCAGCCGTTGGTGCAGGGAGCCTTTGCAGCGGTTGGATCGCTGCATTTTGCAAAAAGGAACACGGCCTGCTGTGCGGGCTTGTACAGGGCCTGTTTTATGCGGCATTGCTCGTGGTGCTCAGCGTTCCTTCCGGTACGCTTACGGAAGAGCCGCCGCTGCTGCGGTTTGCTGTGCTGATCCTGTGCGGCAGTATTGGCGGATTGCTGGGCATGGTGACCCGGGAGAAAAAGCGCCGCAGCTGAACAAATAAAACAAGGAGGTTCGATCATGTGGGTCTATCAGCAAACAGGAACGCCAGCGCACTTGCCAGAAGCTGCGCTTCTGCCGCAGCCGCAGAAAACGCTGCCGCCAGAACGATCTGCACCGGAAGTGCCTTCACCGCTGCAGAGACATAATACGGAAACCCGGCAGAAAACCTGCTGGCTGCTCGTCTGTGCCTTTCTGATCGGCTCTGGCTCAGCTGGCGTGCTTCTGGCTTTCTGCGAAAAGCAGCAGCCGGACTGGCTGCAATATTACCTGCAAAGCTGGCGCGGCCTGTTTGCCGCTGCAGATGCACATACTGCGGCCAGCCTTTTCGGAATGGAATATCTTACGCTGGCTGCGGCCACGACCCTTCTGTTCCTGATGGGCTTTTCCGCGCTGGGGCCGGTTTTAATCTTTTTGTTTATGATGTTCTATGGGCTGGGAAACGGGACGCTGTTTGTGCAGCTGCTTTCCGACACGGCGCTGAAAAGAGAAACGTGGCTTCTGCTGCTTGCATTTCTGCCTGCGGCAGCTGCTTCTGCAGGGCTGTGCACGCTCGGCACAGATTCTCTGCGGGTGAGCAGCCAGATCCGCGTCTGTTCCTTTTTTGCAGCAGGGCCTGACCGGGAGATTGTCCGGCCACATGGATTCATCCGGCAGTATCTGTTGACGCTGACGTTATTTGTGCCGCTGTGCGGCATTTCTGCAGCGCTTGCAAGCATTGGAAGCAGGCTTTGAGCAAGGGCTTTTCTTGCGGGTTTGCTTGTTATATGCTACAATAGAGAATAATAAAGCCAAGACAATGTAACAGGAGCTTTTTTTGATGAAGGAACCAAAACTGAAAACTGTATATGTGTGTTCCAACTGCGGCGAGACAAGCCCCCGCTGGATGGGCCGCTGCCCAAGCTGCGGCAGCTGGAACACGATGAACGAGGACGTTGTAGCGGAAGCCCCCAAAGCAGGTACTGCCGCAGCCAAACAGGCGGCAGCCGCTCGCCCGGAAGGGGTGACCACCCTGACCGCAAAACGCCTTTCTGAGATCAGCATGACCGAAGAAAAAAGCCGTATTCTGACCGGCATTTCGGAGCTGGACCGTGTACTTGGCGGCGGCATTGTGCTGGGCGGCGTTGTGCTTTTGAGCGGTGAGCCGGGTGTGGGCAAATCTACTATGCTTCTGCAGCTGTGCGGTGCCATTTCCAACCAGCACAGCGTTTTGTATATCACTGGCGAGGAATCGGTGCGGCAGGTCAAGCTGCGCGCTGCCCGGCTGAAAGTGCCGCAGGATAACATCTTTCTGGCAGCGGAGAATGATGTGGACGAGATCTGCGGCCTGATCGAAAAAGAAAAGCCGGATCTCGTGGTCATCGACTCCATCCAGACGATGCGCTGCATGGATATCTCGTCCTCCGCCGGTACGGTAAGTCAGGTCAAGGAAAGTGCGGCCCGCCTGCTGGCCGTGGCCAAAAAGCAGGAGATCCCCATGTTCATTGTGGGCCATGTGAACAAGGACGGTGCCATTGCAGGCCCCAAAGTCATGGAGCATATCGTGGATACGGTGCTTTACTTTGAGGGCGATAAAATGCTGCCGTACCGCATCCTGCGTGCGGCCAAGAACCGTTATGGCTCCACCAATGAGCTGGGCATGTTTGATATGACGGGGCAGGGCCTTGCTGAGATCGAAAACCCTTCACAGATGCTGCTGGAAGGCCGTCCTCTTGGCGTTTCCGGCAACTGTGTGGCCTGTACCATGGAGGGCAGCCGTCCCATTTTGAGCGAAATTCAGGCCCTTGCAACCAAAACCAATTTTCCAGCACCGCGCCGTGCCTGCAGCGGCTACGACTACAACCGCATGAATCTGCTGATCGCTGTGCTGGAAAAGCGTGCAGGGTATTTCTTTGGCAACCTGGATGTATATATCAACATCGTGGGCGGCATTGCGCTGCGTGATACTGCCTGTGATCTTTCTGTCTGCTTGAGTATGGTCTCCTCGCTGCTGGACAGGCCCGTCAGCGATAAGCTGATTGCCATTGGCGAGGTCGGCCTTGGCGGTGAAGTGCGCAGCGTACCCAATCTGGAACAGCGCCTGCATGAGGCAGAGCGTATCGGCTTTGAACGTGCGGTGATCCCGAAGCACAGCCTGAATCATCTGAGTCCGGCAGATTATCCTGGAATGCAGCTGATCGGCGCGGCTTATATCACCGATGCGATCAATGCCCTGAAATCTGACCGCTTATAAGAGGAAAAACAATGTCGATCTATCTGGACGAGAAAAATCCCGGCAAGCACAAGCCCTTCGATGATGCTGCGCCGGACATTGTAGAATACGTCCGCTATCTGGAAGTGATCGCGGGCAAAAGCGCAAACACGGCGTTCAGCTACTACTGTGATCTGCGCGGATTCAGCCGTTTTATGAAGCGCCGCCGTGGGCTTGTGCCCGAAGACAGCGAGATGAAGGATATCGACCCCAAAGGGCTGGACACCGCATTCTGGGCCTCCGTAACAAAGGAGGATATCTACGAATATCTGTACTTTTTAAACCGCGAGTGCGGCAACAAAAAGTCCTCAACGGCCCGGCGGCTGGCAAGCCTGCACGGCTTTTATGATTACCTGGTCAATCAGGTCAACCGGCTGGATGCTGATCCGACTGCGGCCATCCACCCACCCAAACAGGATAAGGTACTGCCCAAATATCTGACGGCGGAGCAGTCCATGGAGTTATTGGAAAGCACGCAGACCCAAAGCGATTTTCCGGAGCGGGATTATTGCATGGTGACGCTGTTTTTGAACTGTGGAATGCGTCTGGCAGAGCTTGTCGGCATGAATCTGGACGACATTGATTTGGAAAACCGCCAGATACGCCTGTTTGGCAAGGGCCACAAGGAGCGCATGGTTTATCTGAATGATGCCTGCATGGAAGCATTGCGGCTGTATCTGGGCAAACGCAATACGATGGAGGGACTTCTGCCACAGGAAAAGGCGGTCTTTATTACCCGACGGCGCAAAGAACGTATCTCGAACCGCAGGGTAGAACAGCTAGTGACCGGTGCAATGAAAGCAGCCGGATTAAAAGGCTTTTCCACACATAAGCTGCGCCACACTGCCGCAACTCTGATGTATCAGACCGGCAATGTAGATATCCTTACACTCAAGCAGCTTTTGGGCCACAGCAACGTGTCTACCACACAAATTTATACGCACCTACAGGAATTTCAGGTGCGCGCGGCTATTGAAGAAAACCCGCTGGGCAAGGTCAAAAAGCCCAAAGCATCTTCTCACATCTTGGATACAACAGAAAAGGAAACAGGGGAGACAGCAGAGGATTCAGCTCTGGATGAGGAACTTTCGTCTGCGCCCATGAAAGCCTTTGAGGGTGCGGCTCAGGATGGCATCGGGCTGGATTCTTCCGTGCTTGCAATGAAGCCTGATGCGAACGCTGGAAACGGAAATTCCTGAACCACATAAGAATACCCATAAAATGAAACGATACCGTCTGTGACGCGTCCAAGGTGCGGACATGTCATCGGCGGTATTTTTATAGATATATTTATATAAATAATGGAATGATAAGCTGTGATCTGGCCAGCGATTTGAAATCGTACGAGCAAATGGTCGTGCGCAGAAAAATAAAAAGATCAGAATGACCACAGAACTTATATCAACATAAAAAGAGAATCTGGAAAAATAAAATGCAATCGCGCATGGCAGCGGCAGACTGTGCAGCTTTTGTAATTTGTAAGTCCATAAAAAGATTGTAGCACCAAAATACTAATGAGACACAAAAATATAAAAAACGCAAAAGTTGAATCATACGGTATTACAGATGGCTGCAGATCCGCAGGTCGCGGAAAAAGGCCAGATTCAGGAAAATAGAGATTTTTCACTTCCCTATGTTTCGCATAACGTGCATTATACGAAAATTATACGCTCAAAAAAATAAGACCGCCCTTCTCTTCTGGTTATGAGTTCAGCGGTCTTAAAATACTGATGGCTGTATGGTGTTGGGTTCAGAATGTTATCGCTTCTTCTCCCTTGGTGATGCTATGCTGATACTTTTTAATTTAAAGTGAACCCGGCAAGCTGCTCGGCCTGCGGCTGTGTGCCAAAGTATGCACAGATCGCTTCGTAATAAACGCGGGCTGTTTTTTTACAACCTTCTTCGCTGCCGAACTGTGCAACATCTGCTTCATTCGTTACAAAGCATTGCTCTGCCAGCACTGCCGGACAATTTACATCTTCCAGCAACGTAAAGCTTCGCTCTGAACGCACCTCGGTGTGGGTACTTTCCACCAGTTGCTTCTGATCGTTTTCCAGATAATAAATGTATCGGACTCCCCCGCGCCCACGCAGAGATGCTCCTGCAGCCTGCATTCCTTTGGCAAGCAGCTGCGCAAAGTAAAAGCTTTCCTGATGCCAAGTCCGGCCCGGCACTGCCGGATAGCACTCAAAGCCGGATGCAGTGGAGCCATTTGCAGCTGAGTTGCCGTGGATGGAAAGCAACAGCTGCGGTGCCTGTTCGTCCGCTCTGGCGGCACGCTGGGCGGGCGTAGCGGTTTCATCAAAGCTGTCACGGGTCTGCAGCGGAATAAAATTAGAGTCCTGCTGCAGCAGCCGGATCAGTTCCGAGGCGGTTGCTGCGGTCATATCTTTTTCTTCGATCACTCCCCTTGCACCCGGGTCTGCTCCACCGTGCCCGGCATCGATCACCACGCGGTAAGGCGGATCACCGACCTGCGGACGGAATTCTTCACCGGCGATGCTTTCCGCTGGCTGAGCTGTCTGCAGAGTCAGCGCTGCATGCCAGAGTGAGCTGCCAAACCAGATGCCCACTGCACAAAAAAGCAGAATGACCGTATTTTTGAGCACATGAGAAGTTTGTTTTCGTCTTTTTGAGTGCGCGGCTTTGGAATATCGTTTTGCCATTTTGGCTTACATCCTTATATTAGCATTCTTTATAGAATACGATCCTGCTCTGCAAATTCCTTCAATGTGAGAAAAAGCTACCCGAAAAATCCTTCGGATAGCTTTTTCTTTATTTCAGCTCTACCACGGTCACGCCGCTTTCACCCTCGCCATAACGGCCCAGACGGAAGCTTTTGACCATGCGGTTGCCGCGCAGATGCTTGTGGATAGCTGTGCGCAGCGCACCGGTTCCATTGCCGTGGATCAGATAAACCACTGTCTGTCCGTTCAGGATGGCACGGTCGATAAAGGAATCCACCTCCGGCAGCGCTTCGTCCACCGTCAGGCCCAGCAGATTGCATTCCATCTTGGCGGAACGCTGTACCCTCTCTACCCTGCCGTTCGGGCGGTTGGCATCGCCGGTCAGTCGGGAATAACGCTGCTGTGCTTTCGTCTGCGGTTTCTTTTCCTTGACCAGCTTTTCCGGCTGTTTCAAGCCCTTGAGCGGAACTTTGGTCTTGATGATGCCTGCACGCACCAGAACATCGCCGTTTTTATCCGGCAGGGCCAATACGGTGGCCAGCTGGTTCAGCTCTGCAATGCAGACCTCCTGCCCTACCTTGACCTCTTTCAGCGGCACAAATTCCTTGACGGGGTTATGCACCGCCTCAGAGCCGATAAACAGCTTTTCCGATTCTTTTTTAGCGATCTCGCGGGCGCGCTGAGCTTTCTGCTGGGTGCTCATGCGCTCGTCCTTCTGCAGCTGACGCAGTTCATCAGTCAGGGCGTAAGCCTGACTTTCCACCTGCTGTGCCAGCGCACGAGCCTTGGCACGGGCAGCTTCCAGTTCATTTTCGCCCTGACGGATCAGCTCATCACGCTTTTTCTGCGCGGCTTCCAGCTGGTGGGAAGCTTCATTTTTCAGCTCTTCCACCTCGTTCTGGCTTTCCTTCAGCTGCAGCTTCAGATCATCCAGCTGTCCCAGAACGGCATCCAGACGCTTATCCTCTGCGGAAAGATGCTGCTGTGCCGCTTCGATCACGCGCTCCGGAATGCCCAACTTTTCGCTGATGAGGAACGCATTGGATTTGCCCGGCACGCCGACGCTCAGCTTATAGGTCGGGCGCAGCGTTTCCAGATCAAACTCACAGCTGGCATTGACAACGCCCTTGGTTTCCAGAGCAAACACCTTCAGCTCCGCGTAGTGAGTGGTGGCCATCAGCAGCACGCCGCGGCGGCGCAGCTCTTCAATGATGGCCACAGCCAGCGCAGCACCTTCGGCGGGGTCGGTACCGGCACCAAGCTCGTCCAGCAGCACCAGTGTGTGCGGCATGGCAAGCTCCAGAATGCCGGTGATCTTTTTCATATGACCGGAGAAGGTGGAAAGGCTCTGCTCAATGCTCTGTTCATCGCCGATATCCACCAGAAATTCGTCAAATACGCAGATCTCGCTGCGCTCGTCAGCCGGGATCAGGAAGCCGCACTGCGCCATGGCGCACAGCAGGCCCGCTGTTTTCAAGGTGACGGTTTTGCCACCGGTGTTCGGTCCGGTGATAATCAGCGAATCGTAATCCCTGCCCAGAGCAATATCCACAGGCACGCACTTTTTAGGATCGATCAGCGGGTGGCGCGCACGGATCAGCGAGAAGGAATCGTCGGTGCGGACAGCAGGCTTGAATGCCTTGAGATCCAAAGCCAGCCGTGCCTTTGCCAGCAGAACATCGATCTCCAGCATAGCCTTGTAGCTGTACTGGAACTGCGGCTCAATGGCGGCCACCTGTGCGGTAAAGGCCACCAGAATGCGCTCGATCTCCTGCGCTTCCTGCGCACGGTACTGCAAAATGCGGGCATTGGCTTCCACAACGGCCTGCGGCTCCACAAAGACGGTGGCTCCGGTAGACGAAACATCATGAATAATGCCGCTCACCTCACCGCGGTATTCGCTCTTGACCGGCACAACATACCGGCCATTGCGCATGGAAACCACGCTTTCCTGTAGATACTTGGAGGTATCCATATTGCGGACCATGCTCTCCAGACGGTCACGGATGCTGTTCTCCGTTGCGCGGATCTTTTTGCGCAGATCGTTCAGGGTATAAGAGGCCGTGTCTGCCATGGCATCCGGTGCCAGAATGGCGCTGGAGATCTGCTGTTCCAGGCCCGGCTGCGGTGCCAGCGCATAGAACAGATCGTCTGTAGGCAGAGCGTCGTGCTCCGAAGCACCATACCAGCTTGAAAGATTCTGAAAATTGCGCAGTGCACCAGCCACCATCAACAGCTCGCCCATTGAAAGTACGCCGCCTTTTACGGCGCGGGCCGCCAGCTGACTGACATTCTCCACGCCGCCAAAGCGCGGGGAGCCGTTTTTGATCAACAGGGTGTTGATGGCATCGGTCTGTTCCAGCGCATAGCGCACCTCGTCCGGGTCGCACTGCGGCTGAGTGGCAAGCAGCATTTCGCGCGCTTCCTTGCACACGCAGCCCTCTGCGGCACGGGCGATGATCTTATCCAGTTCCAGAGTTTTTAAGTAACTTGTTTCCATAGGTTCCCTTTATGCTCAGGGCAGCAGGGTCTTTAAAAAGTCATAGCTTTTCAAAGGCTTGTCCATATGGGTCAGTGCATAGCGCTCTGCCACTGCGGAAAGCTTTTCCAGACTGCCCACAGAAATTTTGAATGCAAATATTTTTTTGTCGTCCACAAGGCAGATGTGCCGCAGCGCATACAGTGCGCCCTGATCAAGGTTGCAGGTCTTTCCTGCTTTTGCGGCGCAGTCTGCACAGAGCAGATGGCCTTCCTGCACATCCAGATAGAACGCAGCACCATCATAGGCGCTGCAATCGCGGCAGCACACGATCTGCGGCATAAAACCGCACTCGCTCATGGTGCGCAGTTCAAACACGGCCTTGATCACCCGCAGATCCGTTTTGCTCTCGCTGATCATATAGAAACAGTTGAGCAGCAGCCGAAGCTCCCGCTGTGCCTCCTGCCCGGTGGGCGAAAGGGTCATTGCCATTTCAGCCATATACATGGCAAGACTCATGCCCTCAATGCTGGACGAGATGCCGTGAAAGACATTTTTCACTTCTGCTTCCCGCACAGTGTACATGTTGCGGCCCGGCACCAGTGTGAACTCGGAGTAGCAGAACAGCCCGCACGCGCTGAACAGCTTGCTCTTCAGCCGCAGGCTACTCTGCGCTGCTGCCGAGATCACGCCCAGTTCCGGTGTCAGGATCGTCAGAATGCGGTCCGATTCCTTATAGCGGGTCTCCTTCAGCACCAGACCCGTGGTTACAAAGGCTTCCATTTTCTTGGTCCTCTGCCGGGGTTTCTTCCGGCCGCTGTTGTTTATAATCGAGATAACGAAGAATGTTTCCCGTGCAGGCAAACGCCTGCCAGCTTGCTTGTGCATCCATTTGCAGCACCTCTTCCCTGTTACGGATAGTGTCAGGTTTATTTTAACCGTTCATCCAAGGGAATTCTGTCCTGCTTTGGCAAGTGTCAGCGGTTATTGGTGTTCTGCTTGAAGCCAAAGTTGTTCAGCAGGAACTCGTTATCGCGCCAATCGGATTTTACCTTTACCCAGCACTGCAGATTGACGCGGCAACCCAAAAACTCTTCGCAGTCTGCACGGGCAGCACTGGCAATTTTTTTCAGCATTGCGCCGCCTTTTCCAATGACCATGCCCTTGTGGCTTTCGCGCTCGCAGTAGATATTTACATCAATATCGATCAGGTCGGTGCCCGGGCGCTCTTTGAAGCGCTCCACTACAACAGCAATGCCATGGGGGATCTCGTCGCGCATGAACAGCAGGGCCTTTTCACGGATGACCTCCGCCACAAGCTCCTTTTCCGGCATATCCGTGTAGGCATCATCATCAAAATAATGCGGGCCTTCCACAGCATAGCGGCTCAAAGCATCGAACAGCACTTCGCAGCCGTCGTTATCACGGACGCTGATGGTGTAGATTTCGTCGAATACACCCAATGCCTTCAGCTCTTCTTTGCGGGCTTCCAGATCAGCAGGCTCCTTGACAAGGTCAGTCTTGTTAATGACTGCAATTGCCGGGCCGCCGCTGCTGCGCAGCATATCCACCAGCACCATTTCCGATTCATTCAGTGCGCCGTAAGGCTCAAACAGCATCATGGAAACATCCACATCTGCAATGGAATCGCTGGCAGTCTTATCCATCCGTTTACCCAGTTTGTTGCGTGCCTTGTGCACACCGGGTGTATCCAGCAGCACATACTGCAGCGGCCCGCGGGTGATCACGCCGGTAATGCGGGTACGGGTGGTCTGCGGCTTGGAAGTGACGATGGCTACCTTTTCGCCAACCAGAAGGTTGGTCAGACTGGATTTGCCAACATTGGGACGGCCAATGACAGCCACAAAAACGGAAGAAGTATCATAATGCCCCTGAATGGGTGTAGCGTTACTCAAAATCTAGCTCCTGTCTGTATTGTGCGGCAACCGCACGGTGAATCAATTACTCGGTATAGCTTACGGTGCGCGGCAGGCCCAGCTGCAGCAGAACAGCTTCCTCTTTCTCACGCATCCGCATGGCTTCCAGACCGCCATTTTCGTGGTCGTAGCCCAGCAGGTGCAGCATGGAGTGCACCGTCAGGAACGCCACCTCACGCTGCAGCGGATGGCCGTAGAGGTTTGCCTGCTCCTGTGCACGCTCCATACTGATGACGATGTCACCCAGCATTTTGCAGCCGTTGTTCTCGTCAACATCATATTTGCCGTCTACACCCAGAGGGAAGCTCAGCACGTCGGTGGGCATGGGTTTGTTGCGGTACTGGTTGTTCAGCTCAGCAATGGCGGCGTTATCCACAAAGGTCACGCTGATCTCTGCAGGAGCTTCAAAATGCTCATACTCCAGCACGGCATTACAGGCACGGCGGATGAGAATGCGCAGACCGGAAGGAACCTTGACGGCCTTCTGTGAATTGGTGATCAAAACTTTATTGGACATAAATCAGTCCACTCCTTTCTGTTTTTGATGGCTTTATATGAATTCTGGTGATTTTATTTTTCAGGGTGTGCAGCCTTTTCGTAAGCCTTGATAATCTCCTGCACAAGACGGTGGCGCACAACATCTTTCTCAGTAAAATAGCACTGTGCAATCCCATTTACATTTTTAAGCACGTGCAGTGCATCCACAAGACCGCTGCGGGTGCGTTCCGGCAGATCGATCTGGGTCACATCACCGGTAACCACCACCTTGGAGCCGACACCCATACGTGTGAGGAACATTTTCATCTGCTCCGGTGTGGTGTTCTGTGCCTCGTCCAGAATGATAAAGGAATCATCCAGTGTGCGTCCGCGCATATAGGCAAGCGGTGCAACCTCAATGATCTGCTTTTCCACAAGGCGCTCGTAAGTTTCGGCACCCAGCATATCAAACAGGCCGTCATACAGCGGGCGCAGATAAGGGTCTACCTTCTGCTGCAGATCACCGGGCAGAAAGCCCAGCTTTTCACCTGCTTCCACTGCCGGGCGGGTGAGCACGATGCGGGAAACATCCTTGGCTTTAAAAGCCTTTACCGCCATGGCAACGGCCAGATAGGTTTTGCCGGTACCCGCCGGGCCAACACCAAAGGTGATGGCATTGGTGCGGATGGCATTGAGATATTCCTTCTGGCCCAGTGTTTTGGGCCGGATCGGCCGCCCCTTGACCGTTACGGTAACAAAATCTTCGGTCAGTTCCTTGACCCGTTTTTCTGCTCCGTCGTGCGCCAGACTGATGCAGTAGCGCACGGTCTGGTCTTCCAGCGGTGTATGATTCTCGATCAGAAGCAGCATTCCCTCCACAGCGCGGCTGGCCGCGGCAACATTGGCCGGTTCGCCTGAAAGCCGCAGCTGCGTGCCCCGGCAGACCGCCGTAACAGAAAATTCGTTCTCCAGCAGACGGATGTTCCGGTCGCAGTTGCCAAAAACAGCTGCGGCGACCTCTACACTATCCAGTTCAATATTCTTTTCTGCCATGTGCTCCTCCTGAAAGGATATATTTTAATGCTTCTATTGTACCACCAAAATCTCGAGAAGAAAACTGTGAAAAGTAAACAAAATATTTTCATCCGTTCCATCGGTTTTTTCATACGCCAAGGCAGCTGCCCATGCAAAGCGTCAGCGGCAAAAAAGAAAATGCAGGAACAGGAATGCATCCTGTACGAATGATCTTGTCAAGACCTTTTGTGCCACAACCACAGAGAAAAACAAAACATATCTTTGGCCAAAAAGGCAATAGCAAACTTCTCCCCTGCGTGCTACAATAGCAAGCGTTGTGCGGCTTGCATCCGGCCGGCCGCTCCGGAATACTGAAATCAAAGGAGAAGGAACCATGAAACAACTTTTTCTGATGCCAGGTGAAGAACGCTGCGAACGCTTCAAGGATGGCAACGGTATTCCGAGAGTTCACTACTCCTATCGCTCGATGCACGGTGCATTCTTCGACTGCGAGAGCCGCAGTTTGGAGGAAGCCCAGCGCCTGTGTGAGGACTGGCTGGTAGGTCAGGACCGCTGCTACCGCAACTGAAATGAAAAATAGAAACCTCCGCTTCCCTGTCGGTACTGCCGCCGGGAAGCGGAGGTTTTTGCTTTTTACAGGTTTATTTCCACAGTTGAGCGCAGACAAGTTCCAGCACACTGCCCGCGATGCAGCGGGCCTTATCCGAAATGAGAAAACAGTTGGAAAGTTCCTCTTTGCGGGGGTCTATATCGGCCACCTTAAAACCGGGCGTTACCGGATAACTGCTGCGCAGAAGTCCGCGCAGAATGCCCGTGATCTGCGTGGTCACAGAGATCATGGCACCATCTGCCGTGCGGATCTGCGCAATGGTCTCACCCGCTTCCACAATATCTCCAATTTTGCGGAGATCCATAAATATACCGGCCGTGTCGGCATGGATCACGCGCTCTTTTCCGTAGCCGCCAATGATTCCGGGAATGCCGGTATCGGGGATGGCACTGCCTTCCCGAATGATGCGTCCCAGCCGGTAGCCGCGTTTGGTCTCCACCACCACATCCACATCCTGCCCGGCCGTGAAACCGGGGCCGAGTGCAATGGTCAGGGGTGCCATATCCCGCATTGTGCCAAGATTCTTTTTGGCAAGGATCGCATCCACAAGGACATCCGGCTTTGCGGGCGCAATGCTTTTTCCTTGCGGGTCTACCAGAACAGGAACAGCATTCTGTTTCCAGACTTCTTCTGCCTGCGCCAGAGTTTCGATCCGTACCGCACGCAGACCTTCAACGGCGGTCTCACCTTCATAAACGGCTTCGCACAGAGAAACCTGCCGCCGGATCGCCGCCGGATGCTCCGCTTCCAGCACCAGCACACGCAGGCCTGCGCTCCACAGCCGGTGAATGGTGCCGGTAGCAAGGTCGCCGCCGCCGCGCACAAGGATCAGTGCATCCTTCTTCATTTGATCTCCTCTCCGGGCTGGAGTCGAGTCAATACGATCTCCATAGACCCACCGCAGGCAGCAATTGCTGCATCATCATTTTTGCCGTCTGCCGAAAAATGCAGCCGTTGATACGCCGGAGCCGCTCCCGTCAGCATTTCCTGTGCAGCCAGAATGGTGCGGTGCTCCATAATACCGCCGCCCACGCTGCCCACAATAGAGCCGTCTGTGCGAACCAGCATTTTTGCACCAATTTCCCGCGGCGTAGAGCCGTGCCGCGCCGCAATCACAGCAAGCACTGCCTGCTGCCCGGCGGCATCTGTCTGAGCCATGGCTTCCAGAAGGGCAGATGAAAAGCCCTCCGTCTGCGGACGCGCATTCTTGATCGATACGATCTGTGCCAGAATGGAAAGTGCGATCTCCTCTGCCGTCTGTGAGCCGATGGAAAGCCCGATGGGGGCGTACAACGCCTCCACTCTTTCGGCATCGATACCGGCTTCCAGAAGTTGACGGCGCACCAGTGCGGCACGCCCGCGGCTGCCCATCATGCCAACATAGGCTGCAGGCTTTTTTAATATCACCTTCAGGCAGTCCACATCAAATGCATGTGCCCGGGTGACGACCACAAAATAAGTCTCTGCGCCGTCAGGTACCTGCGCAAGCGCTTTATCAAACGGCAGGCAGAGCACTTTATCAGCTCCGGCCAGCCGCAGCTGCTGTGCGTATTCCTCGCGGTCATCCATTGCAAGGACCGTCAGGCCCAGCAGCTTTGCAAGCTGCACAACGGCTGCAGCCACATGTCCACCGCCGCAGACTACCAGCTGCGGCACTGCGCCAAAGCGCTCCGCAAAGATGTCTGTGCCTGCAACAGAGTGGATACCAGCTGCTGTGCAGCCCTGCAGTTCTGTCAGGTGCTGCAGCAGTACGGTACTGTCTCCCCTCTGCCACACAGGCCTGCCCTCCAGCAAAAGCAGCTGGCTCCCCGCGGCATCGCCCTCTAACTGGGCCACCATCGTCCAGCCGCCCGCAGAACAGGCTTTTTGCAGCATTGTATAAAGCGGCATTTTACCCATGCGTCATTCTCCTGTTTTATCTTTATTACTGTTCTACTGCTGCGGCCTGATCGTAACGTGCCGGGTCCAGCCGGTTCTGCCACTGCTCAAATTCTTCCGGCAGCATCCGCCAGGCAAGTCCGCAGCCTGCGGAGATCTCGCGCGGCAGTGGGATGAGCCTGCCCGGAACTTTCTCCGCAAGGCACTGCTTTTCCCATTCCATGGCATCCAGCGTTGTGCGGAATGAAAGAACAATATAAGTTTTTTTGATGCGCATATCAGATCTCCTGTGCAAGCTCCTGAACAGCGGCTGCGGTCTGAAGCACTTCGGCTTCCGTATTGAAATGCGAAAAGCTGAACCGTACCACGCCCTGTTCCACCGTGCCCAGCGCTTTATGCATCAGCGGTGCACAGTGCGCACCGGCACGCACACAGATGCTGTAGTCCTCCCACAGAATATCTGCAATGCGGGCTGAATCTTCGTCTCCGATGTTGAGCGAGATAATGGGAGCATGCAGCGCCATTTCCGGGTCGCCGTAGATCTTCACGTTCGGCAGATCTCGAATGTTTTTATAAAAGAGCGCCGCCAGTGCAGTTTCTTTTGCACACAGCGTTTCCACACCATGAGCCAGAATCCATTCTACACCGGCACACAGGCCCGCCAGACCCGGAACATTGAGCGTCCCGGCTTCCAGAGCGGTGGGCATCTGTGCGGGATGCTGTTCATCAAAGCTGTGTACGCCGCTGCCTCCCACTACCAATGGCTGGATGAAAAGCCCCGGGCGCACATACAAGCCGCCTGTTCCCTGCGGGCCAAGCAGCGCCTTATGCCCGGTGAAGCATAGCACATCAATGCCCAGTGCCTGTACGTCAATGGGCTGTGAACCCGCCGTCTGGGCCGCATCCACGATCAGCAGCAGGCCGTGCCGGTGCGCAAAACCCGCTGCTTTTGCAAGATCTGTTCCGTTGCCGGTCACATTGGAAGCACCTGTTACGACCAGCGCTTTTGTATTGGGCTGAACCAGCTTATCCCAGTCATCATATTGCAGCCGTCCGCGCTCATCCACGCCCGCAAAACTGAACTGCAAGCCCTGTTCCCGCAGCCGGTAGAGCGGCCGCAGAACAGAGTTATGCTCACATACCGTTGTGATGATATGATCGCCCGGTGCAAAAAGACCGCCCAATGCAATGTTCAAGGCCTCCGTTGCATTTGCCGCAAAAGCAATACAGGACGGGTCTGGTGCGTGGAGGAGCTTTGCCATTGCGCACCGCGCAGCATAAACAAGACGGCTTGCGTGCAGCGTTGGCTCATGGGCACCCCGTCCCGGATTGCCTGCCGTGCGCATTGCGTCCAGCACAGCCTGCTCCACCTGCGGCGGCTTGCGCAGGGTCGTGGCAGCGTTATCCAGATAGATCACGGTTTCACCACGTTGCCTGCCTGCGTCAGCTTTTCCACGATGGTGTACATGTTGGTCACACTGCCAACAGCAAGCTTTTCGGTCAGGCCATAGAAATTCAGGCAGGTGCCGCAGGTCATGATCTCCACGCCCTGTGCTTCCAGTGCCTTCAGGTCATCCAGCATGGGCGAACCCTCACAGGTCAGGGACGCGCCGCCGTTATAGAACAGCACTGTTTTGGGCAGCTGATCCTGCTGGGTAAGTGCGAACACAAAGGCCTTGAGCAGGGACTTGCCAAGGTCATCTGCGCCAATGCCCATTTTATCAGAGCTGATGGCAACCACCGTGTCCGTGCGGGTGTCCGGTGCACAGGCCGGTGCTTCTTCAGTGGGTGTTTCGGACGCTTCGCCGACCGTGAACAGCACGCGGTATTCCCGCTCGGCCAGCTTTTCGGCGCTGTACTGATAACCTTTCTGCTGGGCCATTTTGGTAAGGTTCTGCACGGCGATCTCATTATCCACCAGCACTTCCACCTCACCGGCACCCTTCAGTTCAGAGATCGCCTTTTTGGCTTTTACAACGGGCAGCGGGCATGTGTCACCACGGGCATCAACTTTCAGCATCATAATTGTAGGTCTCCATCAGTATTTTACAGTGATTTCCTGTTCGGTTTTGGGTATGATCTCACCCACGATCTTTGCGGGCAGGCCAGCGGCCTGCAGCTCTGCTTCCAGCGCACTTGCTTCTTCTGGCAACACGGCCAGCAATAGTCCGCCGGAAGTCTGTGGGTCAAACAGCACCTCTTCCATTGCAAACGGCACATTTTCAAAAGTGACATATGGGCCGGTATGGTTGCGGTTGCGCTGTCCGGCAGCAGTATACAAAAAATCATCTGCCGCTTTTTCGGCTCCCGGTAGAACCGGCACCATCCGTGCATCAATGATACAGGAAAGCTTTCCGCCCATCATCTCGTGCAGATGGCCCAGAAAACTGAAACCGGTCACATCGGTTGCCGCGTGGACCGTATACTTTCGGCTGATCTCGGCAGCGTTTTTGTTCAGCGTTGTCATGGACGCAATGGCACCGGCCATATCTTCCGGTGCCGCTTCGCCCACACGGTTTGCCGTGCAGATCAGGCCCACGCCCAGAGCTTTTGTTAAAATCAGCTTGTCGCCGGGCCTGCCGGAATCATTCGTATACATTTTTTTCGGGTCCACAAGGCCAGTCACCGAAAGTCCGTATTTCACACCTGTATCGGCAATGGAATGCCCGCCTGCAAGGCTTCCGCCCGCTTCGGCCACCTTCTTGGCTCCGCCGCGCAGAATCTCGCCCAGAATGTTCAGATCCATGCTCTCCGGGAAGCAGACAAGGTTCAGTGCAGTCTTAACCTCGCCACCCATGGCATAGACATCACTCAGGGCGTTGGCCGCTGCGATCTGGCCGAAGGTATAGGGGTCATCCACCATCGGCGGGAAAAAATCCACTGTCTGTACCAGCGCGATATCATCTGTTATGCGGTATACAGCCGCATCATCCCGGCTGTCGTACCCGACCAGAAGGCTCGGGTCTCTTGCACCGCGCGGCAGCTTTTCCAGAATACGGCTCAGCGCTCCGGCTCCCAGCTTTGCGGTACATCCGCCGCCGGTGCAGAACACGATCTTGCCTTCTTTGCTCATGCACGTTCTCCTTTCTCGAAATGAGACGTAGCGCAGGAAATCCGATAAATTTTTTTCAGAATATCAGCCACCTGCCGGGCCAGAGCAGCCTGCTCTTTTGTATCGACCTGATTGAGTACAATATAAAAGCTGCGATCCCCTACAGCCTTCCTTCCACCGGCTTCACTCGCAAGCAGCTTTGCCAGAAGTTCCGGTGTCAACTGCGCATCCTGCGGAACACAAAGCAGCTCTGCGGCAAGCTCTGCCCGGAAACAGACCTCCCGGAGCGGATGCCTCAACGCAGAAAGCCCTGCTACGGCCAGAACCGTATCGCACTGCGGTAAAAGCACCGGCTCGTGCGCAGCGGGTGCCTTGCAGGGCATCCGTTTTGCGCCGTCCGCTTCAATGAGCACGATATCTGCAAGGGTCATCCAGCGCTCCAGCTGTGCCTGCGGCGGGGCCGTCAATTTGCCGCCGTGTGCAGCGGTTCCGGCCACGGCATAACTGCCGCACTTCCACAGGCGGAAAAGCTCTGCATCCGTCTGTGCCCAGACCCCGCCGGGCGGCTGCATAATATGGGTGGTGGTAGCGGCCAATACCCGCCAGCCCTTGCGGGCGCAGTGCGCAGCCAGATTGTACATCAGTGTGGTCTTTCCGCCGCCGCCCACCAGAGAAATAACATGTCCCTTCTCCGCAAGAAACGGAAAAATTTTTTCGTCGATCATTTCTGCTTTTCTGCAACTGCCATGGCGATTTTTTCCGGTGTGATGGGCAGCTCATAGAACCGGGTACCAATGGCATTGTAGATCGCATCGGAAATGGCAGGCAGCGGTGTATTGATGACCACCTCGCCGATGGACTTTGCGCCAAAGGGTCCGTTGGGTTCATAGCTGCTCTCGAATTCAACCTTGATCTTGCCCACATCGGTGCGGGCCGGAATTTTGTACTGGAACAGAGAGTTCTCTTCCGGGTAGCCATTTTTATCGTAGGTGATGTTTTCGGTCAGAGTCATGCCGATGCCCTGCAGCAGACCGCCCTCAGCCTGCACACGGGTCAGGTTCGGGTTGATGGGCGTGCCGCAGTCCACACAGGCATCAAACTCCAGCAGCTTTACCTCGCCGGTCTCGGTATCCACTTCCACCTCAGCAGCACCAACCATGAACGGCGGCGGCGACAAAGGCGAAGTATGCGTTTCGGTGGCTTCCAGCGGAACCATGTGGCCGAACTGAGAAGCATACGCGATCTCGCTCAGAGACTTTTTCTGTGTGGGATCTTTGCTCTTGAAAACATCTTTTCCATCAAATTCCACCTCGTCCTCGGTGCATTCCAACAGCTCTGCGCCCAGCTTGCAGATCTGGCCGCGCAGCTTCATGGCACACTTTTCGGTGGCCTTGCCGGTAACGTAAGTGGTACTGGACGCATAGGAGCCGGAGTCATAGGGCGAGGTATCCGTATCAGCTCCGAAGACCGTGATATTGTCCAGCGGGCAGTCCAGCACTTCGGCGGCGATCTGCGCCAGTGTAGTGTCACAGCCGGTGCCCATGTCGGCCGCACCGATCATCAGGGTGTAGAAGCCGTCGTCATTCAGTTTCAGGGTGGCACTGCCCACATCCATGCCGGAAATGCCGGAGCCCTGCATCGCCATGCCCATACCGACAGCGCGCACCTTGCTGTTGCCCATATCACGGGCAGGGTATTTGTGCTCCCAGTCGATCATATCCCGCACCTTGACAAGGCAGCGGTCCAGCGCGCAGCTGGTGTTGACAGCCCCATAGTAGGCGGGCATCACATCGCCCTCCTGTACGGTGTTTTTCAGCCGCAGCTCAAAGGGGTCCATATTCAGCTTATGAGCCAGTTCATTGACAGCAGATTCTACGGCAAACAGTCCCTGCGTTGCGCCGTAACCGCGGTAAGCACCGGCAGACATGTGGTTCGTATACACCACATCACTGATAAAGCGGAAGGCTTCTGCCTTGCCGTACAGCGGGATGGACTTGTGACCAGAAAGGCCCACAGTCGTAGGGCCATGCTCACCGTAAGCACCGGTATTGGAAAGGGTGTACAGATCAATGCCCTTCACAACGCCGTCCTTCGTGGCACCCAGCCGCACATGGATCTCCATTTCGTGACGCGGCGAGGATGCGATCTGGCTTTCCACACGACTGAAAATGATCTTGGAGGGCTTTTTGGTCTTCCAAGTCACAAAAGCCGGATACACCTCACTGACCGCCGTCTGCTTGGCACCAAATCCGCCGCCGATGCGGGGCTTTGCCACGCGCACCATGGATTTGGGAATATGCAGTGCGTTCGCAATATTGCGCCGTGCATGGAACACGATCTGCGTGGAGCTGAGCACATTCAGCCGCCCATAGGTATCAATGGAGCAGTAGGTGCGGAAGGTCTCCATCATGGCCTGCTGGCAGGCCTTGGTGTGGTAAATGTGGTCAATGACTACATCGCTGGCTGCAAGCACTGCATCGATATCGCCGGAACCACTCTCATCGTGGGCGCAGAGGTTGCGTTTATTGTCGGCTCCCACCGGGCACAGACTGGCCCAGTTGTCCTCCGGATGCACCAGAATGGGGTTGTCCTTGGCAGTGTGATAGTCCAGCACTGCTTCCAAAACCTCATATTCCACCTTGATGAGCTTGAGAGCCTTATCCACGCACTTTTCGTCCTTACCGGCCACAATGGCCACCACATCGCCCACAAAGCGCACATGGCGGTCAATGAGCAGGCGGTCACGCGGACTGGCTTCCGGATAGGTCTGGCCAGCCTGCGTGTAGCGCGGCGCATCCTGCGGCACATCCTCCCATGTAAAGATTGCCTCGATGCCGGGCACCTTTTTTGCTACAGCCGTATTGATAGTTTTGACGATGGCATTTGCGTGCGGAGAGCGCAGCAGCTTTACGATCAGGCAGTCCTGCGGGATCACATCGTCCATATAGACGGGCTGGCCGGTGACCAGCTGCATGGCATCCTTTTTACGGAAAGGCTTGTTGATGGTACTCATTCTGCGGCCTCCTTCTGCTTTTTCCATGCCAGAAAGTTCATGATGCCGCGCAGCTGGCCCTCATAGCCAGAGCAGCGGCAGAGGTTGCCGGAGAGATATTCCTTCACTTCTTCCTCACTGGGGTACGGATTCTCGCGGAAGAGGGCCAGCGCGTTCATGATAAAGCCCGGGTTGCAGAAGCCACACTGCTCTGCACCCTGATCCGCGATAAAGCCGCCGAACTCCGCGGCTTCTTCCTGCAGGCCTTCCAGTGTGGTAATGCTGTGGCCGCTGGCACGCGCTGCCAGTACCGAACAGGACAGCACCGGTTTCTCGTCCAGAAACACCGTGCACAGACCACAGTTGGAAGTCTCACAGCCGCGCTTGACGCTCTTGCAGCCGTGGGCACGTACAAAATCGATCAGCAGCATATCTGCAGCCACATCCTCTGTGACCTTGATGCCGTTCAATGTAAGAGTGATCTGCATTTAATTTTCCTCCTGTGCCGTGCGTGCTTCCAGTTCCAGAACAGCACGCTTTGTCAGAACGCCTGCCAGATGGCGGCGGTACTCGGCATTGCCGCGCATATTGGAGCCAGTGACAATTTTTTGCTTTACTTCATCGGCAAAGTTCTGCGCCAGTTCCTGCGCAGAAACACCCGCCTTTGCCGGCAGCTCAAACAGCACAGCCTTGAGCGGCCGCGCACCGATCGCAATGCGATAGCTGCCGTTTTCCAGACGGGCGGCAGCGCAGGTAAGCACCGGGATATCAGTCTGGCTGTTGCGCACGGACTGATAGAAAAATTCTGCTTCTTCCTTTTTAACGATCAGCCGCACAAGGATGTCCCGGTCATAAGGGCGCTCAGCATACTCCTGCAGGGATATGATTCCACCCTTGTACAACTCTACCGAACAGTCCATGGCCATAAACAGCGTGAGCACATCGGAAAAGCCGAACCGGCTGTAGATGCTGCCACCCACAGTTGCCAGATTGCGCAACTGCACGCCCACGATATGCCGCAGCGCTTCCTTTACTGCGCCATGGGTATACGCAGCAAGACCGGCGTGCTCTTCCAGCTGGCGCAGTGTAACCATGGCACCAATGGAAAAGCTGCCCTCGGTCTCCTCTATGGTGTCCAGTCCCAGACCGGACAGGTCGATGGCTGTACCGACATTGATGTTCTCCATTTTGAGCCAGATCATGCCGCCCAGCACACGGTTGGCCTTTTTCTGGTTCAGCTGCCACGCTTCTTCCAGACTTTCGGCCTGCTTATATTCTCGGATCGTCATCATAGATGCAGGTTCCTCTCTCTTTTTTTCTCTGTTCTTTTATTTTAACACAGATTTCGATATAATACTATTGTGAATTCGTTTCAGAAAGAGTGGTACTATATGAAAGAACTTCTTCCGGTGGGCTGTGTCATCATGGCGTCCGGGGTAAGCCACCGTTTTGGTTCCAACAAGCTGCTGGCAGATTTCTGCGGGGAGCCGATGCTTTGCCGTGCATTTGCGGCGACCGATACTCCAAAGCTTTCGGCCCGCATCGTGGTGACACGTTCGGACGAAGTTGCGCAGCTTTGCCGCTCCCGCAATGTTCCGGTGCTGCTGCACGATCTGCCTGGCCGAAACGATACGGTGCGGCTGGGTCTTTCTGCGCTGCTGGAACAGGTTCCGGAGCTTTTTGGCTGCATGTTCCTGCCGGGAGACCAACCGCTTTTGTGCCGCGAGACAGTGGAAGCCATGGCAGGCATCTCCGGATGGGATCAAAGGACTCGGCTGGAGCGGCAAAAAGAAACAGAACGGGAGATCTTCCGTCTGGGATTCCGGGTCCGTAACGACCCGTCTCCCCTTACTGGAAGTCCCGTTCTGTTTGAAAAAGGACTTTTTCAGGAACTGCTCACCTTGCCGCAGGGCATGGGCGGAAGTGTTCTGCTTCGGAAATATCCCGCGCATGTTCACACCGTTTACATTGCGGATCGGAATGAATTGGCCGACGCCGACACGCCCGAAGCACTGGCGCAATTGGAAGCACTGGCCCGGCAGAAGCTTTGAGCTTTATACTGCCTTGTCATCCTTCGGCAGCAGCACATTCAGCAGGATCGCCACAAACGCAGCCGGAACGATGCCGGACTCGCCGCAGATCAGCTGGAAAGCGTGCGGAGCCTGTGCCAGAATACCGCTGTTAGCACCCATGCCGTAGCCAACACCCAGAGCCACCGAGACGATGGTAAGCTGACGCGGGGTCATCTTTTCCTTGGTGATGAGCTGGATGCCGCTGACCACGATGGAAGAGAACATCATAACGGCAGCACCGCCCAGAACGGCCTGCGGCATAATGGAGATCAGCGCGCCGAGCTTGGGGATCAGACCGCACAGGATCAGGAAGATGGCGCCGGAGGCCAGAGCCATGCGGTTGACCACCTTGGTCATGGCCACCAGACCCACGTTCTGACTGAAGGAAGTGTTGGGCAGTACGCCGAACAAAGCCGCAAAGGAGGAGCCCAGACCGTCACAAATCACACCGCCGGACAGCTCTTTATCGGTGGGTTCACGATTCATGCCGCCCTCCATGACACCGGAGATATCACCCACAGTCTCAACAGCGGTAACAACGAACATGATCATCACCGGCATAATGGCGCGCATATCAAACACGATCTTGACCGGCATCAGCTTGGGAATGGCAAACCAGGAGGCCTGTGCCACTTTATTCCAGTTGAGCACCCATGCCTTGGTAAACTCTACACCATCGGCAGTGACACCGGTGGTGGGCAGCACCAGACCCATGACAAAAGCCGCAACGTAACCGGCCAGAATGCCGATCAGGATCGCGGAAGAGCTGAGGAAGCCCGTGGTCCAATGCTTGAAGATCAGAATGACCACCAGAACGAACAGGGCCAGCAGCAGATTTTCCATGGAGCCGAAGTCTTTTGCGCTGTTGCCGCCGCCAAAGGAATTGATGCCCACCGAAATCAGCGAAAGACCGATGGAAAGCACAACCGTACCGGTGACGACCGGCGGGAAAAACTTGCGCAGAGGCTTGAGGAAGAAGCCCAGCACGCTTTCAAAGATGCCGCCGATGATGGATGCACCCATAATGGCACCATAGGCCAGCACACCGCCGCCCATGCTGCCGACAACACTGTTGAACACGCCGATAAAACCGGAACTGGTGCCCATGATGATGGGCACACTACCGCCCACGGGGCCGATGGTGAACAGCTGCACCAGTGTGACCACACCGGCCACGAACATGGCACTCTGCAGCAGCGTGACCTGCAGATCTGCGAACTCACCACCCGCAATGCCGCAGGCACTGGTGATGATCAGCAGCGGGGTCAGGTTGCCCACAAACATGGCGCAGACATGCTGCAGACCCAGCGGGATCGCCTGTTTCAGGGACATTTTTGCGTCGAACTGATACGCCGACTCTTCGAGCTTGACTTCCTTCAAATGTTCCACTCTCCTCAAATCTTGACAAAAATCATTCTTTTCGACTGCTTTACCAAAAAAGCGGATTTATTATAGCAAAACTGCGTATCCTTGTAAATTAAGTATGACTTTTTCGTGAACGGCTGTTTCCCGCTGAGAAACACAAAAAGCAGGGCGCTTTGTGCGTTTTTTCCGCTTTGGTCGGAAGAATTTCGCGCAGAACTCCTGCTTTTTTGTTTTGTTTTATTTGATTTTTGTGCGATATGGAAATTTTACAGCGTTCTCAGCCCGTAATCTTTGAAACAGCGCCGGATGCCCTGCTGAGTGGTGTCGAACCGGATGCCGAAGCGTTCCAGTTTTGTGGTGTCCATCACAAGGTTCCGGCCCCAGCTTTCTTCCTCGATCTGCACAGCGATTCCCAGCGTTTCGGCAAACTGCCGGGCGGTGCATACCATGTTTTCGGCATTGCCGCTGCCAAAATTGTATACGCCGCCTGGCAGCGCCATGGCAGGCTCCAGATTTTCGATTACCTGCCGCACATAGGTCACGCCGCGGTGGTCGTTCCGGGAGAAGCGCAGAGCCTCTCCCTTCAGCGCGGCACGCAGAAGATTCAGCGGAAGATTGCCCCGGATGGGCAGCCCATAGCCGGGCAGGTCATACATCCAACTGGCACGCAGATGGACCGAGTCCGGGCAGAGCTCCAGCACACGCTGCTCTGCTTCCAGCTTGTATTGGCCGTAAATGTTTGCGGGATGCAGGGCCAGTGTTTCCGGCAGCGGCCCCTGCTGCTGCACACCGGCATAGACCTGATCCGAGCTGAATGCCACCAGCTTTGCCTTCGTCTGCTGCGCAGCCCGTGCCAGCCAGACTGGCAGCTCCACATTGGCACGGTAAGCTTCTGCCGGATGCTGCGCACAGTAACTGGTATCGGAAAGAGCGGCGGTGTGCAGGATCACATCCGGATGCAAAGCTTCCACCTGTGCACGGGTGAGAGCTTCATCGGCTGTACAGAAAAAGCCTTTTGGAAGGGCGCAAAGCTCGTACTTTCCCTGCCACTGCTGCAAAATGCGGGAGCCGACAAAGCCGCCTGCACCGGTGATAAGAATTTTTTTCATGATAATTTCCTCCTGCAGGGCAATGCAAAAGTGCCCAGCAGCATGACAGCCTGCCGGGCACAAAAATTTTAAAGGAACAGTTCCAGCACGAACACGACGGCACAGCAGGCCACAGATACCTGAAACAGGCTTGCGCCGAACCAAGCAGCTGCAATGCCTACCACCAGCGCCATGGCACCGGCAGCCGGGCTCTGGGTCGCGTTGACAATGGCCGGGAAGGTCATGACCGCCAGCGTCACATAGGGCACATAATACAGAAACGACTGAATGAAGCGATTTTTGATGGGCTTGCGGATCAGTGTGAGCGGAAGGATGCGGATGGCATAGGATACCAGCGCCATCACTGCAATGTAAATGTAATGATTATGCGTCATGCTCTGCCTCCTGCTCTTCTGGATTTACCGGAAAAAGAACTGCTGCAGCGCTGGAAATGAGCACTGTGAGCAAAATGGTGCGCGTGCCCTCCGAAAGAGCGGAGATACCCGGCAGGTAATTGCACACAAAGCTCAGTGCAAAGCTGATGGCAACAAGTGCAGCTACCACCCTGCTCTTACGCGCTGGAGGAATGATGATGGCAAGGAACATGCCGTAAAGGGCAACGCTCAGCGCACTGACAGCCCGCAGCGGCAGCAGATTGCCCGCAATGATGCCCAACGCTGTACCGATGGCCCAAGCCGGTGCCGCCAGCAGAATGGCACCGTAGGTATAATATGGGTTCAGGCTGCCGGGCCGTGCAATGGTGATGCCAAAAAGCTCGTCTGTCACATCATAACCGATGAGCAGCCTGTGCCAGAAAGGTGTGCCCGGCGCAAAGCGCTGGGCCAGTGCGCAGCTCATGAGCAGATAGCGCGCATTGGCGATCAGTGTGATGATGGCCACTTCCAGATAGGTCGCATTGGCCATGATGATGGCAAATGCAGCGTATTCGCCTGCCGAAGCGTTGTTCAGCAGGCTGACCAGAAAGCCCTGAAACGGGGTAAAACCTGCCCGGCGGGCCGCAATGCCCAGCGAGAAGGAAACAGCAAAATAGCCCAGCGCAATGGGAACGCCATCCCGCATGCCCTCACAGAAAATCTTTTTGCTGAAAGCCCAAACCGGCCTTTCTGCATTGACAAGCTCCGGGGCAAGGAGCTTACTTTTGGAATTCATCTTTGTTTTTTTACTCCTTTCCTATTTCAAACACCGCTTTTTATTATACTCTCCCGCACACAGAGAAGGAAGGGCTTTTTCACTTTCTTTTCGGCACAAAAGGAAAACGCCGCCTGAAAAGGCAGCGTTCTTCGTCGATTTATGCGCCCGGCACCAGAAAATGCATCGCCTGCGGCAGGACCTGCGTACCGGCTTCCAGCCCATTTGCCGTCAGGATCTGTGCCGGTGACACATGGAACCGTCTGGCAATGCCGAACAACTCCTCCCCTGCCTGTGCATAGTAGATGCGCAGTGCGATCTCCGGGTCCGGAGTCGTCAGCGGTTCGCCCAGCTCAATGCTGCCGATGCCCGAATGTGTGCTCCGGCAGAGGATGGCTCCTTCGGCACGGGCGGTGACCGTCACTTCCAATGTGCCACCAGTGCAGCTGCACTGGATGTTCTCGGTGCTCAGCCAGCATTCCGGGCTGAACTGTGCACCCGGCGGAGCTTCTACTGCAAGCGGAAAGACAAGCTCCAGTGTTTTTTCGTAGCTTTCCAGCTCAGCAAGACTGTTCTCGGCAAAGGCGGTAGCAACGGCACGCACCGTAAAGGCCCAGCCGTCGCGGTAAGGTGTTACCTGCGCCGGTCCATAAGACACAAAGCAGGCGCGCAGCTGAGCATCCGCATCTGGCAGCGGCCCGGAGACCGTGGAAGATGCTGTCTCGTTCAGCATACAGGCAAGATCTTCTGCTGCCAATTCCTGCGGCGTGACGGCGGTTTCAAACTGCGTAGAAAAGGCATCCGCTACGTATTGCAGCTGGCAGGGCCGCCATGCGTGCAAATGCATCATCACGCTGGCTGTCAGTTGGCCGCTGGCTTCCTGTTCGCCCTCCGCAAGGGCAAAGCCCACCGGCTCCAGCACGCACATGCATCTGCAGTCCTCTGCTACGCCTTCCAGATCCACCACCTGATTGAACGGCAGGGATGCCGCCTGACTTTGCAGGCTGCTTTCGCCTTCCGCACGCCAGGCGCATTGGGCACGTACCTCGCCCTTGACCACTGCCTTGCCCGCCAGCAGCTTTACCTCCCGCACGGCGGCGCTACCGGTAATATCCAGAATGGCTGCGGGCGGCTTTGCAAACACAAGCTCCCCTTCCACAGTGACCAGCTTTTCCAGCACCGCGGTGCTGCGCACGCCGTTCAGCGTCTGCAATTTCTGTTCAATGCCGCCATCGGCCAGCGCCGTGATCAGTTCCTGTTTATCCTGTGTATGGATAGTAACCACAAGACCATAGGCTCCGCGCACCTCGATGCGGTGCGGGTTTACCGCCCGGCAGTTGAGGTATTCGGTCTGCCCTTCTACCATGGCCATCCAGCTGGTGAAGGAGAATTCCGGCACCTCCAGCTGCTTTGTAAACGGCAGCTTCTGCTCGGTCTGGCAAAGCCCGGCCCCGTCCTCGCCCTGATAAAACACAGTGCAGCGCAGATAGCCTTCCAATGTAAGCCGCCCGGGCTGCAGCTGCTTTTGCAGCACCACCGGTTTTGCAAAGCATTTGACCAGCTTGAACACCGGCGGAAGATAATCTGAAATCAGGATCTCGGTTTCCAGCGGAAGTTCTGCCTTGACGGTGCAGCTCGTGCCTGCCTGCGGCAGCGTATCCCGAAAGATCTTCAGTTCCATGCAGTGTGCTCCTTTCCCTGTCCGTCTCTACTGGAAAGGTATGCACATGCTTTGCAGGATATGCGCGCAAAAAAGGCACCGTGCAAAACGCACGATGCCTTTGGGCCTTTTGAAACAATCAGATCGTTTTGCGCAGGACAGCCGCCTGCATTACATGGTATTTCTGCATCAGCCGGACGGCAGCCGGTGTGATCTTCTCGCCGCTGACCACAATGGGGATCGCAGGCGGGCAGGAAACCGTCGGCATAGCGCAGATACGCCCCACCGCCTGCTCTGTGGGCACCTGCTCCTGCGGGGCAAACACGGCCTGCCGGATGCTGCAGCAGGTGTGCAATTCGTGTTCCAGCTCCAAAAGCTCACGATCGTTTTTTTCCGGGAGCGGGAACGGTCCTGTAAGGTTTTCCACAATGTGGAGAACAGCAGAAGTCAGCCGTTCAAAATCCTGCGGCGGATTTGCCGGGGTGAACATCAGCACAACATAGCGCGGGTCGGCATATTCGCACTCGACCTTTGCGCTGCGCAGCGCTTCTGCAAGCTCTGTGCCGGTCATGCCCAGTGTAGCAGCATCCAGCGTGACCTTGAGAGGTTCGCTTTCCAGTGCCAGCGGCCCCGGGCAGTGTTTTGCCGCAGCGGCTTCGTTCAGCTCCCGGCGCAGGCGGGTCAAATATCCGCAGCACTGCAAAAGCCGCAGCGGATAACCCTCCGACAGAACCTGATTGCATTTGTCCAGCGACTGCAAGATCAGGTAAGACGGACTGGTGGAACCAAACAATGCCAGTGCATTGCGCACAGCGGCTTCGTCCTGAATGGGGGCATTTTTGCCCAGATGCAGGTATGCGCCGCCAGTGACAACGGGCAGCGTTTTATGGCCGGAGTCGCAGCACATGGCCGCGCCCAGCGCAATAGGATGCTGACCGCCCTGCGGCAGAAAACGCAGGTAAGCACCGTGGGCATTATCCACCAGAAGCGGAACGCCAAAATCCTTGCACACTTCGGCCAGTGCTGCAATATCCTGCACACCGCCGAGATAATCCGGACTGGTGATGTAGACGCCAAAGGGCCTTTTGCCCTGCTGTGCCAAACCCTGCAGAGCACCTGTCAGCTTTGCAGCTGACACCGGGCAGCTGCAAAGTGCACCGGCATCCTGCGGCGCAGGCCAGAGCCACTGGATATCAAAATCCAGCAGCGCCGCCGCATACAACAGCGCTTTGTGAGCGTTGCGCGCTGCCAGCAGGACCGGGCGCTGTCCGGCTGCGGGCGCAGCCTGCAGTGCAAGGCACAGCATTGCACGGATGCACTGGGACGAGCCCTCTGTGCTGTAATAGGTATGCACCGTGCCGAACAGCCGGGTAGCGTTGGCTTCGCTCTGGGCAATGATGCCGTCAGCCCCATACAGTTCATCCGCACCCTTTATTTCGGTAATGTCCCACGGCTCAAAGCCTAAAAGGCTCTGGCCCTTGTGGCCGGGCATATGCAGCCGCGAGGTGCCGGACTGTGCGTAACGGCGCACAAAATCCACAATAGGCGTGGTCGTGCTCATTCGCAGGCTTCGCCATCAGCACAGGCGTTACAGGTGGAACCCAGCTCAATAGGCACCTCGATGCCCTTGGCGGCAAGTTCCTGATTCTCAGCGACCTTGATCATGATAGCGCATTCCATTCGCTTTTTGAACAGCTCGCAGCCGTACTCATATACACCGGTAATGTTGCCGGTAGCGTGGTAGGAGTTTGCTGCACAGCCGCCGGAGCAGTACAGCTTTGCCCAGCAGTTCTGGCACTCCTTGCGGGCATAGGCGTTGCAGTGCTTGAACTCATCGCGCACGGCAGTGTTCGTAACGCCCTTCCAGATATCGCCCATCAGGTACTTGGGGTCGCCCACAAACTGGTGGCAGGGGTACAGATCGCCCCAAGGAGTAACAGCCATGTACTCCGTGCCGGAGCCACAGCCGGAAATGCGCTTGTAGATGCAGGGGCCGCCGGTGAGGTCAATCATGTAGTGGTAGAAGGTAAAGCCGCGGCCCTCGCGGTTGCGCTTGATCATTTCCTTGGCAAGGATCTCGTACTGTTCCTTCAGGATGGGCAGATCTTCCTCGGTCAGGGCACTGGGGTCGCCGGGCTTAGACACCACAGGCTCCATGCTCAGCTCAGTAAAGCCAAGGTCGGCCATGTGGAAGATATCGTTGGTGAAGTCGGTGTTATAGTGGGTGTAGGTGCCGCGCATGTAGTAGTTCTTGTCGCCGCGCTTCTTCACGAACTCCTGGAACTTGGGCACGATGGTATCGTAGCTGCCATGGCCTGCATAGTCCTTGCGGAAGCGGTCGTTGACCTCTTTGCGGCCATCCAGACTCAGCACCACATTGTGGCACTCCTTGTTGCAGAAATCGATCACATCGTCATCGATCAGCATACCGTTGGTGGTCATGGTAAAGCGGAAGTTCTTGTTGTGGATCTTCTCCTGCTCACGGCAGTAAGCCACCAGCTTTTTGACCATATCAAAGTTCATCAGCGGTTCGCCGCCAAAGAAGTCCACCTCAAGGTTGCGGCGGGTGCCGGAGTTTTCGATCAGGAAGTCCATGGCACGCTTACCCACTTCAAAGCTCATCAGCGCACGGTCGCCCTGATAGCGGCCCTGCGAAGCAAAGCAGTAGGAGCAGTTCAGGTTGCAGGTGTGTGCAACATGCAGGCACAAGGCCTTGACCACGGTGTTGCGGTTTTTAAAGTCGAAAGCCATATTCTCATAGGTATCCGGGGTCCACAGCTTGCCTGCTTCCTTCAGGTTGGTCACATCATCGATGCACTGACGCAGATCTTCCTCCGTGACATCCTCGCGGTCTCCATACTTTGCCATCATAGTCGAAACGATCTCGTCAGCAGTATGCTCCGGGTACATGGCAATGATATCGTATGCAACATCGTCCACCACATGCACCGAGCCGCTGCAGGTGTCCAGCACGATGTTATAGCCGTTCAATTGATACTGGTGTACCATTTTACTCTCCATTCCAATTATACAAAAAAATGCCGCCCGGCAAAGGCGGCAGGGGGTTGCAAAAATTACTTGTTGCTGTTCTCGCACTGCTGGTTAGCCACGCCGCAGGAGGTCTTGCAAGCGGACTGGCAGGAAGTCTGGCACTCGCCGCAGCCGCCGGTCTTAACGCTCTTGGTCAGGTCACGAGTAGCAATGGTCTTAATACGTTCCATAATAGAAAACCTCTCTAGCTCTCAAAATTTCATCGCGCCGGACAAAGCCCGGTACACATTTATCTTTGCTTATGATAACACGCAAGGGGCTTTCTGTCAAGATTTTTATGCTGCCAACCTGTCAAACCTGTCCAGCAGGCTGATACTTCGTCAGGACGGTGTGCAGCCCCAGCTCCCGCGCCCTGGCCAGTAAGTACCGGTAGCGGCACAAAAGCGCCTGCCGCTCGTAAATGCGCTGCTCGATCAGGTCTGTATCCACCTCCAGATCAAACATCATCTCATTGCGCCGCAGGCAGAACAGACATTCCTTCAGCTCTTCTTCCAGTTCTGGGTGATAACGTTCGTGCTCGGTATCCCGCGGGATGCGGCTCGAAAGCAAAGTTTGGGTGTTCTGGGCATGGGTTCGTTCCAGCATAGGCCGTCCTCCTCTTCTTTGTGTATCTTGAAGGTTTGTACATTTTAGTATATGAAGAGACCGGTGCAGAATATGCCAGTTTATGGTAAAGCAGAAACTTCTCCGCTGGTGCGCGCATTTTAAAAAAGTTTGCAATTTTTTCAAAATCACGCTTGACAAGTATCACTTTTCCGCGTATAATAGCACACGTTGAGCGGCTCACACTGCGAAACGCAATCGAATATTGGGGATTTGCATAGTGGTAGTGCGGTAGACTCTGACTCTACTTGTGGGAGTTCGATTCTCTCATCCCCAACCAAAAAGCCATCTGGTTTATGCCGGATGGCTTTTTTCGTTCTATATCGTTATACAAAAACAGCGCACCGCCCTGCCGGACGGTGCGCCCATTTTTATGCAGTTATTACAGAATGCTGATGCGGCCTGCGCCGTAGGGATTCTCGTAATCCAGCAGATAGCCCGGGTAATCGGCCAGCGGGCTGTTTGCAGTGGTCAGATGCGGCAGACCCTCTGCATCTACACCGCCAAAGGTCATGGCATAGGTAGACATCACAAGGTAATCCTCAGACACATAGTCCTTGATCAGCTCTGCGCCATCAAACATGGCAAAGCCATCGCCCAGATTGCGCAGAGTGTAATTCATGCCAGCCAGAGCGTAGGTCTTGCTCTCGTCCAGCGGTTCATAAGTACCGGAAGCCTTGTTGTAGATCTTCACGTTCTGCACGCGCGGAGTGCCGGTGGCACTGCCAATCCAGACATTCTTCTCGTCGGTCTGCACGGTGTTGGGGATATCGGCGTGGATCTCGTAGGAAGCGCCTGCCACATGCAGGAAGCCGCCGTTCTCCTTTTCCGTTCCGGCAAAGCGGGCTGCAAACTCCAGTGCATCCTGGATCTGCTTGCCGGTGACAGACATCAGACAGGCCACATTGCCAAACGGGCTGACCTGCTTGCAGGTCTTGAAGGTCCAGTAGCCAGCTTTCTCATCGGCGCGGATGCCGCCGCCGTTCATGATAGCGATGTCACAATGCAGCTGTTCCACCTCATTGAAGTAGGAGTAAATGCCGTCGGCCACGAAGTCGCCGAGATTCGTCTCTGCCATGCGGATGCGGCGCTTGCCAGTCTCGGGGTCGGAGATGTAGAAGTTCGTATCGGCAACAGCGATCTTCTCACCCAGCATGTCGTCCACAGAAGCGACCCATGCGTTCTGGATATCGGCAACGGCACTGTCGGAGCCTTCGTAAGAGGAGATCAGACGGGTGGCAATGGAGCCGTCAGCCTTGATGGTCATTTCGCCAACATTTGCAAAATAAGAGCCGGTCTGGGTCAGGGCGACAGCCTTGCCGGACAGATCCTTCACCCACTCACACTCCATCTTGGTGTGAGAATGGCCGTCGATGAATGCATCGAAGCCGGAGGTGTGCTCGATGACTTCCTTGCTGGTCCAGGGCGAAGAGGAAGGATCAACGCCCAGATGGCCCAGACCGATCACGTAGTCAGCCAGAACCTTGGCCTTATCAATGGACTTCTGCACAGCCTTGTACAGCTTCTGGCCGTCGTCACCGCCCAGAATATCATAGATATAGCGGCTCTGGCTCTTATCCATGAAGTAAGCCGGAGTAGACTTGGTGAAGGTCTCGGGCGTGGTGATGCCCACAAATGCGATCACGCGGCCGCCGATGGTGAAGTATTTGACATCCGGCAGAACGCGGTTGCCCAGCGGCAGATTGACCCAGTTGCTGGAGAGGTACGGAAAATCTGCCTCAGCCATTACCTCTTTTGCACGGGCCATGCCGTAGTCGAATTCATGGTTGCCGGGCGTAGCAACATCGTAGCCAGCGGCGTTCATCAGCTGGATGATAGAGGCACCTTCGTCCATGGAACCATATGCGGTACCCTGAATATGGTCGCCCGCATCTACCAACAGGACATTTTTGCCTGCATCCTGATAGCTCTTTTTCAAAGCTGCGATGGCAGCATAGGTCAGTTCCGGCGATTTTTTGTCGATATAAGTATGAACATCGTTGGTGTACAGGATCGTAATGTCCTTAAAGCTGCCGGGGTAACATGCAGACGCAGCGGGTGCGCCCAGACTCACGGCAGCAACGGCCGTAGTGACACCTGCGGCTTTCAGGAAGCTGCGGCGGGAGATAAGCTGTTTCATGGAAAAACGACCTCCTCTTAAAACTCTCTTTTGTTTTTATCGGGCGCACAGAACCAGCCCGACGCTTGTTATATTAAGCATAACACACAAAACACCCAAGAACAACCCGGAATCGCACAATTTGTTCACAATTCACGGTACTAAGTCGCACTTTTTGTGCAACATTATTCCTTTTCAGGGCAAAAAACAGCCCGCATCTGCAGCCAGTCGTTGACTGCAAAAGCGGGCTGTTTTCAAAGGGGATTCAAAAATGGATCAGAGCAACGAGCTCAAATCGCATTGTATTCCTTGAGGAATTTCTCAAGGTCGGTACCCTCGATCTTTTTCAAAGCTTCCTTCATGGCAAGGCGCGGGATGAGCGGCAGATCCATGTCGGTGATCTTCTTGCCGTCGCGCAGCTTGACCGTTGCATCGATCAGGGCACGTACATCATAGGTGCTGCCCCAGACCTCGGGCACACCGCGGTCGATGTCCAGCAGGGTGTACACAGCTTCCATACCGGTGCGCATGGAGTATTCGGTGGTGAAGATGGTGTCACGGCCGGTCTCGGCGAACTGACCCAGGAAGGCAAAGTTGACAGCACCCTCCGGCACGATATCAGGACGGTCGCCCATCGCACGCGGCATAAAGAATGCATCGATATACGGCATCATGACCGGGATGGTGTTGGCACTGTGCTCGGCCAGCTCTTCGATCTGATCCTCGGGCACACCAATGTGGTACAGCCATTCCATGCACAGTTCCTTGCCGGTGCAGTCGCGCATGGCCTTTTTGACGTAGTTGCCGGGCTTATCACTGAACAGGCCGTAGACCCAGACGCACAGCTGGTTCTTGGGCTGGTCTCGGAACTGCTGCTGACGGTTCAGCGTCCAGCTGAGCAGCCAGTTGGAGTCCTTAACGGTGACGATGCCGCCGGTGACGGTGTGGCCACTGAACGGGTCACGCTTGCAGATCTTCTGGATATACTGTGGGATCTTGTCGTCCAGCGTAGTGATGGTGGCGCTTTCCCAGTTGGAATGTTCGGGGTCGGAGCAGAACTTTTCAGGATTGCCGAATGCGGGGTCCTGTGCAGCAATCTTCTTCCACAGGTCCCAGCCGTTGCCCGGCTTGATGGTGGGATCAAAGCCTGCTGCCTTGTCCTGTGCGCCCATCGTGCAGCTTTCCACGCAGCCGCCGTTGGTGATGAACAGCAGATCATTTTCGGTCAGGTCAATGGTGCTGATCTCACCTGCGTGCTCCACAACCACGCTGCTTGCCTGCTTGCGCTTGCCATTGATCTCAAATTTCACGTCCACGACCTTGGTCTCATAGTGGAACTGCACGCCGTGGTCCTTCAGGTAAGTGACCATGGGCAGGATGATAGATTCATACTGGTTGTAGCGGGTAAAGCGCAGGGCGGTGAAATCCGGCAGGCCGCCGATGTGGTGGATATAACGCTTGAGGTAGAGCTTCATTTCCAGAGCACTGTGCCAGTTTTCAAAGGCAAACATGGTGCGCCAGTACAGCCAGAAGTTGGAGTTCAGCACTTCATCATCAAAGAAATCGGTGATCTTCTTATCCTGCAGCTGCTCGTTGGGGGTGAAGAAGAGTTTCATGATCTCCATAGCACCCTTATCAGACAGGCCGAACTTGCCATCGGTGTGGGCATCCTCGCCGCGGTTGACGGTAGCACGGCACAGTGAATAGTTGGGGTCTTCCTTGTTCAGCCAGTAGTACTCATCCAGCACACTGGCACCCTCGGTCTCCAGAGACGGAATGGAGCGCAGCAGATCCCACATGACCTCGAAGTGGTTATCCATCTCGCGGCCACCGCGCATCACGTAACCGATATCGTATTTGTAGCCGTCGCAGGCACCGCCGGGGATGGGGTCTTTCTCAAACACATGCACATGCTCGCCCTTCATCTGGCCGTCACGCACCAGATAACATGCAGCTGTCAGTGCGGCCAGACCGGAACCAATGATATATGCAGATTTATGATCGACACCCTCCGGCTTTTTAGGAGTTGCAAATGCTTCATAGTTGCCACTGGAATAGTACATAGAAAAGCCTCCCTGCTTTTTATTGCTTTTTTCGGCATCCTTGCGCCGTCCTTATGGCAACAGTATACCCCGCGTCGCCGCAGCAGACAACAAACAAACTTTAGCAGGTGTATAAATTTTATACAATCATTCTGTTTTGCTGGAAATACGTACAAATTGTGACAAAAGCCGCCCTAATAGCGAATCGTTCTGTGATATAGAGTGCTTTATAAACCAGTTTCAGCAAAAAGAAAAGCGCCCAGATTTCAACGAATCCAGGTGCTTTTTGTTGGTGGAGGCGATGGGAGTCGAACAACAAAAAATGATTGAGTGACGTCAAAAACATATCTGCAACGCGCCTAAACACTTGCTAAAAATGTAGTGGGGTTGGTTTGTAACCCATGTATTTTGCTACGTTTACAAAAAAGAGTGTTACCAAAACTGTTACCAGAGTCAGGCCTGTGCCTTTTTGAATGCCGCGGTGGTAGCGGCAGCAAGATCTTCCCTCTGACCGTCAAGCTCGTGCCGATACACTCCGGCAGTGTCCATGTTCTTGCTATGGCCCACGAGCATCTTCAGCTGGCTGTCAGTCAGGACGCTGGATTCAACACTGACAAAGGTGTGCCGCAGCTCGTAAAGTGAAACTTTCGGCTCAAGCCCGTTTGCTTCCTGATAGGATTCCCAGCGGCGATAGAGCGCGTGTTCTGACGGGATCTGAAACAGCGGGGTATTGTAGTTCAGAAGTATACCTTGAGCCTTCAGAAGCTGCACCTGTGCCTCGTATGCCTCGCGAGCTTCCTTGCCCATGTCAAAAGAGCGGATTGCATTTTCGTTTTTTCCGGTCGTCTGTTCCCGGTGCACGTTGATGCTTCGCCGAAGGTTGACCGTGTTCCCTTTGATGTCACCATACCAGAGACCAATCAGCTCCCCGGGGCGCAGGCCGGTCGCAACTGCAAAGCGATAGGCGTAGATGTACTCGTCAAATACCGGCTTTCCGTAGTAGGTACGGGTATCTACGCTAAACAGCACCTTCAGAGCGGTGGGCTGAAGAATTGTGCGTTTTCCCATTCTCGCATTCTTCGGGATAGACAGATCAGGATGCAGTGTCGTGTACTTGTTCCTTCTGCACCACTTGACAAAGGCCGTTTCCGCCGCCCGAATCGTCATAAGCGTCTTTCGGCTCAACGGCTGGTTTGAGATGGGCTTGCGCTGGTTCTTTTTCTGTGAGCGCTTCCGGAACGAAACGTCGATTGCCTTTTGAAGGTCGCCCTCGGTCAGCTCGTCAATGCGGATGTTCCCGCAGGTCGGCAGGATATAGCAGTCCCCGTAACGCTGGCATTGTGTCACATAGGATGTCCCGCAAGTCAGCTTCAGTTCTTCTACCCACTGGGCATAGAGGGCAGCTACCTTCTTTTTTCCGTCTCTGATGCTATCGTCAAGCCAGGCATCGGCCTTTGCGTTGGCTTCCCGCTGGCCGGTGCGGCCAGGCGTGCTGCTGTAAAACCGTTTGCGGGTGCCGTTCTTCTGCACCGCAATGCACCAACGCTTTTCCTTCTCGACCCAAAACGCTGTGTTTGTCCTCTTTTTCATTGTTTTCACCTCCAAAAGGGTACACTTTGACAAGCCCGCCCAAAAGAGGTATAATCGCAGTGTCGAGTGTGCGATGACCCCGCAAGGGTGAGCCGCTTATCTTAACTCCCTCGGCGTTAGCGCGCTGGGGGAGGTTTTTATTTAAGCAACCAATCCGCAGAAACTTCAAAGTATCTTGAAATATCCAGAATCATTTTAATGCTTGGTTCCATTTTTCCTGTTTCATAATTCGATATTGTAGTCCGGCTGACATGAAAGATTTCACCAAGTTGCTGTTGAGTGAGCCTCTTTTCAGACCTCAACTCACGAAGATTATTTTGAAAGCTCATACAATCCCTCTGTGTGCGAAAATCGTGAATCGTCTTTCAATGGTGACTACTTTATGATACAATCACCATGGAGAAAGGAGACTGCCCTATGTGGAAGCTGTTGAACATTCTATATCGTATTACTTCCTATGTGCTTTTTCTTGCTATTCTTTTGGGGGCCTCTTGTAAATTTCTCACTTTTTTCTTTTTTCACGATTTTATTCCTTTTACAGTCGAACTTTTACTTGTTATTTTTTCGTTGATTCTTCTCAAGAACTACCGTCCCTATGATTTCCCTCATTGGACGAAGGAAAAATAACCACTTTAGAGTCGGGCTCTTGAAGTTCAAGAGCTCGACTTGCTTTTTGCAGCTTTTCCAATTCCTGGTCTGTCGGCATTTTTTGAAGAACACTTTCTTCCTTTTCTCTGGCAATCTGAATACGTTTTAATTCATTATCCAGATCAATTCCGCTGATTTCTTTTTTTAACTTTTCTGCTTCCAAACTTTTAATGCTGTTATCATGTTTGCGGTTGCATACCCATTTGATCAACCCTCTAACAGACGGAATATCAATTTTCAGCCCTGACACTTCATAGCTACCGCCAAAAAGCACCGCAAAGATAAATAAGAACGCAAACCAATGTTCCTGAATAAAATCCATTCCCTGAGAGAATGCAACAACATAGTCTCCCGGAGAATTCAAATTCGTTGTTATTGAAATGTCTTCATCTTCATTAAGAACAGAAAAAATCTCAGTTATGTAATAACAAAATGTCGCAAAATCACGACCTTTTATTTTTCTTTTTGTATTCACGCGAAAAACGGCATGGGTTTCTCCGTTGTAAACATACAAATCAAAACAAGTGTTTAAAACTGGAATAGCATAGTCACTGATTGTGGACAAACTATGGTGGTTCAGCATTGCACGCGCCAGCATTGGTGTCAGTCTGAGCTCTTCGACTTCTTTTATAATTTGAACTTTTCGACGCTTCACATAAGGACATTCAATTCTATTTTGCTTATGAAAGCCCGCAGCAATTTGGGCGTCTGCCTCTAATTCTTTTTTTATTGGATCCTGAATGTCCTGTTTTTCAAAGTATTCTCCAATTATTCCGAAGGCGACTCTTTTATCGCCCAAAATCATAACCAGATCGCCAGCCTGCATTTCGCTCGCAAAACTATAGCATTTGTTTATAGCGGCACCTGGCCGTTTATCAGCGTAATTTAGCTCTACTGCTTGACGCAATTTTTCTTCTGTATCTTGTGTGATATTACTTTGAAGAACTGCATTCCAGCCAATTGCGATATACCCATTATGAATGTATTCGCTGTAGTATGCACCCGACTTTGTCCGGATCATCCAAAACGAGCAGGTATCAGGAACCTGAACAACATGCACTTGCTGGTTGATTTTTTCAACAAGCTGAAAATTATATTCTTCCATTTTCTTCCTTTCGTAACTGCTGCATTGGTGACGCAGCGGCATTTATTTTATTGAGCAATGTGCAAAGTTTGTATACTGCCTCAGTTTTTCAGATTTTTCACCGCCCGGTCAAAATCCGACACGATCTTTTGCGTGGGGTTGAATAGATCATACTCGGCTTCCGCTTTCTGCTTTGCCTGACGGGCAGATATCTTGCCTTTGTCCGGCAAAATATCGTACCGCCGGAAGGACAAAAACTCGTTGATGCTGGCAGCAAACTGTTCCATAGTGAAGGTATTTTCCCGCTCGATCAGATCCTCGATATAGTCAAAGTAACCGGAAACGGTGCGTTCCAGCTGCCGGATCTGCTTCTCGGACAGGTAATTTTTTGCAATGGACACATCCGATTTGAGCACACGCCCCTCTGGTGCGTACTTCCATGTGGTTAGCCCCATGTGCTCCTTGGTGTGGTCGGCCTTGCTGTACACGATCTCTGCCGCCGTCTGGCCGGTGATCGCATAGTGGAACTTGTTCTGCACCATGGCATAGAAGTCCCTGGTCACCGGCGCGTTGCGGTCATAGTCGATGCTGCACTCTGCAAAGATATCCGTCACCTGCTGCCAGATCCGGCGCTCACTGGCGCGGATGGATCGAACACGCTCCAACAACTCACGGAAATAATCCTTACCGAAAGCGTCCTTGCCCTGCTTCAAGCGCTCGTCATCCAGCACAAAGCCCTTGGTCATATACTCTTTGAGAATGCCGGTAGCCCAGATACGGAACTGCGTAGCCCGGCGGGAGTTGACACGGTATCCCACAGAGATAATGGCATCGAGGTTGTAGAAGTTTGTTTCTCTGGTCTGCGTCTTATCGTCCAGAGCACCGTGATGTGTGGTTGTTTCCATTTTGGAAACAACCACTTTTTCGTCCAATTCGCCTTCTTCAAAAATATTTTTAAGATGTTTACTGATAGCAGGTTTCTGTACGCCGAACAATTCGGCCATGCCCTGCTGTGTCAGCCAGATGCTTTCGTCCTTCACAACGGCATTGATCGAAACATCTTCCTCCGCAGAGCGATATATCAAAAACTGAAAGTTATTTTCCATCCTCTATCCTTTCACACCAACCCACGGCAACACCCTACCGCCAGCCCTTCAATGACCTTCTCCTCCAGCTGCTGATCCGCAAGCACCATGCTTTGCGTTGGCGCGCCGGGGGAGTTTTTGTTTAGTTTACATCAGTTATTCAAAGCCTTTGCGCGCACAGTCGGGCTTGCTGCCTTGAACAGATCATATGCGTTCAAGACATCCGTAATTGCCTGACGCTCTTCGGGGGTGACTGTGTGGTCGATGCTGCCACCATCGCCGCTGTATCGGATAATGATTTCATCAGCGCTCAAAATATTCTTAAACCACTGGATATCTTCATCATCGCCCATAAAAGATGTCAGTTCCCAGTACTGCTTTCCATCATAGCCACGATCCACATCCGTCCAATCAATCGTGTAGGTATATTTATACTCGCCCGCGCGAATCGTAATCGTGTCCAAGTACACATATTTGTTGCCGCTACACAGAACCATGAAAAACATTGACGGATCATTGGTGCTGCCATTTACAAAGAAGGGCAGTATATAGCTTTTGCCTTGATTGCTCAGTCGGTCTTCCGTGGGTGACACATAGCTTCTTGCGTCCTCGACCTTATCATAACTGATTTTCAGCTTTGCAAGAGCGTCTTTCAGTCCAAGCACCTGCTGGGCTTCTGCCAACACCGCAAAGTTACTGACCTGCGCCTTGCTTGCATCGTCCAATTCGTTATAAGCATTTACAGCAGCCACAATTGCCGGGCGGCGGGCAGTCGTGACGGTTCCGATTTGGTTGATCAGGCTTTCCACCTGCGCTACCGTCGCAGTATTGCATTCTTCAAGAGCGGCTGTGCTCATATATTCTGCTGGGCTGACAGCCATTGCCGGCGCTGCCACAGATACAAGCGTTGCGGCAATGCACAGTGCTGCAGCGGTCTTTTTCATAGTTTTCTTCATACATAACACTCCTTCGCTATATAGACTGGAATGACTCCGATAATCCAAAATTACCCTACCCAGTGCGTCCAGCCTACGGCCTTGCCCTCAATGTGCACCTCTTCCAGCTGGGGGCCGGTGTAGATCATGGGCGCATAAGCCGGGTTTGCGGGCATCAGGGTCAACGTGCCGGGGTTGTAATATACCCGCTTGAGGGTGGCTTCACCATCAATGCGCACCGCTGCGATCTCGCCGTTCTCCACCTCCGGCTGGATGCGGATATACACCACGTCTTTATCGTGAATGCCGGCATCCACCATGCTGTCACCGTGGCAGGTCAGGGAAAAATCGCACCGGATGTTCTCCGGCACGTCCACCATTTTTTCAATGTTCTGCTCTGCCGTGATGGGTTCCCCGCAGGCAATGGCTCCGATCAGCGGGATCTTCTTCATCTTTGGCATCGGCTCAAAGCCCGGGGGGATGGTAGGCTTCTTGGGCTCCGGCTGTTCTTCCCAGCCCATCAGGTAGGCGGGGGATACTTTCAGCCGTTTGGCAATAGCGTCAACCTTGTCTGTCGGTATATTGGTTACAATATTATTTTCATACTTATATACAGCCTGCTTTGATACGCCGATGTAATCGGCAAGCTCCTGTTGGGTTACATCTTGCTCTTGACGTACCTGTCGAATGCGATCGCCTACAGTCACCGTGAGCACCTCCTTTGATGTCTATAGTATAGCAGATAAACCACCAGTTTACAATATTTTTAATTCAATTATCAAAAATAACTTGACAGGTTACAAATATGATGCTATTATACTTGTGACCTCATAAGTTACACAGGGGCCGTTTGGAGGTGAAAAGTGTGGTAAACGTCAATTTGCTCAAGTCGTACATGGTCAAAGCAGGCTACACTCAAAAAATGTTGGCTCAGGAACTTGGAATTTCTGAGCAGACCTTAACACGCAAGCTCAAGAAACGTGTTTTTGGTACAGATGAAGCCTCAAAGATTGTGGAACTTTTGAGTATCGACAATCCGCAGGCCGTATTTTTTGGCCATTAAGTAACTTGACAAGTTACATTTCAAGGGAGGTGAAGAAGATGAAAATTAAAATCACTGGCGAGCCCAAAGAAATTGCCGCTCTTGTATTAGCGGTACAAGGGCGGCAAAATCGCGAGGTGTTAGCCATTGGTGAAATCAGTGCCAAGGGTCACAGCAATGATCTGGTCACAAAAGACAGTCAGAACAGGGAAATTCACAACGGGACTTGTGGTTTCCAGACGAGCATCCTTTAGCAGAATAAACTCACAGCTTTCACCCGTCTGCGGACTTTCTTCTTCAGCAGAAGCAGCTTTGGAAACGGCCTTGAGAGCTGAGGAGTTAACTGTCTGCGCAACGGCAATGTTCGGATTGCTATTTTCCTCATCAAATACGGGGATACCGCTGATCATGCCAGCAGGTGTCACCAGAAATAAACGGTTCTTTGCAAATTCTTTGAGGGAAATGGTATTTGCATATCCAGTAAGAACAGCCATTTTAGTCAATGACAAGCTCATGTTTTTTCACCTCCTTCCGTTTTGGGGTGTCTTTATGATAGCACATCCATAGTGAAAAATACATACTTGCCAGCCATCCAAAGGAGGTGAAGAAGATGAAGAACCACGAAATGCAAATCTTTGCTCTTTGCATCCAGATTCTGGCATTGGTTGTCATTTTACTAAAGAAATGAACATCGATGCAGCCGCAATCAAAATTGCGATCACATTGCATACTCGGTTGAATCTATTTTCTTTGGCCTGATCTCTCATCTCTGCATCATGCTGTTCTTGCAACTTGTGCAGAACTTCGCAATGTTCTTTCTGGCTCTGCTCAAATTTTTCTCGCAGTTCACGCAGGTCTTCGGAAGCCGCTTCCTCGGCGTAAGAGCTTTTTGAGTGGTCGCAGGCATCAAGTAAAGCTTTCAACTGTTCTTCTGTAAGCTGACTGCAGTCCGGCTGCTTTACCGTAGAGGTAAAAACAGCCATCTTCGCAGCTTCACGATGATAACCTGTAAGCTTTTCAATTTCTTTATTTTCGCTCATTTTTTATCACATCCTTCCTGTTTTCTCCATTTTACCGCAGGAGCGAGGTGCACACAAGGAGGTGAAACACATGGACAACAACAAAAAGCCCAGCGAACCTGTGGAAGAGGAACGCTGGGTAAAGATGGAGAAAGAAATCAAGCGCTTGAAAAGAACAACATCATTGCTAGTGGTCAGCCTGTTGCTGCAAAGCATCGCAGTTTTCCAAAACGTCCTGCGAATCAATCGCCTTAGCGACACCATCGCTCTCATTATCAGCTTCGATGAGCTGGTCTACAAACATCTCAACAGCTTGAACGATTCGTTCCTGCGCATCCTCAACAATTTTGAAGTGCTCCTCGGTTCGTTGTCGAAATTCCTCTGATCGCTCTGTTTCCTGCTTTTGCAGTTCAAGCATTTCAGCTTGAATCTCTGTTTGAGGATCCGGTTTGAGCTGAAGAAGCAACGACCAGATGGCTACAATGAACAGAATGGTTTCCTTTATTTTGTCCCAAGGAATCTTTACATCGGCGGTTTTAGTTTTTGCGAGTTTTTCATCAATAGTTGTCACTGCCATTTCTGGCATATACGGCTTTACTTCTTCAACCACCGCTCTGGCATCTTCGACTGAGATTTCAGCGCATTCACCTCTCAAGAGCGGAGCTTCTTCCCAATCCTGAGCCAGACGGTTTGCCAGTTCCATGGTTTTGGTAAACGATGAAGCTGCCTTTGTTACTGCCGCAAACTTATAGGTGTTGGCATACAGCTGTGCTGCCATGCCCGGATAAAATTTTTGCATGATTGAGTTTTGCTCCGCAATGAACCGGGCCAATGACGGGTTTATCATTCCAGTTGCCTGGAGCTGAGAGCCTATAACTCCAGCTTTCAAAAGCGCTGGATCCACACATCCTGCCAGCCGTGTTGCCGTAGAAGTAAAGGCAGCCATCTTCGCAACTTCCCGCTGATAGTAGGCAAGTTTTTGAATATCACTCATTTTTTCACCTCCCTTCTGCCCCTTTATTCTACCGCAGGAGCGAGGTGCACACAAGGAGGTGAAACACATGGACAACAACAAAAAGCCCAGCGAACCTGTGGAAGAGGAACGCTGGGCGCTGAAGGATGTGCCGACTGGAGAACTTTTGAAGGAACTGATCCGTCATGATGATGTAAGGATTCTAAGCCTTCATCATGACCAAAACGGTGTCGGGAATATCTACATATCTTTACAAATCGGATACTTCGGATGCTCCGAAGTGCCGGATTCTCTTAGTGTGAATGATGTTCAGGACCGATGACGCTGCTCCTGCTTATCCTGATTTATAGCAAGGATGTCATTATACAGTTCTTCGCGGTCATGCCGTGCGATGTACCAGTCTTTGAAAAGCACTTCCAGAAGCTTGATAAGCTTTTGGGCTTCGCCTGGATCGATGTCAACAATCAGATTCACATCTGTTTCCATGTGGGCACCGATGTTACCCAGCTCACGAAGGTTTTTAAGCGCTTCATGCAAATCCGCGGGAATTTTATCTTGAATCCTTTCCATTTCTTTCGCCAAGCTTCTGTCATGGACTCCCCAGAAGTCCCGAATCATTCCTTGCAAGCAGCGGCGGGCCAGCGTAGCAGCCGCCCTTGGACTTTTATCCAGAATAGAACAAGCTTCAAGGTAATCTGTTCTGATGGCTTCCGGGATGTAATCTGGCAGAACCATTCCCGTATACGGAGGATACGTCAATGAGAAAGCGTTGTCGAATCCTGTAATCCGAACGGAATATCTCTCACACGCTGGGCAGCAGTGGTAACGAGCTTGGATTTCATGATCAAGCCATGTGTAGCCAGTTATCGCTAATTCGTCCGCATCTCGGCCGTAATCAATCGTTCGGATTTTCGTATTATCACTTTTCTCGATAAATTCAACTCCGCAATATGGACATCTAAATTTTGTTTCAGGCATTTCAACATCTCCCTTCCGCTCAAGTATACCGCAGAAGGGAGCCACCCACAAGGAGGTACATATTCACCATGAACGACATCATCTTATCCACCCAGAACGGCGAGCCGGTGGCATCCAGCCGGGACGTTGCCAAGCGCTTCGGCAAGGAGCACAAAAATGTGATGCAGGCCGTCGCAAATCTCGTGGCTGAAAATTCAGCCGCCAAATCTATGTTTCACCCCGCTACTTTTGAGAACCGCGGCAAGAAGTACCCCATGTACCTGATGAACCGCGACGGCTTTTCCCTGCTGGCCATGGGCTTTACCGGCAAGGAAGCCGTGCAGTGGAAGCTGAAGTACATTGCCGCGTTCAATGCAATGGAGAAGCAGCTGGCCGCACAGCACAAAGAGCAGCGGGCCGTGCAGGATGCCAACATCCAGAACGCCATCGACCGGGTGATCGAAGCCCGGAAGAAGCTGGACGAGAACACCGCTTTTCTGGACGAGTGCCGCAAGAACCGCGAGGACAGCAAGGCCAAGTATATGCAGGTCAAGGCCCTGTGCGGCGAGTTCAAGGCCATTTACGGCCAGCATTGCGACACGGTGCGCACCATGGAGAACGTGGTGCGCGGCTCCCAGAGCTTCCTTACCAACGCCATTGACAGCCTGACCATCGTTGCCAAAGGCTACCCGTTCTACGCCGCCCTGATGGACAGCCTGCTGGATGGGCTGCCGGCCGAGAAGAAGGAGGAATAAAATGTTGAACGCATCAACCATTCGCGGCACTTTCAAGCAGATCCCATACTGGAAGCTGCGGGGACGGTTCCACAGCTGCGGCTACCGCGATCAGGAAGTGGCCGAGTACATCGGCATTGGCCGGGACACCATGAGCGGCAGGATGCAGGGGCACAACCCGTGGACAAGCACGGAGATCACTGCAATGTGCGAGCTGCTGGGTATCCGGCAGAATGAGATCGGGGAGCTTTTCTTCCCGGAAGTGGGCAAGGAGGATGAAACCGCATGAGAATCAAATCCGGCGTATGGTACTGGCTGGCAATGGCCTGCTTCGTGGTGGGCCTGCTGTACGGCATAGGCGTTGAGGGCACTGCCCAGACACTGGGCACCGTCTCGGACGGCGCGTTCATCACGGCCATGGTGCTGATCCTGCTGGCGATCTTCTTCATGCTGCTGGGCTTTGCCGCCGAAGCACGTGAGAAACGCCGCCGCAAGGTGCACCAGCAGCCCCGCAACACCGTGAAGAGCGGCAGGAAGGCGGGCTGACACCACCCATGAATAAAGGAAAGCACTTTACCCGCGTTTGTTTGGACTGCGGCAAGGTGATGGAAAATGTTGCTGGCAACCTGCGCTTTTGCGCTTCCTGCCGCAGAGAGCGCCACAACCAATATTGCAGGGATTACAGGGCGCATAATGAAAAACCTGCCCGCGTCATGTGGTACACCGTCTGGGACGCAAAGACCGGCGATCTGCTGGCATCCGGCACGTCCGAGATGTGTGCCCGGCGGCTGGGCTACAAGAGCGCGAACAGCTTTGCGTCTGCCGTCAGCCATGGGCTCAGCGGCAGCCATCGAACTTACAAGTACACATTTGCGCGGGAACGTATCGACCGCAGCGAGGTGGACAGCCTGCCGCCGGTACGCACTATACGAAAAAAGCCCGCCGGTGCGCCAACACCGACGAGCTGCAAGGGATGATGGATTCACTACTCCCCATCACCCCGATGATATCACAAAATCGGAGGTTTTACAATGAAAGGAATTTTGATCGAACCGGGCAAAGAGCCGGTAGTCACCACCCTGCCGGACACGCTGCAGGGCATCGAAGCACTGCTGCGGTGCCCCTGTGAGCAGAAAGTCCTGCCACGCACCCCGGCGGTGCTGTTCGTGGGCCGGTACGATGGCCCCATCCAGCCCGCCAGCCTGCTGAACCGGACGTACCGGGGCCGTCAGCTTTACGGCCCCATCCTCTGCTATGGCTGGAAGGGCAACAGCATCGTGCCGCTGAACAAGGCTCTGCAGGCCGAACTGCTGGACCGCCTCAAGGACACGGAGGTGCGGGTATGACGGACTACACCATCAGCTCCAAGCTTTCCAACGAGACGGTTTATGCCTATTACCGTGGCCGGTTCTGGCGCTGGGACGGCAGCATTTGGAAAGAAAGCCACCTCATGACGCAGAAATTCGAGCGGGCCAGAGCGGCAGACAAGAATCTGACTCCACAGGCATTCCTGACCAACGGCGCGGAGTTCGCCCCGCTGGACGAGTACGAAATTGATAGCGCAATGCTGGATGCGTTGGAAAACGCAAAGCCCTGCAGGAACGCGCCCATTGAACCGGTGGAAGAGGAATCCGAATGTCAGGCATCGACCCCCGTAGCATCCCCTACGAAGAACTCATCGGCCCCTGCCGCGAATGCGGACAGTTCTTCTGTGGCCCCTGCTGTCCAGTCTATGACTGCTACCGAAGCTGTAACATTTGATTTTGGCGCAGACGACCAGACAAACGCCCTGCTGTTGCAGGACGCGCAGACCTTCATCACCGGTAACATGGCCCGCATTATGGCCGCAAAACACGCCCATGACCTGTGCGCTAACAACAAAAATGGCACATGGGGCAAATGGTGTGCAATCGTCGGCATCAGCCGGGATACCGGCGACCGCCTTGTAAATATTGCCGCACAGTGCGGCAATATCCAGATTGAGGGCAAGTCCATTCTGGACGTGCAGCCCCTGAAACTGCTGTATGCTGCGGCCAAGCCCAGCACCCCGGAGGTGGTCAAGCAAGCCGTTTTTACCGGTGACATCACTACTTACAAAGAGTATCAGGAGCTTATGGCCCAGCTCAAGGCCGAGAAAGACCGTGCCGACGCTGCCGAGAAGTCCGCTCAGAACGCCCGCAAGGAAAATGCCTATTTCAAGGAGCTGGTGAAAAGCGCCGAAGCCCAGACCCATAAGGACGCGGAAAAGCGGGAAGAAGCAGAAAGCCGCTATGAATCCGCTCTTGCCGACATCAGCGGTCTGAAAGAGCAGAACGCCCAGCTCCAGCAGAGCTACCACGATGCAGACGAGAGCCGCATTGCGGCCAACCTCCAGCGCCAGAAAGCCGAAGCGGAACGCGACAAGGCCGAAGCCCGGGCCAAAAATGCCGAGGGCCAGCTTTCCGGCTCCCGGCAGGTGGCCGAAGCGGCCAAGCTCCGGGCGGATAAGCTGCAGGAAGAAAATGCGGCCCTGAAAAAGCAGCCCATCGCCGCTGTGGTGGATGAGGAAGAGGTAGACCGGCGGGCCAAAGCTCTGGCTCACCAGTGGGATGAGGAAGAACTGGACCGTCTGGCAGCAGAAAAGGCCTGGGGCCTTGCAGATGCCCGGAATTCTGAACTTGCCAAGGATAACACTGCCCTGCGCAAACAGCTGGCCACACTCCAAGCCCGCGCCAATGACAATACACAGGCCGATTTTGAGACCGCCAACTACTGCGCCAGCCTGTTCCGTTCGGCATGGGACACCTGCAAAGGCAGCTATTCCCGCCTGACCGGTGAAGATCTGGAGAGCACCTTCCAGACCCTGTGCGGCGCACTGAACAGCATCATGGAAGAAGCTTCCCTGCTCTGCCGTCAGCCCGCAGATTATGACGGAGGTGCAGCTGATGAACCCGATGTATGATCTTGCGCTGGACGGCTACGGCCTGCCGCTTGAGCCGCCCGACAACTATTACTTTTTGCCACGCGAACAGGAAGCAGAACAGGAGGACCCCGAAAATGACGAATGAATTGACCGTCCGGGTGGAGCACCCGGAACTGCCCGCGATCCGGTGGAACGAGACCGAGGTACAGCAGAATCTGACCGAGATGCTGGCCGCCTACACCGGCCGCGTCTACACCCCGGACACCATCAAGGATGCCAAGGCTGACCGCGCCGCCGTGAACAAGCTGGACAAGCAGCTCAGCGATGCCGCCCGCAGCGCCAAGGCTTTTTACATGAAGCCGTTGGAAGAGTTCTTGCAGAGTGCCAAGCAGATGCAGGGTCAGTGCAAGGCTGTCTCCGGTGCCATTGACCAGCAGGTCAAGGCTGTGGAGGAAGCCGAGAGGCAGGATAAGCAGGATGCGCTGCGGGCTGTCTATGCCGACTGCATCGGAGAACTGCGGGAGCTTATCCCCTTTGACCGCCTGCTTGTGTCCCAGTGGCTGAACAAGACCTATGATCTGGCAAAGGCCAGCCGGGAGCTGCGCCGGGATGTTGAAACACGGCGGAAAGAGTTGAAAATCATTCAGGACACCTGCGGCGAAGATGCTGAAACCTGCAAGCTGGAATATCTTCGTGTGCTGGATCTGAACGCCGCACTTGCCGAACACCTGCGCCTGCAGGACAACCGGGAAAAGCTGCGCCGCGCAGAAGCAGAAAGGCAGGCCGCAGAACGTGCCCGCGCAGCCGCACCGGTGATCATCCCTCCCACCGAGGAACAGCGTCAGCTCAAGGCGGAAGCTGAACAGAGCGCCCAGAGCAACGCCTTTATCACCGCTTCCGGTCGGCTGGACTGTGAAGTGCTGCAGCGCTTTGCAGCACCTGCACAGCCGGAACTCCCTGCCCGCAAGCAGTATCGTTTCTGGGTGGAGTTCACCCGCGAGGATATCGCATGGTTCAAGCAGGGAGCCGCAGAGCGCGGTTTCCGCTATGGTTCTATCAAATAATTTTGGAGGTATTTACTTATGGCACTTACTCGTTCCGGCGCACCCGCGCCTACTTCGTCCGTTTCCAATGCACAGGCTCTGGCAAACCGTTCCGTCCAGAACGCCAACCGTGCAGGCAGCACTGCTATGCAGGCCGCATCCCCGTCCGTTCCGGTGGAGATCACTGCTGCCGATGGCCAGCACCTCATCGTCAGTTTTGACGAAGTACGGCGTTTTATTTGCGACAAAGCCACCGATGCTGAATGCAAAATCTTTCTGGAGACCTGCAAGCAGTACAAGCTGAACCCCTTCACCAAGGAAGCCTATCTGATCCACTACGACAACAAGAACGAGGACACCGCCAGCACCATCGTGCTGGGCAAGAACTGTTATCTGCAGATGGCCGAGCGCAACCCCAACTTTGACGGCTTTGAAGCCGGCGTGATCGTCCTGACCGCAGATGGCCAGTTGCTGAACCGTGAGGGTTCTATCGTCTATGATGGTGGAGACGGCGGCGAGACCCTTCTCGGCGGCTGGGCAAAGGTCTACCGCAAGGACCGCACCCGCGCCAGCTATGAGGAAGTCAAGCTCAGTGAGTATGACACCGGCAAATCTCTCTGGAACGGCAAAAAGGCCACCATGATCCGCAAGGTGGCTTTGGTGCACGCCCTGCGTGAAGCATTTCCTTCTACTTTCGGCGCTCTGTACGATGAGAGCGAGGTGCGTGTGGATGCCGAAAGCACCGCTCGTGAGGTGCCGCCTGAAGAACTGCCGGTGCTGGATCCTTACACAGGTTCTCACCGTCACCGCAAGACAGCAGGCACCCTGATCCCTGCCCCGGATGCACCCTCTGCAGAGGAAAACGCCGATGATCCGTTTGGCGGTGATGATGCATGATCGTCCAGACCAAGAACGGCATCATGCTGCACGGCGAGATTTCCAAAGACCCGGTACTCCGGGACGCCGGGCAGAAGCATGTGCTGAAATTCGATCTGAAAGCCAGCCGCACACAGGACGAGACCGGCAAATGGCAGAGCTTCTTTGTGGGCGTGAACCTCTGGCACGGCATCGACCAGTGGGACGGCATGCTGCAGAAAGGCGATCAGGTCACAGTTTTTGCTCAAAAGCTGAAAGAGCGGGAGTATAACGGCAAGATCTATTACGACGTGGACGCGGATGATGTTCAGCCCGGCGGGCTGGTGACATTCCGCTGGCTGCAGCAGATGATCGACTTGATGGCGCAGCCCGGCCCTCCGCCAGAACCTGCAGAGCCTGAAGCAGGCCCGGCAGACCTTCAGGGTGCGCAGATGTACCCCGGTGAAAGCCTTGCAGACTACGCGCCGCACAGCACCAGCGCTCCGGAAGCGGCCCCATCTGCCGAATACGATCCCATCAACGATGATGCCGACGACCTGCCGTTCTGACCTCGCAAGCTGTGCTATCCGGCTATACGGGCATTTCACACGAAAGGAGGTCGGGCTGTGGGCATCGACACAACACGCGGCTTCGTAGCATTTCCCCGCGGTCTGATCGACTGGGAGTGGTACACAGAACCCAACACTGCCCGCCTGTTCTTTCATCTGCTGCTCACGGCCAACTGGCAGGAAAAACAGTGGCAGGGCATCACCATCCACCCCGGAGAACTGGTTACAAGCCAATCTCAGCTGGCAAAACAGCTGAATTTGTCAATTCGGAATGTTCGGACTGCTTTGGAGCACTTGCAGGCGACAGGCTATGTGACAGTCAGAACCGGGCCAAAATACAGCGTTGTTTCAATCAATAATTATAATTTGTTCGTTGGTGCTGACAGGCAAAGTGACAGTCAGGCGACAGGCAACCGACAGGCTGCCGACAACAACTTAACAAATATAACAAAGAAACCATTAAAACAATCGTCGTCTGCGCGTGCGCGCGAGACTGCCGGGACGAGGACGACGACCCATCCCGCAGTGGATGAATTTGAATCCTGTATCTGCAAGCTGAGTGCCACAAGTAAAGCTGAGCTGATGGCCTACGCGGAACGGCTGGGTTCAGAACTGGTATCTGCCGTGATCCTGAAGTGTTCTGATCTGGGCGGGCACAGCTGGGCCTATGTCCGCAAGGCGCTGGCAGAAGCTGAATCGCAAGGGTGCAGGTCTGCCGAGGAGTACCGCCTGACGAATCCGATCGGAGCCGGACGGAATAAACGTGTAGACCGAACCGAGCCCAGCGGGAACGACTGGCTGAAGAATGCCACGCGGCGCAGGCCGCTGATAAAAAAAGAAGCAGCAAAGGAGGACGCATCCGATGTATCGGAACCCTGAACACTACCCGGATCCGACGGCGGGTGCCGCCCTCTGTCAGCTGCGCAGAAAGGAGAACCGTTTGAATACCGGAAAACAGTTTGAAGCGGACTGGAAGAAGTCCATGCCGCCGGATGCCTGGTGCTATCGGCTGAAGGACAGCGCCGCTACCTACTACGGCGGCAACGAAAACTTGAGCTTCTCTGTGGACAACATCTGTGACTTCGATGTCTACCGTTACCCCATGCACCACTATTTTGAACTCAAGACCATCGAAACACCCAGCATCCCGCTGACGAAGATCTTTGGCAGCTTTGACCGGGACAAACAGAAATATCATAAGCTCAAACATATCACCGACATGGCCGCTGCGGCTTCCTACAAGGGCCAGACGGCCCATGTGGTGATAAACTACCGCGGCAAGGTGAACCGCACCTTTGCCGTGCCCGCCAGCGCTGTGCTGGAGTACATGCAGACCCAGACCCGCAAAAGTATCCCGTGGCAGTGGGCCGCCCTCAACGGCATTGAGGTGGAGCAGCACCTGCTGCGAATTCACTGGCGGTATGACGTGGATGGGCTGCTGAAAAAACTGGAAGGAGATCATGCTGGGAATGGCAGATATCAGAACATGGACACCCGAGAGTGATGTCCTAAAGCCGGGAGAGATCAGTGGTGTGCAGGAAATCCGGTCGTGGTTTGAACGCCTGCCCCGGATGCGGGCGCTGATCCGGCAGCAGCAGGAACACATCGAAAGCCTGCGCAGCGCCGCCACCACGACTACCTCCAGCAACTCCGGTGCGCCGGGCCATTCCGGCACCAGTGACAAAGTTGGCACCAACAGCGATGCAGCCATGGACGCGGAAACAAAACTGGCCGAACTGAAATGCCAGTATGCCGAGATGCAGAAAGATGCCATTGATGTGGCTTACCTGCTTCATGCTGATCCGGTATCGATCAAACGCAGCCGGTGTCTGATCCTGTCTTTTGTGGAAGGCAAGCGACATGCCGAGATCGCGCCTGAAGTCGGTTATTCCAATCCGTCTCAGGTCTCAAGGGCCATTTCGGAAGGTCTGGCGCAGCTGGCAGAACTCACGAATGAATTGAATCTTAGTTGACCCTGTACATTTTGCACAATGTCAGAGGGCATTGTTTTTACACGCTCTGGTATTTACTTGTTATCGGCATCTGTGTTATCGTGGTACCATCGGCAGAGCCGGAAAGGCCCACCGATATACGCAGTCTCCGAAGTGCATCCTCCACAGACATCATCGATTACTTCCTTACTCGACGGGATAGCTACTTCTCACTGGCACTTCGCGGACTGCTTCTATGCGATACACTGAAACAAAGGCAGCCTGCCGCTCATGAGAGACAGGAGGCGGTTCGATTCCGCCGTATCGCACCGTATGGCGCATGGACTAGACAACCCGCAAGGCCGCACGTGCAACCTCCCGTGCCAAGAAAAGGCCTTAGAATCCTTGCCAAGGTGTAGCTTTCCTGACAGAATGTGCGCCAACCAACAGCCCCGGCGGAGAACCGGAGCTGTTTTTATATGGCCGCCTGAGCGCAGTTTGGAGCGCGGCGCGTGTGTGTAGACACGGCTGGTTCGATTCCAAGGGCGGCTTTTTACTCTGGTAGCTCAATTGGCAGAGCGATGGTCTCCAAAACCGTAGGTTGCAGGTTCAAGGCCTGCCCAGAGCGCCATGCAATGTACAGTCGGGGGACGGCTGTGCAAAGCATAGCGGGGCATCTGGCCGCGAAAGTTCCAGATGCAGCGGCACCCGCCCGTTTTACGCCTGTCCGTCAAACTGAATGCATGGGTGCTGCTTATTTTTTTGAATATCCCGCCGTTCGGATCTTCCGGGCGGCTTTTTGATTTTACGGCAAGAGAGGTGGTGAGGATGACCGACAAGCAGGCGCGGTTCTGTGAAGAGTATATGATCGACCTGAACGCGACACAGGCGGCCATCCGCGCCGGATACAGCCCCAAAACAGCCCAAGAGCAGAGTGCTCGCCTGTTATCAAATGTTATGGTTCAAAATCGTCTTGCCCAGCTGCAGGCCGAGCAGAGCCGCCGAACCGGTGTATCTGCTGATCGCGTCGTGAGGGAGCTTGCGAAGATTGCTTTTGCAAACGCCAGCGACCTGATCGACCCGGAGACTGCATCCGTCAAGCTGGATGCCTCGCGGGACGATCTGGCCGCGATTCAGTCCATCAAGGTCAAGAGCTTTGGCGAGGACGGTTTGGAACACGAGGTCAAACTTGCAGATAAGCTCCGAGCACTTGACCTGTTGGGCAAGCATCTGGGTATGTACAAAGACGCATCCGAAAAAGAAAATGCCGCTGCTCAAAATAACGACATACAGACCCTTGCGGATCTGCTGCAACGGCCTGTTCCAAACCGCGATATCAAGGACTTTGAAGAATGAACATTCCGGCTCCATTTTCTGAAAACCAGATGCGGTTCTTCTGGAACTGCTTCGACCATTGGTTCAACGTTGCCGAGGGCGGCAAGCGCGGCGGCAAGAACGTTCTTATCACCATGGCTTACTGCACCATTCTGGAAAAGCATCCCAGCAGAATACACCTCATTGCGGGCGTATCCACTGCAACGGCCCGGCTGAACATTCTGGACTGTGACGGTTTTGGCCTGAAAAACTATTTTGAGGGCCGATGCCGTGAGGGCACCTACCAGAACCGCGACTGCCTGTACATTCAGACGGCCACCGGCGAAAAGGTGGTGCTGGTATCCGGCGGTGGCAAAGCCGGTGATGAAAAGCTCATCAAGGGCAACACCTACGGTACCGCATACATCACCGAGGTGAACGAGTGCAGCGAAGCATTCATTCAGGAAGTGTTCGACCGTACCCTGTCCAGCCCGGACAGAAAAGTGTTTCACGACCTGAACCCCAAGGCTGAGGGTCACTGGTACTACAAGACCATTCTGGACTTCCACGAAGCGAAGCAGCGTGAGAACCCCGACTATGGCCTGAACTACGGCCACTTCACCATCGCGGACAACATGAGCATTTCAGACGACCGTCTGCGGGCCGTGCTGGCCACCTATGACCGCAAGAGTATCTGGTATGCCCGCGACATTCTGGGCCAGCGCAGAGCCGCCGAGGGCCTGATCTACGATATGTTTGACTTCACGGCCAATGTCTATACGGTTCCGCCCACTGCAATGCAGGCCGTTTCCACCCGCACCATTGCGGTAGACTACGGAACCTTGAACCCAACCTGTTTTCTCTCGATCTTTGACGACGGTGAAACTGTCCGTGTTGACCGGGAATACCGATGGGATGGCCGCAAGGAACGCCGCCAGAAAACCGATGAAGAATATGCCGACGACTTCATGGCCTTTATGGGAGATAACCCCTGTGCGGCCTATGTGGACCCGTCGGCGGCATCTTTCATCACCGCACTGCGCCAGCGCGGCGTCTATGTCATGGAAGCCAACAACGATGTGCTGAACGGCATCCGCCGGTGCAGCACCCTGATCTCCAAGCGCCGACTGCTGGTAAGCAAAGCCTGCATCGGCCTGCTGGACGAGTTTGGCCTTTACCGCTGGGACGATAAGGCTGCACTGCTGGGCGTGGAGAAACCCGTAAAGGAGAACGACCACGCAATGGATGCCCTGCGCTATTTTGTAAATTCCCTGCCTGATTGGAGGTTTGAGCATGTCCAGGCGTAACAAGAACCGCCCCGCCGGGGGCACACAACCGAATACCCTGACACTGGATGCTTTCTCCAACCCGCTGTTCCGGCTGGGCTATGGCAGCCAGAGCCCGCTGGAAGCCACCAGCTATCCGCTCACCCGAATGACCGGCAACTATGCGCTGCTCAACAGCCTCTACCGTGAAAACTGGGTCGTGCAGAATGTTGTTGGCCTGATGGTGGACGATATGCTGCGGGAATGGTACGAACTCAAGGACGCTGCGCCCGATCAGCTGAAAGCTCTGCATCGTGCTGAGCAGCGCGCCGGTCTGCGCAGATGTATTTCCACCGGCCTGAAATGGGGTCGCCTGTATGGCGGTGCCGCCGGGCTGATCCTGATCGCCGGGCAGACCGACCTTTCACAACCGCTGGACCCCGACAGCATCCAGCCCGGCAGTTTCCGGGGCCTGTACATCCTTGACCGCTGGCAGGGTATCTCACCGGAACCGGGCCTGACCTTTGAGGGTGGCGAGGTGGTGCCTGCGTTCTATTCCATCAACGATGCCGCCGGGCATATCGTCACCCGGGTGCATCACTCCCGCGTCGTCCGGTTCATTGGCAGAGAACTGCCGGAACTGGAACGGCAGGCGGAGCTTTACTGGGGCGAATCCGAGGTGGAAGCCCTGTACAAGGATGTTGTGGACCACGATAATGTTTCGGCCAACATGGCAGCGCTAACCTTTCAGGCCAACATCAACACCATGGAGGTCAAGGGTCTGGAACAGCTGCTTTCCCTTTCCAGCCCGGATGTGCAGCGGCGCTTCTGGAACACCATGCAGGCCCAGAGTGTGCTGCGCTCCAACTTTGGTGTACAGCTGGTGGAACAGGGCAACAAGATCAACAATACACAGTACACCTTCACCGGCCTGAAGGAAGTGTACGAGAGCATGTGCCTGAACCTGTGCGGCGCATCCCACTACCCTATGACGAAGCTGTTCGGACGCTCTCCTGCCGGCATGAACGCCACCGGCGAAAGCGATTTGAAGAACTACTACGACTATGTGGATACCCTGCGGGAAAGCAGACTGCGCCCGGTTCTGGAAAAGCTGCTGCCTGTTCTGGCCCGTTCCGCAGGCATCCAGCTGGAAGATGCAGACCTCAGCTTCCCGCCGCTGTGGACACCAACCGCAAAAGAGACCGCCGACATTGCCAAAATCAAGGCTGACAGCATCGTTAGTGCGTTTCAGTCCGGCTTGCTGGATGTGCCCGCTGCACAGCAGGAGCTGCGCCGCCTGAGCGATGAGACCGGCATGTTCGGCAGTATCACCGATGAAGCCATTGCCGCTAATGCGGGCAAGACTTATCAGGACGTGACCGCCCTGCGCGACCCGCTGGCGGGGCTGACAGAAAATCTGACCGGAATGGAGGTTCCTACTGCGGACACCTCGGTATTCGATTTCAACTCCCGCCACGACCCCTCCGACGGACGCTTTACAAGCGGCGGCGGGAGCGGTAAAATAGAGAAAACCAAGTACGCACCGTCTCCGCAGAGGAGCGAGAGCAAAATTCAGCTCAAACCCAAGACCTATGCAAGGCTCACCGGTGTGTTGAACACGCAGTACCCGGGGCTGCTGGCTGGTGAAAAGGTCATTATTCGGGATGCCAATTATCAGTACCACGTTACTGCAGATGGCTTTGGTGGACTGAGCGTTGAACGGCGCATTCCAATCACGAACAGGAGGAAAAAATGAGCAAGCAGGAATCTGTATGGGTGCAGTATGTTCGTGAGCACTATGAACCTGCCTCTGATGTCGAGATGTCCTATGAGGACGAAAATAATTTGCTTTGGCTTTTGAATGCACCGGCAGGATATCAGGTTGAGGACGAGATGCTTGAGTATGCACAAAAGCACCCGGATGCAAGCATGAAAGAACTTATCGAATACTTCGATGAAGTTGCCCCGGACGGGCTTACTCCGGGCGACGATGGGCTAGACCTTGAGGAGAATTGACCTATGGCCAAGGATGATTACTTTGTTCTTGCATATCGCATTCTTTCATATCTCTACGCCTGCTTCAAAGCTGGCGAACGGCCTGATATGGACTGCATTTCAGCGGATGTTCTTCATATCCCCGTGGGGTACTGGTTCAACATCATGCGCAGCCTGACAGAAGAAGGCTATATTGTAGGGCTTGTTTTCCCTGCGTCGATCGGCTCCGCTGTCAGCGTCAAAGTCATTGACCTTCGCATTACGCAGAAAGGCATTGAGTTTTTGCAGGAAAACAGCATGATGAAAAAGGCCGCTGCTTTCCTCAAAACGATCAAGGAAACAGTGCCCTGCATTTAATTTAACAGTACAAGCGTCAGACGAAAGTCCGGCGCTTTTCTTTTGCCCATTTTCAGGAGGAAGCCTATGCCCACCCTTGCCCGTGCATCCCCTGACCGGGAACTGGAACGGCTCATCCGGCTGTACCTGCGTGCCGAAACAGATATCATCAACGAGATCGGCCGTCTGCGCAGTCAAGGCCTTGTGGATTATCACGCTGTGGCTGCTCTGGAACGGGTGCAGGCCATTCTCCGCCAGCTGGAAACGCAGGACTGGGAGTATGTACCGCGCCTTGTGGAAGCGCAGTTCTATGTGCGCCGCCCGGATGCCAGAGCTGTGCCCGTCGAGACGGTAGAAAAGCATCGGGCCGGGTATCTCAATGCTAAGACCCTCACCAGCACCCATATGTGCGCCGCCCGGATGCCAGAGCTGTGCCCGTCGAGACGGTAGAAAAGCATCGGGCCGGGTATCTCAATGCTAAGACCCTCACCAGCACCCAGACGGACATTGTGCAGCGGCTGACCATGAACCTCATGGGCCAGCTGACCGATGCCCACAGCACTGTGCTGGCAGGCCTGCAGAGTGCCCTGCTGGGCCGCACGGAACCGGACATTTACCGGCGCGTTGGGCTGGAACAGGTAGCCGAACAGCAGGCTGCAGGGCGTGGCATCAACCAGAGCGTGCCCGCCTTTGTGGACGCTCTGCGCCGGGAAGGCGTGACAGCCTTCACTGACAAAGCAGGCCGGAACTGGAGCCTGCACACCTATGCAACAATGGTCTCCCGCTCCACCTCGCGGCAGGCAGAGATCTTGTCTGTGATAACCGCTGACCCGGAACAGGATCTATACCAGATCAGCGCCCACGGCACCACCTGTGCCCTGTGCGCTCCCTACGAGGGCCGGGTGTATAGCCGCAGCGGAAAAGACCCGGACTTCCCGCCGCTTTCAGACGCCTTCGGCAAGATGGACCCCGCTGGGCCGGATGATCTTTCCAACAGCTGGCTGAACATCCACCCCAACTGCCTGCACAGTCTCCGCCCGTGGACACCGGCAGGACGCACGCCGGAAGAGCTGGAACGCATCAAACGTTTTTCAAGCCCAAAGACGAACCCCTACAGTCGCGACCCGCGCACCGAAGCACAGATCAAAGCCTACCGCGACAAAGAACAGGGCCGTGCCAAGTGGCTTGCTCAGTACCGGCAGTGGGAACGCTACCGCACCGCCCTGGGCGACGAGGTACCCAAGACCTTTGCCACCTTCCAGCGGCACAAGCTGGCCGGGGATGAAAAATATCAGGGCTGGGTGAGCGCTTACCGTGACCGCCAAACCTGAAACGAACACGATGCAGACAGCACCGTGTTTTTTTATACCCATTTTTCGGAGGTGATGCCCCTTGATTGCCTATTACGGCAGTAAAATCAGCGAACACATGACCAAGACCCCGGAGGGCTTCCTCATCTGCCATGACGTGCCCATTGCGCGCATCGGCCAGCAGGAATACTTTGCCGGGGAACTGGGCCTTGACGGCGATCCTGACCGCCTTGTGCAGGTGCAGCGCCGCCCTGAAGATGTGTTCGACCCGGCAGCAGTTGCCAGTTTCGAGGGTAAGGATGTAACCCAGAATCATCCTCCTGAACGCCTGATGCCGGAAAATCACGCCCTTTACGCCAAGGGCCACGCAGAGAATGTTCACCGGGAGGGCGATTATCTTGTCGCTGACCTTCACCTGAAGGATCCCGGCCTGATCTCTGATGTGGAAAACGGCGTGACGCGGGAGGTGTCCTGCGGCTACCGGTGCTGCTACACGCCGGATGGCACGGGATACCGCCAGACTAATATCCGAGGAAACCATGTTGCGATCGTGCCCAGAGGGCGCGCAGGGCATCTGGTTGCCATTCAGGACAGTGCCGCCGCACCGGCGGAGAAAGGAACTGCAATGAACGAATCCGAAAAGAACCCCGCCGCTGTTGTGACTGCCGCGCCGGAAGCCGCACCCGCATCTGCGCCGGAAGCTGAACCCGCAAAAGACGCACAGCCCCCTGTGGCCGAAACTGCCCCCGCAGAGGACAGTGTCCCGCCTGCACCGGCAGAAAAGCCCGCAGGCAACAGTATTGATGCCAAGCTGGATGCTATCCTGAACGCCGTGACCACGCTGGTAAAGGCGCTGTCGCAGAAGGCACAGGAGCCTGTACAGCCGCCCGCCGACGCTGACCCCGGCAAGGATGACGGCGTGGACGGCCTGCTGGCAGGCATCACCAAGGCCGCACAGGACAGCGCAGCACAGGCTGCCCACCGTTCCGGCCGCACCAGCTACGAAGCAGCCTGTGAAGAATCGCAGGCCGCGTATGACGCATTCAACCCGCACAAGCATAAGGAGGCTTGATCGTATGGCACTTTCTCAGCTCAATCCGCAGATCATCGGCGCGGAGATGGAGCACGGCTTTGCCGGTTCCTACGCACGCCAGCCCGACATGATCGTTGTCACTCGCCCTGTGGGCGAAAAAGAGCCCCTGCCCTTCGGCATGGCTCTGATGTATGATGCAAATGGTGCCGTTGTCCTGATGCAGGGCTCCGGCGTTACCGCAGACAGGTTTGCGGGCGTTGCAGGCCGCGAGATGCGCTCTGCCCTGTCTTACACCGACCAGAACACCGGCGCATACACCACCGGCGATGCTGGCAGCGTGTTCCAGCGCGGCAGCATCAACGTGCTGTGCCAGAAGGGCACCCCGAAGCGCGGCGGCGCAGTGTACGTGCGCATCATCAAGAACACTTCGCTCCCCAATGCTGTCGTGGGCGGCTTTGAGGCCGAGGCAGACAGCACCAGCGCCAACACCGTAAAGCTGACCGGTTGCCAGTGGGGCGGCTCTGCAGACGCAAACGGCGTGGCCGAGCTGGTCATTCTCACCCGTCAGAACGTGTAACAGGAGGAACAGAATATGGCAGATTTCCAGAATGTCGGCAATTTCGATGCCGGTGTGTTTACCCCGAAGCTGGGCGGTGTTGCGCCGTCCGGCTCTTCTTTTACCATGGACGCAGCAGGCATTGCGTCTGGTGGCGCATTCCTGACCAGTGAGCTGGAAAAGCGTGACCCGCTGATCCGCAAGCCCCTCACCAGCGTCACCTATGCCCGCGATATCCCCATCCAGACCGGCGGCGGCTGGGTGGACTACGTCACCGCCATGAACGTGGCCTACGGCATCACCGGCGGCTCCGGCTCCGGTGCTGTGGGTGCAGGCGGTGCCAACGGCACGCCCATCATTCAGGCCAACGTTGCCAAGGGCGCATACAAGGCGCACCTGTTCAGTGCGGCTCTGCGCGTGAACTTCGTGGACATGCAGCGCTCCAACCTCATCGGCCGCAGCCTTGATCAGCTGCTGCAGGACGGCATCCGCCTGACCTACGACAAGCACATGGACGCCAACGTCTACACCGGCTTTGAGGATTACGGCACCACCGGCCTGATGAACAACCCCAATGTCACCGAGACCACTGCTGCAGCCACCGGCACCGGTTCCTCCACCCAGTGGAAGGACAAGAGCCCGCAGCAGATCCTGAAGGACGTCAACGACTTGCTGAGCGCCGTGTGGGCTGCCTGCGAGTACGACACCGACGCCATCCCCAACCACATCCTGCTGCCCTATGAGCAATACAACTACATCCTGACCACCATGGTTTCCGATCTGGCATCCGAGACCATCTACGACTTCCTGATGAAAAACAACGCTGCTGTGAAGAACGGCGGTGAGCTGTTCATCGGCGGCTGCCGCTGGTGCAAGGGTGCAGGCACCGGTCAGGGCGACCGCATGGTGGGCTACGTCAACAAGCCCCGCTACATCAAGATGGATGAGCTGGTGCCCATGAGCCGCATCATGACCGCGCCCAACGTCACCAATGTCTGCTATGACACCGCGTACATGGCCAACATTTCCGAGGTGCAGCTGTTCTATCCCACCTCCATCCTGTACGTGGACGGCATCTGAGAAAGGAGAAGCATCATGTTCATCCTCGCAAAGCGCAATATCATCATTCCCAGCCCGGAAACCGGCATGAAACCGGTCGTCCTGAAAAAAGACGGCTTTGCCACCGTGCCGGACTGGGCTGCGGAAACCGCCTATTTCAAGGCTCTGTGCGCTGACGGCAAGATCGTTGCCACCGAGCACAGCGACAAGGCGGCGCAGGCCGCAGCCGAAAAGCCGGTCAAGACCCGCCGGGCAAAGGCCGAGGAGAAGCCTGCTGAAGCCGATGCAGAAGCCCCTGCGGCAGAGTAAGGAGCACGACATGATGGAAAACCAGCCGTTTTGCGGTGTCCGTCAGCAGGCCGCTGATCTCGGCCAGAACACCGGCGATTACACCGCCGGGCAGTTCAAGGAAGAATATCCGCAGTTCTGCAATGCCGACGGCAAGTGTCACCTGCCGGATGCTCTGCTGAATGAGATCGTGCGCATGGCCAATGTCAGCGTACAGCCGGACAAATGGCTGGACAGCTGGCACTACGCCGTGGGGCTGTATGTGGCACATTACGTGACCCTGCAGCTGCGCACCTTTGCTGAAAGCAGCGCAACGCCTGCGCAGGCTGCAGCTTCCGGTGCACTGGTGGGCGTGGTGAAATCCGCCACACTGGGCGACAGTTCTGTGACCTACGACACCTCCGCCCTGACCGCAGGCACTGAGGACTGGGGCGACCTGAATGCTACCACTTACGGCCAGATGCTGGCCAACCGCGCCCGGTTCATCGGGCTTGCGGGCAGTTATGTGATCTGAGGTGATGAAGGATGGACTGGACGGACTGGTACACCGACACGGCAGATGTGTTCCGCAATGAGAAAGTGACCGAGAACAGCCTGACCCACATGGAACGCAGGCAGGTGCTTTCCGGTGTTGCCTGCCGGGTCTATCAGACAAAGCCCAGCGGGCTGCAGATGAACCAGACTGCTGCCAGCATCACCCAGACCGATAAGCTGGCCTGCGGCATCGAAGTGGATATCAAGCCCGGAGATGAGCTGGTGATCCACAGAGGTGCAAAGCTGGGTTATACTGCGCCGGACGAGCGCTATTTTGCAGACACACCGGAGCGTTATTATGAACCCTTCGGTGCGGTCATGCCGGGGCTGGCCCATCAGGAGATCACACTGTTGAAGCAGGAGCGTGTGAAATGACGCTGGATGAATACATTCAAAAACTGGAAGCAGCTCAAAAAGTTCTGCCGGATATGATTTCTGTTGCCGCGAAGAACGCCACCATCCGCGCAGTGGAAGCCGCACAGGAAAAGACCCCGCCCACAGCAGACAGCCTGAGCGGCATCAACACCCGCACCGGTGAACTGAAGCAGCATTGGGCCACGGACAGCAAGATCATCCCGGAGCAGCAGGCCGGGCAGTATGTCACCGAGCTGAATAATAACAAAGAATATGCTTCTTTTGTGAATGACGGCCACCGGATGGACAAACATTTTGTGCCCGGCCTGTATGTGAACCCTGCTTCCGGCCTGCTGGAATATGACCCCAGCCGGAAAGATGAGGTGGGCATCATGGTGGGCACCCAAACGCAGTACGTGGAAGGCTTGCACATGACCGATGCTGCCCAGCAGGCTTACGAAGAAACGCTGCAGGCGGAACTGGAAAGAACCGGCAGAGAGCTGGAAAGGATTCTGAGATGAACTTTACCGTTACCACCATTGCACGTTCGCTGGCGGCACATCTCGCGCCTGTCCTGCCCGGTGTGCAGATGCTTGAAGATCCCGCCCAGCAGGGTGTAGAACCGCCCTGCATGTTCCTGCAGCAGCGGTATTCCAACATCAAACCGCACCCGGGTGGGCGCTGGCTGCGCACCATCGGCGTAGACCTGACCTATCTGCTGGATTACAACCTGCCTGACCTGCAGCAGCAGTACAGTGCCGCCGCAGAAACCTTAGACCTCTGCATGGAGGTGTTTCCCTATACCGATGGTACAGACACCGCCCTGCTGCGGGCCTATGACCGCAAGACAGACATTGATTCCGACGGTTTGCATTACAAATTCGAGCTGCGTATTTTTGTGGAAAAGCCCGAAGATGCTGTAAAGATGCAGACCCTGAGCATCGATCAGAAGGTGGATAAATGAAAGAAAAAGAAACCCAGTATCGCCGTGAAGTTCTGCTGAAGGACCCGCGTTTTGCGAGATATCAGCCGGACTTTCTGGCTGCGGTACTGAACAAACCGTATTACACCCTCGCAGAGGCGCAGGCCGCTGTGAAAGATTTTTGGAAGGAGTGACCCGCTATGGCAGCAGGTGGAACCTTTACCGTACAAAACAAAGTCCGGCCGGGCGTTTACTTTCGCTTCCGGTCTAAGAACAAACAGGATCTGACCGTCGGCGACCGCGGCATTGCTGCGCTCTGTGAACCTCTGCATTGGGGTCCGACGGCCAAAGTGATTGAGATCGATGCCGGTGCCGACATGACCGTGTACACCGGTTATGATATTACTGCGCCGGAAAACCGGTTTCTGACCGAGATCTTCAAGGGCACCAACCGCACGGCAGCGCCCCGCAAGGTACTGCTGTACCGTCCCACGGCCAGTGGTGCCGTAAAAGCCACCATGGAGATCGCGCCGCTGACCGCTACCGCAAAGTATGTGGGCGTACGCGGGAACGATATCTCCGTCGTTGTGACGGCGCTTTCCTCGCCGGAAGGCAGCTTTGAGGTCTCAACTGTAGTGGATGGTGAGATCAAAGACCAGCAGACCGCCAAGACGGTGGAAGAACTGGCTGCAAACAGCTGGGTGGACTGGAGCGGCACCGGCGCTCTGACTGCCAATGTAGGAACTGCCCTGACCGGCGGAGAGGACGGCGTGGTAGCAGCTTCGGCTTACAGCGCATTCCTGACCGCCATTGAGCCCTACAAGTTCGATGTGCTGATCTACGATGGCGCGGACAACACGGCGCGTACCGCGATGGAAAGCTTCATCAAGCGGGTCAATACCGAGACGGGCCGCTATTCTCAGCTGGTGGAATCCGGCAGCACCAATCCTGACACCCGCTATATCGTCAACGTGGATTCCGGCGCTGTTCTGGATGATGGCACAACCCTGACCCCGCAGCAGGTGTGCTGGTGGGCAGGCGGCGCACTGGCTGCAGCCACCTATGGCGAAGACCTGACCAACGCCGTCTATCCCAATGCTGTGGACATCTCTCCCCGGCTGACCCACAGCCAGTACGTGGATGCCATCAATTCCGGCAAGTTCGTCCTGAATGCCGATGATGGTACAGTCCGCGTGGAGTATGATATCAACTCTCTGGTCACCTACACTTCGGAGATCGGCGAAGTATACCGCTACAACCGTACCATGCGGCTGTGCAACACCATCGCCAACGACCTGTATTCTCAGTTCTCCAAGAACTATGTGGGCATTGTGGACAACACCGATGCGGGCCGCATGGAGTACAAGAGCGCCGTCGTGAAGTACCTGACCCAGCTGCAGGCATCCGGTGGCATCCAGAACTTTGATGGCGAAACCGATGTCACCGTTGAGAAGGGCGATGCCAAGGACGCGGTGCTTATCACGCTGGCGATCGAAGCCGTGGGCAGCACCAACAAGATCTACATCACGCTGGATGTGGCGTAAGGAGGGATTTTAATGTATTTGCTTGCACAGGACACCCTGAACGGTGCCGAAGGCAAAATCACCGTTACTCGTGATGGCCGCATCACAGAGATCTGCGGCATGAAAAACATCAAGACTGTGGCTGGCATTCAGACCTCGGACATGAAGACCATCGGCACCCGCACGGTGCAGAAAAAGGCCAATGGTGTCACGCAGACCGGCACCGGCAATGTCTACTTTGGTTCCAACGGCAGCAACCTGTTCACCGATATGCTGCTGCAGTATATCAACACTGGTGTAATGGAAACCTTTGATATCACCATCACCAACAACGACCCCACGGCCAGCGTGGGCGATCAGGTCATGGGCTATTATGGCTGTATGCTGACCGGTGAGATCCCGCTGTCCATCCTGAACGACGACGAAGCAATGCTGAACTATGACTTCAATTTCAGCTACACCAAGGTAAACCGTCTGAAAGCATTTTCCGACCCGGTCAATCTGGGCAACTGATAGGAGGTATTCTTTATGAGCGCACTTTCCGCATTTCTGCATCCCGCTGTTCCTACGGAAGAAAAGGAGCTTGTCATTTCCAAGCGCTTTCTCGGCGCAGATGGCAAACCTGTTCCGTTTAAGATCCGCGCCCTGACCCAGGAAGAAAATTCTTCCCTGCTCAAGGCATCCACCCGCAAGAAAAAGGTAGGCCAGCAGTGGCAGGACGAGATGGATGCCAACGAATATTCCAGCCGCATGATCGTGGCAGCAACGGTATTCCCCGACTTTCACAGCGCTGAGCTGTGCGAAAACTATAACACCAAAGATCCTGTCCAGGACCCCGGCAAGATGCTGCTGTCCGGTGAGTTCCTCAAACTCATCACCGCCATCAACGAACTGTCCGGCTTGGATGAAGGCCCGGACGAAGAAGCAAAAAACTGATCGCCGGGGACCTCTGGGATATTGATGTTCTGACAGCTTACTACTGTTTTGACAATCTCGGCTGGTCCCCCGGTCAATACGATTCCCTGCCGGAGCGTGAAAAGGCTCTGGTCCGGGCATTTGCTTTGCGTACAATGGAAAAGCGCTTAAAAGAATCCCGACAGATGAAGGAGGCTGGACACAGTGGCTGATATCCATTCAAGGTTCATTCTGGACGATCAGGCTTCCAATCCGCTGGCCGGGTATATCACAGTCGCGAAGAATGCGGCTTCTGCCACCACCGCTGCACAGCGCCAGCTGAAAAGCTATGAATCCGCACTGCGGAGCACAGAGCTTGCTTCTGCTAAGGCAACTGCGGCCTTTGAAGCCAGTGCTCAGCAGCTGGATGCCATGCGCGCTGCCGGTGAAGCGGGCACCGCTGCGTACAAACAGCTTGAGACCCAGAACGAACGCCTGCGTTTGAAGGTGGAAGCGCTGGGTACACAAACCGGCATCCTTACCGGAAAAGCCCGTGAAACGCAGGCTGCGGTGGAAAAAGAAGCCGCCGCTATCCGAGAACAGGCCGATGCCGCTGAAAAAGCATCCAAAAGCACCAAAGAACTTTCGGACAATCAGAAAGCGGCCACGTCTTCCGCTGATGCTCTGACAAGCGCTGTGAAACGGCTCGCTGCTTCTTACCTCAGTATTCAGGGACTGAAAAAAGCCGTAGACCTTTCAGACAGCTTGGTTTCTACCCGCGCCCGGCTTGACCGTATGAACGATGGCCTGCAGACCACGCAGCAGTTGGAAACGATGATCTACCAGTCCGCGCAGCGTTCCCGCGGCAATTTTATGGACACCATGGGTCTGGTTTCCAAGCTGGGCACTATGGCGGGCAGCGCATTTGGCAACACAAAGGAGATCGTTCAGTTTGCAGAACAGTTGAACAAACAGCTTGCGCTCTCCGGCGCATCCGGGCAAGCTGCGCAGGCTGCAATCCTTCAACTGGAACAGGGCCTTGCATCCGGCGTGCTGCGCGGCGATGAGCTGAACAGCGTCATGGAGCAGGCACCGGCCATTGCAAGAGCCATTGCGGACTATCTGCAGGTGGATATGGGCAAGCTGCGCGAAATGGGTGCACAGGGGCAGATCACCGCCGCCATTGTAAAAAACGCCATGTTTGCAGCCGCAGCAGAGACCAACGCTGAATTTGCAAAAACCCCCATGACTTGGGCGCAGGTTTGGACGGTGGCTTCCAACGCTGCCATCCGTGCCCTTGACCCGCTGCTGTCAGCCATCAACTGGGTAGCGAACAACATCCAGACGGTTGTCCCCATTGTGATTTCTCTGGGAACCGCTTTTGGTGTGCTGCTGATTGCCGCCAACTGGACGAACATTCTGGCATTTGCTTCTGAGAAAGCCGCTGCCGCACAGGCATTTCTCAATGCCGTCATGGCCGCAAACCCGGCCGCACTGGCCGCTGCCGCCGTTCTGGTGCTGGTAGCTGCCCTGTATGCAGGTGTTGCTGTGATGAACCACTTTGCAGGCACAAGCGTTTCCGCTACAGGTATCATTACGGGCGCATTTGCTGTGATGGGTGCATTCGTGTTCAACAGTGTTCTGGTTCCCCTGCAGAATGGATTTGCCATGTTTGCAAACTTTGTGGGCAATGTGTTCACGAACCCGGTCGCAGCTGTGAAAGTTCTGTTCTATGATATGGCAATCACCGTTTTGCAGTATATGCAGAATATTGCGTCCGCTGTTGAGGGGCTTATCAACATGATCCCCGGCGTGACGGTCGATCTGACCAGCGGCCTGGGCGGCTGGATCACCGATCTTGCCAAAAAACGGAGCGATGAGATCCAGAACAGCGGCTATACCGAGTATGTGAAGCCGTGGGAGAACATGGATCTCGGAAGCGCCTACACCAGAGGATATGATTGGGGTTCCAACCTCAGCCTTGGCAACCTGTTCGGGCCGGGCGGTCTTGGCGATCTGGGCGTTCCTCAGGCAGCAGATGTCAATTCCCTGCTGAATAATGTTGGCGCAATTAAGAACAACACCGGTAAGATCGCAAAAACGGTTGATCTTTCAGATGAGCAGCTCAAGATGATGGTTGATATTGCGGAACGTAAATTCGTGAACAACATCAACCTCACCTCGCAGGCCCCGGTCATTACTGTTCAAGGCCAGAACACCGGAAACACTGAAGCCGACCGCCAGAGCCTTGCCGATCTTCTGGGCGACCTCATTATGGAGCGCGTGCAGAGTGGCAGTGTCGTTGCGGTCAATTAAGGAGAATGTATGCCGAGCCTTTACCGCATTTATTTTTCACGGGACAGCACCGTGCTGTCCCTGCCCATCAACCCGGAAAAGCTTCCGGAGACCAAAGAATCCGACAATGGCGAGTATAATGTGCTTGGCCTTGGCCCTGTCATGCAGCCGCGCACGCCAAAGCTGCGTAAGGTAACGATCTCCGGTCTGTTTCCCGGACGCAGGCTCCCATGGATGAGCGCGGCCGTGTTTTTACCGCCATCGGTGTACATTACGTTTTTCAAGAGCGCAATGGATCAGAAAAGGCCCATCGTCTATACGCCGGTGCGCTATTATGAGAACGGCACCCCGTTTCTGGGTGGCGGCATGGGTTTTGAGTGCCTTGTTACCAGTTTCAAGACCGAGGAGCGCGGCGGCGAGACCGGCGACTTTTACTTTGACCTGACCATTACTGAATACAAGGACTTTTCACCGCAGAAGGCTGTTCTGCAGGGCAGCAGCGGAAACTTCTCGCCTGCAGCCACTACGGCATCCTCTGCGCTGAACACTGTCACGCGGGCGCTTTCTGCCGCTGCTGTCGCAACGTCTACTGTCAGTGCTGTAAAAGTGATCCTTACTCCAGCACGCAGCATCCAAAGCAGCAAACTCTATGTGGGTGCCCAGCGTAAGGCAAACGGGAAATATTACAGCACCAGCACTGCACCAACACCTGCCGGCACGCTCAGCGGCCAGCAGGTGCAGGTACGGCGCATCGTATCCCGCACAAACCCGCATCCGTATTGCGTGCAGGATCTTTCCGGGGTGGTATTCGGCTGGATGTCCGCTTCTGACCTCACGGAGGTGAACCGGTGAGCTATGAACTGATCGTGGGCCGCAAAACGCCCGGAGACCTGCTAAACCTCACTAACAGCGTAACAACCGCAAGCTGGATCACCCAGCGCACCGGGAATCCCGGCAAGCTTACCTTCACCTATCTGCGCACGCCGCAATCCAAAATCGAAGAGGGCGACGTTGTACGGTTTTCCGCAGATGGAGAACTGCAGTTTTATGGATGGGTATTCAGCCGCGGGCAGGACCGTTGGGGGCCTGTGGATGTGGTCTGCTATGACCGGCTGCGCTACCTGAAAGCAAATAACAGCTACACATTTTATGCCCAGAGCGCCGCCGACATTATCAAGCAGATCTGTGAAGACCTGCAGGTAGATGTGGGCACGCTGGCCGATACCGGCTACAAACTCCCCTCCCTCGTGATGCAGGATAAAAGCTGCATCGACATCATCAATACTGCCATCCAGAAGACCTTGCTGAATACCGGCACGGTCTTTGTTTTTTACGATTCTGGAGATGGTGTTGCTCTGCGCTCTGCAGCTGATATGAAGAGCGACTACATCATCGGCGAAAAGAGCCTGATGACCAACTACAGCTACAACACGTCCATTGACTCCCAGACCTACAACAGCATCAAGCTGGTGCGTCCGAACAAGGAGACCGGCAAGTCCGATGTTTTTATCCGAAAGGATTCGGACACCATTGCCCGCTGGGGCTTGCTGCAGCTCTATCAAAAGGTGGACGAAGCGGCCACAGACGCACAGGTCAAGGAGCAGGCAAAGGTCAGTCTGGAGTATTACAATCGCGTTCTGCAGCAACTCAAATTCACCTCGCTGGGTGTCAATAGCCTGCGGGCGGGACAGCTTCTTCTGGTCAATATCAATGATCTTGACGGCGACCCGTTCCGCAAGTATGTCATGCTGGAAAAGGTCTCTCATACGTGGGAAAACGATCTGCACACCATGGAACTGGAAGCAAAAGCTCTGTAAGGGAGGGAAATCTTTTGGACATCGTGGAAGCACTTTTGCAGCTGAACCGGGTTGCCGGAGACGTTGACCAGCCCACCGATCTGCAGATCGGCACCGTGGTAAAGGCCCCGCCCGATGATGATGTGCTGGAAATCTCCATCAACACGGAAATGGCTACACTGCGGCAGGATATTCTCTACCTTGCAGAGCCGGTCATTGAAAAGAAGATCCCGCTGCTGAAACACCGGCACGCCATGCCCCATATACACGCTGGTGTTCACGGCAGCACAGGCAGCCCATCGGAGCCTTACACTGGTTATTCCCTGCTCTCAGGGGGCGCAGACAGCTCTGTACAGAGCGAGGACATCAAAGGCTGGGAGAATGGAAAAGTCCTTTCACTGAGCAAGGATAAGAAATATATCATCCTCAACCCTGCCCTGAAAGCCGGTGACAAGGTGCTTCTTCTGCGTGTGCAGCGTGGCCAGAAGTTCGTCGTGTTATCTCGTGTATATGAAGGTGGTGATTAAATGGCCGTATTGCCGGAAAACAGCATCGATTTATCGGGCGGCGTTGAGTTTGTCGCTCAGCCTTCCCTGACATGGAAGATCGACCGTGCAGCTGGACGTATCGCCGGAACATGCGACGGCTATGATGCCGTAAAGCAGGCAGTGGAGATCATCCTGAACGTAGAGCGCTATCGCTGGCAGATCTACCAGCCTGCAAGCGGTATGCAATGGGATGGGCTGGTCGGACAGGATGCCGGTTATGTTGCCGCAGAACTGCAGCGCCGTCTGCAGGATGCTCTGCTGACAGACGACCGCATCACGGGGTTAAAAAACTACGAATACAGCATCGACGGGCAGAATTTGACGGTGAGTTTTACCGTCGAAACAGTCTACGGCGATGTTGAGACCGGAACGGAGGTGAAATTCTGATGCAGAACTTTTCAGATGCAACCTATAAAAACATCCTCGACTACATGCTTTCACTGGTGCCGGATACCTATGATAAGCGCGATACCAGCCCTATCCAGACTTCACTCGGCCCGGCAGCCTACGTGCTTGAGGGCTTTTATCTGAGCCTCGACCTTGTGCAGAAACAGGCGTTCGTCCAGACAGCTGCCGGCGATTCGCTGGATCTTCTGGCAGTGCTGGCCGGTATCACCCGCAAGCAGGCTTCCGCCGCTGTAAAGGTCGGCATCTTTGACTGTGAGGTTCCGATCGGTGCGCGATTTTCAACGATCAATGGCACTGAGAGTATCAATTTTGTGGTCATCTCCACCATTACGGAGGGAAGCGCCTACCGTCTGCAGGCTGAGACTGCCGGTGATATCGGCAACCGATACTCCGGCCCCATTCTGCCGATTGATTCCATTGAAGGATTGAACAGCGCTCAGTTGACGGATCTTCTGATTCCCGGCGAAAACACCGAAGAGGATGAGCCTTTCCGCGCGAGAATCATTGAACGTCTGAACAGCCGCAGCTTTGGTGGAAACGTGGCACAGTACGTTGAGGAGATCGAAGCGATAGACGGCGTGGGCGCTGTGCAGGTCTACCCCGTGTGGGATGGTGGCGGAACGGTGTGCTGCTCAATCTTGGGAGCCGACTTTCTTCCTGCGTCCAGTGATCTTGTGCAGATGGTACAGAATGCCATCGATCCCCCGCCCGGTCAGGGGCTTGGCCTTGGGCTTGCGCCCATCGGTGCGCAGGTGACCGTCACAGCGCCGCAGACAGTGCCTGTAGACATTTCTGCCACGCTGACCCTTGCATCCGGACACGAACTTGAAACCGTACAGCAGCCTGCGCAGGACGCTGTCAGTGCCTACCTGCTGCAGATTCGTAAAAACTGGGATGTCAATATCAGCAGTACGGCCATTGCCTACTCGGCAGAGGTGTATCTTGCTCGTGTCCTTGCCGCGCTCATCTCTCTTGATGGGGTCGTCAATGTTTCGGCTCTGACGCTCAATGGGATTGCTGCGGACATGGCGCTGCAGCAGACCGGTGCTTTGCAGCAGGTTCCGGTGCTGGGGAAGGTGGAACTACATGGAACTTGACCTGAACCATGACCTGCATTCCCTTTTGCCGCCTTTTTACCGGGAAATTGCGGAATACCAGCAGGTCTGTGACGCTGAAAAAGCACAATTTTCCCGGACAGCTGATAGTGTACGGGTCATCGGGCAGAACTTTTTTGTCCAGACCATGGATGCGGATTCTGTGCAGAAATGGGAACAAGTCCTGCATATCCGGGCAAAGCCTTTGACCGAAACGCTGAGTTTTCGACGGCAGCGCATTCTGTCGCGTTTGTGCACCCGCCCTCCCTTTACACTTGCATTTCTGTACCAACAGCTCGACACGTTACTGGGCGTTGGCCGGTGGACATGCCGCGTGGATTATCCGGCTTACCTGCTGACCATCGGCACTCACGTTGAAGATAAGCTTCACCGCGAAGAACTGATCCACATGGTAAACCAGATCAAGCCTGCGCATATCGTGTTCGGAATGTATCTGTTCTGTGACCCCGTAGAAGCATATGCCTACGCTGCCGCCGCACCCTGCGGCACAAGCATCCTTGCATCGGTTCGGATGCCTGAAATAAAAAAGGAGGACACACAATGAGTTGGGAAACGCTGGCTTATACCGATGCCGGCATTGAGCTGCTGATGGATGCCGTATCGGGCAAGCAGCTCACGATTACGCAGGCTGTCGGAGGGAGCGGTCTTGCAAATGCCGCTGTGCTCCACGCGCAGACCGACATCACCGGCGAGCGGCATTTGCTTGAGCTGATGGGCATCGAGCCTGTTGAAGAAAACGGCAGCGCTGCCCGCCGCGTGAAGATTCGCATTACCGGCGCGGAGGATACCTACACCCTGCATCAGATTGCCCTCTTCGGGCGGCAGAGCGGGGCGGCAGAAGATACGCTCCTGCTCCTCGTGCAGGATGACCGCGGTGTCGAGATCCCGGCGGCTTCCACCGATCAGGAGTTTGAGTTCGTTTTCACTGTGGTGATCGCGATTTCCAGGGATGCGGAGATCTCGCTCAATCTGAGCGCTGAGATGCAGAGCTTGCAGCTGTTTGTCGAAGAGCGGATTCAGGAGCACGACCTGTCCCCGGAGTCTCACAAAGACTTGCGCATCGCCGCTGCAAAGATGCAGGCGGATATCGATATCCTTCAATTGAAGATCGCGACCGACGTAACGGCAAATCCGTTCTCCGTCACCTTTGAGTCTCTTGACGGCTTGACCGTGACCGGTGTGTGGAACGCCGATCTGTCAAGGATTGAATTTTGAGCAAGGAGGTGAATTTTTATGGCAAATGTAAGATTAGGCGCAAAGGCCGTTGGCAGCACCGTTAAAATCAAAGTGAACGGTACGGTCAAGGACTTTATCATTGTCCATCAGGGCAAGCCGTCCAGCGTCTATGACGATAGCTGCAACGGCACATGGGTGCTGATGAAGGACATCTACACAACGTACACGTTCGGCAACAATAACTCCTACAAGGATTCCAGCATCCACACATACCTGAACGGAACGTTCTACAACCTCATCGACAGCGACATCCGGGCAGCTATTAAGCAGGTAAAAATCCCGTACCAGAACGGCACAGGCGGCGGGGACGGCAGCCTTGCCACCGGCGCAAATGGTCTTTCCACCAAAGTATTCCTGTTGTCCGGCTATGAAGTTGGCTGGACGACCAGCGACGATCGCAATTTCCCCAAGGATGGTATCCGGCTGGCGTACTTTGGAAGCGGCTCTGGCGGCAACAGCAAGCGTGTCGCCTACAACGGCAGCAGCACTGCCATGTGGTGGCTGCGCTCTCCGCACACCGACAATTACGGCAGCGTCTGGGCCGTCAACACCGAGGGCTCCTACGACGCCGGCCGCTGGAACTACCACTCCTGTGGTGTTCGCCCCGCTCTGATTTTGCCCTCTACTCTCTTGGTGTCTGACGATGGCACGGTCTCGACTAACACCGCGCCCTCGACTCCGTGGAATATTTCCGTTCCTTCGTCCATCATGGGCGGCACGAACATCTCAATCTCGTGGGAAAAAAGCTATGATGCTGAGAGCAATCTCGCCGGCTACAAGGTAGAGCGTTCGACCGACGGCGGCTGGTCGTGGAGTCGGATTTATCAGGGTACGGCCACCAGCACCACGGACAACGTCGCCTTCGGCACCACGTCCGTGATGTACCGCGTCAAGGCATACGACACCGAGGGTCTGGAGTCTGGCTGGCGCACCAGTTCGCAGGTAACGGTGGTCAACAACAACGCCCCGTCTGCACCGCCGTCCATCGCGGTGCCGAAGGATGTCAAGGGCGGCAGCACGCTGGTGATCTCGTGGACTGCGGCAAGCGACAGCGACGGCAACCTGAGCGGCTACATTCTGGAGCGCAGCACCGATGGTGGCTTCGCCTACATGCAGGTGTACAAGGGCGACGCGCTGACCTACACCGACACCATCACCAACGGCTGGTACACCGTGATGTATCGGGTCAAGGCATACGACACCGAGGGCCTGGAGTCTGGCTACACCACGTCCGCTATACGCACGGTCAGATACAATGTGGCCCCGGCCATCAACGCCAGCTCCACGAATCTGGGAGAGAAGAACGCACCCTTCGACTTCACCTATACCGTTACCGATGCCGACGGCGACACGCTGACTGTCACCGAAAAGTTGGACAGTAAGACCACCAACACCCGCACCGGCGTTGCCAGCGGCACGGCCCTGACCTTTGGGCAGGGTAGTACCGCCGAAAATTTCCAGCGCATCCTGAATGGCTCCCATACCATTAAGATCACCGCGAACGATGGCAAGGAGAGCACCAGCCTGAACGCAACGTTCACCAAGAGCGTTACCAGTGCAAGTGTGACCCTGACCACCCCGCTGGCCGTGGATGGTGACATTACTGTGGCGATCTTGCAGGTGTCCGGATCCATCCCGAATGATGCCGCGTTCAAGGCGGAAGCAACCAACAACGCGCTGGATGATTCGCCGGTCTGGCAGGACGTGACGGCAGAAGTCCGCAAGGGCATGAACATCGTCTTTGAAAATCAAACCGCTTCTGCCGGAGCGGCGTTCAATTTCCGCATCAGCGTGGAGCGCGGCGCAAGCGGCGAGGGCGGCTATATCGATTCTGTTTCCGGTGCATTCCAGTAAGGAGGGATTCACATGATTATCTGGAGAAAATGCAGCCTGTCCACCCGGGCAGAAAAAGAAGCTGCAGCCAAGAAGCAGCAGGAGCAGGAACAGCTGCCGGAAACGGTGACGGCCCTGAAAGCTGCACAGAGCGACACGGACGAAATGGTGGTCGATCAGGAGTATCGCATCACCATGTTGGAACTGGGTGTCTCCGATACGGACGACACCGATAACGCTGATAACACCTGATAGGGAGGAAAAACATTATGTCTAAATCATCTGAAATGGTTCTGTATCGTACCTGCAAACGCATGATCCAGCGCGGCACCATCGACGGTCTGGCTGAGAAGATCGACATCTTCTACGCTGCTGGCAAGCTGACCGATGGGCACTACACGGAACTGACCGGCCTGCTAGCCGCAAAGCAGAAGGAGCGGGACTAACCGATGGGCTGGCCTGATCTGTGCGAAAGGCTGATGACCCGGCTGGAAACCAGTGGTGCGGACACGACCGCAGAGCGCGGCGAATTTGCAGTGCTGGTGGCTGAGTGTGGGTCGAGCGGCTGCAAATGGCATTGAGCCAGAAAGGAGAAAACAACAATGGCGATTAAAGCCTATTCCTATGCGAAGGATGGGAGCAAGGCTCTGAGCAAGAACTTCCACGTCCGGGAGTTCAAGTGCAAAGACGGCAGCGACCCAATCTTTATTGATGACGAGCTTGTGGCTCTACTGCAAAAAATCCGGGATCACTTCGGCAAGGCTGTGAACATCAACAGTGCTTTCCGCACTGCCAGCCACAACGCCAAGCAGAAGAAGGCGGCCAAGTACAGCCAGCACCTTTATGGCAAGGCGGCTGACATCTGGATCGCTGGCGTGTCGGTGGACACGCTGGCGGCCTACGTCGAAACACTGCTTCCCGGCAAGGGAGGCATTGGACGATACCACGCGGACGGTTTTGTCCACGTCGATGTGCGGGAGGTAAAAAGCAGATGGGTGATGTAGTGAAGAATGGAATTTGCACCATGGTTGGAGTAATCGGCAGTCTGATCGCAAGTCAATTCGGCGGATGGGATGCGGCACTTTCGACGCTGATCCTGTTCATGGCAGTCGATTACATCACGGGGCTTGTGGTCGCCGGGGTTTTCCACGCCAGCCCGAAGAGCAAAGACGGCACACTGGAATCCCGCGCTGGGTGGAAGGGGCTGTGCCGCAAAGGCGAAACACTGCTGATCGTGCTGGTGGCCTGCAGGCTGGATGCCGTGATGGGTTCCACCTTTGTGCGGGATGCCGTTGTGATCGGCTTTATCTGCAACGAGACCATTTCCATCATCGAAAACGCGGGCTTGATGGGACTGCCCATCCCGGCAGCGATCACCAAGGCTGTGGACATTTTAAAGCAGCGCTCGGAAACCGAGCAGAAAGGATAAGCTCTTATGAATGAATTTCTGAAAGTCGCACTCACTGCCTGCATCCCCGCAATGACCGTCATTTTCGGCTGGGGCCTGAACAAAGGTGTCAGCATTGCAAACGGCTACATCAACAACAAGTTTGCGCAGACCTGTCTCCAGAATGCCGCCAACGCGGTGTTCAACGCCGTCCAGTACGTCAACCAGACCTACGTTGATGCCCTGAAGGAACAGGACAAGTTCGACGAGGCTGCGCAGCGCATTGCCTACAACCGCGCACTGGCTGCAGCGAAGAAAGCCCTGACGCAGGAGACCATCACGTTCATCAAGGAGACCTTTGGCGACCTCGACAGCTACCTGAAGCCGATGATCGAAGCACAGGTGCGCAGCCAGAAAAACTATATGTGATGTTTTCGCGGCATCACGAAAATGTTAACGCCAACAAAGTCATAGTATAGCACCAGCCCCGGGGAGCCTGACGGTTCCTCGGGGCTGTTTTTGTTTGGCGTGTTTCGACGCTTTACGACGCATATCGACGCAATTAACAAATTTCAAGTGTTTTTCGGTTAGAGTTGACGCAAAGAAAGGATGTGTCAACTATGATCGTTTCCGAATTGTCCACTCAAGTCAATGATCTGCTGCGCCCGATGGGCATTACACGTAACCTGAGCGCCTACAGTATCCTGTGCCAGTGTCTTGAGCTGGTCTGTGAGCAGGAAGACCGCCTGCAGGCCGTGGAGAAAGATATCTATACCCCTATCGCCGACCGCAGAAGATGTGAGCCAAAAGCGATTCAAAGTGCTGTCCGCCGGGCAGCTAAAGGTGCATGGCTCACAAACCCGGAGTATGTGCAGCAGCTGGCAGGCTATCCGCTGACTGGGTGTCCAAGCGCGGTACAGTTCATTGAGATGTTGTATAATGCGCTGGTGAGAGCAGTCTGAAAACTTAATAGTGTTACCAAAAACGTTACCATAATAAAGAAAAGAACGCCAACTCCTAACGAAATGGCGTTCTTTTTTCATGGTGGAGGCGATGGGAGTCGAACCCATGTCCGAAAAGAGTTCAGTGTAGGTATCTCCGGGTGCAGGCGATCTACAACATTCCCGCCGCGCCACGCCGATCGTCAGGCTAGCGCATTGGTAGCTTCATGAGTTCCTGCCGGTCCGCAAAGCTTAAGTCCGTTCAGGTGCTGTGTCTAAAGGACGCCCCGGCCCCACACGACACAAGAGTGGGCGGAACGCGCAGCACTCAGGCTGCGAGCAACTGAGAATTGTTATTGTCAGTTAATTTTTTTGGAGGAGTTATAGAGCAGTTCCCCCACTGCTACCCGCTGCCCAGACCTCGCTCTCCCCGTCGAAACCTTTACGCCCCCTTATAAAGCACACCTTGCGGTGTGCAGAAAGCTTTGAAAAAGTTCCGCTTCAGGAAGCGGTCTGAAAAGATCAATAGTATTTGCCGTTGGACTTCATGGCACGGTCAATGGAACGCTTTGCGTCACGCTGTGCGGCATCGGCACGCTTATCGTAGAGCTTTTTGCCTTTGCAAAGGCCCACTTCCATTTTCACGCGGCCATGTTTGAAATAGAGCGAAAGCGGCACAAGGGTATATCCCTGCAGCTTGCACTGCTGATGCAGCCGCCGGATCTCACTTTTGTGTGCCAGCAGGCGCCGGACGCGCATCGGATCCTGATTGAACATGTTTCCGTGGTCGTAGGGACTGATATGCATTCCCTTTACCAGCAGTTCACCATCCTCAATATCGACCCAGCTGTCTTTCAGGTTGACCCCTCCGGCACGCAGGCTCTTGACCTCCGTACCTTTCAGTTCAACGCCGGTTTCCAGCGCTTCCAGAACGAAGTATTCATGGCGCGCTTCACGGTTTGTGGCAATGGTTTTTGTTGCCGGACGCTCCTTAGTGGGTGCCATTCCGCGCGCCTCCTTTCTCCATTGTGGTTTGTTGTATCAGTATACCATTTTTTTATGGTTTTGCAAGGGCTGTTTTTGAAGAAACTGTAAATTTTTCCCAATTCACAGCTCACCACGGCCAGAAAGTGCACGGTACAAGGTGGTCTCGTCTGTGTACTCCAGACTTGCACCCACCGGCAGACCGTAGGCCAGACGTGTGGTCTTGATGCCCAGAGGCTTGATAAGCTTTGCCAGATACATGGCGGTGGCTTCACCCTCCACCGTGGGGTTCATGGCCATGATGACCTCTTTCACCTTGCCGTCGCCCAGGCGGGCCAGAAGTTCCTTGACGCACAGCTGTTCGGCAGTAATGCCGTCCATCGGGCTGAGCAGACCGTGCAGCACATGGTACAAACCGTGATACTCCCTTGTGCGTTCAAACGCCTGCACATCGCGGGGCGTTTCCACCACGCAGATCACAGAAGGGTCGCGTTTTGCACTGGCACAGATGGGGCAGATATCCGCTTCTGTATAATTCTGGCAGATACGGCAGCGATGGAGCTTGGTGTGGGCACCCTGAATGGCTCCCGCCAGTGCGGCGGCATCTTCGTCCGACATGCTCAGCACCTGATACGCCATGCGGGTAGCGCCCTTGCGCCCGATCCCCGGAAACTTGCTGAATTCTTCGATCAGCTTTTCCAGCGGGGCAGCAGTATAGCCCATGTTCTTCCCTCCTGCCGGATCAGAGACCGGGGATGTTCATGCCGCCGGTCAGCTTGCCCATTTCAGCTTCGGCAGTTTCGTCCACCTGCTTGACGGTTGCGTTGATGGCAGCAGCCACCATATCTTCCAGCATTTCAACATCATCCGGGTCCACAGCCTCGGGCTTGATGGTGATGGACAGCACTTCGTGCTTGCCGTTCATCTTAACAGTGACCATCTCACCGGCAGCGCTGCCGGTGTACTCGGCAGCTTCCAGCTCGGCCTGTTTGGCTTTCATATCTTCCTGCATCTTCTGTGCCTGACGCATGAGGGCGTTCATATCGGGGCGGCCAAAGCCTGCGGGCATTCTTGCTTTCATAATCGTTTCTCCTTATTGATGCAATGTATTTTTATGATCTCGTTTTCCTTGCGGAATCCTCAATGGACACATCCAACCCCAGCTTTTCCAGTGCATGAAGCGACTGCTCTGCGTTGGAGACCGTTTTGCCAGCGCTCTTTGGTTCATAGGGACCAATGGGCACCGCCGTACCGGACACATCCTTGATCAGCTTTTTGATCAGGCGCTGGCTGTCCTTGTTGGCGCGGATAAAATCGCGGAAGGTCTTGCCTCCGTCGATCAGCACGCGGGTGCCATCAAAGTAAGCCTTGGACTTGCGCAGATAGGTGTAGAGCATGGGATCTTTTTCCTGCAGCTGCTGTACCACCTGCGGCCAGTACGGATACAGCGCAGTCCCTTCCTGCCCGGCATCCTGCGGCTTTTCCGGCACAGGCTTTGCAGCGGGCGTGGGTGCAGGTTTGGGCGGTTCTGGCTGCGGAACAGGTTCCAACTCTGCCGGCATAGGTGCAGCTGGCTGTGCGGCCTGCGCGGCAGGCTCGTCCCAAGGCAGCATTCCGGCCTGCTGCACGGGCGGTTCCTCCGGCAGCGGCGGCAGCTCTTCGGTCTGGACGGGTGAAGTCTGCTCTACAGATATTTCCGACGGTGCGGAAGGTTCTGCCTTTACAGGTTTCGGTTCCGCTGCAGACTGCACCACAGGAGCGGACGGTATTGGCGGCTGGGGAGTCGGAGCGCTCGCAAAGGGCTGCACAGCAGTTGCCGAGGCAAACGGCTGCGGCGCTGCGGGTTGAGCTGCAGCACGGGGCGCGGCCTGCACAGGAACTGCCTGCGGCTGCTGGGGCGGTTCGGATAAGCCAAACAGTGCAAGTTCCAGCTCGATCCGCTGGTCGCTGCCGCGGGTCATATGTTCCAGCGCACTGCCCAGCGCACGGATGGCACGAATGGCCTCCCGCTGGCCCAGCTGCGGGCCTTTTTCCAGATACAAAGCCTCCTCCTCCGGCGAAACGCCGGACAGAAGGCTCTGCCCGCCCGGCAATGCTGCCAGCATCAAAGCACGATAATGCGCGATCAATTCCTCTGTCAGACGCTTGACATCCACAGACTGCTGGCGAAGCTGTGCCAGCTGGGCCAGTGCTGTGGCACCGTCCTGCGCTTCCAGTGCGTCCGAAATGCGGAACAGATAACTGCGGTCGGTCACACCTGCCATGCGGCGCACCACATCGGCATCGATTTTCGCCGTAACGCCTGCGCAGGTATCCAGAATGGACAACGCATCACGCAGTGCACCGTCGGCCAGACGGGCGATCAGTTCCGCACCGTCCGGCGAAAGCTCCAGCTTTTCCTCACCTGCAATGTATTCCACCCGGCGGGCGATATCCTCCGGACCGATGCGGGTAAAATCGTACCGCTGGCAGCGGGAAAGAATGGTGGCGGGCACCTTCTGGATCTCAGTGGTTGCCAGAATAAAGATGACGTGGGCAGGCGGTTCTTCCAGCGTTTTGAGCAGCGCATTGAATGCCGCTGTGGACAGCATGTGCACCTCATCGATGATGTATACCTTATATTTACAGGCGCTGGGAGTGTAGGCTGTCTCGTCGCGCAGGTCGCGGATATCGTCCACACCGTTGTTGGAAGCCGCATCCATCTCCACCACGTCCAGAATGCTGCCGTTATCGATGCCCTTGCAGATCTCACACTCGCCGCAGGGGTCTCCATTGACCGGATGCAGGCAGTTGACTGCCTTTGCAAAGATCTTGGCGCAGGTGGTTTTGCCGGTGCCGCGCACGCCGGTAAACAGGTAGGCATGGCCCACACGGTTTGCCGTGATCTGGTTTTTCAGCGCAGTAACAATGGCCCGCTGGCCTACCACATCCTCAAAACGCTGCGGTCTCCATTTGCGGTACAAGGCACGGTACATGGTTTTCTCCCCTTTCCTGCAAAATAAAAAGGACAGCGCTGACGGGGTTTTGTCCCCGCCTTGCGTAACTCGGCATACGGATGCAGGCTTACTGAAACGCACGAACGCACTGCTTAAGGCTGCTTGGTTCCCCACCTGACCTGGTTCACAGCGAATCCATCGTACAGGACCCGCATCCGTATGCCGAACCACGCAGCAGGCGCTGTCCGACACATCCTTCTGAATGCCAGAATATTGTACCATAAACGCAGGCAGATTGCAAGGGGTGGGAGGTATCATTTCACGGTCCACGCATGAAACGATCAAATAGGATAGCCCAAAGTCAGAAAATGTGATGTTCTCTAAAATCCAAAAAGCGCAGTACATTCTCTGCGCTTTCGCGTTTTGTACTGCGCTTTGCTTTTATCCTATTATTTTAACGGCATTGATTTTGCAACAGCCTTTTTTTCTTACAATGCCACATCCAGTGCCATCATCAGCGCAAATCCCAGCACGATGCTTACAACACCGACAGGCTCGTCGCCCTCCACGGCCTGCGGGATCATCTCCTGTGCGGTCACGCACACCATGCAGCCCGCCGCCGCGCTGAGCAGCCACGGCAGCGCAGTACTGACCCATTCGGCCAGGGCAAAGGCAAGCAATGCCCCCAACGGCTCTACCAGCCCGGAAGCCGCTCCCGCAAAAAACGCCTGACTGCGGGTGCGGCCGTTATGGGCCAGCGGCAGGCTGACTGCTGCACCTTCCGGGATATTCTGCAGGCCGATGCCAAGGCTCAGCGCCAGTGCACCGCTGATGGCATCCGGCTCCCCGGTCAATGCCAGTGCAGCGGCAAGGCCCGCCACCATACCCTCGGGCAGGTTGTGCAATGTTACAGCCAGCACCATACGTCCGCCGTGCCCGGCCCCGCCTGCCAGCAGTTGCCCGGCAAACTGTTCCACCTGCAAAAGGCCCACTGCGCCCAGCACAAGCCCCACTGCCGATGGGATCCATGCCGGAAGCGGCAAAGTCTGTCCGCGCTGGATAGCAGGCAGCAGCAGGCTCCACACACTGGCCGCCAGCATGATGCCCGCTGCCATGCCGCACAGGATGCGCTGCGTGCAGGGCCGCGACTGCCGCCGCAGCAAAAACACACCTGCTGCCCCCAGTGTAGTGCACGCCGCCGGGAACAGCAGTACCCACGCAGTGAAAACGATCTGGTTCACGATACATTCCCCCTTTGCCCGGTGTATGTGCGCCGAAGCAAAAAGGTGCAGAAAAGCCCGTCACACAAAATACAGTGTGATGGGCTTTTCTGTCAGAATGCGATTGCATCTTCTTCGTTGCCAAAGGGCAGACCCGTAGCCGGATCGACCGGCGGCAGGCCAGCCTGCCCCATATCCGCCGCCTTTACGCTGCATACCACCGCATTGGCAAGCACATACTTCACCTTTGCGGTGGCAGCAGCGCCGATCTTATCATAGATGCGGCCTGCGCTGTAACAGTCGCCCAGCACGGTGTGAGTGCTGTTGGCCACATAACCTACCTTGCCCAGACCCGGCAGTTCTGCGCGGATGGCTTCGCGGTCAAAGTCATTCTCCGGCTCCTTGACCAGCTTTACCTTCTGGCCCACTGCAAACGGCTGAGTGCCGAAGCGGTAGTTGAGTCCGGTTAATGTAACATAGTACTTCATCTTTATTTCCTCCAAAACACATGTTTTATTTTCAGGGAGCCCGTTCATCCCCTGCTGTGTCTGTATTATCCACTTTTTATGTCCAATAAAAATCACTTTCAAATAACACTTGTCATTTTTTGATATTTTTGTTCAGGTTCGCTGCACAAAGTTTACCATCTTTTCTTTCTCCGCAGGTCAACTGTCATATGACAAATGGTTCTTTTCCGTTTCCGGAGCCGCATCATCCTCACTTTTGCATTTCTTTATTTCTCTTTAGGGAACATGCATTCCCGTCTTGATTCAAGGGAACAAACAACGAAAGAAATTACAAAGTGATTACAACGCGGTAAAAAATTCTTTCCTGAGTTTCCCTGTGCTTCGATCAGTTTAACAAAAACTCTTTGACTTTTAGCGATAAATTATAACAAAATCGTAGATTATCATTGAAATCTCACTTCTTAGCCAAAAAAACTCTTGATTTTTTCGCAAAAAAGACTAGAATATCCACTTGCAGAAAGGCACTTCCTGTAGGGCCTTCTGCAAAATACATTTGCGTATGGCAAGGAGATTTTAGATATGAAACTCAAGAATGTTTGTGTTGCTGTTGTTGCTCTGGCTCTGGCTGTTGGCATGACCGCTTGCGGCGGTTCTGCTTCCTCCACTGCTGCATCCTCTTCCGAGGCTGCTTCTACCAGCACTTCTGTTGCTGCTGAGGCCGAGGAGAGCGCTTCTTCCGCTGTTGCAGAGGAGAACGGTTCTTCTTCTGAGGCTGCTTCCAGCGAGGCCGCTTCTTCTGAGGCCGCTTCTTCTGAGGCTGCTTCCAGCGAAGCTGCTTCTTCTGTTGCCGCATAATCAGGCAGCACTCTTAGTTCAAGGAACGATCAAACCGGGCACGGAATTTTTTCTGTGCCCGGTTTTTTTGCAGCAAAATGCGCCGGAAAGGTTTATTGGGAACCTCCCGGCGCATTTTTCAGAAGCTGTCATCAGAAGCAGGATGCCCCTCAGGCAGCGTGCAATGCTTATTCTTATATTCCCCAGAACAGGATCCCCAGTCCTGCAGAGAACAGGATCATCCCAATGGGCGATGGCGCTTTGCCCTTTTTCCGGCGGCAAAGGGCATGCAGCCCCCACAGCAGCAGGAACACCACAATGGAACGGAGATCCGGTGCAATGCCTGCCTTGTCCGCTGCAAACCCGGCCAGCGTAGAAAGCGCCATGTTGACTGCAGTTGCCAGGATCATCGCCACCACACAGGGACGAACGCCGCCAAGAACTGCGTTGACTCCCGCATACTTCATCAGGTTCTGCAGCACCGATGCAACGAGCAGGATAATGACAAAGGACGGCAGCACCACGCCCAATGTCGCGCACAGCGCGCCCCAGAAGCCGCCCTGCGAAGCACCGATGAAGGTGGCCATATTGATGGCCAGCGGGCCGGGTGTGGATTCCGACACGGCAATGAAGCTGAGAAATTCGCCTTCCGTCAGCCAGCCGTGTCCTAAGACCGTTTCCCGCACCAGCGAGATCATCCCGTAGCCGCCGCCGAAGGACAACGCACCGATCATGAGGAAATTCCAGAAAAGTTCTACATAGATCACGGCTTCTTCTCCCCCTTCCGCAGCTGCTGTACTGCATACACCAGCAGCCCGGCCGCACCGCTGAACAGGATGTAAAAAATGGAAGAGAAGGACACTGCTGCAATGGAACAGCCCACCATCGCTGCCGCAACCGTGGTCAGGATGACAATATTGAAGACGCTGTGTTCCAGCTGCTTCAGCATTTTCAGTCCGGCGGAAAGGATCAGATAGATCACACACACCTGAATGCCGTGGAACGCACTTGCCACCACCGAAAGGCGGAGGAACTGGTCAAAGAACAGCGAGATCAGATAAATGACCGCGAAGGACGGAAGACATACCGCCACCGTGGACGCTGCCGCACCTGCCGCACCCTCGATTTTGTAGCCGATATAGGTGGCACTGTTCACCGCCACCGGGCCGGGCGTAGACTCCGCAATTGCCACCATGTCCAGAAATTCTTCTTTTGTTACCCACTTTTTTTCTTCTACAAACTCATTTTGCAGCAGGGCTACCATGGCGTAGCCGCCGCCAAACGTGAACGCTCCAATTTTGAAAAACGTCCAGAAAAGCTCCTTTGTTTTCGACATAGCCTTCTCCTTTCTTGCGCCTTATTATATCATTTTTTGTTTTGATATGATATACTTTAATGGAATATGCTGCTTTCTTTGGAAAAAGCAGAAAAAGGAGTTTAGGATATGAAAACAAAATTTGGTATCGTAGGCTGCGGATTTCTGGGCAACATTGTGGCCGATGCATGGAAGAACGGTCTGCTACCGGACTATGAGCTGGTGGGCGTGACCAGCCGCACCCGTGCTTCGGCGGAAAAGACTGCCGAAACGGTGGGCTGTGCCGTGTGTGACGATGTGGATGCCCTGCTGGCGCTGGAGCCGGAGTACATCGTGGAGACCGCTTCGGTGGAGGCTGTGCGCGCCATGGCTGTGCCTGTACTGAAAAACGGCGTAAATCTGGTCATTATTTCCATTGGTGCCTTTGCGGACCTTGATTTTTACGAGCAGGTCAAGGCCGCTGCCGTGGAGGGCGGTGCCAAGGTGCATCTGGCAAGCGGTGCCATTGGCGGCTTTGATGTGCTGCAGACCGTCACTCTGATGGCCGAGGCGCAGAAGCTGGCCGAGACGGCAGGCATTGAGACCCACACCGGAGCCAAGGGCTTCCGCAACACGCCGGTATGGGCCGACCACCTGCTGACCGATACCGAAAAGACCACCGTGTTCACCGGCAATGCCAAGCAGGCCATTGCCACCTTCCCCCGCCGCGTGAATGTGGCTGTTGCCACATCGCTGGCCACCACCGGCCCGGAGATCACCGGCGTGACCATGCACTCGGTACCCGGCTGGGTGGGCGACGACCACTGCATCACCGCTGAGATCGAGGGCGTGAAGGCCATGGTGGATATCTGCTCTTCCACCAGCGCCATTGCCGGTTGGAGCGTAGTTGCCCTGCTGCGCAACCTCTCCTCCCCCGTATGCTTCTATTAAAGGAGGGCTTTGCAGATGTTCAACAAACTGGTAGCCATTGAGCCGGTAAGCCTGATTCCTTCCGCCGAGGAAGCGCTGCATCAGTACGCAAAAGAAGTGGTGCTGTACCGCGATATCCCGGCCAGCGATGACCAGATCGTGCAGCGCATCGGAGATGCCGATGCTGTACTTCTGAGCTACACCTCCCGCATGGGCAAAAGCGTGATCGAGCGCTGCCCGAATATCCGTTACATCGGCATGTGCTGCAGCCTGTATTCTGAGGAAAGCGCCAATGTGGATATCGCCTACGCCCGCACCCGCGGCATCAAAGTGCTGGGCATCCGGGACTACGGCGACCGCGGCGTTGTGGAGTACGTCCTGCATGAGCTCACCGGCATCCTGCACGGTTTTGGGATGCCCATGCTGCGGGACGAGCCGGTGGAGATCACCGGGCTGAAGGCAGGCATCATCGGGCTGGGTGTGTCCGGCAAAATGATCGCCGACGCGCTGCAGTTCATGGGTGCCGACATTGCCTATTACAGCCGCACCCGCAAGCCGGATGCCGAAGCTGTGGGCATGGCCTATAAGCCGCTGGCACAGCTGCTGACCGAGAGCGAGGTGGTGTTCACCTGCCTGAACAAGAACGTACTGCTGTTGGGCAAGGACGAATTTGCACAGCTGGGCGCAGGCAAGGTGCTGTTCAACACTTCCATCGGCCCGGGCTTTGACTCTGCTGCTCTGGAACAGTGGCTTGCTCTGCCGGGCACCCACTTTTTCTGTGACACCCGTGCCGCTGCCGGCCCGGTGGGTGAAGGCTTCTTTGCCCGTGAGAATGTGCATTGCGCGAATGTTTCTGCCGGACGCACCAAGCAGGCTTTTGTGCTGCTGAGCCAGAAGGTGCTGGCAAACATCCGCACTGCACTGGGAGAATGATATAAAAAGGAAACGCTTCCCGGCCGGGGAAGCGTTTCCTTTTAGGCTTTATTCAAAATTGTTGTGATCTCTTCCAGATTCGCCGCAAATCGGATGCCCTGCTGGCGCTGCGGCGTGGAAAGGCCTTTCTCGATCATTTTGGCAAGCAGTGCTTTCAGGCTGTCGTAGTAGCCGTTCAGATCATACAGGATGCAGGGCGCGTCCAACTGGCCCAGCGAGACCTTGGACATTACCTCTGCGATCTCTTCCAGCGTGCCGGTACCGCCGGGGAATGCGATGAAGGCATCGCCCAGCTCGATCATCTTCGTCTTGCGCTCGGTCATGTCCTTGGTGACGATCAGCTCGGTCAGGCCATCGTGCTGCAGCTCCTGCTGCACAAAGAACTGCGGTTCCACACCGGTCACCGTGCCGCCTGCGTCCAGCGCGCTCTGGGCAAGCTGACCCATCAGGCCGCTGCGGGAGCCGCCGTACACAAGGCGGTGCCCGTTTGCGCCGATCCAGCTGCCCAGTTCCCGGACAGCTTCCGCCAGCGCAGGATCATTGCCCGCATTTGCTCCAAGATAGACCGTGATGTTCATGGTATTTCCCCCTTTGTTTTTTCCATTTTACCACGCAGCGGGCCGATTGAAAAGGGCCATCCCCTTGCAAATGCAGCGGCACTGTGGTATTCTTGAACGCAGAAAAAAGGGAGCCTGCAAAAGCAGGCTGAGAGTGGGCTGTTTGCCCAGACCTGTGACCTGATTTGGACAATGCCAACGTAGGGAGATACTGCTGCTTCAAAGTGCGGAGATGCCTCCTTGCGGGCATTTCCGCATTTTTTGCAAAGGAAGTTGTAACCATGAAAACTGCATTGACGATTGCCGGCAGCGATTCCAGCGGCGGTGCTGGCATTCAGGCCGATATCAAAACCATGACTGCAAACGGCGTGTACGCCATGAGCGCCATTACCGCACTGACTGCCCAGAACACCACAGGTGTGACCGGCATTTTTGAAGCCACGCCCGAATTTCTGGCACAGGAGATCGACGCCATTTTTACCGACATCTACCCGGATGCCGTCAAGATCGGCATGGTATCCTCGGCAGAGCTGATCGGTGTGATCGCCGAAAAGCTGCACACCTACGGCGCAAAGCATATCGTGGTGGACCCGGTGATGGTTGCCACCTCCGGCTCCAAGCTGCTGCGGGACGATGCCGTGCAGGCACTGACCGAAAAGCTGCTGCCCATGGCAGAGGTGGTCACCCCCAACATTCCGGAGGCCGAGATCCTTTCCGGCATGAAGATCACCGATGCGGCCGGAATGGAGGCCGCTGCAAAGCTGATCAGCGAGAAATACCACTGTGCCGTGCTGTGCAAGGGCGGCCACCAGATCAACGATGCCGACGACCTTCTGTGGCGGGACAGCTGCGGCAAATGGTTCCGCGGCAAGCGCATTGCAAACCCCAATACCCACGGCACCGGCTGCACCCTATCCAGCGCCATTGCGTCCAATCTGGCAAAGGGCTATAATCTGGATGCATCTGTGGAGCGCGCAAAGGCCTACATTTCCGGCTGTCTTTCTGCCATGCTGGATCTGGGCCACGGCTCCGGCCCCATGAACCACATGTTTGCACTGAAGGGAGAGTTTGTGGGTGAGTGAGCAGACCTTTGTGCAGCAGCTGGTACAGGAAAGCCTGCCCGTGTGGGAGAAATGCCTGCACTCAGAATTTCTGGAAAGACTTGCGGATGGCACACTGGATGAAGCCTGCTTCAAGAGCTACATCGTGGAGGACAGTCTTTACCTGCGGGAATATGCCAAGGTGTTTGCCTGGGGCATGACCAAGGCAAAGGATATGCAGACCATCCGCACCTACTATTCCCTGCTTTCCTTCGTGAATGAGAGCGAGGATGCAGCCCGCCTGCACTATCTCAAGCACTTTGGACTGACCGATGAAGGCATCCAGAGCCTGCCGCTGCGGCCGGAGAACCGTGCCTATGTGGACTCTATGATCGAAGCCGCCAAAAACGGCGAGGGCGCAGCCGAGTGCATGATGGCCTGCCTGCCCTGTATGCTGAGCTATGGCTGGATCTTCCAGAAACTGCTGGAGGAAAAGCCTTCCGTGCAGGATACCCTTTATGGTGCACTGGTGGTGGACTATGCTGACAAGGGCTATGAGGCGGCCTGCCGCGACTGGGCCGCGTTTGCAGAAAAAGTCTGCGAAGGCCTGAGCGACGAACGCCTTGCCCGCTGCCGCGAGATCTTCCATGCCTGCTCGGAGCACGAGCTGAACTTCTGGGCCATGGCAGCTTCCCCGCGCAGTGACCTGTAATTTTTCCTAAAATATAAAATGCACCCGGCCTGTGGGCAGAACCGCAGCAACCGGGTGCATTTGTTTTGTTCAGGGTTTCGTGGCCGCAGCCACAGGCATGAGCCTTAGTGCCGGAAACAAGGGAGCCCTAAAACAAAAACTCCCCCGGCTCTTCTGCCGAGGGAGTGGAAAAGAAAAACGCCCCTAACAGAAGAACTCTCTTCTGTCAAGGACGAATAAAATTTGGCCTTTTATCCGCGGTGCCACCCTGACTTCATGGGCATGACCCCATGCACTTGGCGAGATGCCAACACATCCCCGGCAACTGACGTATGCCCTACGTTGCAGAATACTGTGCGGCGAAAGTTCTCCGCAGTTCCCTGCACCCTCAGCGGTCCATTTCGGGAAAATATAACGCAAAGTCACACTTTCCTTGACGAACTGTTTCCGGTCTGCTTCTCAGCTGCGCAGGCTCTCTGTACAGGCATGGTTCGCCGTTATCTCCGCTTCAACGGTTTAGTGTATTGAATTTGGCTATATTAAACCACGGATTTTTCGTTTGTCAATACCTGTTTGCAAATTTTTCAAAATCAGCCTATGTCCACAGTGGGTTCAGCGCTTCCGGCGGCTGTTCGTGCTGGAAAACTTTACCGCTTTTGCCGGCCTGCGGCGGCTGTGCAACGCACTGTAGTAGCCAAAGGCAGTGCCGCATAAGCCGCCCACAATGTGCATGAAGTTTGCTACATTGTCGTGCACAAAAATGATATCGTACACCTGCTGACCAAAGTACAGCGCTGCAACCAGCAGCATGGTGACCGGGATGCCGCCGGAGAAGCCCGCCAGCGACGAAAGCATGATAAGCATGAACACGATGCCGGACGCGCCCAGCAGCCCCGAACGCGGGAACAGCACGCATTGCAGCACGCCGGTGACCAGAGCGGTGAACACCATGCCGCACAAAAGCGGCTTGCTGCCGTACTTTTCTTCCATTGGCGGGCCAACAACGAGCAGCAGCAGCATGTTATTCAGAAAGTGGTCCCAGCTGGCATGGCCCAGCACATGGCCGAACAGCCGGATGTAGAACAGCGGGTCCTTCAGCGAGGAGCGGTAGACACAGAACAGATGCATCGTCGTCCACCCGTCCGTCCACTGGTCGAGGAACAGCACCAGAAGTGACAGCAGGAAAAATGTGAGGATCACCGGGGAGTTGTACTGCAGTTCCAGTTTGAGTTTTACTTTTTTCATCCTCTTGTCTCCACCCAGTATTCGCCCATGCTCTGGCCGGGCTGGTTCGTCACTTCATCCTTGAGGTAATCGCCAAGGCCGCAGCTTTCCGGCTGCCATGCAAGGGCTGCTTCCACCGTGGGGTACTCCACCTCGGCGTACCAGAACTCGGTGGGCTGGCCTTCGTCCACATGGTTCACTTCCAGCACAGAACCGTCCGGCAGGGTGTAGCTGCGGCGCAGCTTCGGGATGAGAGGTTTAGCGATAATCTTGTATTCCAGATCATCAAACAGTTCTTTGTCGATGCTGCGCTCGATTTCCTCACGGGCAAGGCCGCCCCCGGATTTGAAGCAGAGGATGTAGTCCGTTCTGCCGCCGGTGAGGGCTTCTTCCCGGATGCGCACAGTGGGCCGCACGCTGATATAGCCCTGCCGCATGGCAAATTCCTCCCTGAGGGGCAGCCCCTCCGGCCAGCCCTTCACCATCCATTTGCGTTCGATTTCCATAATGCATCCCTCTTTCATGCGGTTTTTTGGCATTTCTTATTTATAATAACATGATTTTGTGCTATTATAAAGGGTAGATTTTTACTCCTTCAGTCTGCTTCGCAGCCAGCTCCCTCAGTGAGAGAGCCTACCCGCACGGTAAGCGTGTCGAGCGAACGCGGGACGAAGGGAGTTCGTCCATGATAAGGAGAACCATATGAAAGAACGCGCTTACCCTGTGTATACCGTCAACAAACACGCCGAGGGCCTGCTGGTGGGCGGGCACCCCTGGGTGTATGAGAACGACATCCTCAATTCCCCGGAAAATGAGCCGGAAAACGGCACGCTGGCCGATGTGGTCAGCACCAAGGGTTCCTACCTTGGCACCGGCTTTGTCTCGCTCAAAAGCAAGATCCGCGTGCGGCTGATCTCCCGCAATGCCAACGACACCTTTGATGCTGCGTTCTGGCGCCGCCGGGTGGAATATGCATGGAACTACCGCAAGACCGTGCTGGAACCTGCAGACCTTTCCGCCTGCCGTGTCATTTTTGGCGAAGCCGACCAGTTCCCCGGCCTGACCGTGGACCGGTTCAGCAACATCCTCGTCACGCAGACTCTGAGCGTGGGCATGGAAAAGCTCAAGCCCGTCCTCTTCCCCATTCTGGCAGAAGTCCTGCGCGCCGACGGCCAGACCATCGATGGCATCTACGAGCGCAACGATGAGGCTCTGCGTGCCAAGGAAGGTCTTGAGCAGAACAAAGGCTGGTTTGAGCTGCCCGGTGAGACTCATCCGGCAAGCACCCAGACCGAGATCTGCGAGAACGGAGTTTACTACCATGTGGACTTTGAGAATGGGCAGAAGACCGGCTTCTTCCTTGACCAGAAGTACAACCGCCGGGCGGTGGCACGCCTTGCTGCAGGCCACACCGTGCTGGACTGCTTTACCCACACCGGCAGCTTTGCACTGAACGCCGCTGCGGGCGGCGCTGCCCGTGTGACCGCCGCCGACATCAGCGCCGAGGCCATTGCCATGGCGCAGCGCAATGCCCAGCGCAACGGTCTGACCAATATGGACTTTTTGTGCAAGGACACCTTTGAGCTGCTGCCCCGCTTGGAAAGAGAAGGACACCCCTACGATTTTATCATTCTGGACCCGCCGGCCTTTACCAAGGCGCGCCGCACTGTGGAGAACGCCATGCGCGGTTACAAGGAGATCAACTACCGTGCCATGAAGCTGCTGCCTCGCGGCGGCTATCTGGCAACTGCCAGCTGCTCCCACTTTGCCACCGAGGAGCTGTTCATCAAGATGCTGCGCGCCGCTGCAAAGGATGCGCACCGCCAGCTGCGGCAGATCGAGGTGAAACAGCAGGCACCGGATCATCCGATCCTGTGGGGTGTGCCAGAGACCAACTACCTCAAGTTCTTTTTGTTCCAGGTGATCTGACCATTTAGAATGCCCTCCGCTTCGCTCTGGGCATATTTAAAGGAAATATTATTTTTATATTGGCGTTTGTCGCGGCCTGCGGGCCGCTCCAAACGCATTTTCACAAAAGGGGTCGTAGCGGGTAGTAGCATCTGCGGCTGTCACGCAACGGATAAGCCTAGGCTTTGCAAATGCAATTGTCCGTAACGACTCCTCCCGTGAAAAAACAGTTCCTGCGGGCCCGCAGGCCTGCCGGAACTGCAAATTTAAAAATATTATTTCCGCTGATATTGCCAGAGCGCAAGCAGAGGCAATTCCAAATCGTTCTGTTCCGGTTTAAAGGTTCAAAAGTCATACCAAGCTCAGTTGTGCCAAAATTCGCAGAGAGCGTTTGTGCAGAATCGTCAGATTTGTCAATTGCCTTTTTGCCCGGCAGCGGCTATAATCAAACCATAGACAGCAACGGCGCTGTGGGTCACCTCCTGACTCGCAGCGCCGTTTTTGTTAAGATGCTTTCGTACTTCTGGGTGCGGCATTGCGGCAGACCAGAATGCAGACGAAAGGATAAGAAAAATAAGATCAAGTAAGGAGTAGGATTTATGGCAGCGAATGTTATGGAAATCTACGGCAGCAAGGTCTTTAACGAACATGTGATGAAGGAGCGCCTGCCGAGCGCAACCTATAAGAGCCTGAAGAACACCCTGCACAAGGGTGCTCCGCTGGACATTGAGGTGGCAAACGTTGTGGCCAGCGTGATGAAGCGCTGGGCCATGGAGCTGGGTGCCACCCACTACACCCACTGGTTCCAGCCGCTGACCGGCATCACCAGTGAGAAGCACGATGGCTTTGTTTCCCCTGTGGGCGACGGCACCGCCATCATGGAGTTCTCCGGCAAGGAGCTGGTGCGCGGCGAGCCCGATGCATCTTCCTTCCCCTCCGGCGGTCTGCGCGCCACCTGCGAGGCCCGCGGCTACACTGCATGGGACCCCACCAGCTACGCATTCGTGAAGGATGACGTGTTGTGCATCCCCACCGCATTCGTCAGCTACACCGGCGAGGCTCTGGATAAGAAGACCCCCCTGCTGCGTTCCATGAACGCACTGTCCAATCAGGCAGTCCGTATCCTGAAGCTGTTCGGCAAGGATGTGGATTACGTCTCCACCACCGTCGGCCCCGAGCAGGAGTACTTCCTTATTAAGAAGGAAGATTACGAAGCCCGTCAGGATCTGATCCTCACCGGCCGCACCCTGTTCGGTGCCCCCTCTGCCAAGGGTCAGGAGCTGGAAGAGCACTACTTCGGTGTCATTCGTCCCGAGGTCTCCGAGTTCATGAAGGAGCTGGACGAAGAGCTGTGGAAGCTGGGCATTCCCGCCAAGACCAAGCACAACGAAGTTGCTCCCTGCCAGCATGAGCTGGCTCCCATCTTCGACACCACCAACGTTGCCATCGACCACAACCTGCTGACGATGGAGATGATGAAGAAGATCGCTCCCAAGTACGGTCTGGTCTGCCTGCAGCATGAGAAGCCTTTTGAGGGCGTGAACGGCAGCGGCAAGCATAACAACTGGTCCATGTCCACCACCCACGAGAATCTGCTCGACCCGGGCGACACCCCCATGGAGAACCTGCAGTTCCTGGTGTTCCTGGCTGCTGTCATCAAGGCTGTTGACGAGTACGCCGATCTGCTGCGCACCTCCGTTGCCACTCCCGGCAACGATCACCGTCTGGGTGCCAACGAGGCACCTCCGGCTATCATTTCCATCTTTGTGGGCGAAGAGCTGGAAGCTGTCATCGATGCTATCGCATCCGATTCCCCCTATGCCGGCCCCGTCAAGATGAAGATGGATCTGGGCGTTGATGTCCTGCCCAAGTTCAGCAAGGATACCACCGACCGCAACCGTACCTCTCCCTTTGCCTTCACCGGCAACAAGTTCGAGTTCCGTATGCCCGGTTCCGCTGAGAACCTGAGTGATGCCAACACCATCCTGAACACCGCCGTTGCAAAGGAACTGAAGGGCTACGCCGACGAGCTGGAGAGCGCTGAGGACTTTACCAGCGCTGTGATTGCTCTGGTCAAGCGCACCATCCGCGACCACCGCCGCGTCATCTTCAACGGCAACGGCTACACTGCCGAGTGGGAAGAGGAAGCCGCAAAGCGCGGTCTGCCCAACAAGAAGAACACCCCCGCTGCTCTGCCTGCCCTGATCGAGCCCAAGAACATTGCCCTGATGGAAGAGTTCGGCGTGCTGACCAAGGTAGAGATGGAGAGCCGCTACGAGGTGGAAATGGAGCACTACTCCAAGATCATCAACATCGAGGCTCTGACCATGCTGGAAATGGCCCGCAAGCAGCTGCTGCCTGCCGTCAACTCCTACATGAGCGAGCTTGCCAATACCGCAGCATCCAAACTGGCTGTGAGCGAGAACATCAGCGTGCGCAGTGAGACCAAGACTCTGACCAAGCTCTCTGCTGATGCCGATGCTATGAGCGACGCTGTCGATACCCTGCAGGATGCAGTGGATGCTTCCAAGGCATTGCCCACCGAGGCAGAAAAGGCCGTTGCTTTCCACGACAACGTGCTGCCTGCAATGGATGCTCTGCGTGCCGCTGCGGACGACGCCGAGACCATCTGCGGTGAGGATTATTGGCCTCTGCCCAGCTACAGCAAGATGCTCTACTACGTCTGATCTTTCATCAGCGTAACAGCAGAATAGCATCCGTAGGCTGCGGAATTTAAAATTGCCATTCTCCTTTTCCTATTTCTTACACCAGCCTAAAGACCTGCTCCCATTCTGAGGGCAGGCCTTTAGGCGTTTTATTTGAAAGGGAAACCATTATGAGCTATTCGACCCAACAGGACATCCTTGATTTTGTGGAGGACAACAACGTCAAATTTGTGCGCTTTGCCTTCTGCGATATCTTTGGCACTCAGAAGAACATTGCCGTGCTGGCAAACGATCTGCCCAAAGCTCTGGAAGACGGTGTCTGCTTCGACGGCAGCTCCATTGCCGGCTTCATGAAGGTGGAGGAAAGCGACCTTGTGCTGCGGCCGGATCTTTCCACCGTGACCATTCTCCCCTGGCGGCCCACCGAGGGCCGGGTGATGCAGTTTTTCTGTGATGTGGAAAAGCCGGACGGCCAGCCCTTTGGCGGCAACTGCCGCGGCTTTCTGCGCAGCGTGAATCGCAAATTCAAAAAGCTGGGCATCACCTGCAATGTGGGCGCAGAGTGTGAGTTCTACCTGTTCGAGAATGATGACCGGGGCCGCCCCACCCGTGTCCCCATTGACTTTGGCGGCTACTTTGACGTGGCCCCGCTGGACGCAGGCGAGAACCTCCGCCGGGACATCTGCCTGACCATGGAACAGATGGGCATGAGCCCTCAGCACAGCCATCACGAAAGCGGCAACGGCCAGAACGAGATCGACTGCCACCACGCAGGCCCCCTCAAGACCGCCGACAACGTGATGATGTTCAAGCAGATCGTGCGCGCCATTGCCACCCGCAGCGGCATCCATGCAAGCTTCCTGCCCAAGCCCCTGCCGGATCAGGCAGGCAGCGGCCTGCACATCAACCTGTCCCTTTACATGGACGGCCGCAACCTGTTTGAGGGCGACATTGCCCCGGACAGCATTGCAGGCAGCTTTATGGCCGGCGTGCTGGCCCACAGCCGGGAGCTGACCGTGTTCACCAACCCTCTGCCCAACAGCTATCAGCGCTTTGGCTGCGATGAAGCGCCCCGCTATGTGAGCTGGAGCCGCCAGAACCGCAGCCAGCTGGTGCGCATCCCGCAGGTAAAGGGCGACAACTGCCGCATGGAGCTGCGCAGCCCGGACCCTGCCTGCAACCCCTATCTGGCCATTGGTCTGGTTCTGTCTGCCGGATTGGACGGCATCGAGAACCGCATGGTGCTCTCTGCCCCCGTGAACAAGAATCTGTTCGACCCCTCTATGGCTGAGGGCCTCAGCCTTGAGACTCTGCCCGCCAGTCTGGAAGAGGCCGTGCAGGCTGCGGAGGAGAGCGAATTTTTGCGCAGAGTGCTGCCCGAGCAGCTTGCCAGCCGCTACTTTACGGAAGAACTGAAGCGCTGCGAAGCACTGAAACACGCGTCCGACCCTGTTGAGTACGAGCGTACCCATTACTTCAACTCCATCTGACCCCTGCAAAAGAGAGTGTGTAGGAGAAAGGAGCGCAGGAAATGGGACGTGCACTGATCGTAAGTGCCGGTGCAAGCTCCAACGAGTATATCGCTGCACGGCTGACCGAAATGGGCTACAGCCGCCCGGTGATCATTCCCAGCGGGGCCGAAGCCCGGCGGCGCATGACGGAATCGGATTTTGAGCTGATCGTGGTCAACTCTCCCCTGCCCGATGAATTCGGGCATGAGGTGTGCATCAATGCTGTGGAAAAAACAGATGCCGGTGTCGTGTTTCTGGTCAAGGCCGCACAGGCTGAGCAGCTTTTGGGGCCTTTGAGTGAGCAGGGGGTATTGCTGCTGTCAAAGCCCTTCAGCACCGCCTTTTTTGTGCAGGCCATGCACATGGCGGCGGCGGGCAACCACCGCCTGCTGCGTGCCCGGCAGGAGAACGCCCGCTTACAGGAAAAGATCGCACAGGTGCGGCTGGTCAGCCGGGCAAAATGCTGCCTTGTGGAGCACGAGCACATGACCGAAGCCGAGGCACACCGCTACATAGAAAAACAGGCCATGGATACCCGGCGTGACCGCACAGAAATTGCACAGGAAGTCCTTGAAAATTATGAGGACATGGGTGTATAATATTGGATTGGGAAAAGTATCCTTGCTTTCACCGGCTCATTTTGGGAGAGGCTGAGAGCAAGGCCGTTCACCTGAAAGAATTCACAAAGGTTTATAAGGGAAAGAATTCAGAAAAACAAAAATAGAGGAGGAAATTCTATGGCAGAGAAACAAACCAAATTCATCTTTGTCACCGGCGGTGTCGTCTCCGGCCTTGGCAAGGGCATCACAGCCGCATCGCTGGGCCGTCTGCTCAAGTGCCGCGGTCTGAAGGTGGCCAGCCAGAAGCTGGACCCCTATGTGAATGTGGATCCCGGCACCATGAGCCCGCTGCAGCACGGTGAGGTGTTCGTGACCGACGATGGCACTGAGACTGATCTGGATCTGGGCCACTACGAGCGCTTTATCGACGAGAATCTGAACAAATACTCCAACCTGACCACCGGCAAGGTGTACTGGAACGTACTGAACAAGGAACGTCAGGGTGCATATCTGGGCCAGACCGTGCAGATCATTCCCCACATCACCAACGAGATCAAGAGCTACATCTACAATCTGGCCTCTTCCACCGAGGCTGACGTGGTCATTACCGAGATCGGCGGCACGACCGGTGATATTGAAAGCCAGCCCTTCCTCGAGGCCATCCGTCAGGTGGGTCTGGAGCAGGGCCGCGACAACTGCTGCTACATCCATGTGGTGCTGGTGCCCTACATTTCCGGCTCGGACGAGTACAAATCCAAGCCTGCACAGCACTCTGTGAAAGAGCTGCAGGGCATGGGCGTGAACCCGGACATCATCATCCTGCGCGCAGACGGCAGTGTGGGCGGCGACATCCGCCGCAAGATCAGCACTTTCTGCAATGTGAAGCCGGAGTGCGTGATCGAGAACCTGACCATGCCCAGCCTGTACCAGTGCCCGCTAATGCTGCACACCGGTGGTCTGGACGAGGTAGTGGTGCAGAAACTCAAGCTGGACGTTCCTCCTGCCGACCTGACCGAGTGGAAGCAGGTGGTCAGCCGCATTGCCACCCGCAGCAAGACCTGCAGCATTGCACTGGTGGGCAAATACGTCAAGCTGCACGACGCTTACCTCTCCGTGATGGAGAGCCTGTACCACGCAGGCTTCGAGAATGACAGCCAGGTGGAGATCAAGTGGGTGGAAAGCGAGGACCTGACCGACCAGGCCGCCTGCAAGGAAGCCTTTGCAGATGTGGACGGCATCATCGTACCCGGCGGCTTTGGCGACCGCGGCATTGAGGGCATGATCCAGGCTGCACAGTATGCCCGCGAGAACCATGTTCCCTACTTTGGCATCTGCCTTGGCATGCAGATCATGGTAATGGAGTTTGCCCGGGGAGTTTTGGGCTACAAGGATGCAAATTCCAGCGAATTCACCCCGGATGGCAAGCATAATGTGATCGCCCTGATGGCCGACCAGCAGGGCAACATTCCCAAGGGCGGCACCATGCGTCTGGGTAAATACCCCTGCAAGGTGATGCCCGGCACCAAGATGGCCGAGTGCTACGGCGAGGCCGAGATCTGGGAGCGCCACCGCCACCGCTACGAGTTCAACAACGAGTTCCGTCAGGAGATGCAGGACGCCGGTCTTGTTATTTCCGGTACCAGCCCCGACGGTCGTCTGGTAGAGACTGTGGAGCTGCCCGGCCGTGACTTCCATTTGGGCGCACAGTTCCACCCGGAGTTCAAGAGCCGTCCGAACCGTGCTCACCCGCTGTTCAAGGCATTCATTGCTGCGGCACTCAAGTTCCGCGCCAGCGAGCAGCGCAGCCTGCTGCACATGTAAACCATAAAAATAAGGTGCTGTCTGTGCGGACAGCACCTTGTTTTTTACCCATATAATCCATGATCCTGCAAGGCATGGTTCATAGTGGTCATTTTCCAGATCACACACCACAAACCGGTCCACGATGCGGGCCATCCCGTGGAACATCTGTTCCGTAAGTTCCTTGCGGCGCTGCAGCTCCATCCGTTCCGCTTCCGCTTTTTGCAGAGAACTCCCGGTGGCTTTGTTCTATCCTTGATTTCCGATCAGCACCACGGCCACATCGTTGACATTCGTGCCGGTCGCGCCGGTGATGATGAGCCCATCCACCGCCTTGAGGGCATGGTAGGCATCGTTGTTCTGCAGCACATCGTACACCTTCAGCTGGTTCTGCACCAGTGCCGCGGCCGTGCTGCCGTCCACATAGCCGCCCGCAGCATCGGTTGGGCCGTCGGTGCCATCGCTGCCCACCGAAAAGACCGCTGCATCCAGCCCGGCGATCACCGGTGCTGCAGCAAGGGCCAGCTCCTGATTGCGCCCGCCCAGACCTGTTCCGGTCAGATGGACGACCGTCTCACCGCCTGCAAGAAAGGCCAGCTTTTTGCCCTGCCCCGCGTGGGTGCGGGCTATGGAACCAAGGAAGCTGCCAGCCTCCCGCGCTTCACAGCAGAGCCTGTCGGTCAAGATCACCGGCTCATAGCCCAGCTCCCGGCAGGCGTTGGCTGCTGCGCTGCACAGCTCCCGCACGCTGCCGGTGATCTGCGTGGCAACACGGTCCAGCACCTTTGGAGTCTCCCGTGCCAGCAGAGCCTTGGCCTGTGCCGAAAGCTGCAGGTGATATTTTTCCGCAATGGCAAGGGCCTGTGCACAGGTGGAGGTATCCGGCACCGCCGGACCGCTGGCGATCATATCCAGCGGGTCGCCCAGAATATCACTGAGCACGATGCTGAACACCCGCGCGGGCGCACAGCTCTGTGCAAACCGCCCGCCCTTGACCCCGGACAGGCGCTTGCGAATGGTGTTCATCTCCACGATATCGGCACCGCTGGCAAGCAGCTGGCCCGTGACCTGCTGCAGCTCTGCACCGGGGATCAGCGGCTTCTCAAACAGTGCACTGCCGCCGCCGGACAGCAGAAACAGCACCGTATCCTCTGCCGTTAAGCCCTGCACCAGTTCCAGCGCTTTCCGGGTGGCGGCAAAGCCATTCTCATCCGGCACGGGATGCCCGGCTTCGCAGCAGTCCACGCCGGGGATCGTGCCCTTCACGTGGCCGTATTTGGTCACGACCACGCCGCCATCCACCCGGCCAAGAAATTTCACCGCCGCATGGGCCATCTGCCATGCTGCCTTACCGGCAGCCACCAGCAGCACCCTGCCGCCCTGCGGCCGGAAATTTTTCAGCGCGCGGCGCACCGCTTCGTCCGGCAGAACAGCGTTCAGGCTGGCACGGATGATGGCATCTGCATCTCTGCGCAGTGTTTCGTTTTTCAGCATGTCGTTCTCCCCTTTTCCATCGCTTCTTGTCCGCGGACAAAAAACACCTGTACAGTCTCTTCCTATGCAGGAAAACGCCGTACAGGTGTTCTGATCTTTTTGCTTACTTTGCGCTTGCCGGAGCAACCTCAAAGTCGATCTTGCCCAGGTTCACATCCGCACGCACAATGGTGATCATCATGGTGTCGCCCAGACTCCAGTTCTTGCCGGAGACGGGGTCGGACAGGCGGATGCCCTCGGTGAGCATGGTGCCGGAGGGAGTCAGGCTGGAAGCCGGCACAAAGCCCTCCACGCCGTTCTCCAACTCGATGAACAGGCCGCGCTGGGTCACGCCGGAAATGCGGCCCTCGTAGCACTCGCCCAGATGGCGGCGGGCATACTCGGCCTTGTAGCAGTCCTCAGCCTTGCGCTCGATCTGCATTGCAATGATCTCGCGCTCACTGGACTGCTTGCTTGCCTTCTCGGCAAAGTCGCTGTAGCGCAGCACCATGGTATCCTTATCCATGCCCTTGAGCTGGGCGGTCATGATGCGATGGATGGCCAGATCCGGATAGCGGCGGATGGGGCTGGTGAAGTGAGCGTAGTCCTTCAGCACCAGGCCGTAGTGGCCCTTGGGCTTTTCCTCATACACAGCCTTGGACATGCAGCGCAGCATACCGGTATTGATGATCTGCTCATACGGGCCGCCGCGCACACCTTCCAGAATTGCGCTCAGCTCCTTGGGGGTGGGCACATCCTTGGCAAAGTGATCGTTGATGCCGCAGGCCTGCAGCAGAGTGTGCAGACGCTCCAGCTTTTCAGCATTGGGTTCCTCGTGCACACGGTACACGAAGGGGATCTGCTTCACGCGGGCAAAGTGGGCAGCGCACTGGTTGGCCAGCAGCATGAACTCTTCGATCATAGCTTCGCTCTCGCCGGAGGTGCGCTTTTTCACGTCGATGCAGTGGCCGTCCTCGTCGAGGATCAGCTTCACCTCGCCGCTCTCGATATCCATGCAGCCGCGCTCCTTGCGCAGGCGGGCACGGTGGCCGTACAGCTCCTTCATGGCGGGCAGCTGGCTGAGCACTTCATGGTACTTGCCCTTCAGCTCGTCGTCAGCACTGCCGGCCAGCAAGGCGTTGATCTCGGAGTAAACGCCCTTGACGCGGCTGCGGATGATCGACTTGACAAAGCGGTAATCGATCAGGTTGCCATCCTTATCCAGATGCATCAGGCAGGAGAAGGCCAGACGCAGCACGCCCTCATTCAGGCTGCAGATGCCGTTGGAAAGCTGCTTGGGCAGCATGGGCACCACCTGATCGGCATAGTAGACGCTGGTTGCGCGGTTAAACGCTTCGTTGTCCAGCTCGCTGCCGGGCTTGACATAGTTGGAAACATCTGCAATGTGGACACCCAGCTCAAAGCCGCCCTCCGGGGTCTTGGTCAGGCTGATGGCATCATCGATATCCTTGGTCTCAGCACTGTCAATGGTGAAGATGGGCAGGGCACGCAGATCCATGCGGCCCTCGGTGTCCTTTTCAGAGACCTCAGCGTTCTCCAGCTTCTTGGCTTCCTCACGAACCTTATCCGGGAAGCGGCTGTGGATATCCTGCGCATAGAGCAGGGCCTTTGCGCAGCGCTTTGCTTCGTCCGAGCTGCCAAACCGCATGGCAACGCCCACGCGGTGATCTTCCTGCCGATTGCCGCGCTGCAGGATCTCCACGGCCACCTTGTCGCCGTCCTTTGCACCGCCTTCGCAGTCACGCATCATCTGCATGGAGATGGCCGGGCAGTCGTCCGGCACGAACTTCAGGCGGCCCTCAATGCGGCGGGCAGTGCCCACCAGATCGTTCTTTTCTTCCAGAATGGCCAGGATCTCGCCTTCATCGCTGCCCTCCACACGGGGGTGCTCAAACTTTTCCACAAGCACCATGTCGCCGGGCATGGCACCGCGGGTAAAACGGCCCGGGATAAAGATATCGCTGGTGCCGTCCTCCAGCATGACAAAGGCAAAATTCTTGCCCAGTTTTACCACCTTGCACAGCAGAGCCTTGTCTGCACGGCCGGAGCGCACCGTAAAGAACACGCCCTGACGCTGGCAGATGACCGCCTCGTGCACCAGCTGATCCACAGCCTCCATCACCTTGCGGTCCGAGCCGCGGTCCCCGCCGAATTTGGATTTGAGGTCTTTGACGGTGCACGGCTGATTCTGGATCGCGTGCTCAATTTTATCGCGCATTGCCATAATATTTTTTCTCCTTGCTCTTCCATGGCCGCAGCCTCCAACGTGCCGCAGCGCTGCCAATCGTGGGCCAGCTGCCCCACCCTGCCCGGCGGTCAGACTGCCGCCGACATCCTATCATAACACAGAAAAACAGCCCCGTCCTTTACACGGGGCTGCACGAACCTTGTCAACCTGCCAGACGGCCTGCAAACAGACATGCCAGAATGGCAACCACAAAGAAAACAATGCCTGCAATGCGGGTGGTCTTGGCCAGCATCTGATCAGCCGGGGTCAAACGGGCATTGCTTGCGCCGCCCATACTGCCGTTGATGGCACCGGAAAGGCCCTGACCATGGGTGTGCTGCATGAGAGTGAGGAAAACGATGACGAGCGAAGCGATCAGCAGGATCACACCGCCAACAATTTCGATAACAGACATGGATTGAAACGCTCCTTTATTTTAATTCAACAAAAACTACGCAGAAATACAAATATATAGTAGCATAACAAGCGCAAAAAAGCAAGCAGAAACCGTGCATTTTTATGCCAGAAGGTCCAGCATTGCGCACAGCCGGGCAAAGATGGCGGCGCTGGAATGTTCCGTGCTCACCTGCCCGTCCTGCAGTACCACAATGGTGTAGCGCGGCTGCTGCGCCGGGTAAAACCCTGCGAACCACAAGTTTTTGCGTTCCGTGCCATCCGGTGTGAACTGCCCGGTCTGCGCGGTACCGGTCTTGCCGCCAGCCCCTTCTTCCAGCCAGGCAGCATCCTGTGCGGTGCCCTCTTCCACCACCTGACACAGCATTTTACGCAGGAGCGCTGCATTTTCCGCACTCATCACCCGCCTTGACTGCGGATGTGCAAGCGTTTCCAGCGGCGTACCGTCAGTTTCATCCACCGAGCCACACACGAAGAAAGGCGTGCGGTACATCCCGCCGGAAGCAATGGTGTTCATCATGGCGGCGATCTGTACCGGTGATGCCAGCAGACCGCCCTGCCCAAAGCTGAAATTTGCCAGCTGGCCGCTCTGGGCAAGCTCCCCGGCAGACGGCAGCTTTCCGGCATCGGCGTGCAGCGCACCTGCCACCGGCACCTCCTGCCCGAAGCCAAGCTGCCGAGACATCTGCAAAAGCGTCTCTGCCCCCAGTTGCTGCCCCAGCCGGATAAAATAGCCGTTGCAGCTTTTTTCCAGAGCCGCAGTCATGTCCACCGTTCCGTGCGGAACACCGCCTGCGCAGCGGAAGATCTGTCCATCCACCACCACCGCACCGGTGCATTCGTACTCCGGCAGGATGCCCTGCTCCAGCGCTGCCGCAGCCAGCACCGGCTTGAACACTGAACCCACAGCATAGCTTTCCAGTGCGCGGTTCAGGAACGGACTATCCGGTGCATCCAGACTTGCGGCAAGGTCATCCGGGTCATAGCCCGGTACGCTGACGCTGGCGCGAACCGCAGCAGTGGCCGTGTCCAGAACCAGAATGCAGCCGCTGGTCATGGTGTCTGCGGCCACCGCTTCGGCGGCACGCTGCACCGGGCGGGAGATCGTCAGCTGCACGCCCACCGCACTGCTGTCCTGCCGGGTGAGCTGCGGTGTTTCCCCGGCCCGCAGCCGTCCTTGTGCTGTGACCGCGCACACCAGCGTGTCATGCTCCTTTGTCCCGGCCAGCTGGCTGTCCAGCGCCTTTTCCAGCCCGGCAGTGCCGCGGCCTTCTGCATCCAGATAGCCGATCAGATGCTGGCACAGCGGAACTTCTGCGCAGCGCCGTGCCGTTGCAAAGCAGCGTATGCCGCGCCCGGAAAGGTCGCGGTCCACTTCCAGCAGAAACGGTGCGGAGCGGTTGCGGTTCCGGTATAAAAGTGCCTGCCCGGCACTGTCCGTAAATGCATACAGGCGTGTGTAGTTGTTTTCGCCCGGGAAGCAGAGGGCAAGATACCGCCTTTCCAGCCCGGTGAGAAGCAGGCCGCTGTGATCGTAAAAACTGCCCCGCCGGGCAGGCAGCGAGAGCCGGACCGTGCTCTGTGCTTCGGCCCGGGCAGCATAGGTATGGTTCTCTGCCAGAAAATACAGGCGGCACAAAACCACCGCAAACCCCAGCAGAACAGCTGCATACAACGCCAATACCCGTTTGCCGGACATCTGCTCACCCCTTTTTGATAGAGTGGGCTGCATCTGTGGTTTCTATACAAAAAGAGACGGGGTCTCCGAAGAGATCCCGTCTCCATAAGGTACTTATTGAGTAAGCAATTCCGCTTCATACGTCGAAAATCACAGGTTGCCGGCGATCTGTTCAAAGGCTCTTTCAACCGATTCAAAGCTGCTGTGCGTGTAGACATCCAACGTCACACTGGCATTGGAGTGTCCCATCAGGTATTGCAGGCTTTTTACATCCAGCCCGGCCTGCTGAACATTGGTGCAGAAGGTGTGTCGCAGCACATGAGGTGTAATGCGCGGAACAGGTTTGCTGTACGCCTTCTCAAACTTTCCCTGCACGCCACGCACAAACAAACAGCGGCCCCGCAGACCTTTTTCAAAGTCTGCGGGGCCTTGTGCTGTGGGGCTATTTTACCTGCACGGTCATGGTTCGGTCACTGCCCGGTAGCCGCGGATGACGCGCCACTTGGCAACGCCCTTGTCCGGCTTAAAGCTGCCGTCGGCGCGGGCTTTCAGGTAGCCCTGCTCGATGGCCCACTGGGCGGCTTGGGCCAGCTCCGGGTCGGCTACGTCCGCAAAGGCGGGCAGAGTGGCCGGGGCCGGGCGGCCTGCGGTGTTCCAGAGGAGCATTGCCAGCTCGGCGCGGGTATGGGGCACGGCCACCCCTGCAGGCAGGAGCTGGTCAAGGATGAGCTCCGTGCCCACCTGATAGGCCACGACGCCCGCCACGCCCACGACTGCGCCGACCGCCAGAAGGGTGCCGAAGCCGTCTCCGCCGTCTGGGCTGCCCTCGCCGCTCTCAGCGGTGCGCCAATGGCCATAGAAGGTCACGTCCCGGTCGAGGTTGCCCACATGGTTCGCGCCCGGGCCCATGTAGTAGGGGCTATCCTCCAAGCGGGTGCCGTCTTCGAGGAACCAGCCCTCAAAGAGGCGGGCTTCCTCCTCGCTGCCGGTGATCGCACCGGGGAACTGCATTCCTCCATTCACCGGTTCGTCCCCCGGATGGACGACCCAGTAGACCTTAAAGTCCGTGGGGGCCTGCTCCGGCTGGGCGATCTTCGCCTTCTTACTCTCGTTCATTTTGCCTTCCACCAGATCAAGGCCGTGAGACATGATCAGGCGTCCCAGTTCGAGGGCATAATAATCCTGTTCCTCCGATGCATCCGTTTCCGCCGTGATGACGGTGCCTGCGCCGGAAACTTCCATCTCGTCTGCTGCCACGATGGCCGAGCCGCCGGCTTTCACATCCAGCGTGCTGTTTGCCACGGTGAGCTTGCCGCACCGAATGCCATAGTGGAAGAAGTTGCCCTCCGAGTTTGTGCCTGCAATGGTCACCTTGCTGTTTTGGATGGTGATGTCCTCGTCAGAGCGGCCTGCCCGGATCGCGTCCTCACCAACGTCGCCATCGATATTGCCCGTAAGGGTGAGGGTTGCGTTATCCAGCGTCAGCGGGCCTTCCGTAAGGATTCCATCGGCGTTGGAAAGGGTGGCTGTGCCGGTAATGGTCAGCTCTTCCGCCAATTGGGAATCGATGCAGCAGTAACCGCCCGCGGCCCCATCCAGCGTGAGATCGGCATCGTTCAGGGTCAGCGTGTTGGTCGTCGGGTCAAACTTCACAGACCCGCCATCCTCCAGCACGTCGTTCTGGTTGGTTTCCGTTACCTGCTTGCCTGCTACCAAAAGGGCGTAGGTTTCACTTTCCGGCTGGTCCGGGTCCACATCCGTCAGTTCCAGATAGTCTTGGTTCTGTCCTATGGCAGCCGTAAAGTTCTCATAATTTTCCTTCACGTTGATTTCCGTATACGCTCCATTCTCGTCGGTGCGATACCAGAACCTGCTTACGTTTCCGATGCTCAGTCTCCCCTGGACGATGTTATTGCCGTCGCCGTTTTCCGCCACAATCATAAGCAGATGGCCGCCGTTGTATGTCAGAAGACAATCCTTCCCGATGTACCGATCCGCATGGATCTCCAGCTCGCTGCCCGGGTTCACGGTAGTGGAATTGGCGATGCCGTAGGTTGCTCCCTGGAACTGTGCTCCTGTGATGTTCATGGTGCCATCGATCTGGACGTTTCCTCCGCCGATGCCCGTATGAAAATCTTTCAGCGTGATTTCGGTCCCGGCTGTAATCGTTGTTCCTGTGTCTCCGCCCAAAATTCCTATCGGCTTAGTAACCGAATATTTCCCCAGATCGGCATAGGTGAGATCGTATTCTCCCCCGGCGATCTCTTTTGCTTTCTCAATGCCGTTGCCTTTCGTCCTGCCCGTCACCTTGCCATTTGCCACCAGCCTCAGATTTTTTTCGCCAAGGGCTTCGACCAGCGAGATCGTCCCCGTATCCGCAGGCCCAACTGTGGTCAGCGTCACGTCTCCGTCAAAGGTCAAAACGCCCTGGTTATAGGATACCTCACCCTGAATGCAGTTCACATTCACACTATTGACCCGGCCGACATGATCCGGATACACAAACACCTTTGTCACCCTGCAAGCTACACCGTCCGCCAGTGCCAGCGGGGCCGCAAGGTTCAGCGCGAGGGCTGCGGAAAGCACCCCGGCGAGGAATTTCTTCCATCTTCGTTTCATTGCAAAAGCCTCCTTTTTCTACCAATTTTGTTGCAGGAAAAAAGCTCCACGGTTCACTTTTAGGATACCGTGGAGCTTTGGTTTTTGCTATTAACCCGGGGTTAGTTTTTGGTTAATTCCGGGGGGCGTTTTTCTGGTACCACTCGGCCAAGCGGGCGCGGCGGGTGCGGGGGTCGCCGCCCATATCCAGCTTTGCGTACAGCTGGTTGATGTACTGCTTCACCGTGCCCTCGGAGAGGTAGAGGGCGGCAGCGATCTCCTTGTTGGTGCACCGCCCGGCCACCAGACGGGCCAGCTCCCGGTCGCGGTCGGTCAGGGGTAGCTCCGGCGCGGGGGCGGGCAGGCCCAGCCGGACGGCAAAGGCCCGGCCTGCGGGCAGGATGCGGGCCACGAAGGACCCCAGACGCGGCTCGCAGGCGGCCCAGTCCTCCTCTTCCAGCAGGGGGGCCAGAGCGGGATACTGCTCCACAAAGAGCACCCAGAAATCGTCCTGCACAGCGTCCAGCAAAGCCGCTGCCAGCGCGGCCCGGGCCTCGGCCCGCTGGCCAAAGCGCAGCTGCGCCGCCGCCAGCTGGATGCGGGCCTGCAGGCCCACCAGACCGTAGTGCATGGCCTCGCACCGGCGCAGCAGGCCCTCGCTGTGGGCGATCACCTTCACGTACTCCCCCTGCGCCAGCCAGATCTGCTGCTCGATGAGGGACATCATGGGGCGGCAGGGCCCAAAGAAGCTCACCTCGGCCAGCTTGTGCTCCCGGAACAGCTCCGGGGCCTGCTCCGGCCTGCCCTGCAAAGCGTAGAAATAAGCGGCGATGCTCTCCAGCAGATGCACCTGCACCCCGTCGTGCTTTTGCAACAGGGCGGCGCGCTTGGCGGCAAAATCGTACCCCTCTTTCCCCTTGCCGCACAGGGCCAGCCGCAGGGCCAAAAAGTTGCAGCAGAGGGTCATGTTCTCCTGCCCGGCGGCGTCGGCCCGGGCCCGCTCCAGCAGCACGGCGGCTTTCTCCCACGCCCCCTGCAGGTAGGCGGCCTCTGCGTCCATCAAAAGCTCGGCCCCCCGGCCGTGGCCGTTGGTGATCTTATAATAATGGGGCATACACTCGTACATTTCGGCCAGTTCTTTGCCCAGCTCCCCGGGGGCGCGGTAGTACATCATCAGCACCGAGGGGGAGCCGAAGGTCCAGCTGCCGCTGTTGCGCAGGGTGACGGCGGGGCGGCTCATCTGGCGGCTGGCGCTGCGGTGGAGGCGGCTCATCTGGGTGATGTCGTTGTAGAACAAGAAGCTCTGGATGAGGTCGCACTCCCCCAGCAGGTTGCCCCGCTCGGCGGCGGACCACTCGGGGTGTTGGGCCACGGCGGCTTCCAGCAGGGCTTTCAGCTCCATCATTTTGGGGATCTGCTGCCAGGTGAACATCCGGCGCATCAGCACCAGAATGGCCAGCGGGTGGCGCTGCAGCGCTTCCACCGGGCAGCGGTCCAGCCGCTGCAGCAGCTCGGCGGGGCTGAGGGAGGCAAGCAGATCCCCCGCGTCCGCCTCGATGACGGCAAGGGCTGCGTCGCGGTCGCCGCAGTGCTCAAAGGCCTGCAAAGCGTGGAGGTACTGGGCTTTTTGGGCATACCAGCGGCCATACCGCTGCCAGACCTCCGTTTGCCGAGCGGCGGGCAGCTGGGCAAAGAGCCGCTCGGCGCACTCTTTCATCATGTGGTGGAAGCGGAAGCTCACCCCGTCCGGCAGGCGGGTGACAAAGGCGTTTTGCTGGGTGAGGGCCCGCAGCACCTCCTCCGCGTCGGGCAGGGCGGTGACAGCCCGGGCCATCTCCACCGTGAACTCATCGGCCAGCCCCATCACAGCGAGGAAGCCCCGGGTCTTCTCGGGCAGGGACTCCAGCATGGCGGCGGTGAACATGGCGTAGATGTCCGACCCCAGCTGCAGCAGGCTCCCCCGCTCGGCCAGGGCATGGAGGTTCAGGTAGACGGCGGAGAACCACCCCTCGCAGGAGCGCAGCAGGCTCTCGGCCTGGGCGGCGGTGATCTCCACGCCGCAGCGGTGGGTGTAGGCCAGCAGCTCCTCCCGGTTCAGGCGGAGGCCGTCGGCCTCGATGCGGTGGAGCCGCCGCCCCAGCCGCACCACCTGCTCCCCGGGCAGAAAGCGGTTGCGGCTGGCCACGATAAGGTGGACGTTCTCGGGCAGGCGGTAGGCCAGCCGACACAAAAACTGCGCCACCCGCTCGTCCCCCAGCAGGTGGAAATCGTCCAGAAAAAGATAGTAGGGCGTTTTGCCGCCCAGCGCGGCACACAGGTCCTCCAGCAGCAAAGCCGCGCCGCTGGCGTCGGCGGGGCAGTCGTAGCCCTCCAGCACCGTCAGCCCGGCGGCGGCAAAGGCCTTCTGCACGCTTTTCCAGAAGATGGAGCGGTTATCCGAGTAGATGCTGGCTTGCAGCACCACGGCCCCCGCCTTGGCCTGCTCTGCCAAGAACCAGCGCACCGCCGTCGTTTTACCGTAGCCCATGGGGGCCACCACCGCCGTGAGCGCACAGGACGCTATGGGCCGCAGCGTCTCCCGCATTCGGTCCGAGATGTAGATGATGTTCAGGTTCTGCCTGTTTCTGGCCATGCGCGTTCCCCTTTTCCTTATGCTAAGGCTATTGTAGCACATTTGCGGCGAAGAGAAAAGTGCGGCAGGGGTGCAAAAAAGCAGGCAGAGCCTTCGCCTTTGCGAAAAGTTCTGCCTGCGTTCTTTTTATAAATTGGGATTCTTGGGAGCGGCGGTTTTGGCTTAGTACATGCCGCCCTTCCAAACCACACTTTTGGAGCCAAATCACGAATATCGGGAAACGTAGACTTTTGTAGAATTATCAAGGCCACAAGCCGATTTTTCCAGATTCTCCGTTTTTGCACGATCCACGCTTTTCTACGCAAATCTACGCCACTTACCGGGCGATTGGCGTAAGTTTTGGCGTAAGTTTCGGCGTAAGCAATTCCGCTTCATGCGTCGAAAATCACAGGTTGCCGACGATCTGTTCAAAGGCTCTTTCAACCGATTCAAAGCTGCTGTGCGTGTAGACATCCAACGTCACACTGGCATTGGAGTGTCCCATCAGGTATTGCAGGCTTTTTACATCCAGCCCGGCCTGTTGAACATTGGTGCAGAAGGTGTGTCGCAGCACATGAGGTGTAATGCGCGGAACCGGTTTGCCGTACGCCTTCTCAAACTTTCCCTGCACGCCACGCATATAGTTTTCCAAGTGCATTGCCACCTTCGGCATTCCGGACTTGTCCAGAAAGAGGAATCCGCTGCAACCATCCACCAGCGCTTCCACTTTCGTGGACGCTCTGGCTTTTACTACACGCCGCAACGCTGCACAAACGGTATCTGTCATGGGAACATTGCGGATACCGCTTTTTGTTTTCGGCGGTGTGACAAAGTAGGGCTTTTCAGCCGTCCGGCAAAGCTGCCGCCGGACATGGATACAGTGCCGTTCAAAGTCGATATCTGCTCGTGTCAGGCCGTACAGCTCGCTCACACGCAAGCCGGTTCCCATAAGAATGACGATATCATCATAATAGTTGCCGCCATAGTCTTGAACGAATTGCAGATATTTCTCCTGCTGTTCTCTGGTCAGGGCATTGCGCACATAAGCGTCCTTCGGCACAACATCGGACAGCTTGAACTTGAATGGATTCTTGCGGATGATGTCATCCTCCACCGCCATCTCAAACGCCGGTCTGACAACGCTTTGCAGGATTCCTATGGTGTTTTGCTTGAAACCGCTGTCATGCAGAAACACGAACCAGCCTTTCGCATCGGACAATTTTACCGTTTTAATGGCTTTTTGCCCGAAAGGGTCAGCATGAATCCGCTTGACCGCTGTGTTGTACGACCGAAGTGAATTGGGTTTCAACCCACGTTTCAGGTTCATATAGCGGTCAACCAGATCAGCCACTGTCATCTCTCCGGCAGCATAGTCGATGCCGTCTGCCAGATCGCGCCACAGTTCTTCCTCTTTTTTCCGCAGCTCTGTCAGGGATTTAGCGTAAATACAACGCCGTTTCTTGTGGATATCGGTATAACGATAGTCGTAGGTGCCGTTTGCTCTCTGGCTTTCGCCATCCTTCAAAACACGGCCCTTGCTATCCTTGCGCTTTTCAGGCATTTAGAAGCTCCTTTCTGTGAAAAGCGCATATAGGGGTTAATTTTAGTATACCATACCGACCATGCGATTTCCACCGATATCGAATAGAAAAGACGTTGCATCATTCTCAAATAGAATACGCCATCTGAGAAGGTTGCCGCCAGATTGTCCGGGTCTTGTGGAGCGAGAGCCGAACGGGAACCGTGAAAGCAGTCCCAGTAGATGTTGCCTTTAGCTCGTTCCGGGTCAATGTGCTCGCTGTTGGAAAGGTTGAAACTGCGGTCATTGTGCTTGGGGTTATAGGTGCCGTGGGTTCCGGCTCGTCCGTTGTGTCGCGTTAATTTCAGATAGACATCCCTCTTTTCCTGTATTTTTTGTGTACGGCCACTCGTGCGATCAAATCACAGAAGTGATACAATTCTTCTAAGCAACGGGTCTCGCATTTCAAGACCGTGTCTTGAAATCTTCTCTCGGTTCTGGCCAACCTGCTGGCCGGGTTTTGCGCGGCTCTCTACGCCGAGGTGCTTGCCCGTTGCCGCAACGCCCCCTCTACCCCGTTTTTCATCACCGCGGCCATCCCCCTCATCCCCGGCAGCACCCTATATTACTGCATGAACGCCGTCGTCTCCAACGACCTGCCCGCCGCCGAGCATTTTGGGGAGCAGACCTTTCTGGCGGCGCTGGGCATTGCGGGCGGCATGGCCATCGCATGGTGTCTGGCCGATTTAAGCCGGAAGCTCCAGGGGCGGCTGTAAAGCGCGTGCTGCGCCGCGCCCCGGCTGCTTGACAAGCTGGTTTTTTCTGGATACAATAGAAAAAACCTCGGAGACGCTCCGGGAAAGGAACATTTGGATGAGATCGAACACGAAACAGGCCCTGCTGGTGACGCTGGTGGGCGTGACGCTTTTTGTGGCGCTGCTGCGGCTTTCGGACGTTTTGGCCTTTGCCGCGCAGCTGGTGGATCTGGTGCTGCCCATTTTGGCGGGCGGCATTCTGGCGTTGTTCCTCAGCGTGCCCATGGCCGGGCTGGAAAAGCGGCTGGGGCGGCTGTTTGCCAAAGCGAGAAAGCAGCCCTCGGGCAAGGCGCTCCACCTGCTGAGCTTTCTGCTCACCCTGCTGGGGGTGGTGCTGGTGCTGGTGCTGGCCCTGACGCTGCTGATCCCGGAGCTGGTGCAGTCCTTCCACAGCCTGTATCTGCAAATTGAAGCCAACATCCCCCGCTGGACGGCCTACCTCCACGCCCAGGACCCCGACATGGGCTGGCTGATGAGCCGGTTGGAGGGCATCGACTGGGAGCAGCTGCTGCACAAGGTGACCTCCGGCCTCGACACGGTGCTGGTGAACGCGGCGGGGGCCGTTTCCGCCACGGTGAATCTTGTGGTGACGGCCTCCTTTGCGCTGATCATCTCCGTCTACCTCTCGCTGGGGGCACAGAGCCTGGGCCACCAGGCCCGCACCCTGGTGCGCGCCTACCTCAAGCCCGGCCATGCCGCCTGGGTGCTGAAGTTCTGCCGCCTGTTCCGCCAGTCCTTCGCCAACTTCCTCACGGGCCAGTGCAGCGAGGCGGTGATCCTCGGCATGCTTATGAGCCTCGCCTTCTCCCTCTTCCGCATCCCCTACGGCAGCCTGGTGGGGATGCTCACCGCCATCTGCGCCATCATCCCCTATGTGGGGGCGCTGCTCTCCTGCGTCATCAGCGTGCTGCTGGTGCTGCTGGTGGACCCCCTGCTGGCGGTGCGCGCTTTGCTGGTCTACCTTGCGGTGCAGTTCATCGAGAACCAGTTCATCTACCCCCGGGTGGTGGGCAAATCGGTGGGGCTTTCGCCCCTGTACACCCTTGTGGCAGCCATGATCGGCGGCAAGCTCTTCGGCATCCTCGGCATCCTCTTCTTCATCCCGCTGACGGCGGTGGTGCTGGAGCTGGTGAAGGAAGACGCCTGCCGCCGCCTGCGCACCAAGGAGACGCTGCAATAAACAAACAGCGGCCCCGCAGACCTTTTTCAAAGTCTGCGGGGCCTTGTGCTGTGGGGCTATTTTACCTGCACGGTCATGGTTCGGTCACTGCCCGGTAGCCGCGGATGACGCGCCACTTGGCAACGCCCTTGTCCGGCTTAAAGCTGCCGTCGGCGCGGGCTTTCAGGTAGCCCTGCTCGATGGCCCACTGGGCGGCTTGGGTCAGCTCCGGGTCGGCTACGTCCGCAAAGGCGGGCAGAGTGGCCGGGGCCGAAACATTTTCCAGCAGGGTCTCCATATCCGAAACTTTCAAGGTCAATTCGTCCAGCTTGCTTTGCTGGGCGGCAAATTGCTCCTTCTGCTTGGCGAGGATGAAGTCCTGTTTTTCCAGATATTTGCGGTTGCCGTACTCCGCTTCTTCCTCCAATTCCAGCCCATGCCGCTTGGCAATCTCAAACAACATTTTCCGACAGGCGGCATCAAAGGTGATCTTGCGATTGTTGCGGCGGCTGAGGGGCTTAGCCGGGTCGGGCAGGTCAAAGCCCAGTGCTTCCAGCGCCTTTTCCTGCTGGGGAGCTACCTCGCCGTACTTGTTCTCGCAGTCGAACACATGACGCTCGTGGATGTGGGGCGTACTTTCGTCCAGATGCAATGCCCAGTCCAGCACATGAACGTGTTCGCCAAATTTGCCCTTGAACTCTTCGATAAACTCCGTGACGATATTCAGCAAGTCCTCTGCCGAAGCGTGTTCGTCCAGCGTTCCTAGCTGGTAAATGGTCTCTTCCGGGCAGGTCTTGCGGCCGGACAAAAGGTCAGAGATGGAGCGGTTGCGTTCGGTGTGCCGGATCTTGGCGTTGCGCTCGTTCTGCTTTTCGATGAACTCTGAGTAGTGGGTTTCATAGAATTGCCGTTCCACATCCGAGAAGGTTGCTACCAGATCGTCTGGGTCTTGTGGGTCAAAAGCAGTGCGGAAACCATGGAAGCAGTCCCAGTAGATGTTGCCCTTGGCTCGTTCCGGGTCGATGTGTTCGCTGTCGGTGAGGTTGAAATTCCGGTCGTTGTGCTTGGGGTTATAAGTGCCGTGGGCTCCGGCTCGTCCGTTGTGTCGTGTTAATTTCAGATAGACATTCCTCCATTTCAACAGCTTGGTGGGGAGAACGCAGCAGCGAAGCTGCTGGATCTGCCGCCTTTTTGCGCCAGATAATACCCAGTAGGATATGACGCACAGCATCATATCACTGGGCAAGGCGTTCCCCCTTGACTCCCTTCAACGGGCCATTTTGGCCCGTTGATTTTGGCAAGCTGGCGGGCAAAGATTTGCGAATCCCTGCCCGCAGCTCGTCCGGCTTTTTCAGTGGGCCACTTTGACCCACTGATTTCGTTACAGGTGGAATCAAGTGGTCTTTTTGACCACCTGATTTTTACGGAGTGGGAGTGACGTGTAACAGATAAAACCGAAGTTATCAAAATGAGAACTCCGGTGGCTCTGCCACGGATGCAATCAAGTTATCATTTTGATAACTTGATTTTGATACGGCTACAATCAAGTTCCCAAAGTGGGAACTTGATTCGGCGGGAGTTGCAAATCAAGTTACGGAAAGCGTAACCTGATTTCAGATGACAGCCCGAATTCCCACTTTGGGGATTTGGGAGTGAGCGATTAAGAGTTACGGTATTTTGGCACTTCCCAGAATGGGAAGTGCCACTTTACTGGATAAAAGCGAGCGTAGATAAGGAACTTGACAAACTTTGTCAAGTTCCTAAAAGAGAAGTGTGTGCGGCCGTTTTACGATGGTGGTAGTCTTTCTGACGACAGGCATTGCTGCAATATCTGGCATCCGCCCGAATTGGTAAGAACTGCTTCCCGCAGCAAGCGCAGGTGTACGTTCCACGTTCGGCACGCTTTTTAAGGCTTTTCCGCAGATTCAGCATCTTGTGGCCGCAAGTCTGGAAGCTGTAGTATTTGCGGTTTCGGGTCTGGGTGTAGATGACCTTGCGGCAGTATTCACATTGGATTCTGCGCACACTGGGGTCGCCATCAATGAAATATTCCATCAAGGTGTCTTGATTTTCGCGTTCCCATTGTTCTGTTGTCATAGGCATCCTCCTTTGGCTGTTACGGGTGTGTGGTGGATAATGAAAAGCATTATTTGCCAAAAGTGTTACGGAAGCGTGGCTGTTATCAAAATGGTAACAGCCACTTTTGCACAATAAAGCGTTACGATTGTCTGGTTGGTGATCAAAATGATCACCAACTAAAATCTGTGCGTTATGGCTGGGTGGTAAGTGGACAATTTGTCCATTTACCACTTCCAAGTGGTGAGTTACGGTTTTCGTAACCCACCATGGGGTAATCGTGTTACAGTAATCTGGAAAATACCGGAAAGCGACACTTACCAGATCTCACCGTGGCTTGACAAAATGTCAAGTCGAGGTTAAGCGTAGCACGAACAGAATCAATGTGGACAATTTGTCCACATTGATTTCTCCTACCTCAACGAGTAGATAAACGTCCGTTTCGCCTCATGTGCTCATTTTGAACACATGAGGCGAGTGGATGTCAGTTGCCGTTCTCCCTGCATGGCTTTCCTGCCCCCTTCCGGCGGCGTTTTCCGGCTCTCCCTTGCGGGGTCATCGCCGTGTATTCCATGCAGACGGTCATGCGGTTTTCAAGGTTCGTTGCTGATTTTGCAATAAAAAATCGCCACACAACAACCTGAACCTGACCGTCCCTTCTGGGATGGCCTTGGTTCGGATTCGTTATGTAGCGATAAGAAAGTTAAAAACTTGCTCCGACTCCTTCGGGAGCCGAGCTGGAACTCTAAGTAAATATGTTATATTAAATTGTTGGGATAGATTACCACAAAAATCGAGCCATGTCAACAAAAAGTTTTGAAAACACGCCACTTTCGGCAGTGTGCAAGAAAACGCGCTGAAAACTTTGGCAAAAAGATAGAGAACAAGGTAGCCTATCCTGTTTAATATGGTGTTGTGAACTCGAAAATCATCTAGGTTATGAAATAACCGCCAGTTTCAAGTCAAAGTTGAAAGCTGACGGTCTGGTTTACAAAATGGCTTTGAAATTTGGAAAGCCCCCTAGGAGTCTCCGTAGCGTAAGCCAACAATTCGTCAGCATATAAACGGCATTTCGTTTTGCGGAATGTTTATTGGGAACACCTAAACCCGTAAACCGCATCCGTTAGATGAAGCCTGCACTAGCATACTGTCGCTTGCGATTATGTAGAAGTCAGTATTGGTTTTTCTATATTATTAGCTTTTCAGTCCATTTCGTTTTTTCATCGGTAAACCGCAACTTCCAAATCATAGCGTTAATGTTGATTTTCTGGCTCTCATGGGTTAAAATGAACTTAATTAGCAAATGGTCAAATCCATCCACTGAAAAAGAGGTGACTTTCATTGAGTTTTGAAGCAGATGACAAACACGTCTACGACCTTTTCACCAAGCGTTGTTATGGAACGCCCCGAAACCAGCGACAGTATGTATGGAACAAAAGAAACTGGCAAGAGTTATTTGATGATGTCTTGCTCGTTGCTACCGGAAAAGAAGCAACCCACTTCATCGGAAGTATCGTTCTTTACAAAGAGAACGACCGCAAAAACGGCATCTCATATTTTACAATTGTAGATGGTCAACAACGAATTATTTCCCTAACAATTTTTCTTGCAAGTGTAGCCTTTTGCCTTCATTGCTATGAATTTGACGACGAATTTCGAGGAACAAAGCAGTATTTGTTCACTCGTGACGATTTAAATCAGGAAGCCATGGTCATCAAGTCTGAGCAATATATTGCACTGGAGCGAATTATTACCGGGCTCTTTTCAATTTCTCCAAATATGGCAAAGTGTTTTGAAACCGCAGCACTTGTAAAGCAGTTTTCTCGAAACAACAAGAATCTCGCAGCTGCCTTTGTGTTTTTCATAAACAGCATCTATAAACATATTGAAGAATCTACTCTTTCCCCAATTCAAGTCCTACTCAATTTACTAACCGCCATCACGGACAATCTGCTATACGTTGATATTACCGCATCTTCCGAGGAAGATGCGTACACGATATTTGAAATTCTAAACGCTCGCGGCTCAGCATTGGAAGGACATGAACTATTAAAGAACTTTATTCTAAGAGGCATTAGACCCGATGGAGATGTCGACACTGCGAAAACCACTTGGTCGGAGATCGAATCGCTTTTAGGTAACAACATCGAACGCTTTGTAAAACATTATGCAACCCACAAATATAGAACCTCTGTTCAGGAAGGTGTCAGCGATTATAAACTCATTCGTGATTCCAACAAAGGCATTCCAACTGTTCCGCTTCTTGACGATATTTATCAGAAGTCCATCTACTACAACCGCCTTCTTTCTCCTTCTCAATCTGAGGAATCTGCAAACTGTTCGAATGTTGAATTTAAAGTATATGCTTTTTTCAAAAAGCATCGGCAAGAACAAATTCGTCCTATCCTTTTAAGTCTAATTCATCAATATGAACTCGGTCACCTCAGCCAAGAGAAGTACGAGGAGACCCTTCTGTTTCTCTATGATTTTTTCATCTGCTATACCATTATTGGACAAGAAAATTCGAACAAAATAACAAATGCGATTTACAAAAATTCCAGTATTCTCGAAAACCACTACTCCGACTCCGCATTGGAATGCTTTATCTCAGAGTTAAAGAATAAACTTCCCAGCAAAGAAGTCTTTCTCAAAGCATTCTCCAATTTAGGGTGGTCACATCACGCTGGGTATTACGACGATGACCGAAACAAGGAACGTGTGCAAGTTGTTTTGGAAGTCCTTGAACGATACAAATGTGCCAGTAAGCAGTGTGCTGCCTTCACGATCGAGCATATCTTGGATGATACAAATTCCCCCGAAAATGGTATCATTGGGAATTTGATTCCCCTTGAGGACAGCTTAAATTCGAGGTGTAACGGAAAAGATTTCGCAAGCAAACTTAAAATTTATGAAACATCAATGTTTCAAACCGCACGGAATATCGCTCAGCGATATGCTGGAAAGTCCACGATCGATATAAATGAGCGGACGAATATCATGGCATTGGACTTCTACGATCATATCTTGAAATCCAGTATCTGTTCGACTCAAAAGAACACCGATGATATAAAGATGCGTAAGCAAAGTCTCGAAAACAAGTCCACCATCAAAAAAACCATTGGAAACATGATGAAAAAAGCCAATCATTCCACACCTGAAAACGATTTGCCGGACGTTCAACAGCTTTCATTTTTGTAACAGGCATAGCACAAAAAGGCGGCCATCTGCACCCATGCAGACAGCCGCCTTTGGTTTTATGCTGTATTCTGTTTTCTCAATCTCTGAAAATCTTATCCAGTTCCCTTTCCATGGTGCCCGCCTTGGCAAATTCCAGCGTATCGGCCTGACGGATATGGTGGGCGGTGATGCCGTGACCCTTTGCAAAGCCCAGAATGTAGCTGATGGCAATGCGGTAGATGATCTCTGTCGGGGCAAGCCCATAGACCTGCTTGGCAAAGATATGTTCCAGTCGGGCGTTATCGTCCGGGAAGGCTTGCCGCATCTTCTCGCTGCGGTAGAGCCGCTTGACGATTTCCGTAATGTACAGGCCGGACTTCATGTAGGGATCCAGGAAGGTCTTGCCGGGGTCATCGAAGCAGCCAGGGTTTTCCTGCTCCAACAGGTCCACCATCTTTTTCACCACCCACTTGGGGGTAAAGATCTGGTTGGTTTTCTGGGGCGGGATGTAATCGAAGATATCCTCGGTGCGGCTCTCGTCAAAGTAATCCGCCAGCTTGACCTTCAGGTTCAGAAATTCCTTCACCGAATCGTCAAACACCACCGGGTCGAGCAGGTGGCCTGCAAAGTGTTCCTCCTGTCCGGTGGCTTGGTTGATGTACGGCCCGCCGTCCCGCAAAAAGCGGAACTGCTCCAGCGTGATGCTGGTGACCTCCTGAAAGACCTTGTCCGGGATGATTTGGTCAAAGTTCGCCAGCGTCACGGTCTCGTCGCCGTAGGCCATGAGGAAGGACGGGATGGTGCGGGAGAAGCCCCGGAGATGGTCACGGACGGTGTCCTCGTAGCCCTTTTTCTCCTGCTCCTTCTGGTTGGTCTCCACGGTGCGCACGATGGTCTGCTGCATTTCCTGCGCCGTTTGCTGGATGGTGGATTGCAGCGTCTCCATCAGGGCGGCGGTGCTCTGCTGCTGCTTTGCGTCAAATTCCCGGTTCACCTGCTGGCGCTGCTGGGCAGTGGTGCAGCTTTGCAGCTGCTGGGTGCGCTGGGTCTCCAGCTGGCTCTGGTCGATGCGGTAGTTGTCCACCACCTTGTTCACCGCCACGTCCATTTTGGCCTTGGCGGTGCTATCAAACCGCTTCTGGTCGGACAGCTTCAGGTCCCGCCCATACTCCTGCTTTGCCTGCTCCACCATAGGAGTGATGATCTCCTTGGTGATGCTCTTTTTCAGAGGTTCCAGATGCTCTTCTTTGGCAGGAGCCGGGGCATCGGTCAGGTCTTGCAGGGCGGTGTCCAGTGCCGGGGTACTTTCGTAGATCTTCGCCCCGAACACATCTGCCGCCTTGCCGATGACGTAGCCCTCGTCCAAATCCACCTCGCCCTTGTCGTTCAGGGAGAGGTCTGCGCCGGTCTCCGGGGTGATCTGGATGGGCTTGGCCTTGGCCTCGCTGACGGGCTGGAAGTTTTGCAGAATGTCCAGCACCTCCTGCGGTGCACTGAACACGTTGGAAATGTTCTGGAACAGGAAATTGCTCTGGAAGCCCATCCGCACCACTTCTTTGGACTTGATCTTTCGGGGAATGCTGAGGACTTTTTCCGCATCCAGCGGGACCATCTCCCCTTCCTCGTCCTCGCCGATGACCGGGAAGAAGTTGAGCAGATTCTGGATGTGCGCCTTGCGCTCCTCGGTGTCGCCCTTACCGCTGGCGGTGTCCTGTGAAAGGTCGTTGGCGAACTGCTCGTAGATCAGCAGGGTGCGGGCAGGGTCAAAATCGAACACATAGGCGTTCTCTTTGCGGCGGAAGGTGCCGTTTTCGTGGAAAAGACAGGGGTTCTGGGCACGGAACGCCGCCTGCATATACAGCGCCGGGCTTTTCAGATTGGAGAGCATCAGCACCGCCGACCACTCCGGGATGGTGACACCGGTAGTCAGCTGCCCCACCGACAGGGTAATGGTCTTTTCGTGGTGGGCGATGGCGGCTTTTACCCGGTCAAAGCTCTTCTGGTTCTCGTCCGTGTCATCCAGCTTGCCGTCACCGGCGGCAAGGATCACCTCATAGTCCCGGAATACCGGGTGCGCCTGCAGCTTTTTCGCCAGCGCTCTGGCGCTGTCCACCCGGTTCAGCAGCCAGAAGGTGTGCTTCAGTTCGGCACGCAGTTCCGGGGTGGAAAACGGAAACTTGTTCTGGGTGGTCATGGCATCCAGAAAGCGATCCACCTCAGCTTCGTGCTCAAAGCTGCCGCCCGACTTCACCTTGAAGAACTCGTTCAGGTCAAAGGCAAATTCCTGCGTTTCGCCGTCGATCTCCACACCCTGCTGAATTTCGTCCCGGATGATCTCGGACATCTGGCAGGTGTAGAGGTTGAGCATGGGGAGGTTTGCGTAGGGGTTCTGCTGCCCCGGTGCGCCCTGCCAGTTCCGCTTGGCGGCCTGCTCGTCGGCGTAGGTCCAGTTGAAGATGGCATCCCCGGCAAACTTATCGTTCGCCAGTGCCTTGAAGGGCGTGCCGGACAGGTGCAGCGTGAACTTGCGGCGGATGCGGTCAAAGGCAAGGTCGGTCTTGTAGGTGTCCACGCCCTCGTGGGCTTCGTCGATGACCAGCACATCCCAGTTCAGCTCGGTCAGGTGGCGCAGCTTGTCGTACTCGCCGCCGAAATACTTGGAGCCTTTCATGTCCTGCAGGCTGACGAACTCAATGCGCTTATACAGTTCCTCGCCCTGTGCGGCGGCATCCAGATAGCCTTGCTCGTCCAGCACATGGGGCTGCCCGGCAAGGGCATCCACATGGCTGACGAACAGATAGCCGGACTCCTTGCCCAGAAAGCGCACATAGTCGCTGTACCAGCTGTTGGCGATGGCAGGGCGGTTGGTGACGATGAGCACCGTCTGTGCATTGACCTGCTTGCAGAAGTCGTAGACGGAAAGGGTCTTGCCAAAGCGGGGCTTGGCGTTCCAGAGGTATTCTCCGCCGGGGTGGCTCTGGTAATAGGTCTTGGTGTCGTGGACAGCCCTTGCCTGCTCCTCCCGCAGGGTGTAGGCGATGGCGGCATCCAGCTGCACGCGCCCCCGGTTCATGCGGAAATCCTGAAAATACCGCCGGGACTGCTGCCCATCCAGATGGAACCACTCGTTTTTGCGGTCGTTCTCCACGTTCAGCTTGCGGAGGTAGGCGTGGAAATCGTGGTCGGTGAACACCTCGCCGCTGCCGTCATCGTAGACGGCATTGCCCCGCCACTCCTCATGGTACAGCACATCGGCGGTGTGGGTCTGCTGTTTCAGGCGTTTGTCCACCGGCTGCTCGGTGTAGCCGATCTTCGTCCAGCCGTTGTGCCGGGCAATTTCCGGGGTGGTATAGGCGTAGATCATGGGCACCACCTGCCGGGCAGTGCGCAGGGTTATGCCAGCCATTATGCCATCTCCTTTACATGGGTCTCGATAAATTCGATCTCGTCTGCGGTCAGGTCATACTTGCGGTAAAGCTGCTGGTCAATTTCCGCCACCGACTTGCTCCAATCAATGTCGGAATGGACAGTAAAATCTTGAAGGGGAACGTATTTCCATTTTGTTGGCGTGATATCTTGCGTCACCTTCAAAACACCAAGCATTGTTCTTGCAAATTTAGTTTTTATGTATTTCAAGCAGTTTTCTGCTTCATTGCGTGTTTCAAACTTTCCAATTCCCAGAAATGTTTCTGTTGAACCAACCCATGGTTCAACAATTTCTGCCTTGCCAATAATTCTTGCCGGGATTGGTTTTCCGATATGCCCTGATGCGCCATCTGCTTTAGAAATTAAAAGTTTGTACTTGTCAAGATTTGATACTTTATTGACATATTCTTTTCGGATATATTTAAGCGTTCGATTGCTTCCATCTCGCCCAAAAATTCGAATGTATTCATGACCATCATTTGGTTTTTCATCATAAAAAATCATTGAAAGTCTATCAAACACATTAGACTTCAAATCGTATGCGTGTCCCCTACTCATCAACGAAGCCGCATCAGGATAATCATCATGCATTTTCTGTGTGAAGTGGTATGCAAAGCTTGTAACTACAATATCAGCAAAAGAAGAGAATTTCCCATTATCACGAACTTTTTCTAAAATAGAGTTCAATTCCACAAACGGTGTAAACGTTCCAATTACTCCAAAATCCTTCTTTTTATCCCAGTATGAAATTGCAACACCTCCTTCAATAGGGGCTGACAAATTAGGAAAAATCACGTCACTATTAGATTCATACGACAAAATCTTAAAATGCGGATTATTTAACATCTTCTCATTCCAAGCTTTAGGCGTAGACCCCGCATTAAACAAGAACCGTGCGGGATGAATCATTTCGACTTTATCTGCCACTTCATGTGATGCATCAAGAAATTTATCATATACCGAATTTGCTCCTGAAGAATTTCCGTTATACATTTCCTGATACGGCGGGTTTCCGATGACATAATCAAACTTCATGCTGGTACTCCCTTCCTGAATGGTTTCAAAGTTCTGGGTCGTTCCATGGCTGCCCTTGCGCCAGTTTTTCACTTTACAGGATACCGTAGGCGGCTGCAGCTCTGCCGCCCCGAACATGGAAAAGAGGTCAAGCTGTTCTGCCTCCGACTGAGGCTTTCCGCCGGGCACAGAGAGGTGCAAGCCGTCCATTTGCCACAGGTTCCAACTGATGATGTTGGCGATAGGCTGTAACTCTTCTTTTGTGGGTTTGCGCTGCCAGCGGGCTTGCAGATGCTCTGCATAGGTCAGCAGCAGGTTGACCCGTGCCAGCAAAAGGTTATCGCCCTGATACTCATAGCCGTAGGTAGACTGCACCGCATGGGTGGCATATTTGCGCCACTCGTCCTCTGTGGCGGCGTTCTCGCTTACCACACGCAGCTTGCGGTCCAGAATGCCAATGCGCCGGGCTACCGGGATCATCTCGCCGGTGGCGGCATCGTACCGGGATGCAAGAAAAGGGGCTTCGCCGCAGGTCACCTCCAAGCGGCGGCTCTGCACATACTGCACCCATGCCGGGGTCTTGCCCTTGCAAGCCGGGAACTGCACCGGCGTTTCCACCGTCTGCCAGCCTTGGGGCAGCTCCACCGTGAACTGCCCGGCGCTCTCCTCTGCCCCCAGCCCACGGAACCAGTCGGCGTCCAGTGCGTTGTTCATCTTGTTGCAGACCCATGCGGGCGAGAATACTTCGCCTTTTTTGCGGGTGCGCTGCTGCTGGGTGTCGGTCTGCTTCATCATCCGGGGCAGCACCACCTCGTAGTGGGTCAGCCCGAGCTGCTGGGTGGTGATCTGGGATCTATCCGTGACAGATTCGTACATCACCGTTTGCAGCTCCTCCGGCGGGTCAGTGGCCCAGATGATGTTTTTACCGGTGGATTTATCTTTTAGTAGCGTATCCAGCACCGCCTGCACTTCCGGTGCGTGAAAGTCGATCAGTTGTTCCAACGGGGATTCCCTCGCTTTGCCTTAGCGTTGCGGCGGAAGTAGTATTTTTGTACTAGTTCCGCCTTATACTAGTATTATACAGCTACTTTTCGCCTTGTCTAGTATTGTACAGCCACTTTTCGCCAAAAGTAGGAGTGATTCATATACTAGTAGTAAGGAAAGGTGGTCAAGCTATGCTTGGGGAACGATTGGCAGAACTCCGCAAACTGAATGATGACACACAGCAGACCCTTGCGGACAAACTTGGTATCTCCGTTTGGTCTATCCGTGCGTGGGAACAGGGAAAGAGCTACCCCTTCAGCAATGTGCTGCTTGCCATCTGCAAGCTCTACGGCACCTCCGCCGACTACCTGCTGGGCTTGACCGACATCGACCCCTCGGACGAGGTCCGCAAACAGCGCCAGCGCCTGACCGAAGAAGAGCAAAACGAGATGCACCGCTACGAAGAATATTTGCTCTGGAAACGCAAAAAATAAGCCGCCCAGCGAGACCGTAAGGTCGCTGGGCGGCTGTTTTTGCTATATGCTATATTTTACCTGTGGGATGTTCTCAAAACTTCAAAATAATGTTCTGTTCTATACCTATCCATTTTACTGAATGTAGGCTTTAGTTCTTCATACTTTTCAAATAGCTGTTCTTTCCGTGCATCAAATAGAATCGCCAATAATGTATAGCTACTGTTCTCTTTGTATTGATTCATTGGGGCCAGCGGAAAATACTTTCTATCAAGGAACTCGTCTAGCTTTCCTTCAAGGATATCGCTCATGCGTGCCCTTTCAAAATGCCAAATTGAAAGTTGTCCAGCATATTCTTCAGAACATTTATCATCTATTCGTTTGCGAAGGTATTCAATGTACTTGTCTGCAAGATTTTCTCGTGCCGTGCGAAGAACTTCATTGTAAGATTCACTAATACTCTGATTTATATTCATGAAATATTGGCTATCATAAGAACTCACCCTTTTCACACCTTCGCCAGAAAATTCTTCTGCAAACACTGTCATTAGCATTGATTTATAGGTATCAAGCAATTCGCCATCATCGTCATTCAAGACACACCACCAAGTATCCAGTTCATTGGCAGTCATTGTCAAATCATAGGACGTTTTAGCATCTGTCAGTTTTTCTTTCCAGCTTTTTAAGTACTCTGCTATTTCATCGTCTGTTTTATAAAAATTCGGTTTGATTCCTACTTCAACAAATAATTTATGCTGGACTTTAAGGTCCTCCTCTGTCAGTGGCCTTTTACTCTCATAGTATGAATACAATTCATTTATAAGAGCATCGCTTGACTTTATTCCGAGTAGATATTGTTTGACTCTCGATTCAAAGTAGTTTTGAAGTGTTCTTACTGTTTTGTCGAACTCACTTTTTGTTTCCTCTTCAGTGAGCGGTTTATAATAGAGTTTGTCTGTATCTTCAATAACGATTGCAAAGCATATAAGCCGAACCTCATTCATAAACATTTCGTCATGAATTGATTTGGCATATTGTTTTACATCATTATAAAAATCTTGAGCTTTTTGAAGTGTTCTCAAATTTTTTATCGGGTGATTTTTGCACAGTTCATCAGCAAAATCACCTTGTATTCCCAATTTAGACCAATTAGCACTTTTGGAGTTCTCTGTAATAGTAAAAGTCCGATCAATCACTTTTTCCCTATATTTCTCAAAATCCTTCTTATCTGTAATTTCTTCAGAGTTTGCAATAAGAACCACCTGAATGTGATTATTAGATTTCAGTTTTTCAACCACGCCAAAAAAATCTCTCAATTCAATGCTTTCTTTGCACCGTTCCAAATCATCGATTACAACAATGTGCCCTTCATCAAATTTTCGTGTAATAGAGTTCACCATATCTTCTTCAGAAAAATGGCTTTCTAAAATTGTGCTTACACTTTTTGCTCTATCATCAAAATTTCCGAGGATTCTGAATGAGTCTTTTAGGAATTCAACAATCTTCCCTCCGTTTGATGTATGAAGAAGCAGCTGATATAAAATTTCATGATATATCTGCTGAACATCCTCCATTCCAAATAACGAAACCATACAGGTTCTATCTTTTTTATCTTCAAGTGCCTTTTCTACAACATAAGATTTACCAATTCCCCAAGCGCCATCAACTAAGATACATTTATAAGATTGCTTATCAATATTTCGAATGATATTTTCAACATAGTCAGCATTCATTGATTCTACCTCACACGAAAAGAAACTACTTTTATATCATTGTTGCAGTATGCTTCTTTAGCCCATTTCGCCGCCGCATTCGTTGCAGAAAGCAGCCGTGATCTCAAAAGTATACTCCTTTTCCCGGATGGTCTGGTTGATTTTGATTTTCTTCAGGGTGCAGCTCGTTTCTCTGCGGCATTCTGTACAGAAATCCCTCTGATTTTCCATGGCGGCACGCTCCCTTCCGGTTTTACATTCTTTTTTTATTGTATCCCTACCTTTGTTTTTCGTCAACAATAAAGCCGCTGACAGTCTGCCGCTCACAGAATCCACCAGCAGGCTCACGATTCTTCAATACTCCTAGACACAAAAAATCGGCACCCGCTTTTCAGCGAGTGCCGATTTTGTTACCCTATAGTGCGCTTTGATTTTTGGCGTAAGTGGCGTAAGTTTGGCGTAAATCCGCTTTTTCGCGCTCCAAAAATCAAGGATTCATGCGGTTTTTTGGCAGCTATTAGTACATGCCGCCCATACCGCCCATGTCACCGCCTGCAGCAGCGGGTGCAGCAGGGGGTTCCGGCAGATCAGCGACCAGGCTTTCGGTGGTCAGCACCATCTCAGCGACGGAGGCTGCGTTCTCCAGAGCGGAACGGGTGACCTTGGTGGGGTCAACGATGCCAGCAGCGATCATATCGTCCACAAAGACCTCGTTCTGAGCATCAAAGCCGTAGTTGGGCTTGTTGGCAGAGATGATCTTGTCGATGATGACGCTGCCTTCCAGACCGGCATTCTTAGCGATCTGGCGCAGAGGAGCTTCCAGAGCCTTCAGAACGATCTTGGCACCGGTGCGCTCGTCGCCTTCCAGCGTGTCGCACAGCTCGCGCACAGCGGGGATCGCATTGATAGGAGCAGTACCGCCGCCGGCAACAACACCTTCCTGAACAGCAGCCTTGGTTGCGTTCAGAGCATCCTCGATGCGCAGCTTCTTGTCCTTCATCTCAACTTCGGTAGCAGCGCCGACCTTGATGACGGCCACGCCGCCAGCCAGCTTTGCCAGACGCTCCTGCAGCTTTTCACGGTCGAAATCGCTGGTAGCGGCCTCGATCTGGCTGCGGATCTGAGCGATGCGGGCTGCGATGGCATCCTTATCGCCTGCACCGCCAACGATGGTGGTGTTCTCCTTGGAGACCTTCACCTGACGGGCATGGCCCAGCATCTGGACGGTAGCATCCTTCAGCTCATAGCCCAGATCGGAGGAGATCACGGTGCCGCCGGTCAGGGTTGCGATATCCTGCAGCATTTCCTTGCGGCGGTCGCCAAAGCCGGGAGCCTTGACAGCGCAGACGTTCAGGGTGCCGCGCAGGCGGTTGACGATCAGAGTGGACAGAGCCTCGCCCTCAATGTCCTCAGCCACGATCAGCAGTTTCAGACCGTTCTGCATCACCTGCTCCAGCAGAGGGACCAGATCCTGAATCACGCTGATCTTCTTATCGGTGATCAGGATAGCGGCGTTGTCCAGATCAGCCACCATCTTGTCGGTATCGGTGACCATATACGGGGTGAGGTAGCCGCGGTCGAACTGCATGCCTTCCACGATCTCGTTGTAGGTCTCAGCGGTGGTCTTGTTCTCCTCAATGGTGATAACGCCATCGGAGGTGACCTTCTCCATAGCCTCGGCGATCAGACGGCCGATCTCGGGGTCGCCTGCAGAAATGGTGCCGACGCGGGCGATATCGTTGCTGTCCTTCACCTTCTGGCTGTGAGCCTTGATGGTCTCAACAGCCTTGGCAACAGCCTTGCTCATGCCGCGGCGGATATCCATGGGGTTTGCACCGGCGGTGACATTCTTCATGCCCTCGGTGACCATGGCCTGTGCCAGAACGGTTGCAGTGGTGGTGCCGTCGCCTGCTGCGTCGTTGGTCTTGGTAGCGACTTCACGCACCAGCTGTGCGCCCATGTTCTCGAACTCGTCCTTCAGCTCGATCTCCTTGGCAATGGTCACGCCATCGTTGGTGATGACCGGTGCGCCGAACTTTTTGCCCAGCACCACATTGCGGCCCTTGGGGCCCAGGGTGATCTTAACGGTGTTTGCCAGGGTATCGATACCGGCACACAGTGCCTTGCGGGCATCCTCGCCCTGCTTGATCTGCTTAGCCATAATCAAATCGCTCCTTTAAAGCTCAATTTTCAAATATCAGAGGGGAAACCGCTCAGTCCTCAACGACTGCCAGGATATCGCCCTGACGGACGATGGTGCACTCTTCGCCGTCCACCTTGACCTCGGTACCGGAGTACTTGCTGGTGAGGACCTTGTCGCCGACCTTCACAGTCATCTTGACTTCCTTGCCGTCCACAACGCCGCCGGGGCCGACAGCGATGACCTCAGCCACCTGGGGCTTTTCCTTAGCACTGCCGGTCAGGATCAGACCGCCCTTGGTGGTCTCCTCAACCTCAACAGCCTTAATGACAACACGGTCTGCAAGAGGAATGATCTTCATAGTTCTTGCCCTCCTATAGTAAAAATATAATTTAAAACTTTGCTGTGTCCAAAGGGCCTCATGTCGGCTCTTTGGTTCTTTAGCACTCCATTTCTCTGAGTGCTAAATGTATTGTACTCATCTTGACCCAAAAAATCAAGACCTTTTTTGCTTCTTTTTGTTAAGAATTTATGACAGATGAAAAAATCAGCCGTACAGCGAAAAAGAGACAGCTTTCTTCTTGGACAAAAAAGCTGTCTCTTCTTCTGGTTTTTCATGTTCGGTCTGCACTCTGTGCCGTCCTCTGCGCTGCAAAGCGCTCAAAAGCAGGCTTTGGCAGAAGGATGCGCCCTGCCAGCGGCTGTACCTGTACAGTGATCTGCTCCTTGGGTGCGCATTCACCGTCTGCCGTGGCAACGATCGGCCCGCGGCCATCCGCAGCGCGCAGGCTCACCTGCTTTGCGCGGCGGTAAATGAAATACGGCTCTGCAGCCCTGACGAGCTGACCGTTCTGGAAGTGCTTGCCGCTCTTGTACATTCCCAGCAGCTTTGCAATGGTCACGCGGCTCACCTTGCGGATGATATATACATCCAGCCAGCCATCGTCGGGCTGTGCTTCCGGCGCTGCACAGAAGCCGCCGCCATAGGTGCGGCCATTGCAGATGGCACACATCAGGCAGTCCACATCCAGCGTTTCACCATCGATGGTGTACTCCACCCTGCGGCCGATGTGTCCGCACAGCTGTTCCACAATGGAAAGCACATAGGCCATCTCGCCGCCGCACAGCGGGATGCGCCGGAACTTCGGGATGCCGTAGGCAACCTGCGCATCCAGACCGGCAGCGCAGATAGTGGCCGAAAGGCCAAGGCTGGTCTGCATCAGATCGATGCTCACCGGCCCACCGGCCAGCTGGGCATCTAGATCCAGAAACTCTTCCTTTGTACCAAAGGTGCGCAGAAAATCGTTGCCGCTGCCAAAGGGCAGACAGCCCACGGCTGCATTTGCATAGCCATAGATCCCGGTGAGCGCTTCGTTGAAGGTGCCGTCGCCGCCGGCAGTGAAGACCCGCAGTTCTTCCCCGCTCTGCCGGGCCTGCTGCGCAGCGGCATTGGCCAGCTCCCGGGCATGACCGGCGTGATTTGTGACCTGAATGGCATATTCTTCCGGCGCAAGCCCTGCACGCGCGGCGGCAGCATTGATCTGCTGCGGCAGCGTACGGGTGCAATCGGCCTTACCGGCAGTTGGATTCAAAAGAAATAATGTGCGCATGGACTTCCTCCTGCAATTCTGTTGCTTCTATGATAACAGAAAACCAAAAGGATGCAAGAGCCAATCTCACAATGTCCCTGCCCCGTACGCACAAAAAAAGGAGCGGATGTCTCCGCTCCCCCCTGCAGACAAAAAAATACCGCCCCGGGTCTTGTAACTCAGGGCGGTCCTTTTGAGCTTCCGATGCTTTACAGTGTTGCGGTTTCGTCCTCCCGCAGGACGATAGCACCATCCGCCGAGCAGTCCGCTGTCCAGTGCTGGCCCACGCAGGCCGTGCCGGATGCGATCTGATCCGCAAGTGCCTGCTCCACTGCCCTGTCCACTGCGCGGCGCAGTTCTCTGGCCCCGTAGGCAGAGCGGGCCTTTGCTGCCAGCGCCTGCCCTACCCGCGGTGTGTGATGCAGCTGGTAGCCGCTGCGGGCGGCACGCTGCTCCAGCTGGCACAGCATTTTTTCGGCAATGGCGCACAGGCTGTCGTCGGCCAGCGGACGGAATACGATCATCTCGTCCAGACGGCCTGCCAGCTCCGGCCGGAACCACTTTTTTGCCTCCTCAATGGCCTGTGCAGACTGCTTTTCAAACACGGCTTCGCTGCCCGCCGCAAAACCCAGCGGCGTGCTCTGACCCGCCAAAAAACGTGCGCCGAGGTTTGAGGTGAGCAGTACGATGGTGTTGCGGAAATCCGCCTTGCGGCCCATGGCATCGGTCAGCTGGCCATCTTCCAGTATCTGCAAAAGGATGTTCTGAATGTCCGGGTGTGCCTTTTCGATCTCGTCAAACAGCACCACACTGTAAGGGCGGCGGCGCACTGCTTCGGTCAGCTGTCCGCCCTCGTCATGGCCCAGATAGCCCGGCGGCGCACCCAGCAGCCGGGCAGCGGTGTGCTGCTCCTGATACTCCGACATATCAAATTTGAGCAGGGCTTTTTCGCTGCCGAACCAGCTGACCGCCAGCGCCCGGGCAAGAGCCGTTTTGCCCACTCCCGTGGGGCCAAGAAACAGCATGGCACCCATGGGCCGGCCCGGCTCGCCAAGACCGGTGCGGCTGCGCCGGATGGCACCTGCCACCGCAGCCACAGCCCGGCTCTGGCCCACGATCTCGGCGTTGAGACGTTCTTCCAGCTTGTCCAGCCGTTCCCGCTCCTGCTCACCTACCCGCTCCACCGGCACACCGCTGGCCTGCGCCACCACATGGGCGATATCGTCCGGCATCAGCGTGGGCTTTGACTGCTTTGCCTGCTCGGCCCGGATGCGTGCCGCCGCACAGGCTTCGTCCACAAGGTCGATGGCCTTATCCGGCAGAAAGCGCCCCGGCAGATACCGCACCGAAAGCTCCACCGCAGCCTGCAGCGCTTCCGGCGGAAGGCAGACATTGTGGTAGCACTCATAGCGCGGCGCAAGCCCATTGAGGATATCCAGCGCCTGCGCAGGCGTAGGCTCCTCTACCTGCACCTTGCCGAAACGGCGTTCCAGTGCGGCATCCTTCTGGATGTGGGTGCGGAACTCTTCGGTAGTGGTAGCGCCGATAATTTGTATCTCGCCCCGGGCCAGCACCGGTTTTAAGATGCTGGCTGCATCGATGGCACCCTCCGCTGCACCGGCACCCACGATGGTGTGGAACTCGTCTACGAACAGGATGGAGCTGCCGTCCCGCACCAGCTCTTCCAGCAGGTTCTTGAACCGCTCCTCAAAGTCACCGCGGTATTTGGTGCCCGCCACAAGGCTGGCCATATCCAGTGCCAGCAGACGGCGGCCCTTGAGCGCACGGGGCACACGATCCGTGGCAATGCGCTGGGCCAGCCCTTCGGCAAGGGCGGTCTTGCCCACGCCCGGCTCCCCCACAAGGCAGGGGTTGTTCTTCTGACGGCGGCATAAGATCTCCACCATGCGGTCCAGCTCTGCTTCCCGGCAGAACACCGGATCCAGTTCCCGTTCCGCAGCACGGCGGGTCAGATCCCGGCAGTACTTATCACTGGCGCGGCTGCCGCGCGGCGCACTGACCGTGGTCCGCATCTGATACGGCAGTACGAACTGCCCGGACAGCTGGCGGCACTCCCGCACGGCATCTGTGAGCTGCACGCCCATGGATGCCAGCAGGATGCCTGCTGTGCAGCCGTCATCCTCCAGCATGGCGCAGAGCAGATGTTCCGGCTCGGCCCGGTTCAGGTGCGCGTTCTGTGCCCCGATGATGGCGTAATCCATGGTGCGCTTGAGGTCCGGCGCAAGGGCGTAGCGATCCAGATGCAAAGCCGGTGCGCGGCGGCTCTCGGCCAGCTGACGGCGCACCTCTGGTTCCCGGATCTGCTTGCCCTCCAGAAACCGTGCTGCCGTCCCGTGATCCTGCTGCAGGATCGCCAGCAGCAGGTGGCCGGTATCGGCTTTTTCGCAGCCAAGGTTCCCGGCAAGCTCCACCGCACTGCGCAGCAGCTGATCCGACTCGTGCGAAAAGCCCTTGTACCCGCCAAAGCCAAGTTTTTCCCAAATACTCATTTGCCCGCTCCTTGCTGATGAAATTCGTTTTCACAAGAAGTATAGCCCCGAAGCACAGAAAAAAAACATCTCTTTCTGTCGGGATGGGAAAACAAAAAGGAGATACCCGCAGGCATCTCCCCCTTCGCTGTTTGATTTTTCAGTCCATTTCGGCCAGGGCCTTTTTCAGGTTCTTGGCGATCTGATCCGGGCAGCTGGTATTGCGGAAACCGCAGAGCGTGCCCTCCATGCGGTCGATCACATCTTCGGCCTTCATGCCCTTGACCAGACGGCAGATGCCCTTCAGGTTGCCGTTGCAGCCGCCAATGACCTCCATGGACGCAATGGTGTGGTCATCGTTCAGCACAAAGTTGGTCTGCTTGGAACAGGTGCCGCTGTTCGGGAAGCTGAATTCCTTGCTCATAGTTCAAAATCCTCTCTTTTTGACAGAAATCCCGACGAAGATCGTCTGCTTCTATTATAGAGCAGCGTGCCGGAATGTCAATGTGACCGGGTCACACATCAATACCGCGGCGCTTGTGGGCCAGCTCCAGAATGCGGGCCACCTGATCGTCTGCCGTGGTACAGGTACCCACCGGGTGCGGCACCTTATGGTTTGCACCGTGGAAGTCCGTACCGCCGGTATGGATCAGCCCATACTGCTCACACAGAGCAGCACACTCGGCCCTGTCCTCCGGGCTGTTGCGGGGGTGCTCCACCTCAATGCCGTCGATGATGCCCTCTTTGGCCAGCTGACGCACCAGCGGCATGCTTTTGTAAACGGTCGGGTGTGCAAACACCAGCACCGCACCGGCAGCTTTCGCCGTGGCGATCACTTCCTGCACCGAGGGATATTTTACCTGATGCAGCACCACGCCGCGCGGCTCCCAGCCAAAGAGATAACTGTACAGCTTGCCGTACACAGCATCGCACAGCCCCAGCTGGTGCAACGCTTCCATAATGCCGCTTTTGAACAGCACACCGCTGTCCTTTGCGTATTCCAGCGCCTGTTCCGTGCGGAACTGTGGGTACAGCGCTTCGATCTCCTTTGCGCTTTGCAGGCCGCACTCGTTGCGGCGCTGTCGCAGGATGTCGCAGTGCTCCTTCAGTTCCCGGCTTTCCGGGTCCGGGAAGTAGCACAGCAGGTGCACGCGATGCTTATGCTCATGGTCATAGCCGGTCAGCTCGGTGGCCGGGAGCAGGCGCACGCCGTCCTGCACAGGGTGCTCATAGCAGTAGTTTACGCTGAGCAGGGTGTCGTGGTCGGAAATGGCCATGGTGTCCAGCCCCGCCCGCGCCGCCATGAGCGGCAGGCGGTGGATGGGCACAGAGCCATCGGAACAGGTGGAATGGTTGTGAAGATCGCCGGGCATGGAAAATGAACCTCCCAAGAAAGCCAGAGAAAGGCTTCCCCCAAAGAGGAAGCCTTATATCATATCAGTGCTTATAGAAATTGATCAGGCAGCCGTCGGCCAGGATCTTGCGCTCGTCGGCGGTCAGCGGGGCCATGTACAGGCTGAACTCCTTTGCGGTGTCGCCCAGCACATAGGCCTTGATGTCCTGCAGGTCGCCCTTGAGGGCCTCGCGGACATTCGGGATAAAGACATAGTCGCCCAGACCGAACGGCGTTGCGCCCACCAGCTGCAACGGCAGCATGCCCCAGTTGATGAGGTTGGAGCGGTAGCGCTTGGTGGCGTACTCGGTAACGATGTTGGCACCGGCCCCCAGCACACGCTGGCAGCTGGCCGCCTGCTCACGGGCAGAACCATCGCCGGGCTTGACGGCAAAGATGGTGGATGCGATCTGCACATCGTTCCAAGTCAGGTTTTCGCAGCCGGGCACCTTGTGCAGCTGGGCCAGCACCTCGGCGCTGCCCTCGCCTGCACGGCGGGCCTTTTCTTCGGCCTGCACGGCCTTGGCACGGCCCACATACTCCGGGTCCTTGCGGCTGAGGGTGAACTCGGCCAGACCCAGAGGATTGGAACGGTAAGACGAAGTCTCACCGGAGGGGATCAGCTCATCGGTGGTGGTGACAGGGTCGGTGATGTAAGATGCCACCTTCAGCAGCAGGTTATCGCCCAGCGGTGCAATTTCGGGCCAGTCCTTGATGTTGGGGCCAAGCTTGAGCAGGGCATCGTAATCGCCCTTGCCAAAGCCCTGATACACGCGGGTATCGTAGCTGGAAGGATCGTACTGATACTCCGGCACGGTGGGATCATAGTCGATATCGGTAGCCGGGGTCAGAATGCCGCCGTTGGCCGTGGTGGCCGCAATGCTGCGGGCATCCATCAGTGCCACGCCGGAAAGCTGGCCGTTGCCGGGCTTGGAGCCTTCGCGGCTGGGGAAGTTGCGGGTGGTATGGCGGATAGACAGCGCGCCGTTGGCGGGCACGTCGCCCGCGCCGAAGCAGGGGCCGCAGAACGCAGTGCGGACGGTGGCACCGCTGGCCATCAGGTCGTGGATGACTCCGGTGCGCACCAGTTCCATCATGATGGGCTGGCTGCCGGGATACACGCTCAGGGCGTAGTCACCGCAGCCGCCGGTGTGGCCCTTGAGGATGGAGGCAGCTTCATAAATGCTGTCGTACAGACCGCCTGCGCAGCCTGCGATCACGCCCTGATCCACACGCAGTTTACCGTTCTCGATCTTGCTGCACAGGTCAAGGCTGACATCCTTACGGCCGATCAGCTTCTGCACATCCTGCTCGCAGGCATGGAGAATATCCTCAAGGTTTGCGTTCAGTTCTTCAATGGTAAATGCATTGGAGGGATGCATGGGCAGTGCGATCATGGGGCGGATGGCAGAAAGGTCTACCTCTACCACACCGTCGTAATAAGCAAGGTCGGCCGGAGCCAGCTTCTTATAGTCGGCGGCACGGCCATGCACCGCAAGGAATTTCTGCGTCGTTTCGTCGGTTTGCCAGATGGAGGACAGGCAGGTGGTCTCGGTGGTCATGGCATCGATGGCGTTGCGGGTATCCTGACGCAGGGACGCAACGCCGGGGCCGACAAACTCCATCACCTTGTTCTTGACATAGCCGCTCTTGAACAGCTTGCCCACCAGCGCAATGGCCACATCGTGCGGGCCGCAGCCTGCAGGCAGAGAGCCGGTGAGATAAATTGCAACGACACCCGGACGGGCCACATCGTAGGTGCGGCCCAACAGCTGCTTTGCCAGCTCGCCGCCGCCCTCACCAATGGCCATGGTGCCCAGAGCACCGTAGCGGGTGTGGGAGTCCGAGCCAAGGATCATCTTGCCGCAGCCCGCAAACTTTTCGCGCATGTACTGGTGGATGACCGCCAGATGCGGGGGCACAAAAATGCCGCCGTATTTTTTGGCGGCGGACAGGCCGAAGCGGTGGTCGTCCTCATTGATGGTGCCGCCCACGGCGCAAAGGCTGTTGTGGCAGTTGGTGAGCACATACGGAATGGGGAATTTCTCCAGACCGGACGCACGGGCCGTCTGGATGATGCCCACAAAGGTGATGTCATGGCTGGCCATGGCATCGAACTTGATCTTCAGGTTTTCGGCATCGCCGCTGGTGTTGTGGGCCTGCAGAATGCTGTAGGCCATGGTGCCGGTCTTTGCGTTCTCGATGGCTGCGGCATCAAAGCCCTTTGCTGCCAGTGCGGCGCTTGCTTCGCCGTCTGCAGGCACCCATTCACCGCGGGCATAGTATGCGCCGCCGGTGCTGCACTTGATCATATCCAACATCTCGATTCGCCTCTCTTTTTGTATTTCCCGCCCGCCCTATCTTGCGGGCACTGCCCCAGCAGAGCGGCACGCTGCCCGCTCTGCCCTCTTCTGCCGCGCTGCCAAAGCATGCGGCTACGGCCCGGAAAACCGTATCTGAAGGTTATTATACCATGAAACCACGGAAAGAAAAAGCACTTTTTACAAATGAATCGTGAATGGAGGATGAAGAGACGGGCTCCGTGCTTTTTCTTGACAAAGAAGCCATTCTATTGTATTATTATTATTAGCGTTGTATGCCGCTGTGGTGAAATTGGCAGACACGAGGGACTTAAAATCCCTTTCTGGAGACAGAGTACGGGTTCGACCCCCGTCGGCGGCATAAAAAGACCCCCCAAGCTTACGCTTGAGGGGCTTTTTATTTTGCTTATTTTACACCTTGCCGCCGTGCAGCTCTGCATACATCTTGGAACGGCACTCGGCCACAGCCGGGGTCATGTTCACATAGTGCTTATGCGGGCACTCCAGACGCAGTTCGCTCTCCCAGGTCTCCTCGGTGAGCTGCTTTGCAATGTATGCCTTCTTCTCTGCGATCGAAGGCAGCTCAATGGCCAGCTGACCATTCAGCACATGCGGCACCAGCAGCTTTTTGACCTTGGTGGGGGTAATGGTGACGGTGCGCTCGATGGCATCGGAGTCCAGATTGACCATCGTGACGGGCTTGCCCGCCTCGATGACTTCATCATCCATGGCGATCAGGTCGCACTGGGCCTGACCATTTTCATCGTAGAGACGCCACGGCATCTTCTTGCCCGGAATGATGGCCTTGCTGGCGGAATCCGAGCACTTCATCTTGGGAGTGTAGCTGCCATCCGGCTGCTTGACCGCCACCAGCTTGTACACACCGCCGAACACGGGGTCGGAAGCAGAGGTGATCAGGTTTTCGCCCACGCCGTAGGAGTCAAAATGAGCGTGCTCATACAGCTCCATGTTGGCGATCTTCTTTTCGTCCAGACCATTGGAAGCCACCAGCTTGATGTAAGGCTTACCGGCCGCATCCAGTGCCTTGCGCAGGCGCTTGGAGCCGCGGGCCAGGTCGCCGGAGTCGATACGGGCGCTCTTGACGCGGCGGTTCGGGTCGTTGGGGTATTTTTCGATGAGGTAATCGTCCAGTTTAATGAGGTTGGGCAGACCGCTCTCCATGATATTATAGGTGTCCAGCAGCAGACTGACCGAATCCGGGTAGGTATCGGCAAAGGCCTTGAAGGCATCAAACTCCGTGGGGAAGAACTCGATGAAGCTGTGCGCTACGGTGCCCACAGCCTTGACCTCCGCGCCGAACTTCATCTCGGCCAAACAGTTGGCAGTGCCCACGCAGCCGCCCAGAACAGCAGCATATGCACCATCGTTGCCAGCGCTTTCGCCCTGCGCACGGCGGGTGCCGAATTCCATCACGCTGCGGGGCGTGTGGGTGTTCAGGCCGGTGACGCGGGTAGCCTTGGTGGCGATCAGACTGTGGAAGTTCATGGTCTGCAGCAGGTAGGTCTCGATCAAAATTGCGCCCACGAGGTCGCACTCGATGCGCACCATCTGCACATGCGGGTATGCCACCGTGCCCTCAGGCAGAGCGTACATGTCGCCCTTCCACTGATAGGTGCGCAGATACTCGCAGAATTCCTCACTCATGCCCTTGGTGCGCAGCCACCAGATATCCTGTGCATTGAAATGATAATTCAGCAGAAAACGGGTCAGCTTGCGCTGACCGGCGCTGATGGAGTAGCCCTGAGCATCCGGGTTCTTGCGGAAGAACATATCAAACACCAGCGTGGTGTCCTTGAATCCGTGCAGGAACAGGCAGTTTGCCATTGTAAATTCATAAAAATCCACGACCATTGCGGGGTTGTCGTAGTCCTCATCTGGAATATAAGGCACAACCTTGATTTCGTCCATGAATAGTATCCTCTCTTCTTTACACCCGGCAAAGGCTCCTTGCTGTCCCCTGCCGTTCTGACCTGTGGGAAGGTTTGCGCGCCTGCCTGTCTTGACAGTGCGTTTCTATCATGATATCACCAAACGCAGAGCGGTGCAAGCATTTTTGGAAAATCCCGGTCAATTTCCGGTAAGAAAAAGCCGCCCATACACAAACAGCACGGGCGGCTTTCAGAACAAATGTGTTAACCGTTGATGATATTGGGGGTAGCATTCTTCAGCACAACGTCGTGGCTGCCGCCCTCAACGATGGAGGTAGAGGAAACCACGGTCAGCTTTGCTTTCTGCTGCAGCTCCGGGATGGACAGAGCGCCGCAGTTGCACATGGTGCTCTTGACCTTGTACAGAGTGGTCTGCACACCGTCAGCCAGAGGGCCGGCATAGGGCACGTAGCTGTCCACGCCTTCCTCAAAGCTCAGCTTGCTGGAACCGCCCAGATCGTAGCGCTGCCAGTTGCGGGCACGGTTGGAGCCTTCGCCCCAGTACTCCTTCATATACTGGCCGTTGATGCGCACCTTATTCGTGGGGCTTTCGTCAAAGCGGGCAAAGTAGCGGCCCAGCATCACAAAATCCGCACCCATGGCCAGTGCCAGCGTGATGTGGTAATCGTGGACGATGCCGCCGTCGGAGCAGATGGGCACGTAGATGCCGGTCTCCTTATAGTACTCATCGCGGGCCTTTGCCACCTCGATGACAGCGGTAGCCTGACCACGGCCAATGCCCTTGGTCTCGCGGGTGATGCAGATAGAACCGCCGCCAATGCCGATCTTCACGAAGTCTGCACCAGCCTCGGCCAGGAAGCGGAAGCCCTCGGCATCCACAACGTTGCCTGCGCCCACCTTGACGGTATCGCCGTAGTGCTCACGGATCCAGCCGATGGTGCGGCTCTGCCACTCGGAGTAACCCTCGGAAGAGTCGATGCACAGCACATCCACACCGGCATCCACCAGTGCGGGCACGCGCTCAGCGTAATCGCGGGTGTTGATGCCAGCACCCACCACATAGCTCTTGTTCTTATCCAGCAGTTCGTTGGCGTTCTTCTTGTGGGAATCGTAGTCCTTACGGAACACCATATACTTCAGGTTGCCCTCGGCATCCACCAGAGGCAGGGTGTTGATCTTGTTATCCCAGATGATGTTGTTGCAATCGTGCAGGGAGGTGTTCTCCGGTGCAGTGACCAGCTTTTCAATGGGAGTCATGAAGGTGGTGACAGAGGCATCATCCGGGGTGTGGTTGATGCGGTAGTCACGAGATGCAACAATGCCCAGCAGCTTGCCGCTCGGAGTGCCATCGGCAGTGATGGCAATGGTGGAGTGGCCGGTGCGTGCCTTCAGCTCCAGCACATCGTGCAGAGTGGCAGTGGGGGCCAGGTTGGAATCGGACACGACATAACCGGCCTTGAAGCTCTTGACACGGCGCACCATGGCAGCCTCGTTCTCAATGCTCTGAGAGCCGTAGATGAAGGACACGCCGCCCTGACGGGCCAGTGCAATGGCCAGCTTATCGCCAGAGACCGCCTGCATGATGGCGCTGATCATGGGAATATTCATCTGCAGGGGGCACTCCTCCTCGCCCTTGCGGTACTTGACCAGCGGGGTCTTGAGGCTGACAGCCGTGGGGATATTCTCTGCAGAGGAATAGCCGGGAATCAGCAGATATTCACCGAAAGTGCGGGAAGGTTCTTTATAGAAATAAGCCATGTTCAAACTCCTTTTCTCTTAACGCATCAACATCAATCGGATTCATGTTTGCAACCTATAAATTGATTGTATATACTGTACCACAAAGCCAGCCGGAATACAAACCCCCGCCGCGCCAAACTTTGTAAATGTCCTTTGCAGAAAAACAGGCAAATTGCCCACCAAAATGGCGTAAGGTCATACTTTCCCGCATGAGAAGCCGGTTTTTGCGTGATTTATGGATGCAAAAAAGCTCGTCCAGAACGGACGAGCTTTTTTGCACACGAAGCGGGATACCGCCTGTGCGGCACATGGATCACGACTGTGAAGGAGAACAGCCGGAGGAGGAGAACCTGTGCCCGATATCCCAAAAAAACAAGAAGAAAAAGATTTCACACTCAGCAGGGCTTGTGCCCTTGCTGTAACCATATTGTAACTCTTTTGAAACCATTTTGCAATAGGGTTTTGTAATTTTTCTGTAATTTCTTTTGTTAACTTTTTGTAGACACATATAAAACCCCTGCCAGAAAATTTCCGGCAAGGGCTTTGCAGATCATTATTTATTTTCTTAATAGCACTTTTTGCAAGCAGTGAAGCCTTCCGCTTTTGCTTTCGATAATGTAACCTTTTCCGGGTCTTTCATATTGCTGCAGGTAGACTTGCTGTGATATTTTTTGCCGCCGTGCGTTGGGACCCAGACCATCTGCTCCGTCTTTTTGCCGGCAGAAATGGTCTGAACGGCTGCAGTGGACGGCTTGCAGGCCGCAGTCTGTACACTGGCGGCAGATGCCGCCGGGCACAGCAGACTGAAGCACAGTACCAGAACGGCCGCAAGGACTCGGAGATGTTTTTTCATTTGTTTTATCCTCCTTTGGACAATCAGAAGATCCTTCTAATAAAAGAGTACTCCCTGTTCCTCAGAGGATGCAATTCTCAAAATGCGCCGTTTTTTCTGCACGGGTGATGCTTTTTGCATTGCTCGCTTATTTTCAGCTAAAAGCGGCGCAGCGGTTCTCTTGAGAAATCAACGATTTACACGTTTGTCTTTCCCACCTCCAGATAGCACTCAAAGCTGGTCTGGCCGTTGTGCTTTCCGACCACATACCAGCCATCCGCCGAAGGGGCATAAAACACCTCTGCCGTTTCTCCCATCGGGATCTCGCGGTGGTAGTTGATAGAAGCAAAGGTCACGGGGCCTTTGCGCATCACTTCCAGCGGCAGCGCATCGCAGACAAGGTCCAGATAGAATGCGTTGTTCAAATGGCCGTTCAGATCGCACTGGGAATAACGCGCCGTCCACTCCCCTGCGCTGGTCAGACCATCCTTGCACTTGTGCAGCTGCAAAGGCAGCTCGCCCTCCACCGTATCGTTCCAGAAATTCTCCACCGTCCAGCCCGGCTCCCGCAGGATACGGCCCTCGGCAAGGCTTGCCACGATCCAGCGGCAGTCCACCATAGCCACCTCTTTGCCCTCGGCATCGGTCAGGGTGGTGATGCGTTTGACGGAACCATGTTTGCTGACCTGCGCCCGGGAGGTAAGGGTCAGCGTTTCGGCACGCTGGGGCACGCGGTCAAATTTCAGGGCCTGCTTGCCCACCAGAAAGGTCACACCGCGATCTTTGAAGAACTGGTCATCCATACCAAAGGCGCGGGCGTGGTCTGTCGAAATCTGCTCCACATAGCGCAGCAGGGCGCTGGGCTTGAGCAGGCTGCGGAAGTCGGCATCTGCGTTCATGACGGTCATGGTCTCGGTGTAAAAGAACTGTTCCATGGTTTTTCCTTTCTATAAAAAGAGACCACTGCACGTTGTTCTGTGCAGCAGCCTCCTTTGCGTTTAATACTGATTGCGGTTGCGCCTGCGGACCTTGCGCCAGATGTTGAAGCAGGCCAGCGCTACCATGGCTGCCAGCAGCGCAAGGAACAGCAGACTGCTGCCACCCTCGTCGTAGCTCTTCATTTCGCTCCACTTCACGTCCAGCTCGCTGTTCACATCGTCGCTCAGGGAAGTGAACACCTTTTCCTTGGCGGCTTTCTCTTCGGACGGATAAGCGATCTCGCTCTCCTTCAAATCCTCGTCCAGCACTTCCCACACATCCTGCATGGGGGTGGTGTAGCCGATGTACTCGGCGTTTGCCTTGCCGATGTCCGTCTCACACATGAAGTTGATGAACATTTCCGCAGCTTCCTGATGTTCACTGGCAGCAGGAATGGTCATGCAGTCCACGGAAAGCACGCTGCCTTCTTCCGGGAACACCCATGCAAGGTCGGGATTATCGTCGATCATGGTGATGGCATCGCCGGAGTAGTACACACCGACGGCTGCCTCGCCGCCGATCATCTTATCAAAGATCTCATCCATGACGTAGGCCTGCACCAGCGGTTTCTGAGCCTTCAGCTCTTCCACCACCTCATCCACCTCTTCGGTGGACTGCGGGTTGATATCGTGGCCGCTCTTAAAAGCAGCAATGGCGTAGGCATCGCGGCTGTTGTTGAACATCAGGATATTGCCTGCGTACTGCTCGTCCCACAGGTCGGCCCAGCTGGTGGGCGCTTTGTCCACCATGGTGGTGTTATAAATGATGCCGGTGGTGCAGAGCATGTAGGGCACGGTGTAGGCATTCTGCGGATCGTAATCCGGATCCACGTATTCCTGATCGATCTTTTTGAAGTTCGGGATATTGTCGTAATTCAGAGGCTTGAGCATCCCCTCGGCGATCATTTTTGCCACCATGTAATCCGACGGAATGACCACATCGTAGTTGGCTGCGCCGGACTTGAGCTTTGCGTACATGGACTCGTTGGAGTCGAAGGTGGTGTAGTTCACCTTGATGCCGGTGAGCTTTTCAAAGGCCGCCACCACGTCCACGCTGTCGTCCGAACCGTTGGAGATGTACTCGCCCCAGTTATAGACATTGATGGCCACGTTCTGGCCCTTGAAGCGGGTCCAGTCGTAATCGTCCGACACCGAGACATCCTCGGTGACTTCGATGGTGCCGGCGGCAAAGGCGGGCATTGCACAGCAGACCGCCATTGCCAGCGCCAGCAGCAACACAGCAAAACGTTTCATCACACGCCCTCCCCTCTCAGCGCCTTCTGGTCGCGGCGGTAGCTGCGGCTCTCCATTGCGTTGGAGATCAGAATGATGCACAGAATGACCACGAACATGATGGTGGACAGCGCATAGATCTCCGGGCTGACCTTTTTACGGGTCATGGAATAGATGGCGATGGGCAGCGTTTCCACCGTGCCGCAGTTGAAATAGGAGATCATGAAGTCGTCGATGGAATAGGTCAGGCAGATGAGGAATGCCGACAGGATGGCCGGGCTGATCTCCGGCAGAATGACCTTGAAGAAGGCCTGCTTGGGGTCGCAGCCAAGGTCGAGCGCTGCCTCATACAGCTTGATATCCAATTGCTTGAGCTTGGGTGTGACGTTGAAGATGACATACGGCACATTGAACGCGATATGCGCAATGAGCAGCGTCGGGAAGCCCATGATGGTATCCGGCAGCCAGGAGACACCCCCGGCAAAGCGCTGGTAGGCCACGAACAGCAGCATGAGCGAAATGCCGGTGATGATCTCCGGGTTGACCACCGGGATATAGGTGATGTTGGTGACGACAAGGCGGCTCCCGCGGCTCATGGACGCAATGCCCAGACTTGCCGCTGTACCCAGCACAGTGGCAATGACCGCAGAGATCAGAGCCACTTCCAGCGAGACCAGCAGCGCATGCAGGATGGAGGAGTTATGCAACAGGCTGGAGTACCACTTGAGGGTAAAGCCGGTGAAGAGCGAATAGCCCTTGGACTGGTTGAAGCTGAATACGATCATGTATGCAATGGGCAGGTACATGAAGCAGAAAAACAGCACGATATAGACGCGCTGCATCAGGCGCAGATGTTTCGTTTTCATCAGGACACGCCCTCCATTTCATCTTCATCAAAGCTGGAGGTGAAGCTCATGCACAGCAGCACAATGATCATCAGCACAAGGCTCATGGCAGAACCCACGTTCAGGTTGTAGCTGTTGCCAAGGAACTGCATCTCGATCAGATCGCCAATGAGCAGGTTGGAGCCGCCGCCCAGCATACGGCTGATAACAAAGGTGGACACCGCCGGGACGAACACCATGGTGATGCCGGTGCTGATGCCGGGCACGCTCATGGGAATGAGCACCCGGAGAAGGGTCTTGGTGGTGGAAGCACCCAGATCCTGCGCAGCTTCCACCAGGCTCTGGTCGATCTTGGTCATGCTGGTGTACAGCGGCAGGATCATATAGGGCACATAGTTATACACCATGCCCAGCACCACCGCACCGGAGGTGTTGAGTATATTGAAGGGGCCAAGGCCGAACACGCCCAGAACAGCGTTCACCGGGCCGTTGATGCTGAGCAGGCCCATCCATGCGTAGGTGCGCAGCAGGAAGTTCATCCACATGGGCAGCATGACCAGCATGAGCATGATGTGCTGCTTGTTCACCCGCAGGCGGGAAAGGAAATAGCCCACCGGGAACGCAATGACCAGACAAATGACCGTGGCAATGAGGGCCAGCAGCAGGCTGCGGGCAAACACCGAGCCGTAGCCGCTGATGGAGGTGAGGTTATCCAGCGTGAAAGCTCCGTTTGCATCCGTAAATGCATAGTACACCACGATGATCAAAGGCACCACTGTGAACAGCGTCATCCATACAAAGTATGGATAGGCCAGCTTTTTATCGTAAATCTTCATCATTGCGGCTCACCCCTCTGAACGCGCCATAATGTGGATCTCGTTGGGGCCGATGCGCATACCAATGGTCTCACCGGGGGTGCAGGCGCGGGTGGAATGGATCAGCCATTCGCGGCCCTCGCACTCCACATGCATCTCAAAGTGGACACCCTTGAAGATGACATCGTTTACAACGCCGACAAGCTGGCCTTCCACAGGAGAGACCACCTCGATATCCTCGGGGCGCACCACTACCTGCACGCTCTGCTCGCGGGCAAAGCCGCGGTCCACACAGGGGAAGTCCACGCCGGAGAAGGACACCAGAAAATCCCGGTGCATCACGCCGTCCACAATGTTGGAATCGCCAATGAAGTCTGCAACAAAGGCATTCTTCGGCTCATTGTAAATATCCTCCGGCGTGCCGATCTGCTGCACCTTGCCGCCGTTCATGACCACGACGGTATCGGACATGGTAAGGGCTTCCTCCTGATCGTGGGTAACATAAATAAAGGTAATGTTCATTTCGCGCTGCAGGCGCTTCAGCTCCAGCTGCATCTCCTTGCGCAGCTTGAGGTCCAGTGCGCCAAGGGGTTCGTCCAGCAGAAGGATCTCCGGCTCGTTCACCAGACTGCGGGCGATGGCCACGCGCTGCTGCTGGCCGCCGGACATCTGGCTGATGCTGCGGCGCTCGAAGCCTTTCAGGCCAACAACTTCCAGCATGTTGCGCACCTTGCGGCGGATGGTCTCTTCGTCCATCTTTTTGAGCCGCAGACCGAAGGCCACGTTCTCGAACACGTTCAGGTGCGGGAACAGTGCGTATTTCTGAAAAACGGTGTTCACCGGGCGCTTATAGGGCGGCACGCCGGTAATGTTCTCACCTTTCAGCAGCACTTTGCCGGAATTGGGTTCCAGAAAACCTGCGATCAGACGCAGGGTGGTGGTTTTGCCGCAGCCGGAAGGGCCCAGCAGCGTCACGAACTCTTTGTCATGGATGTCGAGGTTCAGCCCATCCAGAATGCGCTGACCGTCAAATTCCACTACGATATCCCGCAGTGAAACGATCACCGAGTTGTCCATTTTTACTTTATCCTCCTTGTAACTCAGATACGAAAAAAGACAGGGCCATGCCCCATCCCTCGTACCAGGGCGACCCAGCCCCGCACAACATCCATGACGACCGGAGAACCTGCAAAAGCAGGCTCTTATATTGCGCAGTTATTCTGCCCTGTCTCGTCTATCTTAATCAATCTTTGCTGAAATGTCAATCACTCTGCCAATGTTTGCCGAAGCTTTACACGCCGCAACAAAAAAACATGCGCCGCAGCGGGCTTTCCGCATACGGCGCACAAAGGTTTTTATTCCGCTTTTAAGGCAGCGGCCGTTATCAGAAGGGCCTGCACAGTGTCAAGGTCAACCGCATAGACGGAACTGTCCCCCTCCACCATCATCCAGCAGCCGTCTGCATTTTCGGCGTAGTGGAGGGTCACGGTCCCATCGGCAGAGGCGGCCCGCACCGTTGCAAGCGGTGCATCAAAGCCATAGGCCGAAGGGTCGGCATCCGCGATTTGTGCGGTCACATAGCCTGCCAGAGCGGAGAGGATGCTCTGCACCTTGCTGTCGTCCAGATCGGCAGAGGGTTCATCGGCCAGCCGCCACACGGTCTGATAGGTGGTGGAATCGGCCGCACTTTCCGCGGAATCGCTCTCCGCTTCCGCAGGCTCAGAGACTGCATTCAGTGCAAGGGTGCCGCTGCCCGTCGTAATGGAAACACTTTCCAGCGCGGAGGCCGTCAGTCCCGCCGGGTTGAACGCGCCAAAAAGGTCCGCTTTGGTCAGCTCAAAGCAGGCCGCCTTGTTGCCAGAAACGGTGTACACGGCATCGTCCCCTGCCTTCTGCACATACAGATCTCCTGTGACCGGGTTCTCGGTGCCAAAGGCAAAGGTGTTCGTCTCGCCTGCCGCCGTCACTGTGACCGTAACAGCCGGATCGGCAAGGCCGTAGTCCTCGCCGGGCTGAGCCGTGAGCTGACGTTTGGCGTTCAGGGATGCCAGCGCCGTGACCATGGTATTGCAGGCAGATGCATCCAGATGATAGTCCGGGTCATCCGCCAGCGTCCAGCTGCCGGAATCGTAATTTAGGGTAAGCGTTTCGCCGCCATAGGCATACCGGATGCTGGTCACATCGCCCGCCGCAAAAGAAGAAAGCAGGATGCTGCCCTCTGCGGCGGCGCTGGAAGCAGCCTCTTCTGCGGCATTGCTGCGGCTGACAAACCACAGCAGCCCGCCCAGCACAAGCACCAGCACCAGAAGCACCGCAAGGGTGCGCTGTTTTGTTTTCATGGCAGTGCCCCCTTACCTGCGGCGGCGCAGCAGCACCTCCACAGCACCTGCAATGAGCACTGCTGCGGGCAGCACGAATACGAACACCATGCCCAGCGTCATGGATGCGGAAGCCGGGACCGTGATGGGTGCAGCTTCCAGTGCTTTGGTGTCGATGAGCAGGCTCTGCCCTACCAGCGAAGCGGCACAGCCCTGCAGGAAGGTCAGGTTGCCCGGGATGGACTGGTACACCTGCTCGTTGTCCATGTTGGGGCAGCCGATCCAGATCACCTCGGCACCGGTGGAGTCATTGCGCGCCCATACGGCCAGCGAGAACGGGCCGTCGGTATCGCCGGCTTCCTTTGCGGAAGAAGAGCTGGCATCAAAGTCCTGCTTGCTGTAGGCATCCTCGGTGGTATACAGCAGCGGTTCCGCCGTCACATCGTCTGTCTCGGTAATGGTGATGCCCTGTGCCACCGAGAGCATCACATGAGTGCTCTGATTCACGCCGTCCAGCGCGGTGCTTTCGTCGGCGGCCGCGTAGTCCGGGAACAGCGAGTACGGGTAGCCGTACAGCGCGTGGCCCGCATCGCCCTCCACCACAAGGCCCGGCTCACGTGCAAGGCCGAACTGTGCCATCACTGCATCCAGATTGGGCGTTTCGGTATAGCCGCTGGTGGTCAGCAGCACCTTGCCGCCGTTTTCCAGATAGGCCTGCAGCTGCGCGATCTCATCCACAAGGCCGTCAGCTGCAAAATCCGAAGCGGGGTCGCTGATGATGAGCAGATCACAGTCCTCCGGGATGGTGCCGGTGAGCAGATCCAGCGGCTGGGCATCGATATTCTGCGCCTTGAGCGCCTCGGTCAGCGAGGAGGTAAGCGCCTGCTCGCCGTGGTTGGTGGTGTAGTAGGCATGACTTTCTGCTGCGGCAGTCAGCTTGTAGATGGCAGAGCTGATCTGCTTTTCGCCGCCAAAGGTCACGTTGGCAGCGCCGGTGGTGTAGTAATCGGAGTAATCGTACTCGTAAAGTTCGGCGGCGTTCAGCACTTCGCTGTTCTCACCGCTGACCACGATCAGACTGCCGGTGGATGCATTCTCTGCGCCGTACTGCGCTGCAAAGGTCGGGTAAAGCGCCGGGTCCTTCTGCTCCCAGTGGAAGTGACCGCTCTCGTCGGCGTAGTGATCCAGCAGCTTGGTGATAATAGCATCCTCGCTGCCGGTCTCACAGAGATAATAAACGGTCACGTCCTGATCCAGGCTCTGCATCAGCTGCCTGGAGCTGTCGCCCAGCGTGTACATTTTGGCGGCAGAGAGGTCGAACTCGGTGTATTTTTTCGGGATGGCCCCCACCAGCAGGTTGATCAGCACGGCCAACACGATGGCTGCTGCCAGAATGGCCGTGGAGTACAGTCCATTGCGGAACACCTTGCCGTTTGCGGAGGAAGAAACTTTGAAATTTTTCATGTTGTTCCCCTCCCCTCAGTTCCAGCGGCGCTTTTCCAGCCCCTGCGCCGTGAAGAACAAAAACAGCATGGTCACGGTCAGGTAGTACACCAGCGTCGGGATGGAAAAGCTGTTGTTGACAAACTCTTCAAACGGCGTGAACAGGCACAGCCCGCTGAGCACCGCGCTGAACGCTTCGGTCAGCCAGCTGCTCTGCAGCAGGAACAGTGCCGTCAGCACCACACAGCAGCCCGCAAAGGTCAGGCAGCCCAGCGTAAAGCTGCGGGTACGCAGGCCTGCCACCACACTGAGCACTGCCGCAATGGCGGTGAACAGGGCCAGCGCCACTGCGCTGCCTGCGGTGAACATGCTGCGCAGGCTGGGCATCATGTAGGCCAGCAGCAGTGCGGCAACACCTGCCACCGCAGCAATGATCTGATTCTCGGTCAGGCTGGAAAGAAACACGCCAATGGCAATGGCGGCGCAGCCCATGAGATAATAGCACAGCAGAGCGGCCAAGTTTGCCAGCGTGGCCGTGCCGGTGGCACCCAGTGCGGCCAGTACAAGGATCATGACCGCATCGGCAAGGCACGGCAGTGCAAAGATGACGCACAGGGCAAAGAATTTGCCCAGCACGATCTCCCACACAGACACCGGGCTGGTAAGCAGCAGCTGATCGGTGCGGGTACGGCGTTCCTCTGCAAAGGAGCGCATGGTGAGAACCGGGATATACAAAAGCAGCACAAACGTGGTGCGGTAAAGCGTGTAATAGCCAAAATCCGTCAGGCCGTAGCCCAGATTCAGGGCAACAAAATAGATGGCCGTTGCCGCCAGCATAAAGGCGGTGAGCACGTAGCCGATCATGCCATGAAAGCTGCTGCGGACTTCGCGTTTGAAAATGGCGGTCATTCCGTTTTCTCCTCCCCTTCATCCGATGGTGTTTCAGACTCGTTTTCGGTCAGTGCAAGGAACACTTCCTCCAGCGTCCTGTTTTCCGCTGCCAGCGCCAGCACCGTGCATCCGGCCTGCGAAAGGGCGCGGGACACCTCGGCGCGGCGGTCAGAAGCATCGGCACTTTCTGCGGTAAAGGTCACCTGTCCGTCGGCCTCGGATTCGATCTCCACCTTGCGGATGCCCGGAATGGAGCCGACTGTTTTCAGCACGGTCTGCCCCCCGCCCAGAGCGGTAGCGCGCAGACGGCTGCCGGGGTTCAGTTTTTCGGCCAGCTGTTCCGGCGCACCCACCGCCACCAGATGCCCCTTGGAAAGGATCAGCACCTGACTGCACACTGCCTGCACCTCGCTGAGGATGTGGCTGGACAGGATGACCGTGTGGCTTTTTCCCAGCTCCCGGATCAGTCTACGGATCTCGATGACCTGTGCAGGGTCAAGGCCCACGGTAGGCTCGTCCAGAATGATGAGCTGCGGTGCGCCCAGCAGTGCCTGCGCAATGCCCACGCGCTGGCGGTAGCCCTTGGACAGACTGCGGATGAGCCGGGGCAGCACCTCTTCCAGCCCGGTGCGGCGGGCAGCTTTGCGCACCTGTTCTTTGCGGTCGGCCTTCTTTTGGATGCCTTTCAGCTCTGCAGCAAAATCCAGATATTCCTGCACCGTCATTTCCGGGTAGAGCGGCGGCTGCTCGGGCAGATAGCCCACACAGGCCTTGGCCTGCTGGGCCTGCTCCGGCAGGCTGAAGCCCTCCACCTTCACTTCACCGGAGGTGGGGGCAAGGTAGCCGGTGAGGATATTCATGATCGTGGACTTGCCCGCGCCGTTGGGGCCGAGCAGGCCGAAGATCTGGCCGTCGCCCACCGTAAAGGACAAATCTTCAATGGCAGGGTGCGTGCCATACTTTTTGCTCAGATGCGATACTTCGATCACAGCAAACGCTCCTTTTTCATCTAGTTCAATGCTGGTATATTTTAGACTGAAAATGTGTAAAAATTAAGACAATCCTGTGGCGGGATGCAAAAAGAATTCTTAAGAATGATTAAGGCCGCCCTTTCATATGCCAAAAAGGCAGCAAAAAAGCACCGTTTCCCATAGGAAACGGTGCTCAGAAAACCATAATTACTTACGGCCGAAACGCTTGTTGAAGCGCTCAACACGTCCGCCGGTGTCAACCAGCTTCTGCTTGCCAGTGTAGAAAGGATGGCACTTGGAGCAAACTTCGACGTGGATCTCAGGCTTGGTGGAACGAGTCTTGATGACGTTGCCGCATGCGCAGGTGATGGTGCAGTCAACGTAGTTCGGATGGATACCCTGTTTCATTCTTTTCACCTCATTTCTGGTTCTGACTTATTGGGGCCATATTATAAATGTATGTGCCCATCACAACCTTCAATATCGGCTACCCCGTCGAGCGGCCTTGGAAACGATTGCCTTACTATTATAGCACGATTCCGACAGAATGCAAGAGGGAAAATAAAGTTTTTAGCATACAAAAAGTCCCCTGCACTTTCATGCAGAGGACTTTAACGGTTTTACCTTACGCCGTCAGGCCATCAGTGGATGAACACAGGACCCAGCGGGTTGGTGATGGGGCTGACGTAGCCGCCCAGCAGCTTGGGGATCGCCAGGCTGATGTCGGGGATGAAGGTCAGCAGCAGCAGTGCAACGAACATGCACAGGTAGAACGGCAGAGTCGCCTTGACGACCTTTTCCATCGGGCGCTTTGCAACGGCAGAGCCGATGAACAGCACAGCGCCGACAGGAGGAGTCAGCAGGCCAATGCCGCAGTTCAGAACCACGATGATACCGAACTGGATGGGATCGATGCCGATGGAGGTTGCGATGGGCAGCAGGATGGGAGTAGCGATCAGGATGATGGGAGCCATATCCATGATGCAGCCCAGAACCAAGATGATCAGGTCGATCAGCAGAGCGATGATGTAGGGGTTATCGGTGACGCTGGTGATGGCATTTGCAGCCAGATCCGGCACATGCAGCATGGTCAGGCAGTTGCCGAAGACTGCAGAGGTGGCGATCAGGATCAGCACGATGGACAGAGTGTTCACGCACTCATCCAGTGCATGCCAGACACCCTTCCAGTCCAGACCCTTGTAGACGAACACCGACACGAACAGAGAGTAGATAACTGCAATAGCTGCAGACTCGGTAGCGGTGAACACACCGCCAACAACGCCGAACACAACGATAATAACAGCGGCCAGTGCCCAGATGGAAGTGCCCAGCTGCTTAACGAAGCCCTTGATGCTGAACGGAGAGCCCTTGGGGTAATTCTCCTTGACCGAGATGATGTAGGAACCGATCATCAGGACGATGGCCAGCAGAGCACCGGGCAGATAACCTGCCAGGAACAGGCTGCCGACCGAGATGCCGCCGGCAGTGGTGGCATAAATGACCATGTTGTGGCTCGGAGGAACCAGCAGACCCTCGCAGGAGGAGGTGATGGTAACAGCAGTGGAGAAGTCGGCATCGTAGCCCTGATCGACCATCATGGGGATCATGATGGAGCCGATGGAAGCGGTATCTGCAGATGCAGAACCGGAAATACCGCCGAAGAAGTAGGAAGCAACGATGTTGACCATTGCCATGCCGCCGCGCATCCAGCCCACGCAGGCATCAGCCAGAGCGATCAGCTTTTCAGAAATGCCGCCGGAGCCCATGAGTACGCCCATGGTGATGAAGAACGGCACGGCCATCAGGCTGAAGGAAGAGATGCCCTTGACCATCAGACGGCAGACATCGGTCAGTGCCTGACCCTGCACCATCATGCACAGCACGCTGGAAAGACCAACGGCGTATGCAATGGGGAAACGCAGGAAGATCATTACAAAGAAGCTGACAAGAAGGACAATGATTGCCAGTGTCTGAACTGTCATATTACACTTCCTCCTTTACAAAAATGCTCTTGATGTGGTTGTACAGTGCCTCGATCTCGAAGATGATCATGGCAACACCGGCCAGCGGCACCGGGAAGTACATCCAGAAGCGGCTCAGCCAGGGCATGGACACGTAGAAGCCGCGGCCGCCCAGAGTGGTGGCATAGTTCCAGCCGACCACCATCATGATGACACCCAGAATGCACACGGCAAGATCGGCCAGAATATCCAGCACCTTGACGGCGATTTTGGGCAGATACACGTCAAACGCAGTCATGCGGATATGGGCACCGCGGCGGATGGCCAGAGCAGCACTCAGCACGGCCATGTAGCTCATACAGGTCAGCACAACCTCTTCCGACCATGCCGGGTCCGGGATGAACGAGACGTAACGACCGATGACCGACATGGTAGTGATGAGGATATCTGCGATCAGCAGCAGCTTGCAGATAAACAGGACCACTTTGTAGGTGATGTCGTACACCGGCTTGATCTTATCCAAAGTGGTAAAGATTTTCGGCATATGAATTCCTCCATATAAAAAGCCCGGCAGGTCTGCGGGCGTATCCCGTAGTCCCCCGCCGGGCTATATACTATCTCAGAACAGGAAAGGCTTTTTCAATTATGCCTTCATGTCCAGCAGCTGCTGATACAGCTCAGCCTGATCGGAGGTGTTCTCGCTGATGACCTTCTGGCAAGCTTCCTGCCAAGGTGCCTTATCGGGAACATCCACGACATTGCAGCCGGAGCTCTTCAGCTCATCCAGAACCTTGTTCTCAGCGGTCTCGGACAGGTCTGCATTGAAGGCCTGCGTATCAGCACCGGCCTCCATGATGGCAGCCTGCTGGTTCTCGGTCAGCTTGCCCCATGCGTTATCAGTGATAACAGCCTGAACAGCGCCCAGAGTGTGGCCGTCCAGGATCAGGTTGTTGGCAACCTCGGGGAATGCATTGGACTTGTAGTTTGCGATGGGCTGCTCAGCACCATCCACAACGCCGGTCTGCAGTGCGCTGTACAGCTCACCGAAGGAAACGACGGTGGGGTTAGCGCCCAGACCCTCGACCAGGCCGTTCATGACGGGGTCGTTGGACACGCGCAGCTTCAGGCCCTTGAAATCATCAATGCCGGAAACAGGGTTGACCGTGAAGAAGTGACGGAAGCCCTCTTCGCCGTAGAAGACACCACGAACGGGCAGGCCCAGCTCCTGAGGCTCGTTCAGGAACTCAGGTGCCAGATCGCTGTTGGCGAAGTTCCAGAAGTGTGCGCGGTTCTCGAAGGTGAAGGGGATGGACAGCAACTTGGACTTGTTGCAGCCGTAGCTGGTCAGTGCAAAAGCGGAGATACGGCTCATATCGATGGAGGTAGAACCGCCCAGGATTGCGTCCAGAACGTCGTTCTCAGAACCCAGAACGCCGGAAGCCTGCACGTCGATGACGACGGAACCGCCGGTCAGCTCCTCGACCTTCTCCTTGAAGTGGGTAGCGGTCTGACCAACGATGGTATCCAGCGGGTTGACCTCGGCGTAGACCAGAGTCACCTTGGGATCGTTTGCAGCAGCAGTAGCATCACCAGCAGCAGAAGCTGCGGTGGAAGAAGCTGCGGTAGAGGTGGAAGCAGCAGCAGAATTGCTGGAGCCACCACATGCGGTCAGAGCCAGAGCAGCGGCGGAAACACCGGCTGCTGCCAGAAAGCTGCGACGAGTGATCTTTTTCATAATAAATCGTCCTCCTTAAATCTCCCGAACAGCACGGTCTGCACAGGACCCGCATGCCGTTCATTTACTGTACACACTTTAGCAAATTTTTTTAAACGAAACAAGGGCTTTCAAAAAATGTCCTGTTTTTTGAAAAAATGTCAGAATTTCTTTTGTGAAAAATGCCAAGTGCTTTGCTTTTTGTTTGTGCACCTTCGCCTAACAGATGGATACATTTCTGTATTCCAGATAGAAGCAAAGCGCTGGATGCCCTTCCCTTTGGGGTTCAGAGCACACAGCGCTTTGCCGGTTCTTTATTCTGTTTTCCTGATTTCTTTGCCCATCTTTTCCGGGCTTTGCTGTGGGGCTTATGCCTGCCGGATGCGGGCGATCAATTCGCCCTGCTGGGCAAACCGATCATACATCGGCTGCACAGCAGCACGGAACCTTGCCTTTTCTTCTTCGTCCAGCTCTGTCACCTCAATGCCTGCTGCACGCAGATCACTTTCCGATTCCGCCTCCTGCTGCGCCCAGAGCCTGCGCTCCACCTTGGCGCTCTCCCGGGCACACAGGCGGATGATCTCCGGGTAGCGCTCGTCCAGTGCGGCCAGTTTTTCCATCACAGCAGGGCTTGCAAGCTGCACCTCCGGCACGCGGGTATGCTCATCCTTTAAAAAGTAAGGTGCCACCTCGTAGTGACCCATGGCTTCGTAGCTGGGCCAGTTGTTCTCTGCGCCATCGATCTCACCGTTGTGCAGGGCGGCATACACCTTGCTGTACACTACCTTTACCGGCTTTGCGCCGAGGTCGGTGATCATTTCGCTCATCATGTCCGATTCCTGCACGCGGATGGTCAGGCCCTGCAGATCTGCAAGGCCTGTCACCTTCTGTCGGGTGTAGATGCTGCGCACACCGGCATCGAACCAGGAAAGGCCGGTCAGCTCCAGCGACTCCAGCGTGGAGAGGAACTCGTCGCCGATGATCCCATCCAGCACGCGCCACATCTGGTCAGCGTCGGTGTAAAGGTACGGCAGCTGCAATACGCTCAGCGCCGGCTCGTACTCTGCCAGCTGGCTGAGGGACACGCGGGAGAAGTCAATGCCGCCAAACTGCATCTGCTGGATCACGCTCTGCTCCGCGCCCAGCTCTCCCCCGCTGTACACCAGCACTTTCACGCGGCCATCGGTGCGCTGGGCCACAAGATCCGCAAAGGCCAGCGCCGCCTGCGTAGTAGGATAATCCTTCGGCTGGTTCTCCGCATAGCGCAGGATCAGTTCCGCCCCCTGTTGCTCCTGCACCGGCTGGTGGCCGCAGCCGGCCACCGGCAGTGCCAGCACCGCCGCGCCGAACAGGGCGGTGAGCATCTGACGGCGGGTCACAGGCGGGCCTCCCGTGCAGCCTTGGCCGCTTCCCTGCGGTACTGGGTGGGGGTCATGCCGGTGCGTTTTTTAAAGGTGCGGGCAAAATAGCTGGAATCCTCGTAGCCCACCATGGAAGCCACCTCTGCTGCCGAACGGAACGGGTCGGTGAGCAGCTCCTTGGCAGCGTTGATACGCAGTTCGGTCAGGCAGTCCAAAAAGTTCATCTTCTGGTACTTCTTGAACTGTGCCGAGAGATACGCCGGGCTGATATGCAGGATCTCGCTCACACTGTCCAGCGAGAGGTCGAACATATAGTTATCCTCCATATACTTGCGCACATGGGCCATGACCAGTGCATTGCGGTCGTTCTCCCCTGCTTCGGCGGCATCGCTCTCCGGGTCAGCTTCCGGCTCCGGTTCCACCGGAGCCAGCTCTGCAAGGCGGCGGCCCGCCTCGATCTGACGGATGGCCTTGCGGATGGAAGCTTCCACTTCGTCCGGGTTCACCGGCTTGAGCAGATAATCGCAGGCACCCAGATGCATGGCCTCGTGGGCGTACTGGAACAGACTGTAGGCCGTAACAAAGATCACCTTGCACTCCGGGCGCTGTTCCAGCACGGCGCGGGCTGCATCCAGACCGTTCATACCGGGCATCTCAATGTCCATCAGGATCAGGTCTGCGCCCCACAGCACCGCCGTATCCGCTGCCTTGCGGCCGTTCTCGGCAGTCTCGATGGTCACTTCGTGCTCAAAGCGGCGGGCCACGATGTCCGCCAGCGTTTCCCGTTCCAGTGCTTCATCATCCGCGATCAACAGACGAATCATTCCTCAAACTCCTCCTCATTCTCCACCAATGGCAGATACAGCACCACCGCCGTACCGCGTCCCGGATGGGACCGTATCACAAAGCGGCTGTTCCGGTCCAGCAGACGCAGGCGGGCCGCAACATTATAAATGCCGATATGCTCCCAGCGCTCACCGGGCTGGCTGAGCGCCCTGCGCAGCTGTCGTAATTGATCCAGCTGGATGCCCACGCCGTTATCCACCACGCGGATGCACAGCAGTCCCTTCTCCCGCAGAGGGTTCACGCGGATGCGCACCACACCGCCCTCCTCTTTGGGGCAGATGCCGTGCTTGAAGGCATTTTCCACGATGGGCTGTAAAATAAAGGACGGCACCATGGTCTCGGTAAGATCCAGCGAATCGGAAATGCGCCACTCCATACGCACCCGCTCACCAAAGCGGACATGGTAGATGGAGTAATATTCATCCACGATGCGCACCTCACGGGAGAGCGGCACCTGTTCATCGTTGCTCATCAGGCTGTAGCGCAGCAGGTGCGAAAGCGCCATGATAAGCGCCTGCGTACGGTAGGCCGTCTCGGTGCCGGCGGTCTGCTGGATCACATTCAGGGTGTTGAACAGAAAGTGCGGGTCGATCTGGCTGCGCAGCTGCTGCAGCCGGCTGCGCTCCATGCGGTTCTGCAGCTCCAGTGCTTCGGTCTTCTGGCGGTGCAGCTCCCGCTCGATCTCGTTTTTCTCCTGCAGGGTGGTCACCTGCTGGGCCATGGAGTGCTTCATGATGTTGAAGGACTCGGCCAGCTGAGCGATCTCCGGCTGCTTGGGCAGCGGGATATCCGGGGTGTCGAACTCACTTTTGCCAATGGCGCGGGAGGCAGCGATCATCTGCTGCACCGGCGTGAGCAGACGCATGACCATCAAACCGGTAACGCAGCCCAGCGCCACGCACAGCGCCACCACCACCGTCTGCAGCATGGTGATGCGCTCGTTCAGGGCCGAGATGGTGGTGTAGGTGGTCTGGGAATCCTGAATGGCGGTTTCCAGCAATTGCAGGGTGTACTGGCTCAGGTAATCGCCGCAGGGCACCACCTTTGCATAATACAGCTGGGAAGCTGCGGCATCGTTGCCGCTGAGCAGGTCGTTTTCCAGCTCATCCAGCAGGCCGGTGTAGGTCTGATAGACCGTATCCACTGCGCTGTAGAGCACCCGCTGCTCATCGCTGACGCTTTCCAGACTGTTCAGGCTGGTACCGATGCGCCAGAGCCATGCGTTGCAGGTGGAAGATGCCGACTGCAGCCGGTCAATGATTGCCTCCGGCTCGCTGTTCTCCCAGCGGTAGTTCTCCAGCACGGAAATAGAGCTTTCCACACCGCCCTGAAAGCGGCTGATGGCGTTGAAGCAGCCCATCTGCGCGTCCTGTACTGCCTGCACTGCTCTGGACTGGTAGCCATTGAGCGTGAGCTGCATGGCAAAGGCCGCAAAAAATGCTGCCAGACACAAGCCCATGCGCTGCTTGAGGGTGATCTGCCGCTTGCGGTGCTGCAAATCCTGCCGCCTCCTTTCGTTTGGTAACGATTTATTGTACCACGCTTTGGGCCGGATTGGCAAGGTTTGCATGTTTTTCTCTTGCCTAAACCGCGCAATTGTGGTACGATGCCTGTAAATACAAAGGAGGCGACTTTATGTCCCAGACCATCTCCGTTTCCACCACCATGGGTGAGCAGGGCTTCCGCGATTTTGCCGTGTTCGATGCATTCCATCACCGCAAAGCATGGCTGCGTCCCGCTGTTTTTGCCGCCATCATGCTGGCTTTTTCCGCCGTCTGCCTTTCGCAGCTGGGCAAGCGCCCGGGTGCCGGGCTGCTGGCTGCTGTGCTTGCCATTGTGGGCATCGGCCTGCCGGTGAGCTACTTTTACTCGTTCTTCCGCAGCGTTTCCCGGCAGATCAGACAGATGCACCTGCCGCGGGCCTTCTACCGTGTGGAGCTGGCCGACACCGGCATTGCTGTGTGGATGTACGGTCAGCAAGACAAGCCCGAACCCACCAGCCGCCACGCATGGGACAGCTTTTACTGCGCCTACCGCACGGACAATGCGGTGTACCTCTACGTAGAAAAAGAGAAAGCTTACTTACTGAACGACCGCATGGAAGTGGTGTGGAAGTTTTTGGCCGGCATCCTGCCCAAAGAAAAGCTGCACGACTGCAGAAAAGGTTAAGTCCAAAAAATATGCACACGCAAAAAAGAACTGCTGACATTTCGTTCAGCAGTTCTTTTCTTTTATAAAGACCCACGCTGCGGCAAAGCAACGCGCAGCGTGGGTGCGAAGATAGCTTCTGTTATTGCGTCAGCCGATCAGCGGGCAAGCGTATACTTGTGCAGGGTCTTGCGCACAGCGCCGGGGCCTGCAAACAGCTCCTTGGCCATTGCCTCGATCTTCTCGCCCAGACCAACGGCATACAGATCCACGCCGAACACGTCAACACGGCTGTACAGCTTCTTCAGGCAGCTGAAGTCCTGCTCGCCTTCCTTGACCTCCAGCGGAGCAACGATGGCCTGCAGCTCAGCCAGCAGCGGATCGGTGGAAGGCTCAAAGGCCTGACCGTTGTCATCGATGCCCTTCAGGTAGCGGGCGTAGCCTGCCAGCACCAGCGGGATCAGGATCAGGTTGCTCTTGTCCAGACCGCGTGCCTCGTATGCCTTGATGGTCTCGCCAAAGCGGATGGCCAGCTTCTGGGAGGTATCGGTAGCGATACGCTGGGGAGCATCCGGCATGAAGGGGTTGGGCAGACGGCGGTTGATGACAGCGCCGATGAACTCGTAGGGGTTCAGAACGCCGGGATCGACCACGACGGGCATCGCCTCGATATAGCCGATCTTCTGGATGAAGGCACGCAGGTCTTCATCGGCCATCTCGGCGGAGATCAGGGTGTAACCCAGCATGCAGCCATAGATGGACATGGCAGTGTGCAGCGGGTTCAGGCAGGTGCACACCTTCATCTTCTCGATCTTGTCCACAGTCTCGCGGTCGCAGTACAGCACACCGCCCAGCTCCAGCGGAGGACGACCGTTGGTGTAGTGATTCTCGATGCACAGGTACTGGGTCTCTTCGGCGTTGACGAAGGGAGCGGTAAAGGTGTGCTTCTCGGTGACGATGGTGTAGTTGTCCTCAAAGCCGTCGTCGGCCAGCATCTGCTGGACCTTGGCATCCGGGCGCGGGGTGATCTTGTCGATCATGCTCCACGGGAAGGTGATCTTGGTCTCGTCCTGCACATAGGCAAGGAACTCGGCGGGCACCAGACCCTGCTCCACCCACTTGGCAGCATAGGCGTGGACAGCGTTCTTGACCTTATCGCCGTTGTGGGAGCAGTTATCCATGCTCTGAACGGTCAGGGGCAGCTTGCCGGCCTTGAAGCGCTCGTACAGCAGAGCAGTGACCTTGCCCATGGCCAGCACGGGGGTCAGGCCGCGCTCCAGATCAGCAGGAGCAACGCCGTAGCCCTTCTCAGTGATGGTGAAGGAGATCATCTGCAGGCTGGGGTTCTGGAAGATCTCCACCAGACGTGCCCAGTCCTCGCCGAAGGAGTAGTCAGCCTTCAGGCTCTCGGTAACGGAAGCCACCACCTTCTTCTCGATCTCGCCGGTGGACTTCAGGCAGACCAGCAGGCTCATATTGTCGTAGGGACGATAAGCCTTGTCGATGATCTCGTAGTCAAAGCTCTCGGCCACGATGACACCGCGGTCATACTTGCCGGTGTTCAGCGCATCGTTCAGGATGGCAGCCGGGAAAGCACGGAAGATATTGCCTGCGCCGAAGTGCACCCAGGTGGGTTCGGCGTGGGTCTTGGCCTTGACAGCCTCGATATCGAATTTGGGCAGCTCATAGCCCTTCTCTGCCCACTCGGCGGACAGATTGCCGTTTTTGATCTCAGACAGCTTCATATTTATCAGCCCTTCTTTTTCTCTTCATCCAGACGATCCAGTAGATCCCAGACACCCAGCATGTACTGAACGCCCAGAGCACGGTCATACTTGCCGTAACCGGGGCGGCAGTTGCCGGGGCCTTCCTCCCACAGCTGACGGCCGTGGTCGGGACGGATGTAGCCCTCAAAGCCGCAGTCATGGTAAGCACGCAGCACCTCGATGATGCCGGTCTCGCCGCAGCAGTCGCGGTGAGCAGCCTCGGAGAAGTCGCCGTTGGGGAAGTGGTGGATGTTGCGGATGTGACCAAAGGCAATGCGGTCGCAGTGCTTACGCACGATCTCGGCACAGTTGTTGTTGGGGTTTGCGTTCAGGCTGCCGGTGCACAGAGTCAGGCAGTTGTACGGATCATCCACCATGCTCAGGAAGCGGTCGATGCTCTCAGCATCCACCAGCAGACGGGGCAGGCCGAAGATATCCCAAGGGGGATCATCCTGATGGATAGCCATTTTGATGCCGCACTCATGGCAGGTGGGCATCAGTGCTTCCAGGAAGTACTTCAGGTTTTCCCACAGCTTTTCCTTGGTGACAGGGGCGTAAGCCTTGAACAGCTCGTCCAGCTTTGCCATGCGCTCCGGCTCCCAGCCGGGGAAGGTCATGTTATACTTCTCAGTGAAGGACATGATGTACTCAGCCATAGCCTTGTAATCGCCCTTGATCTTGTCCTTCTCGTAGAACAGTGCAGTGGAGCCGTCGCCCACGGGGTGGAACAGATCGGTACGGGTCCAGTCGAACACCGGCATGAAGTTGTAGCAGATGACCTTGACACCGAACTTGGACAGATTGCGGATGCACTGCTTGTAGTTCTCGATGTACTTGTCGCGGGTGGGCAGGCCGATCTTGATGTCATCGTGGACGTTGACCGACTCGACCACGTCCATGTCGAAGCCGTAAGCGTGGATCTGATCGGCTACCTTCTGGATCTCGTCGATTTCCCAGATCTCGCCGGGCATCTTGTCGTGCAACGCCCAGACGATGCTGGTCACGCCGGGGATCTGCTTGATGTCGCTCAGGCTGATGGGATCGTTGCCCTCGCCATACCAGCGCCAACCCATTTTCATAGGCATAGGAAAATCCTCCTGTTTTATATTTTCTGCTTTGCATTTTCCGCGCAGCCGTGTGCCGCGCTCTTGTACTTATATTCTAGTATATCAGTTGCGTTTTTTCAATGGTCGCTTTGCCGGTTTTTAATGTTTCTTCTTGTATACTTTAGACAAAAAGAACAAAAATCCGTCGGACATCACCCGCCCGACGGATTTTTACACGATTCAAAATGCCGGTTTCAGCGTTTCAGCTTCTGCCGGATGGACGGAGCCAGCACATCCTTGAAATATTCAAAGGTGTCCAATTCCAGAATGGCAGAGCCTGTCAGATAAATGCCCAGACCAACCACCACCTGAATGATCACCGTCAGCAGATCCGGCAGGTGCAGGAAAATGATCAGATACATGCACAGGCCCGCGCCCGCTGCCAGCAGCAGGGTCGGCAGGATATCACGCATCTGTTCCAGATAGCCATAGCCGATCAGCTTTTTGTTGAGCTGTGCATCCAGGATCTGGGTCACAATATTCGTGATCAGCATACCATATGCAATGGCCTCGACGCTGACACGGAATGTTGCCAGCAGAAGAAGGATGCACACCCCTTCGTTCAAAAGCTGACATTTCAGGTAAAGATCGCTGCGGCCCACCGCCTTGGCTGCATTCAGGTTTGCCGTGATGATCGGCCAGCACGCATATCCCAGACAGAACACCCTGAGGAACAGCACACAGGGCAGCCACTTCTCGGTGAGGATCAGGCGCACCAGCGGTTCGGCACAGAACGCAGTGCTCATCATCACCGGCGCAATAATATAGGTACAGGTCTTGATGGAGCGGCGGGTCATGTTCTTGACCTGCGCACGGTCATCCTGCAGTGAGGACATGACCGGGAACAAAACGCTCTCAATGGAAGTATCCACGCTTGACGCGATATTATAAGTCAGGTTATCGCCCTGATTGTAATACGCCAGATCCGCCGAGGTGTACATCTTGCCGATGATCAGGCTGCGCAGGTTGTTGTAGATGACGCTGCTCAGCGACGAGGCCAGCAGCTTCCAGCCATAAGAGAGCAGCCCTTTCAGGTGCTGCCACGAAAACTCCATCTTAGGCCGCCAGGAGGACAGCTTCCACAACACCAGCGTGTCCACCGTGATATTAGATACCTGCTGCACCACCAGCGCCCAGACTCCAAAGCCCATGTAGGCAAGGCCCAGGCCCAGGACCGTGGATACGATCGCGCCCGCAAAGGCGGAATAGAAAAAATACTGGAACTTCATGTTCCGGGTCACATGCGCCTGCTGGATCGTTTTGATGCCGCAGACCGCCACTGTCAGGCTGATGCCGCGAAAGATCGGGGTCATGCTGGGGTCATTGTAGAAAGCAGCCAGATACGGTGCCGCCACGAACATTCCCCCATACAGCACAAAGCTGATCACAATGCTGAAAAAGAACGCCGACGAGTAATCCAGCTCGTCCACTTCCTTCTTCTGCACCAGCGCGGTGCCAATGCCGCAGTCCAGCAGGACATACATGATATTGTTGAACACCGTCACCAGTGCCACCTTGCCGTAATCATCGGGTGTAAGGATGCGCGCCAGAAGGATGGACACCACCGCTGAGATCAGCTGCACACCGCACCGCTCTGCAAAGCGCCAGAAAAAACCGTTTACAATAGCATTTTCTTTTTTCTCGTTCATTCCTGCGTCCACTCAAATTCCTTTCAAAAAACGGTCGGTCTGCACCCTGCGCAGAAATGCATTTCCGCCGTATCCTTATCATCTTCTTCCCTGCTGCCAAAACAACTGAGCAGAGATAGTTAGTTATATAGTATCACACCCATCCATGCATTTCAACCAACATATTCTTAAGAAATGACGGCCCGAAAATTTCATTTAAAAAGAAAAAAAGCGCTTGACTATCTGCCGGGAACGTGGTAATATATTCAAGCAGTCCGCATCACGGTCTTTCACCTCAGAGATTTCAGGGCTGCGAAAACAATATGGTATGCGAGGGTGGCGGAACTGGCAGACGCGCACGTTTGAGGTGCGTGTGGTTTATCCTTGGGGGTTCGAGTCCCCTCCCTCGCACCAAAGAACACCCGCGAAGTTACGTTAAAAATTCGTAGCTTCGCGGGTTTTTCATTTTTGGCAGTGGCCAGATACTGCCAGATACTGCCCAATACTGCCTGATTTTGCGGGGGCATTGTAGTGAGACTGTAGTGTAAAAAATTGCCCCGGGAGGCCAGCTTTCACCGTGCTCCCCGGGGCGACTTGTAGGGAAATTAAAGATTTTTGCTCACATAGGCATCCAGCTGAGCGGTGTACCGGGCGTTTTCCTTCTCCCGCAGATGCTGGTAGATGCGCCGGGTGGTCATGATATCCGAGTGACCCAGGAGCTGCTGCGCCACCATATCCGGCACGCCCGCGTAGAAAAGATTCGTGGCGAACAGGTGCCGGAACTGATGGGCCGTGACCAACGGTTTATACACGACCCTCTCCACGATCCGCTCCGGACGGTTCTGGTATGCGGGCATCTTCGTTGTGCGGGTGTAGCTCTCACACAACCCTAGCTCTCGGCAGTACAACATCCATTGATGGCTGTACTGGCACTGGGTGAGCGGCTTGCTTGTGCCGGACAGAACATAGTCCTCCGGCTGGTGCGCAGCCTTCCCCGCTTCCAGCATGGGCCGCAGCGGTGTCAGGATGGGAATACTACGGTAAGCCTTCTCCGTTTTCAGCAGTTCCCGGTAGGGCTGATTATGGTCCCACGGCATGGCCTGTACCGGCGTGATCTTGCCCGCGTCCAGATCCACGTCCTTCCACTGCAAGCCGTTTGCCTCGCCCATGCGCAGCCCGGTGTACTCAAACAGCCACGCCCAGAAGCCGCAGCCCTCCGGGTGGGCGTTGATCAGATCGCGCTGTTCCTCGGTGGGCTCCACCCTGCGGCCATCTTTCAGCCCGGCGGGCAGTTTCGCCAGCAGCACAGGATTACCGGTGCCGTGGAAGTTCGCACACCAATAGGTGAAGATGCAGGACAACACGCTTTTTGCGTTTTTGATGGAATGCTTGCTTTTGCCCTCCATCTTCAGGTGCGCCAGATACCCGCCCACCGCCTGAGCATCGATGTCGTTCATCACGGTATCGCCAAAATAGGCTCTGGCAGGAGCAAAGTGCTTCTTGTAGGCGTTCACCGTACCCCGCCGCACCGGCTTTTCCGGGCCCCGGATATACTCTTCATACGCCACCGACACCGCCCGGAACGTGTAGCGCTTTTCCTTCGGGTCCATGCATTCCAGTTTATACGCCAGCACCGCGTCCTGATATTTGCGCTCCGCTTCAGCCTTGGTCTTGCCATAAAACACCCGGGACTTCGGCAGACCCACCGAACGGTGGATGCAGACACCGCCATCCGGGCGCTTTGCGGGCTGCTTCTTTGATTCAGCCATAAAAATAACACCTCCATAAGGGTACACTTTGACAAGCCTGCCCGGAGGTGCTACAATACAGATGTCTGGTCTGTGCTTCCCACCTCTGGGCAAGCCGATCTATTCCAAACGCTCTCGGTGTTGGCGCACCGGGGGCGTTTTTGCATTTTCAGGTTCACCCACCACATGCAAACCTGCGCAACGCACGCATATGGCGGCAACAAAAGTCTAGTTGATTGCAACAAAAAGGGATATACAAACTTTGTAGTCACGAAAAAGTGAGTGTTCATGCGGGCTTTTGGGCAAAACATACAGAGACATACTCAAACTCTTATCCTGACCCTTATCAGAAGAAAAGAAGAGTATACGCACGCGAGAACGCGCTTGATGCCCGCACGCGTAGGGTTTATAGGGATTTCTGTAGTCAAAGTTACACGTATGCAAGCGGGAGGTCAGCCAATCCAGTGCATCCAGCCTACGGCCTTACCCTCGATCTGCACGTCGTTCATTTCCTCACGGCGACGAATGATCGATTCAAAGGCGGGATTCTCGGGCCGCAGCTCAATGTAATCGTTGTGCAGGTACACTCGCTTGAGTGTAGCTTCTTCCCCTATTCGCACAGCAGCGATCTCGCCATTCTCCACCTCAGGCTGAATGCGGATATACACCACGTCCCCGTCGTGGATACCCGCACCGATCATGCTTTCACCCTGGCATTTCAGGGCAAAGTCACAGCGCATATCCACCGGGGCGTTTACGTCGCCCTCCCGGTTCTGGATGGCCGTGATGGGGTCGCCGCAGGCGATGGCACCGATCAACGGCACCTTCCTCATCTTCGGCAGCGGCATGAAGCCCGGAGGGATGGTGGGCTTTTTATCGAGCTGCACCGATACTTTGGGCGCGCTTCTTTCCGCAGGGACGTCGTACCCCATCAGCCAGGCCTCCGACACGTTCAGAGCGCGGGCGAGCTCATACACAGCGTCCTGCTTTCCTTCCCAGTCGCCCTTCAGGTAGTGAGAGATGCTGTATTTAGAGATTCCAGAGCGGGTAGCCAGTTCGATCTGCTTCATCCCACGCAGATCCAGTCCTTCCCGTAGGCGCTGCGCAAAGGTCGCGGTCTTCTTCGCCATAATGGTGGCTCCTTTCTTTACGTTCTGGTGTAAGTATAATATACCGGTTGCGAAAAATCAATACCAATTGCGAACTAAATTGTGAAATCTCTATTTTTGTGTTGACATTTCGCAATTGCCGCGTTATACTTTGGCCGTGGTTGCGAAACCGCAACACTACAGATAGGCGGTGAAAACTATGCCCACCATGGATTACACCCTGCTGCGCGGGCGCATCCGCGATTGCGGAATGACCCAGAAGGAGTTAGCGGAAAAAGCTGGGATCAGCGAAGGGCAGTTCTGCCAGAAGCTGGCCGGGAATTTTGCATTCCGCCAGGACGAGATCGACCGAATTTGTGCCTTGCTGAGCATTTCGCCCGCAGACATTGGCCGCTACTTCTTTTTACCGAAAAAGTTGTGATTTAACAACATTCAAGGAGTAACCACACATGAAACGCCCAGACGCTTGGCACGACGCGTATCGCGCCATCTACTCCACCACCGGATGCATCCGGCTGACCGTCGCACAGGCCGCTGCCCAGATGGGCACCAGCCCCAAGCGGGTCACGCAGCAGTATCCGTATGGTTGGAGCGGTCAGGGCCGGGGCAAGACCATCCGGCTGGACACCCTGCTGGATCAGGAATTCAAACTTTACTGAGGAGGAATCACAATGAGACTGAAACCCGGAGTTTTGCAGTGGGCGGCGGTTGCCTGCTTCTGCGTCGGCCTGATCTACGCCCTCGGCCTTGAGGGCGGTGCACAGATCGGCCAGCCCATCACAGACGGCGAGTTCATCACCGCGATGGTGCTGATCCTGACCTCCATCGCGCTGGGCCGTCTGAGCTTTGCGCTTGAGGACCGGCAGCAGCGCAGCCGCTACGGCAAGATCAACCGCACCCACGCCCGCAACACCGAATACCCTGCCCTGCCGGAGCACAGCAGCCGCAGGGACGCATGAGAGGAGGACACACGATGTTTAACGACAAACGCCGGGGCGACATTTGGTGGGCGCAGGACACTGCCCACAAACGGGAGGACACCTGCCTGATCCGGGGTGACCGACCGGTGGTGATCGTCAGCAGCGACGAAGTCAACTGCAACACGCGCATCATTACGGTGGTTCCCCTGACCTCCAGCCCGGCGCAGCTGGCCCGCGGCGATGGCACCTACGATCAGGTTCTTTTGACCGGCTACGGCGCACCGAGCATGGCCCTGACCCGGCAGGTGCACGCAGTGGACACTGACGATCTGACTGAGTACCGGGGCCATTTGACGGATGCCGATATGCTCCGGCTGGACGCGGTCCTCCGCCGTGCGCTGGGGGTATGAAGTGGTACACGGCCTACCTCCACCGAACAGAGGAGATTCTCGCCTGCGGCACCGCGCAGCAGGTGGCCGAGGCTTTAGGGATGAAGATGGGCAGCTTTTACACGGCCGTCTCCCGGAGCCGGGCATGGAAAAACCGCAGATATGACTTCGTGATCGAAGAGATCAGCGAGGACGAATTTAAAAAGGAGTATGCCTCATGAAAACGCTTAAAGTCAGATTGACCTTTACCGAGCCGCTGCTCGGCACCTGGCCCGCCAATCAGAACGTGGCCCGCGAGTACATCGCGTCCAAGGGCCCGGACGCGGCCACCATCGAGGATGAAGTGGCTGCCCTGGGCGCGGATGCCGCAGCCGACAAGGCGATGACGGTATTCCCCCGCAACGAGGCCGGGCAGCCCATCCTCTACGACTATCAAGTCAAAGGCTTCTTCAAAGACAGCTGCGGTATGCTGGGCCGCATCGGTGGCAAGGACGAGAAGGGCAAGAAGCGGGCTGTGAACGAATCCGGCAAGCTGACCGCCTACAAGAAGATCATCGACGGCCTGATCTTTGTCGGGCCCCGCCAGATTCCCCTGATCCTCAACGGAGAAATGACCGAGTGCCAGCGCCCCCTGCGGGCCCAGACAGCCCAAGGCGAGCGCGTGAGCCTTGCCAACTCCGAGCAGATTCCCGCAGGCAGCACCTGCGAGTTCGAGATCACCTGCATGGACGATGCCCACGAAAAGGCGGTTCTGGAATGGCTGGATTATGGCCAGCTCAGAGGAATTGGCCAATGGCGGAACTCCGGCAAGGGCCGCTTCACCTACGAGCTTCTCGGCTGATCGCAAAGGCATTGGGCTGCCGTGCGACGCAACGGCAAAGGATGGCATTGCCGAGATTGGCAGCGGCAAAGCACTGCTGTGGAAGCATAGCAAAGGCGTTGATTAGCTAAGACATGCAAAGGCACGGCCCGGTTTCGCGGAGAAAAGCAAGGGCATGGCGAGGCCCGGCACTGCGGTGCAATGGCTATGCCTCGCAAAGAGAGGCGGAGCAATGGCACAGCATCGTAAGGAAAAGCTTGGTGATGGCATAGCATGGTAGCGCGTCGCAAAGCTTTGCGAGGCAATGGCAAAGACAGCTCCGAACTGCAAAGCGTAGATTCAACAGAATCTTTTTATAAAAGGAGCGTAACACTATGAATTTTGACCTTCACCTTTACGGCGAAACACCGGAAGAACTGCTGAACGTACTGGCTCACCTGGGCCACATGGACAGCAACTACCACACCCCTATCCCTGATGAGCGTCACCCTGCGCAGGCTCCCGCCTCGCAGCCCCAGAGCGATCCGGTGCCGCCGCAGGGCAAACCCAAGGCGCAGACACCCGCCAAGCAGAAAAAGGCCACACAGAAGCCCGCAGCCGTCTCTGCGGAGGAGCCTGCAAACCCTACCACGGCAGAAGCCTCGGGTTCTCCCTCGCAGGCGGATGCCGCACCGGTGACCTCAACCTCCGCGCCCGAATCCGAACCCGCTGCTGAGCCCGACCCTGCCACGCTGGACAAAATCCGCGATCTGGCCCGCAGCTTGATCGTGGCTGGCAAGCGAGCAGGTGTTCAGGCAGCCATCAAAGCCACCGGTGCTGCATCCGTCTCTAAGCTGCCGCCTGACAGCTACACCAGCGTCTGGGAGGAACTGCTCAAGCTGAAAGACGAGGTGGGCGCAAATGCCTCCAATTAAACACGCCCTGCTGGGTGCATCCAGCGCAGCCCGGTGGATCGCCTGCCCGCCCAGTGCCCGGGCCACCGAACACCTGCCCGAGGAAACCAGCAAGTACGCCGTAGAGGGCACAAGAGCCCATGAGCTGTGCGAGGCCCACCTGAGGAACAACCTCCGGTGGTGGGAAGCAGGCTACGGGGCACCCCCGCTGTCCGGGTCAACCCGGTTGGACGGCGAGCCGGACGACCCGCCTGAAATGGTGAGGGCCACCAACCAATACGTGGACTTTGTGCACCTTCAGTGGGGGCTTTACCTCCACCAGCCCAGCGTATTCATCGAGCAGGAGGTGGACGTGAGCCAGTGGGTGCCCGGCGGCTTCGGTACCTGCGACTGCCTGCTGATCGGCGACGGCATCCTGCACATCATCGACTTCAAGTATGGGCAGGGCGTACCGGTGAACCCGGAGCACAACCCGCAGCTCATGTACTACGCCCTCGGAGCTTACGCCCTGTTTGACGGCATCGACGAGGTCGACACAGTGCGCCTGAGCATCGTACAACCCCGGATGCAGGAGGAACCTCAGACATGGGAGCTGCCGCTGGCCGACCTTCTCACCTGGGCACGGGAGGTGCTGGCACCAGCTGCCCACATGGCATGGCGGGGCGAGGGCGTGTACCACCCCGGAGGTCATTGCAGATTCTGCAAGGCTCACCCGAACTGCCGGGCATGGAAGGACAAGTACGGCCCGCTGGCCGGGTTTGAACCGTATCCTGAGCCCGCTACACTCTCCGACGAAGAGCTGGGCGAATGGCTGCAGAAGCTGGAAGGGCTGGCCGCCTACGCCAAGAACCTGGAAGAATACGCACAGCAGGCGCTTCTGGATGGCCGCAGCCTGCCCGGCTGGAAGCTGGTACAGGGCCGCAGCACCCGCAAGTGGACCGATCAGGATGCCGCGTTCCAGCAGATGGAGCACGACGGCATCGACGAGGCCATGCTGTACACCCGCACGCCCATTTCCCTGACCGCTGCCGAGAAGATGATCGGCAAAAAGAAATTTGCCGAGACCATGTCGGCCTTTATCACCCGGGCACCCGGCACGCCTAAGCTGGCAACAGCCAGCGACCCGCGCCCTGCCTACAACCGCTTAGAGGGCTTCACGCCCGAGGAGGACTAACTATGAACGCAAACGAAATCATTATCCCCTGCCGCCTGTCTTACGCCAACATCTGGGAGCCCAAGCAGGTGAACGGCACCGGCGACCCCAAGTACAGCTGCTGCCTGCTCATCAAGAAAAGCGACACGGCAGCCATCGCCAAGCTCAAGGCCGCCATCGAGGCCGTCAAAAAGGACCCCAGGGCACTGGCCCGCTGGGGCGGCTCAGTGCCCAAGAACCTGAAGCTGCCCCTGCGCGACGGCGACACCGAAAAGGACGACGAGAACTACGAGGGCTGCTACTTTCTGAACGCCAACGCCAGCGAGAACCGCCGTCCGAAGATCATCGACCGCGCCTGCAACGACGTACTGGATCAGGACGAGGTGTACAGCGGCTGCTACGCCAAGGTCAAGATCGGCCTGTTCTCCTACAGCGCCAGCGGCAACAAGGGCATCGGCGCAGGGCTGGAGGTCATCCAGAAGGTCCGCGACGGCGAGCGGCTCTCCGGCGGCAACTCCACGGACGGCTTCGAGGTCCTGAGCGACGACGATGACAGTTTCCTCGACTAAACACCCGTACACCGGAGGCCCCCGCAAAGGACCTCCGGTCTTTTATCAGGAAAGGAGGAACCCGTGAAACCGATCATCACGGTGGATATTGAGACCTACTCGCCGCAGGACATCGCCAAGGTCGGTGCCTACCGATACGCGCAGGATCCGGATTTTCAGATTCTGCTGCTGGGCTATGCCAACGAGAACTCGGACACGCCCAGAGTTCTGGATCTGACCAGCTGGCCGGACACGAAGCACTTTCTTCGGGAGCAGTTGCCGTGGCTGCTGGATGCCAGCTACACCAAGCGGGCGCACAACGCCGCCTTTGAGTGGTGGTGCTTGTCGGAGGCCATGGGGCTTGACTGGGCGCAGCGGGTGCTTTGGCTCCAGCAGTGGGAGTGCAGCATGGTACACGCTCTGTACTGCGGCCTACCCGCCCAGCTGGGTGCCCTTGGCGCGGCCCTGAAGCAGCCGGAGGACGCGCTCAAGATGAAGGAGGGCAAGGCGCTGATTGCCTACTTCTGCAAGCCCTGCAAGCCCACAAAGCGCAACGGCGGGCGCACCCGCAACCTGCCTCAGCACGACCCCGACAAGTGGCGACTGTTCTGCAAGTACAACGGCATGGACGTGATCGCGGAACGGGCAAACGACCGGAAGCTGGCCCCATGGCCGGTGCCGGAGGAGATCATGCAGCAGTGGCGGGAGGACGTGGAGATGAACGCCCGGGGCGTGGCCGTAGATATGGCCCTGGTAAAGGGGGCCCTCGCCTGCTCCGCGCTGATCACGGAGGAGCAGACCGCCGAGTGTAAAGCCCTGACTGGTCTGGCCAACCCCGGCAGCCGTGCCCAGCTGCTGGGCTGGCTCCACAACCGGGGCGTAGAGATTCCCGGCCTAACCAAAGAGGATGTGAGCAAGGCTCTGGCTGGCGGCCTGCCCAGTGACGTGCGCAGGGTGCTGGAGCTCCGGCAGCAGCTGGGCAAGACCAGCAACACCAAGTACGAGACCATCGCAGCCAGCGCAGGCCCCGACCACCGGGTACGAGGAACCCTGCAATTCTACGGGGCCAGCCGGACAGGGCGCTGGGCCGGGCGGCTGCTTCAGGTGCAGAACCTGCCCCGCACTTACCTCGACCATCAGGCTGAGTGGCGCAGCATTGTAAAGCTACACGACCCTGAAGCGTTAGCTCTGCTGACCGACAATGTATCTGATACGCTGAGCCAGCTCATCCGCACGGCGCTGGTGCCCGGCAAAGGCTGCACCTTCGTGGATGCAGATTTCTCAGCCATCGAAGCCCGGCTGATCGCATGGCTGGCCGGTGAGGAGTGGGTGCTGGACGTGTTCCGTACCACCGGCAAGATCTACGAGGCCACCGCAGCCCGCATTTTCGGTGTGCCCTTCGACAGCATCGTCAAAGGCAACCCAAACTACAAGTACCGCCAGCGCGGCAAAGTGGCAACGCTGGCTCTGGGCTACCAGGGCGGTGTGGGCGCTATGAAGCGCATGGGCGGCGACCAGCTGGGTCTGGACGACGAGGGCCTGCAGGACATCGTGAACCGCTGGCGCAGGCAGAACCCCTGCATCTGCAAGCTCTGGCGCAGGATGCAGGACGCAGCGGTGCACACCATCCGCACCGGCAAGACTACGGTCCCCCGAGTAGGGGTGACGCTCCGCAAAGAGGTGGCCTGGGGGTTCCCCTTCCCATTTCTGACGATACAGCTGCCCAGTGGGCGCAAGCTCTTCTACGCCGACCCCGGCACCACGCCGGATGACCGCATTACTTATAAGGAGTGGGACACGGGCAGCTGGCGGGAAGCCGAGACCTACGGCGGCAAGTTGACCGAGAACCTCACCCAAGCTGTGGGCCGGGATTGCCTGGCTTTCGCGCTGGATAACCTCCGACGGGCTGGGTACCAGGTGGTGTTTCACGTCCACGACGAGGTCATCATCGAGCTGCCTACCACGCAGGACGCGGAAGCCGCGCTGGACAACGTGGTACGCATTATGAGCATCGTGCCTCCCTGGGCCGAGGGGCTACCCCTGAACGCCGCAGGCTGGCACGGTGACTTCTTTACAAAGGATTGAGGACGATGAAGAAAACAGAATCCCTACCCAGCACCTCGGCGCTGTTCACCTGCACCTGCGGCGCGATGCCCTACGACGCAGAGAAACGCCCGAAGGGCAAAGTCGGGCTGGCCCGCTACCGCAAGAGCAGCAGGTACGCAAAGGACGGCGGCTGGTCGGTGGTCTGCACCCGCTGCGGCAGGGTCGGCGAGCGCGGCAGCACGCAGATCGATGCAAAAGCCAGATGGAACGCAAAGCGGTACAAGTATGGCCCGCTGAAGGAGGAGGACAAATGAGCGCTACACCAATTGAGATCAGCGTGGGCGGCAGCCGCACAGCGACCGAGTGGGACGGTTGCTCCATCACATGGGCCGACTTCACTGACGATCTGCAGAACGCCATGCAGAACAATTGCGGCACCGAGACCCACGCGGAGTACATGGCCCTGTCCAAGGGCAAGCAGGCTGACCTGAAGGACGTGGGCGGCTTCGTGGGCGGCACCCTGCGGGGTGGGAGCCGCAAGCGCGGCTGCTGCACTGGGCGCAGCCTGATCACGCTGGATATGGACAACTGCGAACCCGGCAGCACCGCCAAATGGGTGCAGGTCATCAGGGGCATGGGCACGGCAGCGGTCTACTCCACCCGGAAGCACGACCCGGAGCACCCCCGGCTGCGGGCAATCTTTCCCACCGACCGGGGCATACAGCCGGAGGAGTACCAGCCCTGCGCCCGGATGCTGGCCCAGATGCTGGACCCCACCATGAAGGTGTTTGACCCGACCACCTTCGAGACCGAGCGCCTGATGTACTGGCCCAGCCGCAGCGCCGACAGCCAGTGGGTCTGCGAGGCCACCGAGGACGGCAGCCGCATCAGCGTGGACGACCTGCTGTGGCTCTACGCCGACTGGCACGACGTGCGCCAATGGCCCGCCTGCCCCGCTGAGACGGTCAAGCTGCCCGGCGGCAAGCAGGCCGACCCCACCGCCAAACAGGGCGTGGTGGGCGCTTTCTGCCGGACTTACGACGTGCCCGCAGCGATTGAGAAGTTTCTCCCCGGTGTGTACGTGAATGCAGGCGCGGGCCGCCTGACCTACGCCGCAGGCAGCACCACCGCAGGCGCGGTGCTTTACGACAACGATACCTTTATTTATAGTCACCACAGCACCGACCCCGCAGGCGGCAAGCTGCTGAACGCATGGGACCTAGTGCGCATCCACAAGTTCGGCGATCTGGACGCGGATGCCGCCCCTGGCACACCTACCGCCTCCCTGCCCAGCTGGCAGCAGATGCGGGCGCTGGCCGAGAGCGACGGCCCCACGGCGGCCCTGCTGCGGCAGGAGGCGGTAGACCACGCGATGGAGGGCTTCGAGCCGCTGCCCGAAGAGGACACCGACCCGGACAAGTGGCAGGAAAAGCTCGACCGCACCCAGAAGGGCGCACTGGCCAGCACCATACAGAATGCATGGATCATCCTCGAGCACGATCCGGCACTCAAGAGCCGCATCTGGAACGACACCTTCTCGGAACGGCTGCGGTGCAAAGGGCCTTTCCCGTGGAGCGATAAAACACAGGAGCGGGACTGGTCGGACGAGGACGACGCAGGCGTGCGGTGGTACCTTGAGACAGTCTACCACTTCAGCGGGGTCAACAAGGCCGCAGACGCGGTAGCCCTGACCGGCGGCCACCACGCGAAAGACCCGGTGCGGGAGTACCTGCAGGGTCTCGTCTGGGACGGCACCGAACGGCTGGACAGACTGTTCATTGATTACCTCGGCGCAGAGGATAGCAGCTACACCCGGGCGGTGACGCGGAAGATGTTCGTTGCAGCGGTGGCCCGGTGCTTCCGCCCAGGGTGCAAGTTCGACCAGATCTGCATCCTCAGCGGCAGGCAGGGCATTGGCAAGAGCCTGCTGCTCAGCCGCATGGGCCGGGAGTGGTTCAACGACAGCATCACCAGCTTCGACGGCAAGGATGCCCGTGAAAACCTGCGCGGCGTGTGGATCGTCGAACTGGGCGAAATGACGGCATTTAGCCGCTCCGAGAGCGAGGCAGCAAAGCAGTTCCTGAGCCAGACCGAGGACCGTTACCGGGCCGCTTATGGCCGGAGAACGGTGCAATATCCCCGCCGATGCGTGTTCTTCGGTACCTCCAACAGCTCCGATTTTCTCCGCGATGCCACCGGAAACCGCCGATACTGGCCCATAGATTGCAGCTTTGAGCGCCGCACACGGGTCGTTCACGATGATCTGACCCCTGCAGAAGTGGATCAGCTGTGGGCCGAAGCGGTGGCCCGGTTCAACGCCGGAGAGGAGCTGATCCTCCGGGACGAGCTGCAAAAGGCCGCTCTGGCAGAGCAGCAGGCGCACACCGAACGCGACCCGTGGGACGGTGACATCCTCGAATTTCTGGAAAAACCGGTGCCGCTGGACTGGGCAAAGCGCACGGTAGACGAGCGCGTGGCATGGTGGGAAAACGGCCCGGCTGAGGGCACCGCCACCCAGCAGCGCACCGCGGTCTGCGTCAATGAGATCTGGCGGGAGGCGCTGGACAGCACCGGAAAGGCCCCCGACCGGATGCAGTCCAAGCGCATCGCAGCGGTGCTGAACAGCTCCCCGAACTGGCAGCCCGCAAAGTACCCGCAGCGCCATGGACCCTACGGGGTGCAGCGGATCTGGCGCAGAAAATCAGAGTAATTACCCCGCCAAAAACGTGCATACAAAGCCCGCCGAAACCCGCTGCCGTGCATACAAAGCACCTGCGGCAAGGTCGGCAAAAATGCATACACGAACATACAGAAAAGCATGAATTTTTTGTAAACACGAGGGATTCAAGAAACCGTGCATACGGTGCATACAAAGCCAACATACGCACTTTTTGAAAGACGTATGCACGAAAAAGTGAGTGTTTATGCGGCTTTTTCGGTCAAAACAAACTCAACATACAATCTTTTCCCCTAGAAGAAGAAAGAAGAAGAGAAATAAGACGTGCGCGTAAAGCGCCCGCACGTACACGCTTACACGCGTAGGGATATAAGGAGCTTCGGTATGTTCTGTTACATGTATGCACAGACAAATGAGCAAAAGGAGAAACTACAATGCCGACAAATAAGCCACTTGAGAAAAGTATCGAGAACATTCTGCGCAAGGCCGTGGAGGACGAGGGCGGGGTGTGCCTGAAATGGACCTGTCCCGGACACAGGGGTGTGCCGGACCGGATGATCCTCTTCCCCGGCGGCATCATTGCCTTTGTGGAACTCAAGCGCCCCGGTGCAAAGGTCAAGGCGGGGGGATTGCAGGAGTGGTGGAGGAGGAAGATTCTGAGCTTCGGGTTCCCCTGCTATGAAATCAGCACCGCGGGGGACGCCCGACACCTGGTGGACTTCCTGAGCACCAGGAGCTTCATTCAGACCGCGCAAGACGATGCCGACTGACCCACTGCCCTAAAAGAAACGGAGGTCAAAGCAATGCAGCAATTTCACCCGCACCCATATCAGCAGGCGGGCATCGATGCCATTCTGGAAAAGCCCGGCGTGGCGCTCTGGATGGAAATGGGTCTGGGCAAGACGGTGGTCACCCTGACTGCCATCGATCAGCTGATCTACGACCGGCTGGAGATCAGCCGGGTGCTGATCGTAGCCCCGAAGAAAGTCGCGGAGGCGACGTGGCAGGACGAAGCCGCCAAATGGGAGCATTTGCAGCACCTGCGCATTTCCACCGTGCTGGGCACCGAGAAGCAGCGCAAAGCCGCACTGGAAGCCCCGGCAGATATTTACATCATCAACCGCGAGAACGTTCCCTGGCTGGTACACACGCTGGGCCGGGGCTGGAACTTTGACATGGTGGTTCTGGACGAAGCGTCCAGCTTCAAGAACCACGCAGCCCAGCGGTTCAAAGCCCTGAAAGCCGTGCGCTCCAGAATCCACAAGGTGGTGGAGCTGACCGGCACGCCCCGGCCCAACAGCCTGCTGGACCTCTGGGCGCAAATCTACCTGCTGGATCAGGGCGAGCGGCTGGGCCGGTACATCACCCACTACCGCAAGGACTACTTCTGGCCCACCGAGTATAGCTACGAGCCGAAGGACGGGGCCGCCGAAGCGGTGGAGAGCCGCATCAAGGACATCGTCCTGAGCTTCAAAGCCGCCGACCACCTGACCCTTCCGGAGAAGATTATCGACGATATCCCGGTGGTGCTGGACAAGCCCGCCAAGGCGGCCTACAAGAAGCTGGAGAAGGACTACCTGCTGGACGTGGACGGCGAGACCATCACCGCCCAGCAGGCGGCAGCCCTAACCGGCAAGCTCCTGCAGCTGTGCAACGGCAGCATCTACGACGAGAGCGGCACGGTGCACCAGATCCACCGGTGCAAGCTGGATGCCTTTGATGAACTGATCGACGCTCTGGACGGCCAGAAAGCCCTCGTGTTTTACGGTTTCCGCTTCGACGAGGAGCAGCTCACCGAAACACTGAAAGCACACCACAGGGGCCTCAGATTCGCCGTGCTGGACAATGAGCACGACGTAGCCGCATGGAACACGGGAGAGCTGGACGTTCTGCTGGCCCAGCCCGCCAGCTGCGCCTACGGCCTGAACCTGCAGCAGGGCGGGCATCACCTGATCTGGTACAGCCTGCCGTGGAGCCTGGAGCTTTACGCCCAGGGCGAAGCACGGCTCTACCGGCAGGGCCAGACCCAGAGTGTCATCGTCCACCGGCTGATCGTCAAGGGCGGTGCAGACGAAATGGTGGTCAAGGCGCTAAACCGCAAGGACACCGACCAGAACAGCCTGATGCAGGCGGTAAAGACCCACATTCAGGCAGCGAAGAAGGGAGACAACAAGTGAGCACCCGAGCATTCCGCAGGCTTTCCCGCGCAGAGCGTCGCGGCTTTATCAACACCATCGAGGACCCGCTGACCCGCCGGGCCTTCGAGATCGTATTTCTGGGTCCGGGCAAGGTCAGCTGGCGCAAGGCAGCGCTGCTCTACGGCGGCGGCATTTCCCCCGAGACCCTGCGGGTCTGGGTGTGGCAGGAGCTGCAACGCGCATGAGCCGCAGAACGCCGCTGTGAGCGCCGCTGTGAGCGCCGCAGCAGCGCAGACGGTAAAGTTCCCGCCCGATTCACAAAAAACCGCCACGGAGGTCCGCAGCAGCGGCTGTGCGCAAGTCATAACGTTTTCACTAAGAAACCCATGCTATGCTCTTCTGGATAACACACAGGAGGGTGGAGCATGGGTTTTTCTAACGAGCGGATGAGGACGGGCCAGCTGGTGAACTGGTTTCTGCTGGACGGCCTCGAGCTGACCCCGGCGGGCAACCCCGTCACCAAGGCCCTGCCGCTACCCTTTGGGGTTGATCACCTGATCGGCTTCAACGAGCTGCTGACATGCAGGCACCCGGAGAACGCAGGCGTGCACTTCTTCCTCGACGATTACCAGTTCGAGCGCTTCTGGAGGCAGCCGCAGCGGTATCTCGATGCGCTGGCAAAATGCCCGCTGGTGCTCGGCCCGGACTTCTCGCTTTACACCGACTTCCCCGCGCCCATCCAGCACTGGAACCACTACCGGAACCAACTGCTCACCGCATGGCTGCAGCACAACGGGGTCTGCGCCATTCCGGCAGCAAGCTGGTCGGATGAGGACAGCTTCCACTGGTGCTTCGACGGCATCAGCAAAGGCGGCGCGGTGGCAGTGAGCACGGTGGGCTGCCTCGTCCACAAGGACGCATCCGATGGTCTGATGGGAGGGCTGAAAGAGCTGATCCGGCAGACCGAGCCATCCGAGATTCTGGTCTACGGCAAAACGTCGCCTGCAATGGCAGCACTGCTGCGGGAGCACAGCATCCCGTGGCAGGCATTCCCGCACAACATGGCGACCCGCGTAAGGGCCAGAGAGGAGGCGCAGTGATGGGCGGCAGAGGCAGCAGCATGAGAGGTTCCCAGGGCATGGGAGGCGGCGCAGGAGCGCCCGCAGCAGCCGCACAGGCGATGCCCACGATTCAAGCAGCACCGGCAGTTCAGGCGGCACCGGCAGCACCGGTAGCGCCCCAGCAGGCAGGCCCACCCACCGGCGCAAGTGGCTTCGGCCACCTGACCCCGCAGCAGGTCTCCGCGATGGAGAGCGCCGCGCAGCGGCAGATGATGCGCGACCCGGCGCTGGCAGCAGGCGTGACCGACTACATCAACCCGGTCATGCAGAGCAACGGCAAGGCCCTGAGCCAGAACGCCAACTGGGCTGCAGCTACCGGTCAACCCCTGACCAAGCGGCAGCAGCAGATGCTGGATGCGGTGGACAAGCTGGCCAAGCCCATCGGGCAGGAAACCACCCTGTACCGTGCCGACCACCCGGACTTTCTGGAGCGCCACTGCGGCCTGCCCAGCAATTACAGCAGCATGAGCGATAGTCAGCTGCGCAAATTGCTGGTAGGCAGCACATGGCAGAATTCCAGTCTCGAATCCACGGCGTATGACAGCCGGAACAACCCCTTCTGGCCACAGGCAGGCGGGCGGGGCACAGGCACACATGGACAGGGAGGTATCCGCTCTGGCAACCGCGAAATTCTGATCCGGTATCACACCGCCAAGAGCGCCCGGGCGGCGTTCATCCAGCCCAGTCAGTCCGAAGCCGTTCTGGCAGTTGGTACCCATCACAAGATCACCGGCGTGCGCAGCACCCGGCTCGGCCCATCCCGCACCTATCTCAGCGGCAAGAAGGTTCTTGAGCTGGAAATCGAAGTATGGTAAAATCAATCTGGAGGTATTTCGCTATGGCATCTTCGACAAAAAAGCAGACCCCGACCGGCGGCTTCATCCAACGCGACACTCCGCCCGTTTCCGAGGGCCCCCGCCACTTCGGGCTGAACATGTTCGCCCCGGACGGCACCCGCCTGACAGATGGCGACGGCAACTGGGTCGGGCCCATCTCCCGTCTGGCACCCGAGTATCGCAAGTACGTAAAGAAGCCCGCCAGCAAGAAGAAAACCACCAAGGCGAAACCCAAGAAAAAGTAAATCATAACGTTTTGCCCCCGCTTTTCATGTTACCCTTGACCGAGAAATTCACGGCCAAGGGAGGATTCACATGGGAGGCAGAGGCGGAAGCATGGGCGGCAGCCACGGCATGGGTGGCGGAGGCGCAGCAGCGGTCGCACCGGCAGTGCAGGTAGCGCCGCAGGCAGCACCCGTAGTACAGGCGGTAGCACCACCAGCACCGCCGAAGCCCAAGCCTAAACAGACCCGGGAACAGCAGCTGCTGGCCCAGGTCAAGGGCAACCCAGCAGCTCTGATGCAGATGAGCGATCAGGATGCAGCGGATACCGTAGCGGCGGTTGAAAAGCAGGCCATTGCAACGGATGGCTCTCAGCGCGACTGTTTTGTGCAGCGTTACATGGCTGAAATCGGTTGGGCCACAAACAAACCGGAGCTACTCACCGACGCAGCCTACGAAAAAGCCCGGAAAAAAGCCGGTGAAGAGTCCATGTACCACGCGGACAAAAACTTTGGAGGTAAAACCGGAAAGCACTACAACCAACAGCTGCAGACCGGTTCTACGGCATACTATTCTGAGGGTTACTCCGGTGCAGGAACTTACTGGGCACACAACAGTGCAGCGGATTCTGCTTGCTATGGTAGATATCAGGTCAAGGCGTTCCTCAACCGCAAAGCAAAACTCGTCACAACGTACACCTTGGCAAACGACGCGCGCCAGCTGAAACGCCAAAAGCCGAAGCTGTATGCGGCGCTCATCGGAGCAAAACGCGGGTATGGTCGTAACGAGGAATCCCTGTACCCAATTCTTGCCGCCGCAAGAGGCTGCAATGTCATCGTCCGCGACACCTTCAGCCCCCAAGTATCACGCTCCGCAGGTCAATACATAGTGACGCTTGACCGAGGCGCGCTTACCATGAGCAAGAAAACCGTCGCAGGGGCAACCACATACATGAACAACTGGTAAGGAGGATTTACCATGGCAATCACGAAAGAGGCAGAAAAGCTGATTTCTCAGTTGGAAAACAGTCCTGAAGGGCGGAAACACGGCAGAGACGCCCGCGCCTACGCAGTAGACAACTGGAAAATCCACACCGGCGAATGGGAGAAACCTGATGGTTGGAAAGACCCCTATGCCAAGCTGGATAAGACCGCAAAGGCCAAGCCCAAGACCACCAAGACGAAAGCCAAAAAGTAAGTCATAACGTTTTTACCCTAGGCTCTCTGGTACAATTGCCAGAGAGCCTATTTTATTGCCCGGAGGGATTGCATGGAGAGCGTGAAACACCAAATCGAGTACAAACGGCTGGACGAAATCCGCCCCTATGACAATAACCCCCGGCGCAACGACGAGGCCGCAAAAGCCGTGGCCAACAGCATCAAAGAGTTCGGGTTCCAGTCCCCCATCATCGTGGACAGGGACGGCGTGATCATCGCCGGGCACACCCGGTACAAGGCCGCCCGGAGGCTCAAGCTGCAGGAAGTGCCGGTGATCGTAGCGGCAGAGCTCGACCCGGAAAAGGTCAAGGCCCTGCGCATCGCAGACAACTCCACCGGCGAAGTTGCCGAGTGGGACCTGCAGCTTCTGGTGCAGGAGCTGACCGGCATCGAATACGACATGACCGACTTCGGCCTGAACCTCCAGATCAAGATCGACGAGGAGGTCAAGGAGGACGACTTCACCGCAGAGCCCCCGGAGCAGCCCATCACCCAGCGAGGAGACATCTGGCTGCTGGGCGACCACCGGGTCATGTGCGGCGACAGCACCAGCCCGCAGGACGTGGAGCGGCTGATGGACGGCCAGCTGGCCGATCTGCTGCTCACCGACCCGCCCTATAACGTGAATTATCAGGGCTCGAATGGCAAGAAGATCGAGAACGACAACATGGCGGAGAGCCAGTTCCGGCAGTTCCTGCTTCAGGCATACAGCCGGGCCTTCGATGCCTGCCGCACCGGTGCCAGCGCGTACATCTTCCACGCAGACACGGAGGGTGAGGCCTTCCGGGCCATGTTCCGGGAGGCGGGCTGGGTTTGCACGGGTGTCTGGTCTGGGTCAAGAACAGTCTTGTTCTCGGCCACAGCGACTACCAGTGGCAGCACGAGCCCTGCCTGTACGGCTGGAAGCCCGGCGCGAACCACTACTTCATCAACGACCGCAGCCAGACCACCGTCATTGACGATGCAAAGCCGGACGATCTGCGGCACATGAAGAAGGATCAGTTGCTGGACTGGGCCATCAAGGCGCAGGCGCTGCTGACGGAGAAGCCCAGCAGCGTGATCCGCTGCGACAAGCCGCCCCGCAACGCGGAGCACCCCACCATGAAGCCGGTGGTGCTGTGCGGCAGGCTGATCAAGAACAGCTCCCTGCCCGGGCAGACCGTGCTGGACCTGTTCGGCGGCAGCGGTTCTACGCTGATTGCTTGCGAGCAGCTGAGCCGGAAGTGCTACACCATGGAGTATGACCCACGCTATGTGGACGTGATCGTCCAGCGCTGGGAGGACTTCACCGGTGAAAAGGCCGTCCGCCTGAAATAACCATTCCCCGCCGGGGCAGGTTTTTACTCCTTTCCCGCCCCGGCATTTTTCATAGCCAAAACGGCACGCACACGGGTCATCCTCCGCCCGCAGGGCTCTGGAAGCAGAGCCGGTGCGTGCCGTTTTCTCATACGGAGGTGAAACCTTGGCACGAGAATCCCAAATCAGCAAGTGGAACAGCCCCAGTGGGCTGCTGCGATTGCAGCGGCTGGCGATGCACGGTCTGACGCAGGCGGAGATCTGCGAGCAGATCGGCGTGCCGGTGCGCACTTTCCGGCGCTGGTGCACGCAGGACCCGCGCATCAAGAAGGCCATCAGCGTAGGTGCGGAGGCGGCGCTGGCCAGCGTGGAGAACGCCCTGTTCAAGAAAGCCCAGAGCGGCGATCTGGGCGCAATGTGCTTCTTTTTGAAAAACCGTGACCCCGAGCACTGGAGCGAGCACCCGGAGCTGAGAGGGTACGACGGAAAGGTGGTGTTTGTGGATGACATACCAAAGACGGCAGCCCCCAAACCTGCTGAAGCAGCAGCTGAAACTAAGCAGCCTGATCATCCCTGAATACTACGCCGCCCACACCGCCATCTGGTCGGGTGAGTACAACGAGTATCTGGGCGACGGAGGGCGCGGCTCTCTCAAATCGACGTTTGCCGCCACCGAGGTGGTGCTGCTGGTGATGCGGGTGCCGAACATCCACGCGGTCGTCCTGCGCAAGGTGGGCAACACCCTCGCCACCAGTGTCTGGCCGGAGTACAACCGCGTCATCGACCGCATGGGCATCCGGCATTTGTGGAAGCAGACCAAGAAGCCCTATACCCTGACCTATATCCCCACCGGGCAGACCATCCAGTTCTACGGTCTGGACGACCCCGGCAAGCTGAAATCCATCGCCGTACCGTTCGGCTACTTCGGCGTGATGCACTTTGAAGAGTTCGACCAGTACGACGGCCCCGAAGAGATACGAAACGTGGAGCAGTCGGTGTTCCGTGGCGGCCCCTTCAGCTTTTCCTTCAAGACCTTCAACTCCCCCGCCATGGCGCGGCATTGGGTCAACCGGTACAAGCGGGAGGCAAAGCCGAAGCAGTTCCGGCACCACACCACCTATCTGACCACCCCGCCCGAGTGGCTGGGCCCCCGCTTCTTCGATGACGCTGAGACCCTGAAGCAGCGTGACCCGGTGGCCTACGCCCACGAGTATCTGGGTGAGGTGGTGGGCTGCGGCACCGCCGTGTTTGAGAATCTGGAGCTGCGGCCCATCACCAGCGAGGAGATCGCCGGGTTTGACCGCCGCTATTACGGTCTGGACTTCGGCTGGTACCCCGACCCGAACCATTTCGGCGGCATGAGCTACGACCACGCCCGGCAGACCGTCTACATCTACGAGGAGCACCGGGCCCAGAAAGAGACCGATGCCCAGCTGGCCGAGGTGCTCAAGAGGCACCTGCACGATGAGATCATCGCGGACAGCGCGGCCAACCGGTCGATCGCTACACTGCGGGATCTGGGGTTCAGCCGCCTGCGTGGCTGCCGGAAGTACGCCGCCCACGGCGGCACATCCGTCACCGACGGCATGAAGTGGCTGCAGAGCCGCGCCAAGATCGTCATTGACCCCCAGCGCTGCCCATGGACGGCCCGAGAATTTTCAGAGTATGAGTACGCCCTCGACAAAAAGACCGGCGAAGTGATGCCGGGCTTTGTCGATGCGGCAAACCACAGCATCGACATGACCAGATACGCCCTTGAGGACGTCTGGCAAAAGAGAGGTGTACAGAACGCATGATAAACCACGCCGACATTGAGAACATCATCGGCTGCAAGACCCTTGTCACCAACCGGATGCAGCGGGCCATTGAGGACTGGTACGATGCAGCCATCAATGGCCTGCCGATGGACAAGAATCCGGAAACCCTGACCCTCGACCTGCCCGCGCTGATCTGCGCAGAGCTGGCACGGCTGACCACGCTGGAGCTGGAAGCCACGGTGGAGGGCAGCGACCGTGCCGACTGGATCAACGCCCAGCTGCAGCGGGTGCTCACACCCCGCAGACGGCGCATCTTCACGGTGGCGCTGGCCCTTGGCAGCGGCATCTGGAAGCCCTACCAGAGCGGCAAAAAGCTGGGTATTTCCTTCTGCAACGCGTCCCGGTACTTCCCCGTGGCCCACGACGTGGAGGGCAGCCTGACCGAGGGCGTGTTCATCGACAGCATTCAAGATGACGATAACTACTACCACCGCATGGAGTGGATGCACGTGCTGGAAAGCCGCGCAGACCTGCGGGATGAAGAGCTGGCGCAGCTGGAAGATTACGACCTTGCAGCGCCCACACAGTTTCCCTGCACCAAAGTGGTCAACCTGGCCTTCCGCAGCGCAACACAGGACAGTCTCGGCAGCCCGGAGGATCTGAGCATCCGCCCGGAGTGGGACGACATCCAGCCGGTAGCGTACCTGACCGGGCTGGAAAAGCTCCCGGTGGGATATTTTGTTACGCCTATTGTTAACAGCGTCGATCCGGACAGTGAGCTGGGCGCGGCTATGTTTGAACCCGCCCGCAAGCAGATCATCGATGCCGACGAACAGTACACACGGCTGGACTGGGAGTACGAGGGCGGAGAGCTGGCGGTAGACACGGATGAGAAATTTCTCAAGCCCAGCGCCACCGGGCAGCAGTTGTCCAAAGCGCAGGCGCTCAGGGAATACGGCGTGCCGCCGGAAGCCATCGACAGCACGGCACCGCACCACAGAGAGCGGCTGTTCCACGGCATCAACGTCAACACCGGCATCACGGACAGTGCCCCGTTTTATCAGGTGTTCTCCCCCGCCCTGCGGGACGGCAGCTACCTGTCCGGTCTGAACCAGTATCTGCGCAATGTGGAAAGCCACGCGGGCCTGAGCTTCGGTGTGCTGTCTCAGGTGGCAGACGTGGAAAAGACCGCCACCGAGATCGTCAGCAGCAAGCAGAAGCTGTACTCCACGGTCTCCGACCTTCAGGCAGCACTGGAGGACACTCTGCGCGGCCTGATCGATGCGCTGGACTACTGGGCAGATCACATTCCCGGCGCACCCGGCAAAGGCAAACTGAACATCTCCTTCAAGTGGGATGACAGCATCATCCTTGACCGCCTGTCCGAGATGGCCCAGTGGCAGCAGGAGGTCAGCATGGGCCTGCGCAGCAAGACCGAGTACCGGAGGCACTTCTTTGGCGAGGACGAAGAGACCGCTACACGGGCAGTGCAGGCCATCCAGCAGGAAGCTGGGGCCAATGACATCCTGAAAGGAGTGATCGACAATGGCGACGGCTAAAACGAAATTCGCCCGGATGAAGCAGACCGCGGAACGGCTGGACTGGCTGATGGCGAACGCACGCATTCTGCGCAGCCCTGCGCTGTGGGAGAAATACTACGAGGCCCTGCGCATTGTCCGGCTGCTGGGCTTTGAGGTCACGGTAGAGGGCGGCCGCCACCACCGGGTAACGCCATGCTGACCCCGGACGAAGTTAACGGCTACGCCGGGCTTATGGCGGCCCCGTGGGACGAGCTGAACGAACGTATCCTGCGGGACATGGTGCGCCGGATCATCAAGGCGGGCAAGATCACCTCCACAGCGGAGTGGCAGAGCTTCCGGGCGCAGGCGCTGGGCGCGAGCCGGGCATACCTTCTGCGGCAGATGCAGACCATTGTGCAGGAGCTGGGGTCCCAGGAAGCCGCTGTGTTTGCCCAGGCAATAAAACAAGCATACACCAAGGACATACTGGATGCAGCCGCGGCAGGCCGCTCTCTGGCCCCTCTGGGCGAGAGTGAGGAAGCGCAGCAGCTGCTGGAAAGCGGCTACCGGCGCACCATGAACACCCTGTACAACCTGACCCAGACCCGCGCTGTGATGGGCAACCAGAACATGGTGGAGACCACTCAGCGGCAGCTGGCGTATTATCTGGACATGGCCCACATGGATGCCGCCAGCGGCGCGTTCAGCTCCGACGATGCAGCACGGCGAGCGTTGAATGCTTTAGCAGCAAAAGGTGTGGGGGCTATCACCTACCCCAGCGGCCACGTGGACACGCTGGACGTAGTGGTGCTGCGGGCTACCCGCACCGGCATCAACCAGACTGCCGGAGAGATCACCCGCCACAACGCAGACGCACTGGAATGCGATCTGATGGAGCTGGATGCCCACGTGGGTGCCCGCACCGGCGACGGCGGGCAGGACCTGACCAACCACAGCTGGTGGCAGGGCCAGATCGTCAGCCGCAGCGGTCGGCACGGCTATCTCTCGCTGGACGATATCGGCTACGGCGACGTGCGCGGCTTCATGGGGGCCAACTGTGCCCATAACTGGGCAATGTACTGGGAGGGTGCAAGTGTTCGCAGCTACACCCCCGAACGGCTGGCTGCGATCAATGCGGCTACCGTGACCTACAACGGTAAGGATATTGACCGGTACAAGGCCACCCAGATGCAGCGCGCCCAGGAGCGGCAGATCAGGGCCGACAAGCGGGCGTTTCTTGTGGCGAAGGAAAGCGGCCAGAAGGATGCCGAAAAGGCCGCAGCGGCAAAGCTGGCGGCCTCTCGTGCAAAGATGAAAGACTTCCTCAGTCAGACCGGGCTGCAGCAGTACCAGCTGCGGGAGAGCGTGCCCGGCTTTGGCCGCAGCGAAGCGGCCAGCGCAGCCGCGCAGGCACGAAAATGAGTGTGCTGGACTTCTTGAAAAGGCCGTGCTATAATTCAGGCCAGAATAAAGGAGGTTTCACACTATGAAGATCAAGAATCGAATCCGGGCGGGTATTGTACTGCTCGCCCTCGCGCTCGGCTTGACCGCCTGCGGCGGCAGCTCTTCCAGCACCGCCAGTAGCGCAGCATCCAGCGCTCCGGCCAGTTCCGTGAGCGAGAGCGTCAGCGCCGAGCCGGAAAGCACCAGCGCTGCACCGGAGAGCGCAGTCAGCACCGAAGCTTCGCCTTTGGACGGCATCAAGTTCTCGGTAAGCAAGGTGCGCAACGATAACACCGGCAACTGGCGTATTTCGCTGATTGCAGAGAACATCGACATGAGCGAGTATGCGCTGGACTACTACAAGCAGTATTTCACCGACGACAGCGAGATCCACTTTATTGTGAACTTCAACTACAACACCACCACGAAGATCATGAACATGGGCGGGCAACTGGATGTAACCGTGCAGGACTACGTCCCCAAAGAGGAGCATGACGCAAATACTCTGGGTAGCGGCACCGTTCTGGCCGAATATCTTGTGGACAAGGAAACCGGCGAAGTTGAAAAGATCGGCTGACAAATAAGCAAAGCAAAAGCCCTGAAGGAATGCACCTTCAGGGCTTTTCTCGTATCGGTAATTCACTTACTGTAGTCGATCACATAGCCGTTATACAGGAACTCTTCCGCCGCCATGGCCGCGTCCAGAAGCCGGTCACCGAACTTCGCGGCGTCCTTCGGCAGGACCGTCCCGCAGGCGGCCCAGTTCACGCCGAGCCGGATGGGGTCCTCCGGGGTCCGTACCATGTCGTAGATGTTGATGCCGTCCTCTTCAAACTGATTCTTCAGTGCGGTCAGAGCGGCCTGGTAGTCGCGGTATTTCACGGTTTTCATGGTTCAGTCCTCCTTCTTTGCCAAGCGGATGTCGCAGATGCTACCGGGCACGTATTCCCTGCCCTGCAGACGCTCCACCGCAGCGATTGCCTCCTCGACCCAGCCGCGCGCGGCATAGGAAAGCGCGTAGCGCCCATGATTGTGCAGATCGACCACCTGATCTTCCTTCGCCCGCAGGCGGCAACAGTTTTCGCCCTCCACGATCTGACCATCCTCATCCTTTTCCCGGCAGCGGTAGGTAATCTCAAACACCATCATTTCACAGCTCTCCCTTCATTGCAGCCTGAGCGATTGCCCGCTCTTCGTTCTCCTGATCCAGCGCCTGCGCAAAAGCATCCAGCGCGCTGGCCCTCGTGATCGGCCCGAACTCTTTCACGAAATAGGCGAAGGTACGGTCGTCCCAGCACTCGACGTAGCCGTCGCCGCCCTTACCGTAGTTCTCGCGGGCCAGAGCCATGAACTGGTCGAAGGTCAGCGCCGGAGGGTTCGGCTCGGTGTCCAGAGGGACGACCCTCGCATAGGGGTGTCCCCTGCGAATGACCTGCGTCAGTTCGGTGTCAGCTGCTGCCCGTTCAGCCCGGCAGCCGTAGACCTTCAAGGTGCCGTCGTCCTTCTCTTCGAGGATTGCCCAGTTGTAGGCATGTGTCTTGCTGGTGCGCACCAGCTGGCCTTTGTAATAGAATTTCATGGTTCAGTCCTCCTTCAGCTCGTGCAGCAACTTTTCCAGTGCTGCGATATGATCCTCATAATACAGACCGCCGCGGCGGGAGCCGCAGTAGCGGGAATAAGAAATCTTCCAGCGGCGAATCTGCTCCTTGCAGGCAGCCACCGGATCGGCGGCGGTCTTGATCTCTTCGATGCTCAGATCACGCATGGTTCAGTTCTCCTTGTTGGTGTACTCGTCGGTGTCACGGCTGGATTCGCCCATCAGAAACACCCGGTGCTTGCCCTTGGCATCCCGTACCCAGTCGCCGCCCAGAACGGTGAGGGTGAAGATCATCCCTTGGTACTGACCCTCGGCGCACACCCGGGTCGGCTCCGGCAGGTCCTCCCGGTGCATGACGCACCACTGAGAGTCCATACTGAACGCCAGCATCCCCAGATGGCCGCGCAGTTCCTTCTTCTTCATGGTTTAGTCCTCCTTGACCAGCTGCAGCATCTTAAACACGCGGTCCCACTGCTCCTGCGAAAGGGTACCGCCATTGTTCACCACTGCTTCGGCCGCGTTGATTTCCAGCCGCATCTCGGTCTTGCTCATCTCGTTCGGATTTGCCATTTTTCGTTTTCCTCCGTTATTTTTTATCCAGAAACCCTTCCGATGGCTGTATGTTACCTCTGCGCAGAAACAAAGTCAAGTTGTTTTTAATTTATTTTTTAATTTCTTTTTGTTGTTGACTTTTGTCCCGGCAAGTCATATCCTTGTGGCAGGAAGGAGTGACCCAAAATGACCACATCATCCAGAGTGAAAGCCCTGCTGGAACTGACCAGCACCGACCAAAGCACTTTTGCCGCAGCGTTCGGCATGACCACCCCGCAGGCCATGAGCAACAAGCTGCGCAGGGACAGCTGGTCGGCAAAAGACCTCGCCAAGGCTGCCGTCCTCTGCGGCGCAAGGCTGGCATTCATCCTCCCGGATGGCTCCCAGCTTATCCTCGCCCCGGACGAGAAGTGACCGCTACACCACAAAACACCCCGCGCTGAAGAGGACAATCCTCCCGGCGCGGGGTGTTTTGCTTGCATACAGTTGCAACAAAAATCTTGTCAGTTGCAACAAAAGGTTGCATACAAACTTTGTAGCCACGAAAAAGTGAGTGTTCATGCGGGTTTTGGGGCAAAACATACAGAGGCATACTCAAGTTCTTATCCTGACCCTGAACAGAAGAAAAGAAGAATATACATGCGTGAGAACGCGCTTGATGCCCGCACGCGTAGGGTTTATAGGGATTTTGGTATGCTTTGTTTCAGGTATGCAAGCGCTCAAGTCATAACGTTTTTACCCGCCGGAGTGTGATACGATAGCACCAGATTACACCGCGCACCCGGTGTCAGAGAGGTGCAAGGGCCCGCGCACAGCAGCGCGACAACAATGCTGTAGGCCCAATGGGAGGTAGACCATGAAACGTGAGGATTTGAAAGCCATCGAGGGCCTGACCGAAGAGCAGATCAACGCAGTGATGCGGCTGCACGGTTTGGACGCAGCCGCCCATCAGGCCACTGTACAGGGCCTGCAGGCGCAGCTGGCCACTGCACAGCAGGGCCTGGCGGCCTTCGACGGCGTGGACGTTAATGATCTGCGCAGTCAGATCACCAACCTGACCAATCAGCTGAGCCAGCAGGCTGCAGAGTTCGCCTTCAACGGTGTGCTGCGCGCTGCGGCCCACGAGGCCGGTGCTCTGGACGAGAACGATGCTATCGCATTGCTGCCGAACAGAGCTACACTGCGCGAGAGCAAGAATCAGGCTGAGGATGTCAAGCAGGCATTCGCTGACCTCAAATCCCGCAAGCCGTACCTGTTCCAGCAGGGTGCCCCCGCCCCGCAGGACGGCGCAGGCCCCGAACCGCAGCCGGGCAACGGGCCCCAGGGCAACCCGATCATCATCCCGAAGCCCCGCAGCCAGGGCGGCAACGCACAGCCCACCCTGCAGGAGTTTCTGGCAATGACCGGCGCGGAACGCATGGCCCTGCGCACCCGTAACCCGGCACTTTTCCAGCAGCTCTCTGCTTTGGTGAGAGCTGCACGACACTAACGAGGTAACTGAACTATGCCTATTCCCGGCACTTTTGGCGGTTTTCCGTTTGACCCCGAGGTCTATCAGGGCTTCGTGGATCAGGAAGCCACCTTCTCCGATTCCATCCTTGCCTCCGGCATTCTGGCAAGCGACCAGAGCCTGGCCGCTTATCTGGACAACGGCGGCACGATGGGCACCATCCGTTTCTATAACCCGCTGGACCCTGACACCGATGCCCCGCTGGTCCGTGATGGCACCACTGACAACGTGCCCACCGAGATCTCCGGCGGCAAGCAGTCTTGGATCCGCATCGACCGCATGAAGGCATGGAAGGCCACCGAGCTGACCCGTGAGCTGACTGCAGCCGACCCCATGGCCGCTGTTGCCCGCAACACCGGACGCTACTGGCGCATGTACAAGCAGAGCCTGCTGGTCAAGCTGGTGGATTCCGTTCTGGGCCTGTCCGGGCTGGCAAACCATACCCTGACCGTCAAGACCGGCGGTGTCACTGCAAACCAGCTGATCGATGTGCAGCAGTCCGCCCTGGGCGATTTCTCCGGCAAGTTTGGTCTGCTGGTGGTGCACTCCAAGATTCTGGCCGAGTACAAGAAGCTGGGCCTGCTGAACTACAACAAGTACGTGATCACCAACGTGCTGCAGAAGGAGGTCAGCCTGCCCACCATCAACGGTCTGGTCGTGGTCGAGAATGACCGCGGCACCGACGACGGCACCAACTACAACAGCTTCCTGCTGGGTCAGGGTTCCGTTCTGGCTGCCAATCCTAAGGTCATCACCCCGGACTACACCGAGTATGACGCGGCCAAGGCAGGCGGCACCGATATCCTGTACAATAACCGCTCCTTCATCCTGCACCCGAACGGTGTCTCCTTTGACGGCGATAAGATCAACAAGCCCACCCCGACGGATGACGAGTTCACCAACAAGGCAAACTGGGCGCTGAAGTTCGACCACAAGAACGTGCGCATGGGCAAGATCACCATCCCCAAGGCAAACTTTGCCGAGGAGTAACCTATGGACAGCTGGCTGACCTACCCTGAGTACCTCGCGCAGCACCCCGGATCTGCGCTGACCGAGGCAGAGTTCACCCCGCGGGCGGTGGACGCGGCATTCTTCATCGAGAGCGCCACACGCTGGTGCGCCAGCCTTGCCGAAGAGCCCGAACAGCTGGCGCTTCTGGCACAGTGCCAGTCCCGTCTGGTGGCCCTCTCCGAAGAGGTCAGCGCCAGCTGGGACGGTGTGACCAGCGTGAGCAATCACGGTTACACCGAGAGCTATGCCAGCGGCATGGATATGCAGGCGTATCTGGGCAAACGGCAAAGCCAGATCGTGCACGAGGTGCTCTCTGCTCCGTCTACCCGGTGGATGCTGTATCAGGGCGGCGTGTATCACCCGCCCCGCAGACGCTGAGAGGAGGCCCGCCATGCGCAAACCTCTTCTCGCAACAAAGAGTGTCACGCTGGTGCATTGCATCCGGCAGGGCACTGGCAGCACCAGCTACACCACGGTGCTGTCTGGCGTGAGCTGCCGCGAGGTGGCCGCAGCCGGTACCGGCGCACAGTCCGGTGCAGGCTCCGGCTTTGCCCCGAAAAGCAGCTCCGAGATCTGCATTTTTCCGGGCCACTCCACAGCAGCCCCGCAGAGCACGGCAGAACCGTCGCTGGACGCAGCAAGCACCTTTCTCGACCCTGCCGCCTTCAAGGCCGCAGACGAAGCCGCAAGGGCCTGTCACTGGACGCTGGCCCCGGAGGACAAGGTAACGCTGCCTAGCGGGCACGTCGGCACCGTCACCAGCGTACAGGATAACCGGGACGGGCGCTGCCCGCACTGGTACGTGGAGGTAACAGGATGAGCGGCCCGATCAACCTCGGCATCCACTGGGACCCGAACTTCCAGCACCGCACCGAGGCAGGCTTTCAGCGCCTGCAGAAGGAAGCGGACGGCGAGTTCATCCGGCTGGTCACGCCCTATGTCCCGGTACGCACTGGGGCGCTGCGAGACAGCGCCAAGGACAGCACGGTGCTGGGCAGTGGCTTGATCCGGCACACCACGCCCTACGCAGCCGCGCAGTACTACCGTCTGCCCTGTGGGCAGGGTGTCCGAGAGGACGGCTGCGGGCCTCATTGGGGTGAGCGCTGCGTAGACGACCACAAAGAGGACTTTATCCAGTTTGTCAAGACCCGTGCTAAGGAGGTCAACAAATGAGCCAGACCGCAGACATCAAAGCCATGCTGGACTGGCTGGCCTCTTGCCCGCTGGCAACGACGCTCAACAACGGGGATGTTGTGTTCTCCATCGAATATCTGGGTGCCGACACCGGGCAGATGCAGTTCTCACTGGAAGCTACACCCACGGCAATGGTGCTGGAGCAGTTCTTCCTCGGCAGCCGCCGGGCGAAGAACTATGTTCTGGCATCCCGCATGGTTTACTCGCCCGAGGTCGTCCAGCAGGCCGCAAACAGCGCGTTCTGGGATGAATTTGCCGAGTGGGTAGAGAAACAGTCCGGACGGCGGAACCTTCCGGCGCTGTCTGACGGCAAAAAGGCCGAAAAGGTGGTCTGCCTGTCCCCCGGATACATCATGAGCCAGGATGCCAGCAGCTGCCGCTTCCAGATCCAACTTCAACTCCAGTACTACCAGAAAGGGAGATAATCTATGACTGTTGCCGAAACTCTGGCCGCGCTCAAGTCCGAGAAGGACATCGAGCCCAGCGCCGACTATGCAGGCGAGGAGAACACCGACGACTTCATCCTCGCCATTCAGACTGATAAAGCCAAGCAGACCAAAGAATCCGCATGGATCGTCTGCGCCGACCACGTGAAGGAGCACTCCGGCTCCCTGAATGCTTCCACCACGGACGAGGCGTTCATCCGCACCGGTACCGCCACCACCAAGACCGGCACCCAGCGCACCCTTGCTGTCAACGGCAACCGCTGCGTAGGCGACGCGTTTCAGGATTTTGTGCTGAGCCACAAAATCAAGTACGGCACCGGTAAGGACGTGATCGTACCCTACGTTTACTTCAGCGTCCGCACCGGTAAGGGCGAGACGGGCAATGCTTCTCTGATCGTCACCAGCGACGTGGGCGGCTCCGCAAACGCCCCCGCCACCTTTGCGGTGGACGTTAAGGCCGTCGGCACGCCCAAGGACTTTAACTATCTGACCGACGTCACCGCGTAACATAAAACCAATATCGCCCCTGTCACCTCTGGCAGGGGCGCATTTTATAGGAGGTACAGATACATGATCATTTGTGGGCAGAAATTTGAATTTTCGGCGCTGAACGCTAACGACCTCGACCGTATGGACGCGGCACAGCAGCACATGCAGGCGGCTTCTGACCGCGAGAGCAAGCGCGCGCATACGGGCACCGCCGACATCCTGCGCGGCCAGTGCCGCCTTATGATGGGCTACTTCGACGAGTTGCTGGGCGAGGGCGCATCAGAACGTCTGGGCCTGGACGGAAACAACTTCGGCGCATGTGTCCGTGTGACGAACGCCATCAAGGAAGCCATCGCCGCAGAACAGGCCACCGTAAAGCAGGCGGCTGCAATGCCCATGAACCGCGAGCAGCGCCGTGCCGTTGCCAAACAGAAAAAGACCGTCCCTTACAAGGTCATTTCTACGCCCAAGACTACAACCGAGGACACCTTCATCCGTGGTCAGACTGAGGTCTCTTACGGCGGCGAGCCCGACGTGGTGGTTCCCGCTCTGACCGACGAGCAGAAAACCGAGCAGCTGATCGATGCCCGGCAGGCCGTAGACGCTCTGCGGGACGATCCTGATGCCATGCAGCAGCTGGCGGCATACGCACTGCAGATCGCCGCAGAGCGCCATGTCTGATCTGCTGCTGGACGAGTTGCCCACCCGGTGGCACGGACACGAGATCGTCCCGGATTTCCGGCCCATGGTCTGGCTGGTCAACTCCTATGTCCGGGGCAGTGTTAACACCGACCCGGTGGGCTTTGCCCGGAGCGCAATTTGGCGCTTTTACAAGGACCCGCACTGCTTTCTGACGGACGACCAGATGCTCTTTGAGGGCTACCAGCACCTGCTGGGATTTTATCAGGCAGGTGAAAAGGCGGCATCCGGCGGTGGCACTTCCGGTGAATCGGAAGCACCAGCTACACTGCCCTTTGATTACCAGTGCGACGCGCCGTACATTGTGGCCGCGTTCCAGCGGCTGTACGGCATCGACCTGACGACCGAGCACGTCCACTGGTTCCGCTTCCGGGCGCTGCTGCGGGGCGTGATCGGCGAGGACTGCATGTTCAGCCGCATCATCGACTGGCGCACCGCGGACCTTTCCGACATGGACCCGGAGAAGCGCCGCATCTACGAAGAGCAGCGGGAACGCTTTGCCCTGCCCGCTGAGCTGAGAGGGGGTGCAGCACGTGCGCAGACCGTCGAAGAGCACAATGCAAGCTTCATTGCCCGTTTCCGTGGCCACTGAACGCGCTCCCATCCCCTGCCCGCGCTGCGGCAGACCGCTGCCGGTATGGGCAGAACCGCACGCCACAGCTACGGGCGTGTGGGTAAAATGCAAAAATCCCGCCTGTAAGCGGGAAATCGAGATAAAACTTTAAGCCTGTGCCCTTGTGCCCGCGCTCACGACTGAGAGGTGGACACACGTGGCAGATTACAGCATTACCGGCGATACCAAGCTGGACACCAGCGGCTTTACCAAAGGCGTATCCAGCATGACGGTTGCCGCCGGTAATCTGATTTCCGACCTGACCAAGACCGCCGCCACCAAGCTGGCGGGCCTGGCAAAATCCTCGGTCAGCGTCGGCATGAATTTTGACGCGTCCATGTCGCAGGTAGCCGCCACCATGGGCACCACGGTGGATCAGATCGACAATCTGACCAAGGTCGCCAAAGAGATGGGCAGCACCACCAAGTTCACCGCTACACAGGCGGCGGATGCTCTGAACTATCTGGCGCTGGCCGGTTACGACGCAGACAAAGCAGCAGAGGTGCTTCCCAGCGTACTGAATCTGGCCGCTGCTGGCGGCATGGACTTAGCCTACGCCTCCGACCTCGTCACTGATGCTATGGCCTCGCTGAACATCGAGGCCAACAAGCAGAACGTGGACGACTTCGGCAACAAGCTGGCCATGGCGGCCAGCAAGGCCAATGCCAACGTTTCGCAGCTGGGTGAAGCCATCCTGACCGTGGGCGGCACCGCAGCCAATCTGAAGGGCGGCACAACCGAGCTGACCACTGCGCTGGGTCTTCTGGCAAACGTGGGCATCAAGGGCGCGGAGGGCGGTACCCATCTGCGCAACATCATCCTGTCGCTGCAGTCCCCCACCGACGAAGCAGCCAAAAAGATGCAGAAGCTGGGCCTGCAAGTCTACGATTCGCAGGGCAAAATGCGCGGGCTGAACGACATTCTGAGCGACCTGAACAGCGCCATGAATGGCATGACGCAGGGCCAGAAGGACAGCATCATCAACCAGCTGTTCAACAAGACCGACCTCGCAGCCGTCAACGGCCTGCTGGCAGCACAGGGCGAACAGTGGGACACGCTGGCCGCACAGATCGACAGCGCTGACGGTGCCATGGGGCAGATGGCAGAAACTCAGATCGACAATCTGCAGGGTGCTATGACCATCATGTCCTCGGCGTTCGAGGGAATGCAGCTGGCCGTCTATGATGAGCTGGAACCCACCCTGACTGAAGCGGTCAAGTGGGGCACAGACTGCCTCACCCAGCTGACCACTGCCCTGTCTGAGGGTGGCCCCGAAGCTATGCTGGCCGCTGCCGGTGAGATCATCTCCGATCTGGCGGCGGGCATCGCGGCACAGCTGCCCGGGCTGATGACCACCGGCGTGGAGATCATCACCCAGCTGGCCCAGAACCTGACCGACACGATGCCTGCCATGCTGGACACCGGTGCTGAGGTGCTGGCAGCCCTCGCGCAAGGCATCATCAATGCCACTCCCGCCCTGCTCACCAGCGCCACCGAGATCATTGCCGAGTTTATGCTTTATCTCGGCGACCATGCAGACGAGATCATGGACACCGGTATGCAGCTGCTGGAGAGCCTCGTCATCGGCATCACCGATAACCTGCCCCAGCTCATCACGGCGGCAGCTGCCCTGATCGCCAAATGGGCAGCTGCCCTGATCGCCCATCTGCCGGACATCCTCAAGTGCGGTGCAGCTATGCTGACCACGCTGGTGGACGGTATTGTCTGCAGTCTTGAGAATCTGGCGGAGGCCGCCCTTGCCTGCGTAGCAAAGCTGGTGGGCGTGTGGGACGGCAGCATGGACGAGTGGGGCCATATTGGCGAGAACATCGTCAGCGGCCTGCTGAACGGTATCAAGGGCGCATGGAACAGCCTGACCAAGTGGGTCAGCAACGGCATCAACGGCCTTGTCTCCGGGGTCAAGGGGCGGCTGGGCATCCACTCCCCGTCCAAAGTCTTTGACGAGATCGGCGTGCAGGTTTGCAACGGTCTGGCTCAGGGTCTCGATCGTGGAAATAAGAAGGTCAAGGACGCAGCCAAGACCGTGGTCGCGTCCGTAACCGACAGCACCACCACCCTCACCAATGGCGTGGCCAAGACCGTGGAGACCGTCACTGAACAGATGGCGAACGGCGTCACCCAGCAGAAGCAGGTCATCACCGAGACTTCCCGGCAGATGGTGGATGGTGTGCTGAAGGATGTGAAGACCATCACAGAGGTGGCTGCGGACGGCACCAAGACCGTCAAGCAGACCATGGAGACCGTCCGCGAGACCGCCAAGACGGTCACCTCCACCTTCGAGACGCTGGCAGACGGGGTCAAGACCACCACCCAGACCGTCACCGAGACCCTGACCGACGGCACCGAGACCCAGAAGCAGGTCATCACCGAGGTCTACGACGACGTGGTGGACGGTGCCCTTGTGACGGTGGAGAAGATCAAGACCGTCGCCGCCGACGGCACCGTGCAGGTGGCCGAGCAGATCAAAAAGTCCAGCGCGGACACCTTCGACGGCCTGTGGAAGGAGCTGCAGACCGAAGCAGATACCGGCGTGCTGGGCACCTTCGATGACCTGTACACCGCCGTCAAGAATCAGGACTGGCTGGGCATCGGCAAGTGGGTGGCGAGCACCATCTACAGCGGCCTGACCGCCGACCAGAAAAAGCAGGTCAATGATTTTGCCCTTGGCATCGTGACTAAGCTCAACAAAGCGCTGGGCGGTGCCCGCGATCAGCTGGTACAGGGTGCCATTGATCTGGGCGGGCAGATCGTGAACGGCCTGACCGGCGGCTTCTCTGAGGTCTGGCAGCAGGCACAGGGCCTTGGTTCCACCCTCGTGTCGGTCTTTCAGGGCCTGCAGGGGCCGCTGAGCACGGCGGCCCTTGCCATCAGTCAGGGCATGAAAGGCGGCCTGATCTCTGCATTCCCGGAGATTCTTGCGTCTTTGGGCAGTCTGATCGGGTCTATCGGCGGCGCGTTCGTAGCAATGCTGGATGCCATCGCTGCGGCGCTGTTTCCTACTGGCTTTGGCACTCCGCAGGCTCTGCTGATGATCGCAGCTGGCGTAGCCCTTGCTGCCGTCATCGCGGGCATCGTTGCCTCGATCGGCGGCTCTTTCAGTAAGAAAGGTTCGTCCGGCGGCGGTTCCTCTGGCGGCGGTTCGTCCGGCTCCGGCGGCATGGGCAGCGTGGATATCACCACCGGCACCGGTAGTCTGGAAGATGCCATCAACGCCAACACCAAGGCGCTGGAAAAGACAAACTCTGCCCTTGCCGATATGATCCGGCAGGCGGGAGCTCTGGTGCTTTCCGACAACATGCGCCTCGGCTCCACCGTGGCCGCTTCCGGCACTGCACAGGTGGTGTCCGCTGCCAACAGCTACCACCGCGAGGGCGACACCAACATCACCCAGAACTTCTACAACGGCCACGACACCGCCGCCGCACAGCAGCGGGAAGCCCGCTGGGAAGCCGACAAGGCCAAGGCCCGCAAACGATGAAAGGAGGACACTGTGCTTTTTAAGGATCATCTCAAGATCGTGACAGATGCCGGTGCCGTCCTGCATCTGGGCTGGGACTACGATGCCCCCTACCTTCTCGACCCGCTGAACGGGGTGGATGTGGACCTGCAGACCGCGCAGGGTGTCAATCAGGTGGGCGACACAGTGGAGGGTCAGAGCGTCTCCGGCGTGTCCCGCACCCTGTCGGTCGTGTTCTGGGGCAGGGATGCGTTGACCCGTGCAAGAGCTTTTACCAAAAAGCTGCCCTACTTCACCAAGGGCACCCTGTACTTTGGCGACCACTATTTCACCCGGTTCGTGCTGCAAAAACTGCCCTATTTTTCCAGCTACACGCCGGACCCGCGCTGTGAGCTGATGCTCTACAGCGAAAAGCCCTTCTGGTACGACCTCAACGCCGTCAGCAGCGTGCTGGGCGGGTATGAGAAAGCGTTCCGGTTCCCCATCTGCTATGACAGCCACATCTACGGCATCAAGCGGGACGGCACGGCGGCAGTGCTGCGCAACGAGGGCAGCCTTCCGGTGCCCTTCACGGCCACCCTGCGGTGCGACATGCCGGTGACGCATCCCAAGGTGGTGGATCTGCAGACCGGGGCCTTCATCGGCTTTGACCTGACCCTGCAGCCGGACGAGACGCTGGAAATCTACCGCAGCACATCCGACCGGCTGGCCTGCACCCTGACCCGGGCAGGCGTGACCGAGAACATCTTTGCAAAGCTGGACGAGGACAGCACCCTCACCGAGCTGCAGCCCGGCGATAACATGCTCTCCATGCAGGCCGAGAACGGCTCCGGCTACCTGCAGGCATCCGTGAGCTTTTACCCGATGGAGGCGGGCATCCTGCCCGAACCGCTATGAGAATAGACGTTTTGGACGCAGACACCCTTGCCCGCGTGGGCTGGGTGGACGTGTGGGTATCCCTCTACTGGGACAGCCCCTATTACTCCGAGGGCAGCTTTACGCTGGAAGTGCGCCCCACCACCGAGAACCTGCAGCTTTTGCAGGAGGGCCGCTGGCTGGTGCGCAGCGACGAAAGCCCGCGCATCCCAATGCGCATCTGCTCCCGCGCCAACCAGAACGAGGACGCGAATTTGGTCGTGAGCGGCTATCCGGCGACATGGCTGCTGACCAAGCGGGTGTCTGCGGTGAGCATCAAGAACCAGAACGCCGAAGCCGCCATGCGCAGCCTTGTGAGCGCCGCTAAGCCGTGGCCCCGCCTTGCGCTGGGCACCGAGTACGGCTTTGACACCACCTTTGAAAAGCAGACCTCCGGCGGCAGTATTTTCGACTACTGCAAGACTATCGGGCAGGCCTGTGATCTGGGGTTCCGCATCGTGCTGGACGGCAAGGGCAGTAAGAAAAAGCTGCTCTTCGAGTGCTTCCGGCCTACCTTCGACCCAAACCGCCGCTACAGCCCCCGGTGGGGCAACCTGCTGAATGCCGGGTGGAGCTTTGCCGACACCGACTACGCCAACATCGCCCTTGTGCAGGGCGCTGGCGAAGGTGACGAGCGCGCCACCGTCTGGGTGGGCGATGTGAACGCTACCGGCTCCGACCGGCGGGAAATGTACGTCGATGCCCGTGACGTGCAGCCGGAGGACGGCGAGACCAGCACCAGCCAGAGCTATCTGGAAAAGCTGGCTGACCGGGGCGGCGAAAAGCTGCTGGCCCAGCTGCGCACCGGGTCCATCGAGTTTGACGTGGACGACGACACCCTGCAGGTGGGCGACGTGTTGAGCGCCAGCCTGCCCCAGCTGGGCTACACTGCCATGGTGCGGGTAGCCGACATCATCACCCAGAGCGAGGACAGCGGCACAACCCGCACCATCCGGCTGGGCACACCCACATGGCACAAGACCTGAAAGGAGGACTTTATGGCTGATATCATTACTTACCCCGAAAACGGCATCACCTACGATGCCGACGACGCTTCGGGTTACCTCGCCACCCGCCTGAGCGGCGTATACAGCGCCGAGGAGGATTTTGCCGTCACGGCACAGGGCGGCCTGAGCGTACAGGTGAGCGCCGGTCAGGCATGGGTGCGCCCGGCGCGGTTCAAGGGCCGCAGCATCATCATGGAGCAGCCCACCACCGTGGTGCTCACCGAAGCGGACCCTGTACGCAGCCGCATTGACCGTGTGGTTCTGCGCTACGATGCCGCCGCCAAAAAGACCCGCCTGCAGGTGCTGGAAGGTGTCCCGAATTCTGCCGGGCCTGCTGCCCCGGCCATCACCCGCACCGAGCTGATCTACGACCTCTGCCTTGCCGAGATCAAGCGCCCTGCAGGCTCCACCGCCGTTACCGCCGCCGACATCTACGACACGCGCGCAGATGAGACCGTCTGCGGCGTGATGCGGGATGGTGTGCATGGCATCCCCACCGGCACGCTGGTGCAGCAGTGGAAGGCCGTGATCGAATCCATGAGGGGTGGCAGCTTTTATACCCGTGCCGAGGTGGATGCGCTGTTGAAAAGCTTGAAAAGCGTGGATCCTTTTCCCGTGGGCAGCATCTACCAGAGCACCGCCCGTACAAGCCCTGCCGCACTGTTCGGCGGTACATGGCAGGAGATTGCGCAGAACCGGGTACTGATGGGTGCTGGCAGCGGCCACGCAGCGGGCACCACCGTGGAGGCCGGACTGCCGAACATCACAGGCTCTTTTGTCGCGGATGTAAAAAAGGGTGAACATAAGGTATCCGGCGCATTCACTGCCGGCAGCGAGATCGCAACTACGGGCGAATACAATAACTTTTCTGATGTATATAAGTTCAGTCTGGATGCGTCCAAGTCTAATGCCATCTACGGCCGCAGCGTCACCGTGCAGCCTGCCGCCTACTATGTGCACATCTGGCGGCGCGTGGCCTGAGAAAGGAGGTTTTGAGCGATGATCCCTGTGACATTTGACACTGTGGCAACATTGCAGTTTGGCAGTGAGGGTCACCCGACCAGTCTGCACTTTGCCATCCCGGAAGAGTGGAAAACCTGCAAAATCAGACTCCACCTGCGGCGCAGCGACGGTAGCTTTGTGCCCCCGATGCAGCTGGACGAAAATGGATGCGTAAAAGTAAACCGCAGTGACTCCGGCAAGACCGGCGGACAGTGGATGCTGTCGGCTGAAAGTCCTGACGGAAAAGTATCTTACTCGCGAATCGGCAAATATGTGACCCCCATGGAGGTGACACAATGAAGATCCTTGACGAGACCGGCGCGGTCGTGGAAAACCCGGACCTGACGCTTGGGTATCTGACCACCAGCACTGAAGAGATCACCCACCCTGCCGTAGAGGGCGTGGAGGAGCAGTGGCACTGGGAGACCGTGACCGAGTATCCGAACGGCGGCATGGACGTGCAGCGGGTGGTGGATGTGCTCGGCGTACAGGCGCAGGAGGAATGGGTGGAAAAGGTACCCATCCAGAGATACATCCGCTACACCGCCGAAGAGCTGGCCGCGCAGGAAGAAGAACGCAAAAAGCAGGAAGCAAAGGACAAGCTGCCGGAGACGGTGGCGGCACTGCAGGCTGCTCTGGCCGACGCAGACGCTTTGAACCTTGACCAGGACTACCGCCTAACTCTTTTGGAGCTGGGCGTGACCGATGATGAAACCACCGCATGAACAGAAAGGAATGACTACTATGGCACTTTATAGAACCTGCAAACGTATGATCGAGCGCGGCCAGACCGCCGGTATGGAAAAGAAGCTGGATATCTTCTACGCCGCCGCCAAGCTGACCGATGAACAGTACGCAGAGCTGACCGAGATGCTGACCGAAAAGACTAGCGCCTGACCGGGCTGTGAAAGGACGTGATACATATGGCGATCAAACAGTACAGCCTGAAGAAGGACGGCGCAAAGCAGCTCTCTCCCGCGTTCCGTGTGCGGGAGTTCCGCTGCCGCGACGGCACCGACACCATCCTCATTGACGAGGGCCTTGTGGTGCTGCTGCAGTGCATACGGGAGCACTTCGGCAAGCCGGTGACCATCACCAGCGGCTACCGCACCGCTGCACACAACAGGGCTGTGGGCGGCTCTAAATCCAGCCAGCACCTGCTGGGCCGGGCCGCTGACATTCAGGTGCAGGACACCGACCCGCTGGCTGTGGCCGCCTACGTAGAGAGCCTGATGCCCGGCTGGGGCGGCGTGGGCCGCTACCCGGTCAAGGCAGGCCGGGCCAAGGGCTGGGTGCACGTAGACACCCGCCCGAACAAGAGCCGGTGGACACTGTGAGGGGGTGAGCCCAGTGGAAAGCATCATCTCAGCCATCCTTGCCGGTGCGGTGACCCTGATCGGCGTACTGATCGCCAACAGCCGCAGTCAGGCCGTGACCGACACCAAGCTGGAAGAGCTGACCCGGGAGGTGCGGGAGCACAACAATTTTGCCCGCCGCGTCCCAATTTTGGAAGAGCAGATGAAGGTGGCCAACCACCGCATCGCTGATTTAGAAGCAGACGAACACGAAAGAGAAAGGACCTAACTATGAACGAACACACCTACAACGCACCCACCATCTCCGCCGGCACCATTGCCCGCACCGCCTGCCTGCTGCTGGCCCTGACCAATCAGGTGCTGTCTGCACTGGGCAAGCCCGTGCTGCCCATCGAGAGCCAGACCGTGGAGCAGCTGGTCACCGCTGGCATCACCACCGTTGCCGCGCTGGTCGCGTGGTGGAAGAACAACAGCTTCACCCCCGCAGCCCTTCAGGCAGACCAGACCTACGACAAGCTGAAGGCACAGGGAAAGTAAGCCGCCCTGCCCAAAATAGCCATACATAGCAACAGCCCCGGGGAGCCTGACGGTTCCTCGGGGCTGTTTTTGTTTGGCGTGTTTCGACGCTTTACGACGCATATCGACGCAATTAACAAATTTCAAGTGTTTTTCGGTTAGAGTTGACGCAAAGAAAGGATGTGTCAACTATGATCGTTTCCGAATTGTCCACTCAAGTCAATGATCTGCTGCGCCCGATGGGCATTACACGTAACCTGAGCGCCTACAGTATCCTGTGCCAGTGTCTTGAGCTGGTCTGTGAGCAGGAAGACCGCCTGCAGGCCGTGGAGAAAGATATCTATACCCCTATCGCCGACCGCAGAAGATGTGAGCCAAAAGCGATTCAAAGTGCTGTCCGCCGGGCAGCTAAAGGTGCATGGCTCACAAACCCGGAGTATGTGCAGCAGCTGGCAGGCTATCCGCTGACCGGTGCGCCCAGCGCGGTGCAGTTCATTGAAATGCTGTATAATGCGCTGGTGAGAGCAGCCTGAAAACTTAATAGTGTTACCAAAAGTGTTACCATGATAAGAAAAAACACGCTGGTTCTGTACGAATCAACGCGCTTTTTCTCTTATGCGGGTAGTGGGGGTCGAACCCACACGCCTTGCGGCACAGGAACCTAAATCCTGCGCGTCTGCCAATTCCACCATACCCGCGTATTCTTCTATTTTGCAGCTGCGGCCAAACCGCCTTAATATAGTATCAGTTCCGGCGGCAAAAGTCAATCACTGCATTGATATTTCCGCCCTTCACAGCGCATACTATCGCCGGACGATCGTATCATTTTCCATGGCGGAAAGGGGCTTTTTGCCGATGCGCAGATCAAAACTACGCCGCGCTGGCAGCATTGCGGCAGCTTATCTTCTGGTGGCCGCGCTGGCGGTGCTGGGCTGGCTGTGGCACAGTCTGCCTGCTGAAATTTTGCTGGAACCCGGCCAGACCCTTACCCTGCCCCGTTTTGCCTATGTGCAGCCGCTGCGCACCGCTGGCTCCCGCAACGCGGCCAGCACGCAGGCTGCGGGCAGCTATCAGGCCACTTTGTCCATTGGCGGGTGGCTGCCCGTCAAGACTGTGCGCGCTCTGGTGGAAACACGTCCGGTGGTAACCGTGTGCGGTACGCCTTTCGGCGTTAAGATGTTCTCCGAGGGTGCGCTCATTGTGGGCTTTTCCGACCTGAACACCCCGGACGGCACCGCGAACCCCGCCAAGAAGGCCGGGCTGCGGCTGGGCGACCGGGTGGTGCGCATGGACGACACCCTGACCGAGACGAACGACGCCGTGCACGATGCTCTGGAAACGGCCGCAGGCGCGCCGGTGCAGGTGGTCTATATCCGCAATGGTGAGCAATTCCAGACCCGGCTGACCCCCGTGTGGGACAGCACCGCCGGGCAGTGGCGCGCCGGGATGTGGGTGCGGGATTCTTCCGCCGGGGTAGGCACCATGACCTTTGTGGACAATGCCGCCGGGGTGTTTGCCGGGCTTGGCCACCCCATCAGCGACAGCGACACCGGTGAGAGCGTGGCCCTGCGCAGCGGTGAGATCGTCCCCTGCCAGATCGTGGGGTGTACCAGCGGCACCGTGGGCAGCCCCGGTGAGCTGAAGGGCCGCTTTCTGAGCACCCATGCGCTTGGCAGCATCTGCATCAACAGCAAGACCGGGGTCTATGGCAGAACACGGGCTGCATTTTCCGGCCCGGAGCTGGAGATGGCTTTTGCGCAGGAGGTTGTGCCGGGCGATGCCGAGATCTGGACGACCGTGGACGGCGAGGTGCCCAAGGCATACCGCATCCGCATTGAAAAGGTAAACGACGCAGACCCCCACCGCAACATGATCCTGCGCGTGACCGACCGGCAGCTGCTTGCCAAAACCGGCGGCATCGTGCAGGGCATGAGCGGCAGTCCCATCCTGCAGAACGGCAGACTGGTGGGTGCAGTGACCCATGTGCTGGTAAACGACCCCACGCGGGGCTACGGCATTTTTGCTCAGACCATGCTCAAGCAGGCCCGCGCTGTTGAAAAAACAGACGATGCTGCGCAGCCATAAAGCTGATCTGCAAAAAAATTTGCGCATTTCGATTTTCTTTGCCAAAATTTACCAATATAAACCGTTGAAAGTTCTGGAAAATTATGGTAAAATCCATGGTGTTAAGGGAACTGCACACATTGGAGGAAACAACCATGGACAAAGTTAGATTTTTGATGTCGGATACTGGTGCCCCGTTCACTGCCGCCTGCCGCGAAGCGCTGGAGCAGAAGGGCGTGGACGTGACCGTTGTGGAAAAGGACGGCAACAAGGTCCTGCAGAAAATGCTCACCGTGCGCCCGCAGGTGGTTCTGCTGGATGCCTTTATGCCCGGTCTGGATGCCCTTGCGGTAAAGCAGCGCTATAATGCCGCCGGTGAGCGGCACACCTCCTTCTTCGTGACCGGTGCCTTCCAGAGCGAAGAGATGGTTCAGGAGCTGCTGGACGAAGGCTTTGCCTACTACTTTGTAAAGCCCTTTGATGAGACCGTGCTTGCCGCACGGGTGCTCAAGGCGGCACTTGGCCCGGAAAAGCACATCCTGCACACCAGTGTGGACAGCGATGAGCTGACCGTTACCGAGATTCTGCATCAGATCGGCGTCCCCGCCCATATCAAGGGCTACCAGTTCCTGCGGGATGCCATCCTGCTCACCATGAACGAGCCGGAGTATATCAACGCTGTGACCAAGCGCCTCTACCCGGAAATCGCCAAGAAAAACGGCACCACCGCCAGCCGGGTGGAGCGCGCCATCCGCCACGCCATCGAGGTGGCATGGGACCGGGGCGATGTGGATACCCTCAACAGCTACTTCGGTTATACCATCCATAACCTGCGGGGAAAACCAACGAACAGCGAGTTCATTGCGATGATAGCTGATAAAATGCGGCTGGATAAACGGCAGAGAGTGGGCTGATTTTTTTCATAGAATCCGCCGTCGTTCATATTCTGATAAGAGCAAACCAAACAGACAAAGGAGGTTTTGCTCTTGAAGCTTGCAGAATATCTCGCACGGCGCAGGCGGGCCAGAGTTGCGGCCGTGATGCTGTTCGCCCTCATTATGGGGTTTGTATCTGCTGCGCCGCCGGTCGTCACCGGATGTCAGGCGCAGGATCTTACCCCGGCACCGGACACTTCGATGCTCTCCCCCGCCGTTTCGGCTCTGGCACAGGAGCAGCAGGAGCCTGCTGCCCAGCCGCTGCCGGAAAAGTGGGTCTGCCTGACCTTTGACGACGGCCCCAGCAAGACCACACCGGATGTGCTCAGCGCGCTGAACGCGGCCGGAGTGCACGCCACATTTTTTGTGGTGGCTACCGGTTACAACGAGAAGTATCTGCCCCTGCTCACCGAAGCGGTCAGCGCCGGGCACCAGATCGCGCTGCACTCTGCTTCCCACGAGTACAGCGATATCTACCGCAGCAGCGACGCTTATTGGGAGGACATTGCCCTTTTAAAGGAGCGCATTGCGCCCTATGTGGATGCCGAGAGCATCCGGTATCTACGGTTTCCGGGCGGCAGCACCAACACCGTCAGTCGGCGCTACGGCGGCAAAGGCCTGATGAAGCAGCTGAAAGCCGAAGTAGAGCAGAAAGGCTGGCATTGGGTGGACTGGAACGTGTGTGCCGAGGATGCCGTGGGCGGGCACCCAAGCGCGGGCACCATTTACCGCAATGTGGTGCACGAGACCGGGCAGCAGACGAACTGCATCGTATTGATGCACGATTCTTCCTCCACACACACCACCGCCGAAGCACTGCCGGACATTATCCGGTGGTATGCAGACAACGGCTACACCTTTCTGACGGTGGCCGAAGCTCTGCCGCTAAGCTGAGCAGACTGGCCCAGTTACAGCCGGTGTTCAAAGCCGCGGCCAAGCAGGACCCCTGCCGCTGCCAGTGCTGCCAGCCAGAGCCAGTCCGCTCCGCCGGTCGCCACCCAGCCTGCCGCCAGAATGGCGGCAAAGGTGAACACCGGCGGCAGCACGATACGCGCGATGCGCAGCAGCTTTTCCCGCCGGGAGGGAAGCCCGGTGTTCAGCTGTTCCGGAGATGCAGCATCACAGCAGATCTCATCGCGGTACTTGCCCGGGTTGCGGTAGGCTTTGTATAGGATCCCATCCAGCGAAAATTCCGGGTACATTCCTTCTTTTGTCAGGCTGAGCTGCATCCCGTGTTCCTCTGCATACGCCTGCAAGGCCGCGGCAAACTCCTGCGGCGTGTTGATGCTGCCCTCCGGAATAAAGGAAAAATGCCTCTGGTGCTGCACCTGTGCCAGCGTGCGGTAATCCTGCAGCCAGCCAGAACAGAACGCACCCTGTACGGCAGGCTTTTCCATCCGGGTCAGGCAGGCGTCCACATCCAGTGATGCCACAGACGGGTCCTGCCGGGCCAGTTCTGCACAAAAACGCGCCGCCCCTTCCAGCTGCTTTGCGCGCTGTTCCAGTGCGGTCTTTTGCTCCCGCAGGACACTCCCCAGCGATGCATCGCCTGCAAGCACGGATCGGATGACCGGAAGCGGCACATCCAGCATCCGCAGCATCCGGATGAACCGGAGAGTGCGGATGTCCTGTTCCGTGTAATCACGGTAGTCGTTGCCAGGCAGCCGGGCGGGATTCAGAAGTCCTTCTTTTTCATAGAAGCGGATATTGGGGGCAGACACCCCGCTCTGTTTCGAAGCCTGTTTGATGTTCATTTGCTTCACCTCCGCACTCACATTACACCTTAAAGACACTTGAAGGTCAAGTTTTTTTCAAAAAAAGCCCCGGAATGCGCGCGGCTGCGGGCGATCCGGGGCTAAATCTTTATTCCGCATTCTGGCAGAACAGCGAGAAGGTACGGTAGGCCATGTACAGGTCGGTCTTATGGATGACCTCGAAGGGCGAGTGCATGGACAGCACCGGTACACCGATGTCCAGCACGGGAATACCCCGGTTGGCCACGTACTTGGCAATAGTGCCGCCGCCGCCCAGATCCAGACGGCCCAGCTCACCGATCTGCCATGCCACGCCATTGGCATCCAGCAGGCGGGTGATGCCCCCTACCAGCTCGGCGGAAGCATCGCTGGCAGAGCTCTTGCCGCGGCTGCCGGTGTACTTGAAGAAGGCCACGCCGCGGCCTGCGTAAGTACCGTTCTGCGGCTCGAAGGCATTTGCCCAGGAGGGGTCGTAGGCGGCGGTCACATCGGCGGAGAGACACACGCTGTTCTGGAAGGCAAGGATGTCGTCCTGACCGGCGGCGCGGCACAGCAGCTGCATAAAGTGGAATACATACATGCTCTGCATGCCGGTCACACCGTCGGAGCCGATCTCTTCCTTATCGGTCAGCACGCAGACGGTGGTGTGCACAGGATCTTTCGTCTCGATCTCGGCCATAAGGGCGGGGTATGCGTCCACCCGGTCATCGTGACCGTAGCCGCCCACCATGGAGCGGTCAAAGCCCACGTCCCGGGCCTTGTGGGCGGGCACCACCTCGATCTCGGCGCGGGTGAAGTCCCGCTCGGTGATGCCGTACTTTTCGTGCAGCAGCATCAGGGTGTTCAGCTTGACGGCCTCCTTGATGTCGGCATCCTCTACAGCGTCGGAGCCGATGAGCACGTTCAGCTCTTCGGCCTTGATGCCCTCGCTGAGCTTGCGGTCGTTCTGCTCGGCACCCAGATGGGGCAGCAGATCGGTGATGCAGAACACAGGGTCATTCTCGTCCTCACCCACTGCAAAGGACACGCTGGAGCCATCGGCACGGGTGAACACGCCGTGGATGGCCAGCGGCATGGTGCCCCACTGGTACTTGCGGATGCCGCCGTAGTAGTGGGTCTTGAAGTAGCTGAGGTGGTTTGCTTCGTACAGCGGGTTCGGGCGCAGGTCCAGACGGGGGCTGTCGATGTGGGCGATCACCAGACGGAAGCCCTCCTCAAAAGATTTCCGGCCGATGGTAGCGGCCACCACCGCCTTGTGCTCCTGCACAAAGTAGATCTTCTGGCCGGGGGCATAGGTCTTTTTCGGCTCAAACTTTTCGTAACCGGCCTCCAGCAGCAGCTTTTCGCTGGCGGCGGCAGCTTCGCGCTCGGTCTTGGCAGCGTTCAGAAAGGCTTTGTAGCCTTCGGCAAAGGCTGCAGCCTTCTCCTTCACGTCGGCGCTCTTGTCGGCGGCGTACTCCGGCTTGTAAAGCAGCTGTTCGGCAGCCTGCTTTGCGGTAAGTTTCTCGCTCATGTTCCTTATCTCCTCTCAGCTTTCTGCATAGATACGCTGATACCGCGCATAGCAGGAAGTAATCTTTTTTACGTAGTGGTTCATCTGGCTGTAAGGGAAGCCCTGCAGGGTCTCGCCGTCTGCGGAGTGCTCTTCCATCTGTAAAAGAGCATCTACCGTGCCCCACCCGCTGTGATAAGCGGCAGCGGCAGTGGCAACATCGCCGTTGTAGCGCTCCATGCACAGGTGCAGGTAATAGCATCCGAACCGGATGCTGGTCTCCGGGTCGTAGAGATTTGCAAAGAGCAGTCCTTCGTCCGGTGCGATCTTGCTGCGCAGCCAGATAAAGGTCTCCTCGGTCATCTGCATCAGACCCCGGGCATCCACAGTGGAGGTGGCCTGCGGGTCAAAGCCGCTTTCGGTGCGGATGAAGGCATCCACCAGAAGCGGGTCAAGGCCGTAAGTCTCCGCCCACTGGTCCACCAGCACTTCGTACTTGCGGGGGTATAAAAGCCGTTCTGCCCTGCCCCACAAGTTGGGCACCAGCACAAACAGCAGGATCAGTGCCATGCCCAGCAGGAACAGCCTGCGGCTGCGCATTTTTTTGCGGCGGCGTGCCTTCTGGGCGCGGAGAGCGCGGCGGATGCGGGCCGTCTCCGGGTCGTACTGCGGTGCAGGATCTTGTTCGTTATATCGTTTGTTCAAAATTCTTTTCCCGCACCTCCTTCTGCCAGAAGCTTTGTGCAGAGCTGCTCTGCCGCAGCCTGCAGATGTGCAAGGCTGGAATCGTTGCGCAGCACATAGTCTGCCTGCGCGGTGAGGGTGCTTTCCGGTGTCTGGGCGTTCAGGCGGCGGGCGGCCATCTCGGCCGAGATGCCGTCCCGGGCCACGATGCGGGCCACACTGGTCTCAAACGGTGCCGTGACCACGCACAGGCGGTCACACTCGGCCTGCGCCGCAGTCCCCACGATGACCGCGCCATCCAGCACGAACAGCGGTGCACCGGCATCCTGTGCTGCCTGCTTTGCCGCACGGATGCGGCGCACGATCTCCGGGTGGGTCAGGCTGTCCAGCGCCGCCTTGCCTTCCGGGGTGGCAAAGGCGCGGTCAGCCAGCAGGCGGCGGTCCAATGTGCCGTCTGCTTTTAAAATGTCTGCGCCGAACCGCTGAGCCAGCCGGGGCAGCAGCGGCGAGCCGGGCAGTAAAATCTCGCGGCTGATCTGGTCGGCATCGGCCAGCGGCACACCGTGGGCCGAAAACACCGCCGTGACCGTGGATTTGCCGCAGCCGCTGCGGCCCGTGATGCCAAGCGCGATCATAGCTTGATCACCCGGAAGGCCGCAGCACGGATCAGGCGGTTGTACACCGCCATGGAAAGGCCGTCCTTCTGCGGGCAGCGGGCGTAGACCACGGCATCGCCCTGCTCATCCAGCGCGCGCAGGCAGCGGAAGATGTGCTTTGCCTGATCGGCACCGTCGCCCTCGCGTCCATACTCCACGCAGGGCACACCCAGCTTTTCCGCTTCGCCGGTAAAGCACAGGCAGCTGGGATTCTGCTCGGCGTGGGCATCCACATAGGCTTTGAACTGCTCAAAGGTGCCGTCCAGCAAGGTCACATCCGCCTTGGGTGCGTAGTGCTTGTACTTCATGCCGGGGCTGCGCACCACAGCACCCTCCGGCAGCTTTTCGAGGATGGCTTTGGACACTTCCACCTCTTCGCCGAGGGCACGTTCGAGGTCTTCCAGCGTGATGTGGCCCGGGCGGAACAGGGTGGGCTTTTCGCCCACCACCGACACCACAGTGCTTTCTACGCCCACGTCGCACTCGCCGCCATCCAAAATCAGCGGCAGGCGGCCGTCCATATCGGTGAACACATCCTGCGCGTTGGTGGGGCTGGGCTTGCCGGAAAGATTGGCGCTGGGGGCAGCAAAGGCGCAGCCGCTCTTTTCAATGACGGCGCGGGCCACCGGGTGGCTGGGCATCCGGATGCCCACGGTGTCCAGACCGGCACAGCACTCCGCTGCCACCTCCGGGCCGCGGGGCATGATGATGGTGAGCGGGCCGGGGCAGAACGCAGCCATCAGCAGCTGGGCGCGCTCCGGCACCTCGCTGACAAGGCCGGGCAGCATTTCCGGTCCGGTGACGTGGACGATCAGGGGATTGTCCTGCGGGCGGCCCTTGGCCACAAAGATCTTCTTCACAGCCTCGCCGTTGCGGGCATCGGCAGCAATGCCGTAAACCGTCTCGGTGGGCAGGGCCACCAGCTCACCGTTCTGCAGCAGGGCAGCGGCTTTTTCAATGCTCTTTTCGTCCGATGCGGGCAAAATTTCAGTTTTCATTTCCATACGGATCATCGTTCTTTCTATCTGTAAAGTATTTATGCTTTTCAGCATTTATCGACAGGATATCGTTTTATTTTCAAAACCGCATTTCAGCCCTGCTCGTTGAGCTTTTGCAGCTTTTCGGCCTGTTCGCGGGTGGCCAGTGCGTCGATCACCTCGTCCAGATTGCCGTCCATGATCTTGGAAAGATTGTGCACGGTCAGGCCGATGCGGTGGTCGGTGCAGCGGTCCTGTGGGAAGTTGTAGGTGCGGATCTTTTCGCTGCGGTCTCCGGTGCCCACCTGCCCCTGACGGCTGGCGTTGATGGCATCCTGCTGCTGTTTCTGCTTCTGGGCCAGCAGGCGGCTGCGCAGGATCTCCAGCGCCTTGTCCTTGTTCTGGAACTGGCTGCGCTCGTTCTGGCATTCTACCACCATGCCGGTGGGGAGATGTGTCACACGGATGGCGCTGGAGGTTTTGTTGATGTGCTGACCGCCCGCGCCGGAGGAGCGGAAGGTGTCGATGCGCAGGTCCTTCATGTCCAGCGCAAAGTCCACCTCTTCGGCCTGCGGCATCACAGCTACCGTGGCCGTGGAGGTGTGGATGCGGCCCTGCGTCTCGGTCTCCGGCACACGCTGCACACGGTGTACACCGCTCTCGTACTTGAGGCGGTTGTAGGCCCCGGCACCGTCCACCGAAAAGATGGCCTCCTTCACGCCGCCAAGCTCCGTCTCGTTGAGGTTGAGCATTTCCAGCTGCCAGCCCCTGCTTTGCACATACATGGTGTACATGCGCAGCAGGCTGTGGGCAAACAGGGCAGCTTCCTCCCCTCCTGCACCGCCGCGGATCTCCACAATGACATTTTTGCCATCGTTCACATCCTTGGGCAGCAGCAAAATTTTGAGATTATTTTCCAGCTTTTCCACATCTTGACTTTTTTCGCTGATTTCCTGCTGTATCATCTGCTTGAAGTCCGGGTCAAGTGCGCCCGGTTCTTCCAGCAGGGCTTTGGCCTGTGCCAGATGATCCTGTGCGGTCTGCCACGCGCGGTAGGCCTGCACCACAGGTTCTGCATCGTGGTACTCCCGCATCAGCCTGCGGAAAAGCGCAGGGTCTGCGGCGGTATCCGGCTGGTTCAGGCGGATGGAAAGCTCTTCAAAGCGGTGGCAGACAGCATCCATCTGGGTAAACATGTTCGGCATAATTCCGGCAGTTCTCCTTACAAACTCAGATTCATGTTCGTGCAGCCGAACGGTTCCGGGGCCTTTCCGCCCCGGATGCGTGCTGCGCCGGGCGCTAGGCCTGCCCGGGTTTTACCACCTTTTTGATGTTCTTTTCAATTTTAGCACGCGGCAGCATCACCTCGCGCCCACAGCCGGTACACCGGATCTTAAAATCCATGCCGACGCGCAGCACCTCGAAGCTGGACGCTCCGCAGGGGTGCTTTTTGCGGGTGAGGATGGTATCGCCTACAGCAATGTCCATAGCTCTGCTTCTCCCTTCTGCCTGCCCAAAACAGCAGGCGGTGTGTGCGCAAAGCCCGGCGTGCCGGTTTGCTGCGCATACAGATATAGTATAATGCAAAGCCGCACAAAATGCAAATATCCGCCCATGTGGATGCATAAGTTTTAACAGAAAGGCCGCTGCCGTTCCAAGCACGGCCTAAAAAGCAGAGAAAGAGGAATGAAAGATGATGCAAGCTTACCGTACCGAAGGCAACTACCGTTCTGCTGCGCGCCTGTCCCCCACTGAACTGCGCGCCGCCATGGCAAACTGCGAGATCCTGCAGGCCACTGCTCTGGCCTTTGATACCCAGCGCCAGCTGCGGTTCGAGATCGGCGGGGTGAGGGCCGTGATGCCCTTTGCCCAGTGCGCCGATGGTGCCGCAAACGGCACCGTGCGGGACATTGCGGTGCTGACGAGGGTGGGCCGTCCCACCTGCTTTGTGATCGAAGCGCTGGACACCGATGAGAACGGTCAGCCCTTCTACCGGCTCTCCCGCGCGCTGGCGCAGCAGATGTGCAAGGCCGACTATCTGGACACCCTGCAGCCCGGCGATATCCTGCCCTGCACCGTGACCCATATCGAGCCGTTTGGCGCGTTCTGTGATGTGGGCTGCGGCATCAGTGCCCTGCTGCCCATCGACTGCATGTCGGTGAGCCGCATCTCCTCCCCCGCCGACCGGGTGAGCGTGGGCCAGCAGATCTTGTGCGCCGTCAAGAACCGGGATGCACAGGGCCGCTTTGTGCTGACCATCCGGGAACTGCTGGGCACATGGGAGGAAAATGCGGCCGGGTTCACCGTGGGTGAGACCGTGGTGGGCATCGTGCGCAGCGTGGAGGAATACGGCACCTTTATCGAGATCGCGCCCAACCTCGCGGGCCTTGCCGAGAGCTGCACCGACCTTGTGCCCGGGCAGGCGGTGAGCGTCTACATCAAGAACATCCTGCCGGAAAAAATGAAGATCAAGCTGGTGATCGTAAACCACGCCCTGAGCCAGCGCCACCGGTTCGAGCTGAAGTATTTCATCACCGAGGGCCATCTGGACCACTGGGTGTACTCCACGCCGGAAAGCCCCAAGCGCATTGAGACAGATTTTGCCGCTGCGGCTTGCAATCCGGCGTGAAAGCCTTTATACTATAAAAGAAAAGGAATGCAAGGGGGATGTATGGAACGATGGCCGTCAATGATGCTTTTACTGCCGGTGTACGTCCCGGCGGGTTGACCAGCAGCACCGAGATCCGGCTGCTGCTGTGCTATCTGGTCAAAAATGCCGGACCCATTGCCCGGCAGGAGATCGAAAACGCCCTGATGGAAGAAGCGCTGGTGAACTATTTCGAGATCGGCTCGTGTCTGGACGATATCACCAGGCAGCAGCTCGTCACCCTGACAAAGGGCAGCTACACCATCACCGAGAAGGGCCGCAAAGTGGCGCAGGAGCTTGCCTACGACCTGCCCCGCAGTGTGCGGGAGCGCGCTGTGGCCGCTGTGCTGCGCTGCCAGACATGGGCACGCAAGGAAGCCAAGTACAGTGCCAGCATTACCGAAAAAGAGGACGGCCACTGCACCATCCGCTGCACGGTGAAAGGGCTGGACAGTGAGCTGTTCTGTCTGGATCTCGGCACACCGGACCGGCTGACCGCCGAGCTGGTAAAAAAGCAGTTCATCCTCAAGGGCAACGAGATCTACCAAATGCTCATCAATAAGCTGACCGAAGAAGAAAAGTGAACAAATAAAGAGGGAGGCACCCGCGCGGCGCTTCCCTCTTCTGTTTTGTAGCGGTCAGATCAGAATGCAGATCAGCCCGGTGCAGCCCTCATTGATGACCCGTTCCAGCGTTTCCTGCAGGCGGGTGCGGGCCTCCTGCGGCATGTGCAGCAGCTTGTTCTGCAGCCCTTCGTTCACCAGCTCGTGCAGGCTCTTGCCAAAGATGTTGGATTCCCACAGCTTTTCCGGGTCGTCCTCAAAGCCGGCCAGCAGGCTGCGGGCAAGGTCCTCGCTCTGCTTTTCGGTGCCCACGATGGGGCTGATCTCGGTGTGGATGGTGGCCTTCATCATCTGGATGGAGGGCGCGCAGGCTTCCAGCCGCACGCCGTAGTTCGTGCCCTGCCGCACGATCTGGGGCTGTTCCAGTTTCAGCTCGCTGACCGTGGGCATCACGATGCCATAGCCGGTGGCTTCCACCTGCTCAAGGGCGCTGCGCACCTTCTCGTACTCCCGTTTGGCCTTTGCCAGCTCCATGATGCAGGGCATCAGGCCCGCTTCGTCGCCAATGGCAAGGCCGGTCTGCTCGCTCAGCACCTGATAGAAAATTTCCGGCTTCAGCTCCACCGTGATGCGCACACTGCCGTTTGCAAGGTCGATGCCGCTGATGGCCGAGCGCTGCACCGCGTCACATTCCAGCGCAGGTGCGTCTGTTCCGGAGGGTACATCCTTCATGCGGGAGACCTTTGCCGCCAGCTGCATGGCCGCATCGTACACCTGCGTTTGCAGCCAGTGGCCATTTTCCAACATCGTGACCCAGCGCGGCAGGGCAAAATCCAGCTCCTGCACCGGGAACTCGTACAGCACCTGCCGCAGGATGCTGCCGAGTGCCTCCGCGTCCAGATCCACGCAGCTCACCGGCAGAACGGTGTGGTCGTAGTCCCGTGCCATGCCCTCGGCCAGCTGCTTCGTCTCCGGCGCATCCGGGTGGGTGCTGTTGAGCAGGATGATGTAGGGCTTGCCCAGCGCATCCAGTTCTTCCACGATGCGCTTCTCGGTTCTGGCATAGCCCTCCCGCGGGATGTCGCTCACAGAGCCGTCGGTGGTGACCACGATGCCGATGGTGGAATGTTCGCAGATCACCTTGCGGGTGCCGGTCTCGGCGGCAAGGTCGAAGGGCACCTCGTGGTCGAACCACGGGCTTTTGACCATGCGGGGCTTGTCGTTCTCTTCGTGGCCCATAGCCCCCTCCACCATGTAACCCACGCAGTCGATGAGCCGCACCCGGCACTCGCCGCCGCCCTCCAACTGCAGGGGCACGGCTGTTTCCGGGATGAATTTTGGTTCCGTGGTCATGATGGTGCGGCCCGCTGCCGACTGGGGCAGCTCATCGCGGGCGCTCCCGCGCAGCCGCCGGGCCGATGGCGGGCAGCACCAGCTGTTCCATGAAACGCTTGATAAAGGTGGATTTGCCGCTGCGCACCGGGCCAACCACCCCAATGTAGATATCTCCGCCGGTGCGTGCGCCGATCTCGCGGCAGATGCTCTTCTGTTCCTGATTTGCCAAATTGCTCTCCCCTTCCCGTTTGCGCTGTGCACCGGACAGGATTCCGGTCCGCTTGTTGTAATCGTATGAAACAGGGCGGGGCATTATGCCGGAACGATTTTGAATGCCCTCCGCCTTGCTCTGGGCATATTCAGCGGAAAATTTATTTTATAATTGCAATTCAGGAAAATCTGCGGATTTTCCTGAATTGCTTTTTCACAGATGGGGTCGTAGAGGAAAACAGCATTTACAGCGCCGCTTTCTGCGAAAGCGCGGCGCTGTGGAGGGGCTACCTGTTTGCTTTCAGCATGCTGAACCCTCTCAGGCTCACATTCGTTCGCCAGCTCCCCCGAAGGGGGAGCTTTTTGCAGTAACGGCGCAGTTTCCAGATAAAATGCAAGCCTTGCGGATGCGTCAGAAGCTCCCCCTTTCGGGGGAGCTGGCAAATCCGAAGGATTTGACTGAGAGGGCGAGGATGCTTTCCCTTCTCCCAAGGGGACGGCTGAACTCCCTCTGGCAAAGCCGGACACCTTCTTATTGCAATCGATACTGATGCCATGCAAAAGCCGTTTTCCGTCACAGCCCCATCTGTGAAAATGGTCTAGCGGAATGCCCGCAGGCATTCCGCTAGACCAAAATCTAAAAATTATTTTCCGCTAAGAATGGCAGAGCGAAGCGGAGCCATTTTAAATCGTCCAACAAAAAGAGAGCTGCCGTGCAAAATGCACAGCAGCTCTCGGTATGATCTCTATAAAATTACGGGGTCAGACGGTTGGGGCCGCGGAACAGGAACTCGGCATCCTTGATGGTCAGGCCGCACAGCAGCATGGTCAGGCGGTCGATGCCCAGACCGAAACCGCCGTGGGGCGGGCAGCCGTACTGGAAGAACTCCAGATAGAACTTGACATCATCGGCCAGACCCTTTTCCTCGGCCTGCTTCTTCAGCACCTCGTAGCGGTGCTCGCGCTGGGCACCGGTGGTGATCTCAACACCACGCCAGATCAGGTCGTAGCCCTGGGGCACACCGTTCTCGTCGCGCATGTGGTAGAACGCACGCTTCTCGGCGGAATAATCGGTGATGAAGAGGAACTCGTGGCCGTAATGCTTCTTCACCCACTCATAGCTCAGGCGCTCGGCCTCGGTGGTCAGGTCGCCCTTCTCGCTCTCATCGACGGTGTAGCCGAACTCTTCTTCCAGACCCTTGTACAGGTCTGCCAGCTTGACCACCGGGAACGGAGTGGTGGGAACGATCACTTCCTGCCCGAACATCTCCTTGATCTGGTCGCCGTAGTTGTCCTTGACGGCCTGCAGACCGGCAGTCAGCAGCTCTTCTTCCATCTTCATCACGTCTTTATAGGAAGTGATGTAGCTGAACTCCAGGTCGAAGCCGGAGAACTCGGTGGAGTGCTTGTTGGTGTAGCTCTTCTCGGCGCGGAACACAGGGCCGGTCTCGAAGATGCGCTCAAAGCCTGCAGCCATGGCCATCTGCTTGTAGAACTGAGGGCTTTGTGCCAGATAGGCGTTGCGGTCAAAGTAGTCCACCTTGAACACCTCAGAGCCGCTCTCGCTGGCAGCAGCGATCAGCTTTGGGGTGTGGATCTCGATGAAGTTACGGTCCAGCAGGAACTTGCGCATGGCGTTCACAAAGCAGCTCTGTGCCTTGAACATGAGCTGGTTCTCGTCGGTGCGCAGGTCGATCCAGCGGTAATCGATGCGCTGGTCGATGCTGGAGCGCTCCACAGCCTTCTTTTTCTTGGTGGCTGCGATCTCCTTGCGGACGATGGGCAGAGCGTTGGCGATGCTCTCGATCTCGATGCTCTCGGGGATCATCTCCACGCCGCCCATCTTGACGTAGTCGTTCTCCACCACCTTGCCGGTGACGGTGATGACGGAATCCGGGGTGAGCTGATCGATGGTATCCACCAGATCGGGGTGATCTTCCTTTTCCACCGTGATCTGCAGTTTGCCGGTAATATCCTTCAGCACGATAAAGGCCATATACTTGCTGTTGCGCAGGTTCTCGATAAAGCCCTGCACCTTGACCGTGCCGCCGATGGCCTTTTGAGCCTCGTTGATATAGGTGCGTTCCATAATACAGGAATCCTCCTTTGACGTCTTGTGTACTGTTTTATTATACGCTTTTCCGGGGATAAATCAAGAGATATGGCGATTTAGAATGGCCTCCGCTGCGCTCTGGCCATCTTCTGCGGAAGAATTATTTTTATTTTGTGTTTGTCGCGGCCTGCGGGCCGCTCCAAGCACCTTTTCACAAATCAGGACAAATCAGCAAAAAATGCAGTTTCTGGTCACAACCCCTCCGTGAAAAAACAGTTCTGGAAAATCCGCAGATTTTCCAGAACTGCAAACATAAAATCTTTTTCCGCTGAAAATATTCGGGTTGCGGCACGCGGCGGCTATTCTTAATGGTTCTCTTTGCCTGTTTCTTCGTGCAGAGTGCCGGTGCCGCCCTCCACCACGCCGTCGTGCTTAAGCACCGCGGCAATGGTGCCAAAGAAGCATTTCACATCCAGCCCAAAGCTCAGATGCTCCACATACCAGCCGTCCAGCTTTGCCTTCTCCGCAATCTCCAGTTCATCGCGGCCATGGATCTGTGCCCAGCCGGTCAGGCCCGGGCGCACATCGTTTGCATGGTACTTGTCGCGCTCTGCCAGCAGATCATACTGGTTCCACAAAGCAGGCCGCGGGCCGATGACCGCCATATCACCTACAAAGATGTTCCACAGCTGGGGCAGCTCGTCCAGACTGGTCTTGCGCAGGAAATGACCCATGCGGGTGATATACTGGTCCGGGTCGTGCAGCAGATGGGTGGGCATATCGTGGGGCGTATCGATGCGCATGGTGCGGAACTTTAAAATGTAAAAGTGTTTTTTGCCAATGCCCACACGCTTCTGTTTGAAGAACACCGGGCCGGGCGAGTCCAGCTTGATGGCGACGGCCAGAATGAGAAAAAGCCAGGACAGGCAGATCATGCCGCACAGCGACAGCACCACCGCCAGCAGGCGCTTGATTCCATTGCGATACATGGGTTTCCTCCATTTTCCGATTCAAAGTAGCGGTTCCAGTATAACAGTATGGGCCGGAATTTGCAATTGCATCCGCCGCCTGCCGCCGATATTTTTATGCTTTGGCTGCGTTCTGCCGGTTTTGTGGCAAAAAAGTGCCGGTTTTGTCTCTTGTTTTGCAGCGCGGCCCGGGGTAAGATAAAGAAAATGAGAAGTCCACTCCCCCAGTCTCGCTTTCGCTCGACAGCCCCCTCGGAGATGGGGCCTTTGGCAAAACCTCTCACTTTGAGCGAGGTGGCACGCCGAAAGGCGTGACGGAGAGGGCAAGGATGCTACAAGGAGGTCCCCTATGATCCAGCGTTTCCGTTTTGGCCTGCCCCTGCCCACCGACAGTGTGGTGCAGGAGATCCCAGTTTCCGCCGGGCCGGTTCCCTTCCTCACAGCCGAAGAAGACGGCTGGGCCTACCGGATGGCTCCGGATGCCATCGTGTACGGTCTGGGCGAAATGCCCCGCGGCATCAACAAGCGCGGCTGGCACTACGTGACCAACAACACCGACGAAGCCCGCCACAGCGAGGATAAGCTTTCCTACTATGGTGCGCACAATTTTCTGCTCATTGACGGCGGTGCGGGCCGTGAATGCTTTGGTGTGTTCATCGATTTCCCGGGCAAAGTGCGTTACGATATCGGCTACACCGAATACGATGCCCTGCGCTTTGCCACCGAAGAGCCGGATCATGAGCTTTACATCATCACCGGCGACGACCTGAACGATATCAGCCGCCAGTTCCGGCAGCTCATCGGCCGCAGCTATATCCCGCCCAAGTGGGCCTTTGGTCTGGCACAGAGCCGCTTTGGCTACAAGACCGCTGAGGACGTGCGGGAGGTGGCCCGCCAGTACAAAGAGAACGATCTGCCGCTGGATATGATCTGCATGGACATCGATTACATGCAGGACTACGCGGATTTTACCGTAAACAAGCAGCGCTTCCCGGACCTTGCCGCCCTGAGCGCTGAACTGAAGGCACAGGGCATCCGGCTGGTGCCCATCATCGATGCGGGTGTGCGCATCGACCCGGAAAACCCCGTCTGTGCCGAGGGCCTTGCAAACGGTTTCTTCTGCACCAAAGCCGACGGCACCCCCTTTGTGGCGGCGGTGTGGCCCGGCAAGGCTTACTTTGCGGACTTCCTGCGCCCGGAGGTGCGGGAGTGGTTCGGCCGGCAGTACAAGGCACTGACCGACTGCGGCATCGAGGGCTTCTGGAACGACATGAACGAGCCTGCGCTGTTTTACTCACCCGAGCGGCTCAAGGCTTTCTTTGAGAGCATGGACGAACTGAGCCGGAAGGACAACATCGTGCAGGATGAGTTCTTTGGTAAGGTGGTGGGCGGTGCGCTGGGCCTGATGAACGCCCCGGAGGACTACGCCAGCTTCTACCACGATGTGGACGGCCAGCGGGTGCGCCATGACAGAGTGCACAACCTCTACGGCGGCAATATGACCCGTGCGGCAGGCGAAGCCTTTGCCCGCCTGCGGCCCGGCAGACGCACGCTGCTCTACAGCCGTTCCAGCTTCATCGGCAGCCACCGCTACGGCGGCATCTGGCTGGGTGACAACGCTTCCACATGGGCACAGCTTCTGGCCAATATCCAGATGATGCCCAACGTGCAGCTGTGTGGCTTTCTTTATACCGGTGCCGACCTGTGCGGTTTTTCCTACGATACTACGCCTGATCTGGCTCTGCGCTGGCTGGAGTTCGGCCTGTTCACGCCGCTGATGCGCAACCACGCCACCGACGGCTCCCGGATGCAGGAATACTACCGCTTTGCGGATATGCTGCCTGCCCTGCGGAAGATGCTCCGGCTGCGGTATGCCCTGCTGCCCTACCTTTATAGTACCTTCATGAAGGCGGCACTGGAAAATACCAGCTACTTCCGGCCATTGGGCTTTGACTTCCCCGCTGACCCGGATGCCCGCGAGGTGCAGGACCAGCTGCTGCTGGGCGAGGGTGTGATGGTAGCGCCTGTTTACACCCAGAACGCCAGCGGACGGCATGTCTACCTGCCGGAAGCAATGAAGCTCTACCGCATCCGCAGTGTGGACGACTACGACACCGAGCTTCTGCCCGCCGGGCACCACTACGTCCGCTGCGCACTGGACGAAGTGCTGCTGTTCATCCGCCCGGGCCATGCGGTGCCGGTGGCAAGACCCGCCAGCTGCACCGCCCAGCTGGACGACACCGCCCTGACCCTGTGGGCCTGCCCGGACGAAAATGGCAGCGCCCGCTGCCGGATGTACACCGATGACGGCGAGACGAGCGATTTTGCCGCACCGGAGCACTGGAAGACGGTGGAAGCGTAAGCTTATTTTATCAGAAGACCGCTGCCCGACAGGACGGCGGTTTTTTGTAGGATCTCACTTTTATCAGCTGCAAATTTTACGTTGAATTTCACAGCAGCATTTGTTATACTACAGATGAAGGGAGTTGATCTTATGCCGAACATCAAACCTATTTCTGACCTGCGGAATTACAACGAAGTCCTTCGCGATGTGGAAGCAGGATCGCCGGTTTTTCTTACCAAAAACGGCCGTGGAAAGTATGCCATTCTGGACATGGAAGATTATGAGAAAACGCAGGCTACCATCCGACTTATGAATGAAATTGCAAAAGGACGGTGCTCTGGTGAGACGGAAAAGCTTTACACTCCGGAAGAAATGAGGGCGCATTTCCGCGCAAAAGCCAATGGAAAATAACCTCATTTATACAACTCGTTCCCGTCAGGACCTGGACGACATCTGGGATTATATCTCGTTCGACTTGCAAAATCTGCCTTCTGCAGAGCGCATTCTGAACCGCATCATGGATGCTGCTGAACAATTAAAGCTGTTCCCGGAAAGCGGTGCATTGCTTTCTTCCGTAGCTCCGCTGGATCATGAACTTTATTTGGATGAGCGCTTTCTCGTCAGCGGAAAGTATCTGATTTTTTATCATGCTTTTCGGAACGATATTTATATTGACCGCGTCCTCTACGGCGGGCGGGATTATCTGCGGGTTTTGTTCCGGGACGCTTTGCAGGAAGAATAAACTCTTCTGCCGTGCTTCAAGAAATGTTTTTGATCGTTTTATAAGCGGCACCGCCGGGAATTTGCATTTTTTCGGCGGTGCCACTTGTATTTTTCTGCGCCGCGCGTTATAATATGCCTTCGGTTCCCTTTATTTACGAAAAATTTACATTTCAGATGCTGTCCTCCTAAGCAGTGTGCAATGCTTCGGAAAACAGCTTCTCCGCGTAAACGATAAAAAGGAGGTACTCTTCTCATGGCTCAGACAAGCCGCTCCGCTGACCTTACCAGCGGCCCGATGCTGCAAAAGATCATCCTGTTTTCCATCCCGCTGGCAGCTTCCAGCATTCTGCAGCTGCTGTTCAACGCTGCGGACGTAGTGGTCGTGGGCCGCTTTGCGGGCAGCACCGCACTGGCCGCCGTCGGCTCCAACGGCTCCCTCATCAACCTGCTGGTGAACCTGTTCGTAGGGCTTTCGCTGGGCGCAAACGTGGTGGCCGCCCGCTGCTTTGGTGCAAAAGATGACCACGGCGTGCAGGACACGGTGCAGACCTCGGTGACGCTGGGCCTTGTCAGCGGCGTGCTGCTGGCTGTGGTGGGTTTTTTTGCAGCCCGGGGGCTGCTGGAGCTGATGAGCTGCCCGGAGGATGTGATCGACCTCTCTGCGCTGTACCTTAAAATTTATTTCATCGGGATGCCCATGACCATGCTGTACAACTTCAGCAGTGCGCTGCTGCGCGCCGTGGGCGACACCAAGCGCCCGCTGTACTGTCTGGCAGCAGCCGGCATCATCAACGTGGTGCTGAACCTTGTGTTCGTCATTGGCTTTTCCATGAGCGTGGCAGGCGTGGCGCTGGCTACCATCATCAGTCAGACCGTTTCCGCCTGCATGGTGACGCGGATGCTGATGAAGGAGGAGGGCGCACTGCATCTGGATCTGCATCATCTGGGCTTCCACATGGGTGCCCTGAAGCAGATTTTGCTTATCGGCCTGCCTGCCGGTCTGCAGAGCACCGTGTTCAGCCTGTCCAACGTGGTCATCCAGTCTGCCATCAACTCCTTTGGTTCCACGGTGGTGGCAGGCAGTTCGGCCTCCGCCAATCTGGAGGGCTTCGTCTATACCGCCATGAACGCCTTTTCGCAGGCTGCCGTCACCTTTACCAGCCAGAACATGGGCGCGCGCAAGTACCAGAACCTGAACCGTGTTGTCCTCAACTGCCTGCTGTGCGCCATCGTGACCGGCGTGGTGCTGGGCGGCGGTGCGGTGCTGGCGGGCACCCAGCTGCTGCACTTCTACTCCTCGGATGCGGCGGTCATTGCCGCCGGATACGAGCGCCTGCGGGTGATCTGCGGCACCTACCTGCTGTGCGGCATCATGGATACGCTGGCCAGCAGCCTGCGCGGCCTTGGCTACAGCGTGCTGCCCATGGTGGTGAGCCTTGTGGGCAGCTGCCTGCTGCGGCTGGTGTGGATCGCCACCATCTTCCAGCTGAACCGCACACCGTTCATGCTGTACATCAGCTACCCCATCAGCTGGGTGCTGACGGCCGCCGTGCATCTGGCCTGCCTGCTGGTGGTGCGGCACAAGATGCGCCAGAGAGGTCAGACACTACAGGCGGCGTAAAGAGAAGCCCTGCGCCCTTGACAATCCCTGAAAAAAGCACTATACTACAAACAGAAAAGGCGCTGTCCGCAATGGTCAGCTCCTTGCCCGTTTAGTCAAGAAAAGATTGACCGCACGAGTTGGTAGCTGGGCGGTCAGTCTTTTTTGCTATCATCGGCTTTGTGCTTGGAAAACATTGTCATGACCTCAACGGCCAGACGGATCACGTCCACGATCAGACCCAACAGTGTGAGAATGAAGGTGAGCAGTGCGAGGGTTTCCAACAGAGTCACCGGATATCCCTCCCTTCGCCTTCAAGGCTCCGGGAAGTTTCATTTTGCAAAAAAGTTCCACTCCCGGAACCTCTGCTTCGTTCTATGTAGAAAGAGCAGCGATAACGGGCAGGAAGCATGACCACCTGCGCTTGCAGATAGCACCTTAACGCCACCCTTCGGGGTGGCGTTTTTAGTTTAACATACTTTTTGACGAATTACAACTTTTTACAGCTCCTTTGCCAGCAGGTAACGGTCGTGGCCGCCGTACATTTCCCGCCGGGAGACGATGGCAAAACCGGACGCAAGGGCGTTGTGCAGGCTGTACTGGTTCTGCGGGCTGACAGTAGCACCGATATGGGTGATTTTTTTCGGGAAAAGCGGCAGCGCTGCTTCCAGCATGAGCCGTTGCAGGCCGTTGCCGCGAAAGTCTGCGTGGACGATGGCGCTGTCCGCATTGGCCCAGTGCTCCCACTCGGTGCGCGGCACATCCATGAAGGCCGCATAGTTGTGTGCGCTGCGCCCGCAGAAGCGCACGATGAGATACCCGCCAAGGCGGCTGCCCTGCCATGCGCCGATGCACAGGTCCTTGCGAACATAGGCCGTGATGTTTTCCAGCGTGTCCGGCACGAACTGCTCCGGGTCCGGCATGGCGGCGCGCACCTCGTTTTGCAAGGCGTACACCGCCGGGGCCTGCTCCGGCGTGCAGCGGCGCAGCTGCATGGACACCGGCGGCTGCACCGGCTGGCCGCAGATCTTGTGCAGAAAAACTTCCATCTTGCGTTTCCCTCCAAAATAAAATCATACTTTTTCGCTGTTTCCAGTATAAATGCCGCTTTTATAAATGTCAATTTATGTTATAATAAAGTATAAAGGGGTTTGCGGCGTATGGCGTGGTCACAAAGGTGCCGTGCGGCGCAGGCTCCAAGTCCCGGCGGGGAGCATCCCCTGCCCGTGAACGGAGGAACCGAACCATGAAGGAATCTGCACTTACCTCTTCCAACCGATTGGGCGGTGCTGTGATCAGCGACCGCATCGTTGCCAGTCTGCTGGAAGAGCTGCGCACCGGGCGCTATGCCCGGGCCGACCGTCTGCCCGCCGAGGTAGATCTTGCCGCTGAGCTGGGCGTGAGCCGCACCGTCATCCGCGATGCATTGAGCGAGATGGAGCGCGCAGGCTATGTGGAACGCGTGCGCGGCATTGGCACGGTGGTGAACCGCGCTGTGCTGAGCCTGCGCAGCCGGCTGGACCAGAAGCTGGAATACTACCCGCTGATCCGCAGCTTTGGCAGCTACCCCCACGCCGACGGCATTCAGGTATTTCCCATCCGTGCCGGTGAAGAGCTGGCCCGCGATCTGGAAATTGAGCCGGGCGACGACGTGATCTGCATCAAAAAGCGCATTCTGGCCGACACCACCCCGGTGATCTACTCCATCGACTACCTGCCCAGAGCACTGTTCGGTGCCAGAGACTACACCCGCATCGACCTGACCGGCGGCGTGTTCGATATTCTGGAACGGGAGTGCCACCAGCAGATCTCCTCCAACGTCGCCCACCTGAAGGCAAGCTGCGGCGACGATGCCATCCGCTCCGCCATGCGCCTTGCTCCGGGCGAGGCCATGCTGCTGCTGGACGAAGTGTGTTTCAATCGTTTGTGCCGCCCGGTGATGCGTTCGCTGAGCTACTACACAAACTTCTTTGATTTTTCCATTTTACGCAAGCTGCTCTAAACCAAAAAACTGACGGAGGTATGCACCCATGCGACATCTGATCGACCCGTTGGATTTTACCCAGCAGGAAATTTCCACTCTGCTCGACCTGGCCGACCGCATCCATGACGACCCGGCCGCGTATCAGGAGGTGGCCCGGCATAAAAAGCTGGCTACCCTGTTCTACGAGCCTTCCACCCGCACCCGCCTCTCCTTTGAGGCAGCCATGCTGAACCTTGGCGGCCATGTGCTGGGCTTTCCCAGTGAGAACGTGTCCAGCGCAAGCAAGGGCGAAAGCGTTGCCGACACCATCCGCGTGGTGTCCTGCTATGCGGACATCGTGGCCATGCGCCACCCCAAAGAGGGCGCACCGCTGCGCGCTTCCCGCTACTCCCGCATCCCGGTGATCAACGCGGGCGACGGCGGCCACCAGCACCCCACCCAGACCCTGACGGACCTCATGACCATCCGCCGCCGCATGGGACGGCTGGATGACCTGACCATCGGCCTGTGCGGCGACCTGAAATTCGGCCGCACCGTGCACTCCCTCATCAAGACCATGGCCCGCTGCAAGAACATCCGGTTCGTGCTTATCAGCCCGGAAGAGCTGCGCGTGCCGGACTACATCGTAAAGGACGTGCTGGAGGCCAACGGCATCCCCTACCAGGAGACCCGCAGTCTGGAGGAATCCATGTCGGAGCTGGACATCCTGTACATGACCCGCGTGCAGAAGGAGCGCTTCTTCAACGAGGAGGACTACATCCGCCTGAAGAACAGCTACATCCTCACCAAGGAAAAGATGGACCTTGCAAAGCCGGATATGGCTGTGCTGCATCCCCTGCCCCGCGTCAACGAGATCGCACTGGACGTGGACGACGACCCGCGTGCCGCCTACTTTGAGCAGGTGCAGAACGGCGTGTATGTGCGTATGGCACTGATCATGACCCTGCTGGGCCTGCGCGACCCCAAGGCACCTAAGGAGGAGAACTGATATGTTGAACATCGATGAAATTCAGAACGGAATCGTGATCGACCACATCAAGGCAGGCACCGCCATTGGCCTGATGGACCTGCTGGGCATTGCGGGCAACCGCACCGCCAGCGTGGCGCTGATCCAGAATGCACGCAGCAACAAGACCGCCAGCGGCCGCAAGGACATCATCAAGGTGGAGGGCGATGCTTCCTGGCTGAACCTGGATGTGCTGGCCTACCTTGACCCGGGCATCAGCGTGACCATCATTGAAAACGGCAAGGCCGTGCGCAAGGAAAAGCCGATGCCCCCCAAGCGCCTTGTGAACATTGTAAAATGCCGCAACCCCCGCTGCATCTCCTCCATTGAGGAAGAGTGCGACCAGATCTTTGAGCTGAGCTCCAACGGCAAATACCGCTGCATCTACTGCGAGCAGGAGCTGCAGGTAAAGCCGGAATAACGACACAGAAAAAGAGCTGCTGTATCAGGCAATTTTGCCGTACAGCAGCTCTTTTTTTGCAATAAAAAATCTGACGGAACTCTCACCGACGCAAATGCCCTGTGCGGCAGATGCTCCATTCCCACAAGCAGCACCTGCCGGACAGAAATGCGACGTACCGAGTGACTTTATCAGCAGCAAACCCCAAAGTTCGCCGTTGAAAGCCCCGCCAGATGAGCTGCGCAGCGCATGAGGACTGCACAGCGAAGAGCAAAGGGAAAACAGAGCAGCTTAACACGCACCGCTGCCCGGATCACTGCACAGGGGGGCAAAGCTTCACCAGGTTTTCCTTTGGCCGCAAATCCGCTCTGCCCCGGCAGGAGGTCACCTTTACTGGCCTTAGTATAGCATTGTTGCGTGCCTGTTGCACAGAACATGTCATAAATTGTCGGTGCTCATGTCATGAACTGCGCACGGGATGGCGCAGGTAAACCGGAACCACCGGTCGCGGCAGCTCACGGTGTACTCGGCACCGTACTTGCGCAGCACGTCCTGCACGTTGGCAAGGCCCATGCCGTGGCCGCTCTCCTTTTTGGTGGTGCCGGGCAGCTTGCCCTCCTCCAGCAGCAGGTCTTCCTGCACGCGGTTGCGCACCGAGATCAGATATTCTTCCGGCGTTTTGCGGATGCGCACATGCACCTCCGGCGGCAGGGCCTGCGCTGCGGCGCGGGTGGCGTTGTCCAGAAGGTTGGAGAGCACGATGACCATATCCATGCTGTCGAAGGGCATCCGCTTGAGATCACACAGGTCAAAGTAAATGTTCACGCCAACTTTTTCCGCTTCTTCGTATTTTTTGCTCAGAATGGAATCCAGCAGCGGGTTGTGGGTATCCATGATGGTGGTGCCCGCCGCCACCGTTTTGCTCACGCTGGCAATGTAGGCCTGTGCGCCTTTCAGATCTCCCTGATCCAGCAGGGCGGTAAGGGCTGTCATGTGGTTGGTGAACTCGTGGGTCAGGCGGCGCTGTTCCGTGTAGGAATCCAGCAGGGCTTCGGCACGCTGCTGTTCCAACTGAGCACGGTAGCGGGAGTTCTGCCGCTGCACCACCTGATCGTTGAACATCTGCACGATGGCGATATGCACCAGCACCGCCACGCTCATGCCAAAGGTGAGTAGCATGGTCATCCGGGTAGCGGGCTGCTGGGTTCCTGTGACCATCAGCACGATGTTCAGCACCACAGCCACCCCGGGGAAAAAGGACATCACCAGCGCCTGCAGCGGCTGCAGAGCACACTTCTGGTTCCAGCTGTACAGGGAATGCGCAACTGCTGCACCCACGATAAGGTTCGCGGCGCACAGCGCGATCAGGCAGCCGGGGTGCTGCCATGCTTCGCCGGTGCGCACTCCTGTGAACCAGGAGTAGGTATAGTTGACCGTGTTCTCCACCAGCAGGCACATGGTGCCGTTGATCAGGCAGGCGGTGAGCTTATCGGCAAAGGTTCCGCCAAACAGCTGCGCCGTAACAAAAAGGTACAGCACATTGAGCAGGACGCTCTGCACATTGAAAAATGACATTCCTGTTGCGAGTGACAGGCCCAGCTGCCCCATACACAGCAGCTCTGCCCACAGAACCGGCCAGCGCAGTTTTCCCCTGCCCAGATAGGCCCACTCCACCAGAATAAAGGCGTTCCCCTGGACCAGACACACCAGATGCCCCAGCATCATTTCCGCAAATGCATCACTCATCCACATACTGCCCCTTCCATTCCAGATATGCGTTCTGGATGGCCGCATAGCCTGCGCGGCTCACGCTCAGCTCCACCCCGTTTTTCAGCAGGGCGCGGTAGCTGCGGATGCTGCGCACATATTTCATGTTCACCACATCGCTGCGGCTCACCTGCAAAAAGCCGTTCTCGTAGAGCATGGGCGGCAGGTCGGCGATCTTGCCGTAGTAGGTGCAGATGGGCCGGCGGGCAATGTCGCCGTAGACGTTGATCTGGCGCAGGTCGCTTTCCAGATAATAGATCTGATCCAGCGGAATTTCCGTTTCGGTGCGGTTGTGGTGCACCGTCAGGGTCTTGCGCTGGTCGGTCAGGGCGGCAAGCAGGTCGTCCAGACACTTGGGCAGGGTGCGCGCAATGTCCCGCTTGAGCAGGTAGCGGTAGGCGTTCACCGTGTAGCCTTCCAGCGCAAATTCCAGATAGGCCGAAACATACACCAGCATCAGGCCGGGGCACTTCTGCTTGAGCTGACGGCCCAGCACCATGCCGTTTGCACCGGGCATGTCCACGTCCAGAAACGCCAGCTGATACAGCTCCAGCCCCGGCGTTGCAAGCACCTCGGCTGCGCTGGTGCAGACGGCGGTGTGCACCTGCACGCTGCGGGCGGTAAAATAGACGGTGACATATTCTGCCATGCGCGCGCCGAACGCCGCATCGTCGTCACAGATCAGGATATGCATGGAAGGTTCCTTTCTGCCGCAAAAGGCCCCTCTTGCAGTAAGAGGGGCCGAAGTAACTATCAGAGGAATTTATCGTAGATGCCAAAAGCAAAGATGAACAGCACGATCACCGGCAGCACGCAGGTCAGGTAACCGCGCATCCAGTCGTGCATCTTGAGGCCCTTGCCGGTGTTGACTTCCTTTTTATAGTTGTCCCAGCCCCAGCCGTACCTGGTAACGCAGAACAGCAGGTACACCAAGCTGCCCAGCGGCAGGAACAGGTTGCTCACGAGGAAGTCCTCCAAATCCAGCACAGCGCCGCCGAACACGGCAAAGCCGTCCCATGCCCACACGTTGTAGCCCAGCACGCAGGGCAGCGAAAGCAGAGTGATGAGCACGAAGTTCACCAGACTGGATTTCTTGCGGCTGCAGCCGGTCAGCTCCATGCCGCAGCAGATGATGTTCTCGAACACGGCCAGCACGGTGGAAAGCGCTGCAAAGGCCATGAACAGGAAGAACAGGGAGCCCCACAACCGGCCCATGGCCATGTTGGCAAAGATGTTGGGCAGGGTAATGAAGATCAGGCTGGGGCCGCTGGTCTGGTCCACACCGTAGGTGAAGCAGGCCGGGAAGATGATGAGACCGGCGGTGATGGCCACGAAGGTATCCAGCACCACGATGCGGGCGGACTCGCCCAGCAGGGAGTGCTCCTTGCCGATGTAGCTGCCAAAGATGGACATTGCGCCAATGCCAAGGCTCAGGGTGAAGAAGGCCTGATTCATGGCGGACACCAGCGTGTTGACCACGCCCACCTCTTTCATGCGCCCGAAGTCGGGCACGAGGAAGAAGCTCAGGCCTTCCTTTGCGCCGGGCATGAACAGGCTGTTGACGGCCAGCACCACCATGATCACCAGCAGGGCGATCATCATGACCTTGGTCACGCGCTCAAGGCCGTTCTGCAGGCCCTTGGCGCATACAAAGATGCCCAGTGCCACCACGAACACCATCCAGAAGGTCATCACGCCGGGGTCTGCCAGCATTTCGGTAAACTTGCCAGCCACCTGATCGGCGTTCAGGCCTGCCAGCTTACCGGTGGCGGTCATGTAGAAATAGTGCAGCATCCAGCCTGCCACGGTGGTGTAGAACATCATGAGCAGATAGCAGCCAATGAGGGTGAGGTAGCCGTGGATGTGCCACTTCTGGCCCGGCTTTTCCAGTGCCTGATAGGCCCGCACCGGGCTTTTGCGGGAAGCGCGGCCCACTGCAAACTCCATGGTCATGATGGGCAGGCCCAGAATGATGAGGAAGATCAGGTAGAACAGCACGAACGCGCCGCCGCCGCCCTGACCGGCAATATAAGGGAACTTCCACACGTTGCCAATGCCGATGGCACAGCCCGCTGAAAGCAGAATGAAGCCCAGCCTGGACTTCAGTTTTTCTCTTTCCATGATTCCAAACTCCTTGTTTTCCGTTCTGCTCTGCCCTGCCCTTTGCGGGGCCGGGCGAAGCGTTGCTTTTGTATTATAGCACAAATTTGGTCGAAGAACAGGGGCGCTTCAGTGAGATGAACTTTTGTTGTCAAAAGTGTTCTTTGTCTCCCCCGCGTGCACAGCCCGTCCTGCCGCAGGGCTGTACCGCAATTTTCGTTGCAGGTGCGTCCGTTTTCGGTGTATTTACGGCAGGCTGCAATTTTTCTCACCTGAAAGGTGAAGAGCTGACGGTTATTCATCTTTCCACCCTGCAGCAAAAAGGGGAGAAGCATCTTTGGACACTTCTCCCCTTTACAGGTGTATTTACTTCCGCTTTTTGGGGGCAGTACCCTTGCCCACCGGACCGCGGGGGCGGCGCGCGGCAGCCTTGGACTGCACTGCGGCGCTGCGGGTCTGGGCGCGGCCCTTGGCGGCAGCGGCACGCAGACCGTTGATCTCTGCCTTGGTCAGCTCACGGTAGGTGCCGGGCTTGAGCATTCCCAGCTTTACCACGCCCTCGGCGTTGCGCTTCAGGCGCACCACCTCAAGGCCCACGGTCTCGCACATGCGGCGGATCTCGCGGTTCTTGCCCTCTTTCAGGGTCATTTCCATCACGGTGCGGCCCGGCTCATCCGTAACAACGTTGATGGCGCAGGGCATGGTCTTGGTGCCGTCGTCCAGCACAACGCCGCTGCTCAGCTTCAGGATCTGGCTTTCATCGGCGCGGGGCTGCACGGTGACGCGGTACAGCTTGGAGATGCCGCCCGACGGATGGGTGACGGCCTGCGCAAACGCGCCGTCGTTGGTCATGAGCAGCAGGCCCTCGCTGTCCTTATCCAGACGGCCCACCGGGTACAGGCGGGCGGGGATATCGCTCACCAGCTCCATCACGGTCTTGCGGCCCAGCTCGTCGCTGGCGGTGGTCACATAGCCGCGGGGCTTGTACAGGGCCAGATAGTACATCTGCTGATCCTTGCGGATATAGATGCGCTCGTCGTCCACGTGCAGCACGTCGCGGTTGGGGTCCATCTTGTCGCCCACCTTGACGGGGTGGCCGTTGACCTTCACGCGGCCCTCGGCGATGATCTGTTCTGCCGCACGGCGGGAGCACAGACCCTGTTCAGCCATGATCTTTTGAATACGTTCTTCTGCCATAATAAAACTCCTTGTGCGCCTCCCGGCGCTCAAAATGCGCACCTCTCCCCTGTTTTGGGGTGCGGGTGCGCCTGTATCAAAACTGTGAGTTGGAAGCTCACAGTTACGGCGATAGTAGTTAGCAGGCCAGCAGGGAGCTTTCTCCGCGAACAGCGACGGGTTGCGGCACCCAGCAGCCGTTTCGCTATCGCTTGCGTCTTGCTGGCCGCGGCCCCAACGGCAACTCCCTGTTTCCGCCGCTGGCGGCGGTCGTTGCCGTTGCAGGACTCCAGTCCCGCCCCAACGCTTGCGCGCCGGGGCCCCACCCCCAGGA